>Ga0207707_10000119_pt1 | contig 80273 bp, 79 predicted proteins | sample KBSC83BmetaG_FD_184336 | JGI IMG/M metagenome (GOLD analysis project Ga0207707, IMG submission 184336) | Corn rhizosphere microbial communities from Kellogg Biological Station, Michigan, USA - KBS C8-3B metaG (SPAdes) (version 2) | ecosystem: Host-associated > Plants > Roots > Rhizosphere ... | reverse complement strand
TCAAGGACCCATGGCCGTTGTCATTCTGGGTGGCCTGCTGACTTCCATGGTGCTGAACCTGCTCGTGCTGCCCACGCTGGCCTTGCGGTACGGGCGATTTGATGCAGGCGACGCCGCGGATCTTCCGCTCACCGAGAAGGGCTGAGAGCCTGGGATGCCAGCGTGCCCGAGCGCCCTGCCACTGTGCCCTCTTCCAGGGCGTGGCGCGGGAGGTCTTTGAAATCGAGGGTCGCCGCGTAGGCGGCGAGATCGACCAGCTGCGCGCCCTGTGAGCGCCAGGCGCGCAGCAGGCGCTCGAACGCCTGCGCGTACCGGCCGCCTTCGAGCTCGGCGTGCAGAGTGTAGACATGGTTGCCGTCCGTGCCGGCGGTCAGCCTCAGCAGATGATCGATCGGATCCTCGCTCCCCAGATCGGGCCGCCCGATCAGCTCATCGAGCGTCGGGAGCGTCGTGGGCAGCTGCGGCACCTCGAAGGTCTTGCCCCCGACCACGGGCAGAAACGGCCCGAAGCCGCGCGAGTCGGAGGCATACTCGAACCCGAGCTGCTTCTGAAGCTCCGGGACAAAGCGGTTGACCTGCCAGCCCGCGGCCCCGTGCACCCGCGGATAACGGCCGAACACCTCGGCGAACTGATCCCGGGCCAGCGTCAGCTCACGCCGGGTCCATGGCTCATCCGCCGCCGCTACGGCATCCTGCCACTTCACGTGATCGTACGTGTGCACGCCCACTTCGAAGCCACGCTCGGGGATACGTCGCATGATGGAACGGCAACGGCGCCCGATGTGGGGTCCGGGCAGCAGCGTTCCGTACAACAGGGTCTTGAGCCCGTAGTGCTTGAGCACGGACGTGCGGCGAACCTTGCCCATGAAGCCACGCCTGAAGGCGCGTCGAACGGCTCTCCCGGTGTGGTCCGGTCCGAGACTGAACAGGAAAGTGGCGCGGGCCTGCAGGCGCTCGAGCAGGTCGGCCAGCAGCGGAACCCCTTCTCGAGTGCCTCGGTAGGTGTCCACGTCGATTTTCAGCGCTATGAGGCTCACGACAGTGAGGTCTTCGACGTCAGCTCGGTACCACGGGGTGCTTGCGCAGCTGCTCTGCAACCGCCTGCAGGTCTATCGGACCGGAGTCCCCGGCCGCTGCGAGGATCTCGAGCACTCCGCCATCATGGCATGCCGCGTAACACTTGCCATCGGCCCCGAAGAGGCGCGCGCGTTCCGAGGGTGCGACTGTTCTCTTCATGACACGGGTGCGGTGGATGAGCCAGCGCTCGCCCGCCACTTGCGTGAACGCCCCGGGGAAAGGGGGGGCCACCGCGCGCACGAGATTGTGGATCTGCCGGGCAGTGCAGCGCCAGTCGATCCGGCCATCTTCGGGCCGCCGCCGCCCGAAGTACTGGCCGGGCTCGATCGCCTGTTTCAGGCGGGGCTCGGTGCCGGCCAGGAGCAGCGGCAGGGATCGCGCCAGCACGATTTCCGCCGCAGCAGTCACCTTGGCGAACACCTCGCGGGCATCGTCATCGCCCAGGATCGGCACCGCCAGCTGATCCACGATGTCCCCCGCATCGGCGCGGTCCACCATGTAGTGCAACGTCGCACCGGTCTGGCTCTCACCGCGCAGGATGGCCCAGTTGACCGGCGCGCGGCCCCGGTACTTCGGCAAAAGCGAGCCGTGTATGTTGAGCGCGCCGCGACGGGCGGCGTCGAGAATCGGACCCTTCAACAGTGAGCGGTAGTAGAAGGAGAAGATGAAGTCCGGGCTCGCAGCGGCGACGGCGGACTCGATCGCCGGCGTGTTGGCGTCGTCCGGGACCATGACGTTCAGGCCGTACTCCGCGGCGGTGCGCGCGACGCTTCCGAACCATTGCGCCTCGTTCGGCTCGTCGGCCACCGTCACGACCAGCGGAATTTCCATTCCCGCCGAGATCAGTGTCCTGAGGCAGCGCACTCCGACATCGTGATAGGCGAATACGACGGCACGCGCCGAAGTCACTCGGTCACTCCACTGACCGGCGAGTTGCGTGGCTGCGTCGGCGGAGCCGACCCGCCACTGGCCTGCTGTCCGCGTGCGTCCGCCTGCGCCGGCCCGTCATCCTGCAGCACGGCGGCCACGGTATATCGGGGACGCTGGCGCACCTGCTCGTAGATGCGTCCCACGTATTCCCCGACAACGCCAACCCCCATCAGCAGCACGCCGATCAGCAGAAACGCGATGGCAAACAGCGTGAAGACACCCTCGGCCTCCGGACCGTGCACGAGGCGGCGGATCGCCATGTAGATCACGAAGGCGATCGACAGCAGTGAGATCGCCACACCCGCCATGGAGAAGAACTGCAGGGGCGCCACCGAGAAGCCGGTCATCAGATCGAAGTTCAGGCGGATCAGCCGATAGACGGAATACTTCGACTGCCCGACTGCCCGCTGCGCATGGGTGACTTCGATCTCGGTGGGGTGGTGGGCGAACGTGTAGCCCAGCGCAGGCACGAAGGTGCTCACCTCGACGCAGCGGTTGATCGCGTTGACGACGCCGCGGTGGTAGCCCCGCAGCATGCAGCCCTGGTCGGTGATCCTGACCTGCGTCGTGCGCTCGCGGATCCGATTCATCAGTCGCGAGGCAGCCTTGCGCCACATGACATCATGCCGATCGATGCGCACGGTACCGACGTAGTCCGCGCCCGCATCCATCGCTTCGATGAGCTTGGCAATCTCTTCGGGCGGATTCTGCAGATCCGCATCGAGCGTGATCACGTAATCCCCGCGCGACTGCTCGAACCCGGCGAGAATCGCCATGTGCTGGCCGGCATTGCGCGCCAGAACGACGATGCGGGTGACATCCGGGCGCCTGGTGAACTGCTCCCTGAGGATGGCCACCGAGCGATCGCGGCTGCCGTCATCGACGAAAATCACCTCGTACGCGCGCTGCAGGCTATCGAGCGCCGGATACAGCCGCGAGAACAGCTCCGCGAGCCCTCCCTCCTCGTTGTAGACGGGAATGACGATCGAGACGGTGGCACTCACCGGCGCGCCTCCCGCAGTATCTCGTTGGCCGCCTCGACCACCCGGTCGACATCCGACAGCTGCATCGCCGGAAACAGCGGCAGAGTGACGGTCTCGCGCCCGATACGCTCGGCGTTCGGGAACTGTCCCTCGCGGTAGCCGAGCTTGCGATAGGCCGTCAGGGTGTGAATCGCCGGATAGTGCATACCGACCCCGATGCCGCGCTCGGCCATCGCCTGCATGAACTGCAGGCGGGTGACCTTCAGCCGCTCCAGCGGCAGCAGCGGCGCGAACATGTGCCAACTGTGCCCCTCATCGCCTCGCTCGGGCAACCTCACCGGCGAATCGTTCGCCCACAACTGGAAGTAGCGCGCGACGAGCTCGCGGCGCCGGGCGTTGAACTCATCGAGCCGCGCGAGTTGCCCCAGGCCGACACGTGCGGAGACATCGGTGAGGTTGGCCTTGCCGCCAGCGAACAGCACATCCGTCTGATCCGCCGCGAGCTTCACCTGGCCGTGGAAGCGATGCAGCTCCAGTGCCTTCACCTCCTCCGCCGAGCCCCCGGAGACGCAGCCCCCTTCGAGAGTCATCATGTTCTTGTTGGGGTGGAAGCTGAAGCACACCAGGTCCCCGAAGCTGCCGATGCGCTTGCCGCGCCACGAGGAGCCGATAGCGTGGGCGGCATCCTCCACCACGCGCAGGCGGTGGCGTGCGGCGATGTCGTAGAGCCGATCCATATTCACCGGCAGGCCGGAAAAATGCACGGGCATGATGGCGCGCGTGCGCGGCGTGATGGCCGCTTCGACCTGCTCCAGGTCGATATTGCGCGAGTCCAGTCCCACGTCCACGAACACCGGATGCGCGCCGGTGCGCACGATCACGTTCGCCGTCGCGACGAAGCTCATCGCCGGAGTGATGACCTCATCGCCCGCACCGATCCCACAGGCCAGCAGTGCCATCTCCAGGCTCGCCGTCGCCGAGGTCTGCGTGCGCACGGGACGCCCACCGAGGTAGCGCGACAGGGCCGCCTCGAACTCCGCCACCTTCGGCCCGCTCGCAACCCATCCGGAGCGCAACACTTCCACGACGCCCTGGATCGTCTCCTCATCGAGGGTGGGGCGCGTGAAGGGGAGCATTTTCTTCATTCCGGACCTCATTCAGGAACGGGCCACCAGTACGACCCCGAGAACGATGACACCGATCCCTGCCACCCGTTGGACGTTGGGAACCTCTCCGAGCAACCACCACGCCAGTCCGATGTTGAGCACATAGCCCAGCGAGAGCAGCGGATAGGCTTGGCTCACCGGCACCCGCGACAGGCCGACCAGCCACACGATCACGCTGAGTCCGTAAGCCCCGAGGGCGAACCATAGCGAGGGTACGCGTGCCAGGTCGAGCGCATGGCTCCAGACCGCGCCGGAGGTGGTCAGCGGTCCCGTCACACGGGTGGCGGACTTGAGCCCCAGCTGCGCGAGCGCATTCAGCAGCACGCCGGAGCCGAGGACGGCGAAATCGGCAAGTTTCATAGTCCCCACCTCAAGTTCTCACGGCATCCCAAGGATGCCGCGGCGTCCCCGCGCTGCGACGGTCGCTCCAGGACCGCGCCCCTCAGGGTTTTTAAAGAGTCCCCGTGGCGCGGCTTCCGAAGCCTTCCTGGCTGACGTAGAACTCGATCGTCTTGCGGATGCACGTATCGAGGTCGGTCTTCGGCGACCATCCCAGGTCGCGCCGCGCCGCTTCGATCGCGGGCACTCGGACCTGGATGTCCTGGTAGTACTTGCCGTAGTAGTCGCCGGCGGAAACATCCACGATCCCGGTCGCTTTCGCGTTGTCGCGCAACCGCGGGAACTCCTGGGCGATGCCGATCATGCGCTGCGCCAGATCGCGGATGGAGACGCAGTTGCCGGGGTTGCCGATGTTGAAGATGCGCCGCGTCGCCCGGCCGCCGCTGTTCTCGATGATGGTGAGCAGCGCCTCGATGGCATCGTCGATGTAGGTGAAGGAGCGCTTCTGCAGCCCGCCGTCGACCAGCTTGATCGGCCGCTTGTAGAGGATGTTGGAGAGGAACTGGGTGAACACCCGCGAGCTGCCCTCCTTGGGCTCCTCGATGTCATCCAGGTTCGGGCCGATGAAGTTGAACGGACGGAACAGCGTGTAGTTGAGCTCATCCCGCACCCCGTAGGCGTAGATGACCCGATCCAGCAGCTGCTTGGAGTTCGCATAGATCCAACGCTGCTTGTTGACCGGACCGTACACCAGGTTGCTCGACTCCTCATCCAGCACCCCATCGGGGCACATGCCGTAGACCTCGGAGGTCGAGGGGAAGATCAAGTGCTTGCGATACTTCACGCACTGGCGCACGACTTCCAGGTTGGCCTCGAAATCCAGCTCGAACACCCGCAGCGGCTGGGTGACGTACTGGGCGGGATTGGCGATCGCCACCAGCGGCAGGATCGCGTCGCACTTCTTGACGTGGTACTCGACCCACTCCTTGTTGATGGTGATATCGCCTTCCACGAAGTGGAACCGGGGCGTGCTCGGCAGTCCGGTCAGCTTGTGGTCGGAGAGGTCCATACCGTAGACCTCCCAGTCGCGCGTGCGCAGGATCGCGTTGGTGAGCGCGCTGCCGATGAAGCCGTTCGCGCCGAGGATCATCACTTTCAGGGCCATTGCCGTCCTTTTGGGCGGGAAAACGGTGATTTTACCAGAACCTGCGGGAGGTACGGCGCGCGCCACACGAGGCCAGCCGGCCGCCCGCACCCCGGCGCACGGCCCGGGCGCAGGAACTCGGGCGGACGGCTGAACTTCAGCAGCAGCGGTTGACCCCGCTCCATTTTTGCTGCTGATAGTGGTCGTAGTAGGCGCGCCGCGACAGCGGTGGCGTGCCGGCATGCTCGAGCGCATGGTGCCTCAGATAGCGCTCGTACGCGTCGTCCCCGCTCGCCGTGCGAATGCCGCGCCAGCAGTCGCCCAGGAATTTGCTCACCTTGGGGTACATCACATGGCCCCGTCCGAAGGCACGGTCTGCAGGTTCAGCCCTCCGGCGCCGGCCGGCGCCAGCCGCGTGGGTTGATACGGGGCCTCGCTGCCTTGCGACACAGGTAGTCCGCGTGCTCGCCGCACACACACACGCGCCATGTCGGCGATCACCAGCCAGACGACCACAGTGAAAAAGATCGTGAGCCACGCATTGAGACGTTGGTTGAAGATCAACTCTGGCGCCACCGCAGCACGATCGGCCGTCAAGGCGCCCGCGGCAAGTTGCGACGCCAGTGCGTTGGCGGCGGCGAAGAAGCCCAGTTGCGGATCCGGGCTGACCACCTTCTGCCAGGCCGCCGCCGTCGTGATCAGGGTCAGCCAGGCAAGCGGCGCCAGCGTGACGAGCGCGTAGAGCTTCTTGCTTGCCGTCTTGACGATCACAGCGCTCGCGACTGCGAGCGCAATCACTGCGAGCATCTGATTGGAGATGCCAAAGAGCGGCCAGAGAATATTGATGCCGCCGTTCGGGTCGATGATGCCGACGTACAGGAAGTAACCCCACGCGGCGACGATCAGCGTGCTTCCCAGGAGATTCGCCGGCCAGGAGGAGGTTCGCCCGAGGGGCGCCCAGAGGTTGCCCAGGAAATCCTGGACCATGAAGCGGCCGACGCGGGTGCCCGCATCGATGGTCGTGAGGATGAACACCGCCTCGAACATGATCGCGAAGTGGTACCACACCGCCGTCAAACTGCGCCCGAAAGAGGATCCGAAGATGCTCGCCATCCCGACGGCCAGCGACGGCGCTCCGCCGGTGCGCGCGAACAGCGTGCTCTCGCCCATCTCCAGGGCGAGGTTGTGCATCTGATCCACCGTCACCGGGAAGCCCCACCCGCTGATCGTGGTCACCGCCGCATCCGCGGCGGAGCCGACGACGCCCGCTCCCGTATTGATGGCGAAGTAGACCCCTGGATCCAGCAGCGCCGCCGCAATGACCGCCATGATGCCCACGAAGGACTCCAGCGCCATGCTCCCATACCCGATGAGGCGGATGTCCGCCTCATTGGAGATCAGCTTGGGCGTGGTGCCGCTGGAGACCAGCGCATGGAATCCGGAGACGGCCCCGCAGGCGATGGTGATGAACACGAAGGGAAAGATCTTGCCGCTGAAGACGGGCCCGGTGCCGTCGGCGAACCGGGTGAGCGCCGGCATCTTCAGATCGGGATGGATGATGATGATGGCGATCGCCAGCAGCCCGATCACCCCCAGCTTCAGGAACGTGGAGAGGTAATCGCGCGGCGCAAGCAGCATCCAGACCGGCAGGATGGCGGCCAGCCACCCGTACGCGATCACGAATTCAGCCAGCGGAACGGCCGGATAGTCGAACCAGGTCCGCAGCGTCGCGTTGTGGTCCACCCAGCCGCCGGCGAACACCCCCAGAAGCACCAGCGCCACTCCGATGATCGATCCTTCCAGGATCCGGCCGGGGCGCCAGCGACGCAGATAAAAGCCCACCAGCAGAGCCACCGGGATGGTGGCGAACACCGTGGAAGTTGCCCATGGGCTGTGCTTCATCGCATTGACCACGACGAGCCCGAGCACCGCGATGAGAATGACCATGATCAGCAGCGTGCCGATCAGTGCGGCCGCTCCGCCGATAGGACCGAGCTCATCGCGAGCCATCTGCCCCAGGGTGCGTCCGTCGCGGCGCGTGGACAGGAACAGGATCACCATGTCCTGCACGCATCCTCCGAGGACGGAGCCGACGAGGAGCCACAGAGTGCCGGGCAGATAGCCAAACTGGGCTGCCAGCGTCGGGCCCACGAGCGGGCCCGGGCCGGCAATCGCCGCGAAGTGATGCCCGAAGGCGATCCAGCGGTGCGTGGGAACGAAGTCCCGGCCGTTCTCGCGCCGCTCCGCGGGCGTGGCTCGCGTCGGGTCGACTACGAGGACGCGAGCCGTAATCCAGGCCGCGTAGAACCGATATCCCAGGAGGTAGATGCACACGGCCGCCGTGATGATCCACAGCGAATTGATCGGCTCGTTGCGATGCAAGGCGATGCCGCCGACGGCAAAGGCTCCGATGACGGCAAGGGCGACACCCACCAGCTTTTTCATGAAACTTACGCTCCCCCGGAGGGAGTAAGCGTATAGCACGGGCCTCTAGGACAGTAAGGTCCTCAGCGCGCGCCGGTAGTGCGCCATGATGGCATCCCGCTGGACGTGGCGGCCGTTGACGACCACCTTCCGCCCGCCTCGCCAGACACTTTCGACCACCCCGTGGTCGCCGCAAAAGATCCAGCTGTCGAGAATGTCATCCCCGCGACGCTCCACCAGCGCTGCATGGTCGAAGGCGAGACTCACGACATCCAGTGAGGCGCCCTGCTCCAGGCCCGCCGGAGCGTGCAGCGAGCGCGCTCCACCGGCGAGAGCCGTGTCGAACAGTGAGCGGCCCGTGGACTTGCCCGCCCCGGAAGCCAGGACATTGCGCGCCTGAAGATCCAGACGCTGGGCGTACTCGAGCGTGCGCAGCTCCTCGGCCATATCGATACGGATATTCGAATCGGTGCCGATGCCAAAGCGGCCGTTCTGCTCCACGAATGCCGGAGCGGGAAAGATCCCATCCCCGAGGCTCGACTCGGTCAGCGGACACAGCGCCACGACCGCGCCCGCGGCGGCGATCTGGTCCAGCTCGCTCGTGCTGGTGTGGGTCGCGTGGACGAGGCACCAGTGCTCATCCACTGATGCGTTCTGCATCAGCCACTCCACCGGGCGAAGGCCGGACCACAGCACGCAATCCTCCACTTCCCGGGCCTGCTCGGCGACGTGCAGGTGCTTGGGCAGTCCCTTCCCCAGCTCTACGACTGCGGCCAGCTCTTGCGCGGACACGGCGCGCAGGCTGTGCGGAGCCACCCCCAGCTGAGCCCCCGAGAGCGCCTCGATCCCCTTGCGGCTGGACTCGACGATACGAGCGAAGCGATCCAGATCGCACACGAAACGCCGCTGGCGCTCACTCGGCGCCGCGCCGCCGAAACCCGAATGGGCATAGAAAGTCGGCAGCAGCGTCAACCCGATCCCCGTCTCCCGCGCGGCGGCCACGATCCGGCCGGCAAGCTCTCCGGGGTCGGCAAAGGGAACACCCTCCTTGTCGTGGTGGACGTAATGGAACTCACCCACATGCGTGAACCCACACTCGAGCATCTCGGCAAACGCCAGGGCGGTAAGTGCCTCGAGCTCATCCGGGTCGATGCGCTCGACGAACCGATACATCAGCTCGCGCCAGCTCCAGAAGGAGTCGTCCGTGGGTCCGCGCCGCTCCGTCAGCCCGGCGAGCCCCCGCTGGAAGGAATGGCTGTGCAGGTTGCCGAGGCCGGGCACGGCAATGGAGTGACGCTCATCCCCTTCCTGCGGCTGGACTCCGCTCTGCACGCTCTGGATGCGTCCTTCCACGGCAGTCAGCCGCACACCGTCCGCCCACCCTTGCGGCAGCAGCGCCGTCGCAAACCACAGACTCGTCATGCGCCCTTTCTCCATTGATGCGGCACAACCGGAGAATCATCCTACAATGGAAGAGCGAGTACGCAGCAGCGAATGCGCGACAGACGGGGGCGCGCGTCATGAATGATGTGAGCCGATCGCAGTGGCTGACCGTGATCGAAGGCAGCGCACCCATCATCCTGTGCGTGCCTCACGCCGGGATCGAGATTCCTGCACAGTACTCCCGCCACCTCGTCTCGCCCTGGCTGGCGCGCAAGGACACCGACTGGTGGGTGGACCGGCTGTACGACTTTGCTCCTGTGCTGGGAGCCACCGTGGTCCGCACGGCCATCTCGCGTAGCATCGTGGACGCCAATCGCGACCCCTCCGGCGCTTCTCTCTATCCGGGCAAGCCGACGACGGCGCTGTGCCCCACGACGACTTTCGACGGGGAAGTCTTGTACCCTGACGGTGCTGAGCCTGATGCGGCTCAGATCGAGGGGCGTCGTCGCTGCTACTTCGATCCCTACCACGCGGCGATCGCAGCGCAGCTCGCGCGCTTGCGCCACAGTCACCCCGCCGTCGTTCTCTACGATTGCCACTCGATTCGCTCGGTCGTCCCCCGCCTCTTCGCCGGAGTGCTGCCCCACTTCAACATCGGCACGTACGACGGAGCCAGTTGCTCTGCACAGCTGGCTGCGGCCGTGGAGGCAGCCTGCGACTCCAGTGGAATGTCGCGGGTGACCAACGGTCGCTTCAAAGGCGGATATACCACCCGACACTATGGCGACCCCGCTCGAGGGGTTCATGCGATACAGATGGAGCTGGCCTGCCGCGGCTACATGAGCGAGCCCGACACACCTTGCACGCCGGCGAATTGGCCACCGGACTATGCCGAGAAGCGGGCCTCACGCATGCGCGAGCGGCTGACACGAATCATCGAGGCCTGCATCAGCTTTGCGACCGGCGGCGGCGCGAGATGATGAGCACCACGACGACCGGCACCAGCATCTCCAGGCCCATCGCCAGCAACGCCGGCCCGAACCCGCCACTCAAGCGGGTAATCCCTTCGACGATCTGCGGGCCGAAGTAGCCGCCGAGATTCCCCACGCTGTTGATGAAAGCGATTCCCGCAGCGGCGGCCGTCGAGGCCAGAAAGGCCGTCGGAAAGGTCCAGAAGATCGGCAGCGTCCCATAGACGCCCATCGCCGCGATGCACAGGAAGAACACCTGCGGGGCCAACCCCTCGCTCAGGCTCGCCCCCGCGAAGCCGACGAACCCCAGCAGTGAAGTGCCGATCAGATGCCAGACGCGCTCGTTCTTGCGATCGGAGTGCCGCCCCACCCACACCATGAACGGCGCGCTGCAGGCGAAGGGCAGCATGGTGATCCAACCGACGCGCGTCACGGCGATGCCGAAGGAATGCACCAGCGTGGGCAGCCAGAATCCCAAGCCGTAAACGGCCAGCACGATGCCGAAATACACCAGCGCCAGCGCCCAGACACGGCCCGACGCAAATGCGCCGCGCAGCGACGAGCGCCCAACCTTCTGCACCGCGGCTCGCTCCGCTGCGAGGGTGTTGGCGAGCCACTCACGCTCGGACGCTGTCAGCCAGCTCGCCTGCGTGGGTCCATCCGGCAACATCAGCAGGCAGGCGGCTCCCAACACGATGGCCGGCACGGCCTCGAGCACCAGCAACCACTGCCAGCCCTGCAAGCCGAACCATCCATCCAGTCCCAGCAGCAGGCTCGACACCGGGCTCCCGATCAGACCGGTCAGCGGGATGCCGACCATGAACAGGCCGATCACCCGCGCGCGCTCGGCCTCCGGAAACCAGTACGTCAGATACAGAATGATGCCGGGAAAGAAGCCCGCCTCGGCCATTCCCAACAGCAGGCGCATGGCGATGAAGCTGTGGCCACCGCTGACCGCCGCGGTCGCCCCGGAGACCAGCCCCCAGGTCACCATGATCCGCGCGATCCAGCGCCGCGCGCCGACTCTCTCGAGGATGAGATTCGAGGGCACTTCGAACACGAAGTAGCCGATGAAGAAGATGCCCGCACCGAAGGCGTACACGGCGTCATCGATGCCGAGCGCCGCATTCATCGTCAGCTTCGCGAAGCTGACGTTGACGCGATCCAGATAGCTGACGATGAACAGGATGATCAGCAGGGGCAGCAGGCGCCGGCGAGTGCGCGCGAGCACCGAGGCGGAGTCGACGGCCGTGCTCACCGAGCCTGCCAGCTCCAGCGCGGATTCCCCTGGGGCGCTCATCGGGTCGCCGGCGTCGAACGCCGCAGTTTTCGGCTGACGACGGCGCGCAGCTGCTCGAGCTCATCCACGCGCAGGAGGAGCGTGCAGCCGAGAAAGGCCAGCGCGCCTGTTGCGATGACAGCGAGCAGCCAGGCGAGCTTGGGCACGAAGGCCTGCGCCTGCCAATCGGACAGCAGGAAATGCTGCCCCGCCCAGCACACGGCCATCAACGCAAGCGAGGCCACTGCGATCTTCGACAAGAGCCTCACCAGCACGCGCGTCTCGAGCAGCCGCAGGTGCCGCCGCATCAACAGATACAGAATGAGGAAGTTCGAGACAGCGATGCACGCGGTCGAGAACGCAAGCCCGCGATGGCCCCACTGCAGTTGGAAGGTGAAGATCCAGTTCAGCAGCAGATTGAGGCCGACGGCCAGCAGGCTCACCAGCATGGGAGTCTTGCGGCGGTCGATGGCGTAGAAAGCGTTGACCAGCACTTTCAACGCCGCATAGCTCGACAGTCCCAGGGCATAGAAGCGCAGATCCCCCGCACTCTCGATCGTCTCCTTCACGCCGAACTTGCCGTGCTGGTAGAGCACGGACATGATCGGCTCGGCCAGCATGATCAGCCCGATCGTCGCGGGAATCGTCAGCAACAGCGCCAACCGCATCCCGCGTGCCAGCTCGCTGCGAAACGCCGTCAGATTACCTGTGGCCGCCATGCGCGCCAGCAGCGGCAGCGCGACCGTTCCCAGGGCCACGCCGAAGATTCCCAAGGGCAGTTGCATGAGTCGGAAGGCAATCGACAGCCAGTAGGTCGGCCCGTCTCCGAGCTGGGAGGCGAACACCGAATTGACCAGCACGTTGACCTGCACGGTGCTCGCGGCGATGACCGAGGGCCCCATGAGCCGCAACGTGGCGCGCACACCGGCGTCACGCCATTGAAAGTCCGGCCGAAACACGTAGCCCGCGCCTCGCAACGCCGGCAACTGCACGGCGAGCTGCAGTCCGCCGCCCACGAGCGTGCCGATCGCGAGGCCCAGCAGCGCCCGGGAACCGAACGCCGGGTCCAGCCACCACCCCAGGCCCACACCGACGATGATCGAGCCGAGATTGAAGAAGCTCGAGGCCATCGCGGGCACCCCGAACACATTCCGGGCGTTCAGGATCCCCATCACGAGCGCCGCGACCGACACCAGCAGGATGAAGGGATACATCACGCGTGTCAGGGTGATGGTGAGTTCGGCCTTCGCAGGATCGAACCCGGGAGCGAGCAGCCACACCAGCTGCGGAGCGAAGATCACGCCCAGCACCGTGATGGCGCTCAGGAAGATGACGGCAAGCGTGCACACCTTGTTGGCGAGACGCCACGCGGCGAGGTTGCCGTCGGTCGCGAAAGTCTTGCTGAAGGTGGTGGTGAAGGCGGTCGAGAGCGCCCCTTCGGCGAACAGATCGCGCAGCAGGTTGGGAATGCGAAACGCGATGACGAAAGCGTCCATCAACGCGCCGCCACCGAACAGCGCGGCGCTGATCTGATCGCGTGCGAGTCCGAGAATGCGGCTGCACAGCACCGCGAGGCCAACGAGGCCCGCGGCCTTGGTATTCAGCTTTTCCGGCATGGGGTAGCTATATACTATAATTGCTTGAATTGTAAGGATGCCGTCCCGCATGCAAAGGTTCGCATGGCTCGCCGCCGTGATCGCCGTCGCCGCCACTCCGGCGGTGCGCGCGCAATCCAGCGCAACACCCGACCAGCTCACTCCCCAGCAACGCGAATTGCGCGACCAGCTCAATGCGCTGCATTGGGTTGCCGGCCCCGCCACCGAGACGGTGGCGGGCAACTCTACGCTGGTCGTCCCCGCAGGCTACGTGTACCTGGGCGCTTCCGACACCGCCAGGTTCGAGGAGCTGAACGAGAACGTGCCCTCCGGCAAGGAGGTCATGATCGCGCCACGCAATCTGAGCTGGACCGCCTATCTGTTGTTCGACGACGCCGGGTACGTGAAGGATGACGAGAAAATCGACGCACCGGCGCTGCTCAAGGCCCTCCAGGAGGGCACCGAGCGGGAGAACGAAGAGCGCCGCCGCCGCGGCTGGCGGCTTCTGCACGTCGCAGGTTGGGCGATTCCCCCTGCCTACAACACGCAGACCAAACGACTCGAGTGGGCGACGGACCTGAAGGCGGACGACGCCGAGGGCGTGAACTTCTTCACCAAGATCCTCGGTCGTCGCGGCTTCACCACGGTGGTCCTCGCGACGAGCCCCGGAGAGACGGCAACCTCCGTCGCCGAGCTGGATAAAGTGCTCACCGGATACCAGTTCAAGAGCGAGGACAGCTACGCGGCGTGGCGGCCCGGGGACAAGGTTGCCGAGTACGGGCTCGCCGGCCTGATCGTCGGCGGCGCCGCGGCAGCGGCGGCCAAGACCGGGCTCTTCAAGGGCTTGTTCAAGGTGATCCTCGCAGGAGCCGCCGCCATGTGGAAGCTCATCGTGGCGGGGGTGGCCGTGCTCGTCGGGGGCCTGAAGTCGCTGTTCCGCCGCAAGGGCTCCGGTTCCTGATGTCGACGCCGATCCTGCTTGCGATCGCGCTCGTAGGTGTCTATCTCGTGGACTCGATGCACTTCCTGCGCATCGGCGAGGCGCTCGTGCTCACCCGGAGTCGGCAGCTCGCCGGACTGTCCTTTGGCGTTTCCTTCGAGCTCGGCGGCCGGCGCCCCTACCTTCCGAATCCGCTGACGCCGATGCGAGCCGACTTTCGCCTCGCCTGGGATACTTCCGGTGCCGCAACGGACAGCGCGCACATCGTCGGCGAGGAAATGCGATCACACTTGCGTGCAGTGCGTGCAGTGGGTTGGATAGGAAGCCTGTGTGCGATTCCGATCGTCATCGTCGCGCCCCTGGCCCTCGCCTTCGCACAGGAGAGGATCTTCCTGGCGGCTGTCGCTGCGGCCGTGCTGTTGGCCGCCTGCGGTTGCCTGCTCGTTGGGGTGCGCAGGCGGGCTCTCGGGCTGAGTGGGTTACAGGTGTGCTCACTCACTTTTATCGCTCTGGTGTGCCTTCCCTGCGCGCCCAACCTCGCTCGAGCCGTCACGGCGCAGCGCAAATGGACCCTGGCGGCTGGTGAGCTGCCCCGGCTCGGGTTCGAAGCGCAGCGCTCGAGCGCGATCCGCGACCAGATCCTCGCGGCGCTCACCAGTGCCAGGCGCTACGTCGAGGAGGAGAGCGCGGAGATCAAGGTGATCGACGAGCAGATCCGCCTCCTGCAAGGGTACAAGCCATGAGCCTCACGGATCTCGGAATCGTCGTGCTGTGCGCCGTCATCGGCTGGGGCATCGTGTCCTGGATCATCTCGGTCGTTCAGCAGCAGAAGGCCCCTCCGCTGGACCTTTCCGGAGGCGCGCCTCCTCATCCTCCGGCCGACACGGCTGAGTCGCCGCGGCGGCCGGACGATCCACACGGTCCCTAGGAGTCCGAGGGCTTCAACTCCACGGCCTCGGTCGACTGCAGCTTCAACGATGGGTCCTTTGCGAGCGTGTCCCGCAAGGCTCTGAGCATCTGTTGATCCACCGTGGCCGATTCCTCCGGCACCACGGGATAGCGCACCGCACACTCCACGCCACTCTCGGCCCAGCGCACTCGCACTTCGGGATGAGGTGTCGACGTATCGAACTCCAGCAGCTGTTGCACGGCGGCGAACTGCCGGTCGATTGCCTGGTGGTACTTCGCATAGACGCCGTCGGCGGCGGCCTGCAGCCGCTTGTTGGCTTCCACCACGTCAGCCGTGGCGGCCAGCGTGAGTGTGATCGTGTGCCAGGTGAAGTCGGTGCCGGGGATCTGCTTGAACATCGCCGTAGGCTGGAACAGGACGGCGTTGGAGAGAACCACGATGCGCCCGGTCGAATGCAGCTCGGGCCCCGCAAGCTCCATGAGGTAGATACGAACCAGGCCGATCTCCACGACCCGGCCGGTCACACCCGCGAGGGTGACGCGATCGCCCACCCGCACGCCGTAGCGGCCTATCAGGAAGAAATACGCCACGATCGCCAGAATCACGTTCTGCATGGCGACCGCCACTCCGGCCGTCACGAAGCCCGCGTAGGTCGCCACCGAGCCGAGCTCGGATACCAGACCAAACACGATGACCACGGTGAGCGCGACACCAACGGCGACGCGCCGCAGGATGAGAAACTGCCGCCGGCGGCGCGCATCGTGCAGGTAGCGGAACGTGGCACGCCGCCAGACTTCGGAGATCACCAGCACCGCTGCCACGGAGGCGAGCAGGAACCCGATCCGCAGCAGCAGATACCCGGATACGGTGTCCCCCCGCGCAATCACCTGGTCGTTCCAGTCCCGTAGCGTGCCCTGAGCGCTCTCCAACGTCAGGGCCTGCTCGCCTATCGGAACGAGCGCGGTCGAGAGCTTCTTGAATTCGGCCGTACCGGCCTCCAGCTGCGCCTTCTGCCCATTGAGCTGGGCAACATCGGCATCCGTGTCGGCGGCGAAGGCGTCCCGCAGGACCTGGCGAACCGCGCTGGTGACCGTGCTCCGCTGGGTGTTGACCTCCTCGATGAGCGCGTTGGTCTGTTTGATGGCCGCGGACAGCTGGCGATGAGTGCCGTGCACCGAGAACCACTCGGGGATCAGGGCCAGAATGCCCGCCGATTCGGGATGGAACTGAGCGGCGGCGGCCGACGAGGATGCCGGCGCGCTTTTCGAGGCGGAGCCGCCGCCGCTCGGGCTGGCGCTGTTGCTCTTGGCCGATCCTGCGGACGCTCCCGGAGTCGTTGCGCCCGCCCGCAGCTCCGGGACCGACTTTTCCAGGTCGGCAATCTGCCCCGCCAGACCGCTCTGCCCGCCGTTGTCTCCCTGCAGGGTGTAGGACTCGAAGCGTTGCATGTCCTGCATGCTGCCCTGTACTTCCTTCAAAAGCGCCAGGGCTGCCTGCACGTTACCGCGCTGCGCGCTGAGGGCGGCTTTCTGCTTGCCTCGTGCCTTGGCCAACTGCCCGTCCAACCCGGACAGCTGCGCCTGCAGAGCCGCGATTCGCTGCGCCACACGATCGCTGATCTGATCGAGCTGGCCGGCAAAGCCGCTCGCCGCCGGCGGCGCTTTGTCCGAATCGGCGCTCGCGGGGCGCGCCTTGAGAATCGAGGCGCACGCTCGCCCGAACTCGAACGCGAGGCGGACCGCAGTCAGAGATTGATCGTGGAGCCGGTCGCGCGCGAGCAGGTCCTGCGGCGTACCCTCGAGCTGCTCGACATTCCCCAGCCCCCGATACCAGTCCACCGTCCGGGTCACATGAGAGAGGACCTGCTGTGGCGTGATCGCCTGCGGCGGCGGCGCGCTCTTCTGCGAGGCTGGAGCCGTGTTGGCCTCCTGCCCCGCTACAGGTACGGCATAGCAGGCGCCGAACAGCGCCGCAGCGCACAGCGAGCCGCGGATGAAGGAGCGAGCGAGCACCAGCATTGCCGCCCCGCTTCGCAGGATTCGTGCCTCGCGGGCCCCGTGGCGCCCCCGAGCAGAAGGCTCGTTCGCCGGCGCGCTAGCCCTCGACGTCGGTATCCGGTCGATCGTCTCCCGGGGACATCTCCTTGTGCCAGTGTCCCTGCTTGTCCTCATAGGAGATGCGCACGGTTGCCCCCCTCTGGACTTGCTCCCTTGCCGCCAGTTCCGCGGCCTCGCGCGCGAGGTCATGCGAGGCAAACGTTTCGGAGAACGTCTCGTCGACTTTGTATGCCCACCCGCCATCGTGCTGCACGATGTGATAAGTGACTCTGGTCATGGCTGCTCCTGCGCTCACGGCACGCCATCGATGTGTGTTCGGGTCACAGGTGTAGCTCTTTTCCAGGCTGCCGTGCAACCGCTGGCCGATATGCAGCGGCAGGTTAGACGTGCGGACGCCACGCGATGATTTCCCGAACTACCAGGGGGCTTCGCCAGTTGTGTAAGCTGTGCCCGCGCGACTGCAGCAACGCAGATTCGCGCAGCCCCGGGTGGAAACGGAGAAACGCGGATGATCGGATTCAGCGCCAAGTCGTGCCTGAGCGTCTCAGGAGTGCTCGTATTGCTCACCTCGGTGGCTCTCACGTCGACGGCCAGCGCCGCCCCCGGGTACGAGATATTCGTCTCGAACGAGCATGCGGGCACGGTGACGATCTTCGAAGGGGGCACGTTCAAGGTGCTGGACACCCTCCCCGTCGGCAAGCGCCCGCGCGGCATCCACGCAAGTCCGGATGGCAAGACGGTCTACGTCGCCTTGAGCGGCTCGCCGATCGAGGGGCCGCCTCCGCTGGATGCCCAGGGCAACCCGATCCTGAAGAAGAATCAGAAGGACGACGACGACGATGATGATGCCAAGGCCGACAAGTCGGCCGATGGCATCGGCCTCATCGACGTCGCGCACCACAAGCTCCTGAAGAAGATCTCCGCAGGCTCCGATCCGGAGGAATTCGCCGTCAGCAGCGACGGCACGCGGCTGTATGTGTCGAACGAGGACACCAAGACCGCGAGCGCGATCAACCTGGCCAGCGGCAAGGTCGTGAGCATCGTCCCAGTTGGCGGCGAGCCCGAGGGCGTAGGCGTGACGCCCGACGGCAAGGAGTTCTACGTCACCTGTGAGACCGGCGGCGAGGTGTTTGCGATCGACACGACCCACTACAAAGTCGTCGGGCACTTCACCGTACCCGTGCGCCCCCGCAGCGTGGACTTCATGCCCGACAGCAAGGTCGCCTTCATTCCTTCCGAGACCTACGGCAAGTTGAACGTCATCGACATGCCGGGGCACAAAGTCGTGTCAACCATCGACCTGCCGGCCGGCTCGCGTCCGATGCGCGTCAGGGTCGCCCCTGACGGCAAGCGGGTCTATGTCAGCGACGGCCGCGCCGGCACCGTTTCGGTGATCGACGCGCACACCTATGCCGTGCTCGCGACCATCAAAGTAGGCAAGCGTCCGTGGGGCATCGTCCTGTCTCCGGACGGGAAATATCTGTTCGCGGCAAACGGCCCTTCGAACGATGTGTCGGTCGTCGACCTGGCGAGCAACAAGGAAATCTCACGGCTCAAGGCCGGTGAAGGCCCCTGGGGCATCGCCGTCGTACCGACCGCTCACTGACCGACGATGAACACGCCCTGATTGACGATGCTGCGGGTGTAGCCGTCCTTGAAGGCGCGCGCCCGCACGATCGTCGCCCCGGAGACTTCGATGGGCTTGTCGTACTCGGGGTCGGATGCGGCCGGGGTGCTGCCATCCAGGGTGTAGTGGATCTGCGCTCCCGGCTCGCTATCGGTCAAGGTCACCTTGATGGGCTTGGCGTAGTTGCCGGCCGCCGGCGCAATGTCCGGCGGCGGCACGACCTGGCGGCCCGGGAGGCTGCCGATCCACTGCCGCAGCAACTCAACTCCCTGCGGGTCGATCGTCTCGCGAGCGATCGGCGGCATGCGGATGTCGCCGTTGGTGTTCACCCGCCTGAAGGCTATGGATCGCCAGATGTCGTTGGAAGCGATGACGCGCGAGTGATCGATGCGCTCATCGATGAGCACCGGTCCATCGACGAGGCCCTGCCGGGCGAGCGGAGTGTCGTAGCGCGCATCGAAGTTGGCGACCGTGACGCCGGGACGGTGGCATTGTGAGCAGTTGGCATCCAGGTACGAGCGGGCGCGATCCTCGATGCTGCGCGAGCTGTCATCCAGCACCGCCAGGCTGGGCAGGCTCGGCAGGCTCGCCTCGTCGAGCTTCGTCGAGAACAGGCCGAGGTGATTCCAGGTCCGCAGCTGGTTGTCCGTGACACCCGATGGGAAGGCGATGTCGCGATTCATCTGCCGGGTCTTCACGCCCAGCACGCCGCTGGTGTGTGTGTTGTGACACTGCAGGCAGTCCTTGCGACTGGGGTAGTACCAGGTCTGGTAACGTGTCGCACCCTTTGCCGTGCGGATTGGGATTTTCTCGGTAACGCTCGAGCTCAACAAGTCCGCATCGCTGTTATCCGCTCGCCACTTGTAGACGACGCCATACACCCCACCGGCGCTGTCTCGCACCAGCAGCCGCGTCTCCAGACGCCGCTTGACCGCAGGGTTGGCCTCATCGACGGGCAACTCGAAGGTCTTCACGAACACCGATCCGCTGGGGAAGGTCCAGTCGCCGGTCGGCGAGAACCCGATCTTCTCTTTCGGCACGGACACCCAGCGCACCTTGCTCGCGCCGTCCGACCAGAAGGGGACGCGTATCTCGTAGGGAATGAGGCCGTCGGCCGGCGTCAGCGTGCGCGTATCCTTGAAGGCTCCGGTTTGGGAAAGCAGCTTGGGCAGCGCGCCGTTGATGTCCTGCGGCATGCGCAGATAGGGGTCAGGCACGACTCGCTTGTCGATGCCGTACGGTGGCGATTTCCCGTTGGAAGCGGCGTGGGCGACCGCCGCGGCGCCCAGCAGCGCCAGTGCGCCGAAGGCCAGAGTCTGTAATCCGCCGATGCGCAATACCCGAAGCCTGGGGAGTATCGCGTCTGTCTCCCCGGGTACACCTTCTCTCGAACTCACTCTCCCACCATACCATACCTCGCCGGTGCCCCGGTCCGAGCGACGGACGCGCTGAAACCCTGTCCCGAATCCGGCGCACGCACGACCACTGTACGGCGCAGACCGGCAAATCGATGCTGGGGGCGGTGACGGGCTCTGCCGCCGCTGCGCTCTGAAGGCTCGGCAACGCTGCTCCCTTCAGTGCGTGTGCTGCGCAATCCAACCTGAGGTCAGCGTCAGCAGCTCCGGTGCCAGGGTCTCATCGATCGTTGCAAATTCCTGCCGCGAGCCGCTGTGCGCGTGCTGGAAGAAATGGTTGAGGCCCGGGATCTCCACGATCCTGGCGTCGCGATCGCGAGCCAGCGCCTTGCGCAAGGCCGGTAGATTCAGATCCGACGGACTGATCAGGTCCTTTGACCCGTACAAAGCCAGTGCGGGAACCCGGACTGCCGCGAGCGCCGGCCTGGGGTCATAGGCCAGAATGAACCGCATGTAGGGCAGCTCGGTGAAATGAATCGCCTGCCTGGCCTCCGCCGGGCTGGGGGTGGGTTCGGCGGACCTCAGGATAGCCCTCACTCGCGCTTGCGCCTCCTGTGGATCCGTGGAAGCGACAATGGCGGCGTACAAGCGCCGCTCGAGGCGGTACGTCTGTGCGGCCGCTTCGCGGGTTTCCCCGTCAGCCATTGCCATCCGGCGATTCTGCTCAGCCACCAACACCCCGCCTGGAAGGGCGGCCGGGGCCAGCATGACAATGAAGGCAACGCCAGGATCCTGCCCGGCGAGCATCGCGGCGATGTTGGCCCCCTCGGAGTGGCCGACCAGCCCCACTCTCGCGCCATCGACATCCGGCCGGCTGCGCAGATAAGCGACTGCGGCCGCGGCGTCGGAGGCAAAGTCTGGAGTCGTCGCCGCCGGGTAGTCCCCCGTGGATTGGCCGATGCCGCGCTTGTCGTAGCGCAGCACGGCACAGCCTTGTCGTGTCAGCGTGTCGGCCAGTACCAGAAATGGCTCGTGATGGCCGCCGAACTCCTCATTGCGAGCGTTTCTGCCGGAGCCGGCGATCAGCAGGATGCCTGGAAATCGTTGCGCTCCCTGCGGCGGCAAGGTCAGGGTTCCCGCAAGGCGCACATCCGCCGCCTCAGGATTGGCGAAAGTCACGAGCTCCTCACGATACGGCACAGGCGCGGCGGCAATGGCTTCTTCCTGCGGCCTGTGACTCAACTTCGGGTCATGGGCGGCGCCCACCTGTGCCGTGAGCCCCATCACTCCCAGCGCAGCGACGCTGATGACGTTGAGCCTTTGCATCGCCTTCTCCTCCGGCAGAGTCACGCGAATCGGCAGTGTTCGATGCCGCGTTTCTGTTCCTGCGACATCGCCACTGACGATAGCCCGAATGTGAGTCGCCGGATCAACCGGGCATCTCGCCGCGCGAACGCCCTGGCGCATTATCGGATGGCTCAGGTGGCCGATCTGCAGCGTCAGCGCACTGAGCTCGCTGCCCTCAAGGGTGCCGAGCAGCCTGTGGACCTGGCCCTCCAGTTCGCCAAGCTGGACTCTGCACTGCGCTTCGCAAGACTGGCGCTCGCGCAGATTCTCGACAGCCTGTCGACATCCGAGCGCACTCGCTTCATCAGAGTGCACGGTCCCAAGCCCTCGGAACGGCTCCTCACACCGCGGAGCTACTCTCAGGTGGCATAGTGTCCTGAGCATTGACCGGATGCGGACGATGGTGGTGCGCTCGTTTCGCCCTCAGCAGATAGTGCCGCCCGCGAGCGCGCTCGGTCAGGAGCTTCGCCACCGCTTCACGCGCCGCCGACTTGCTGGTGCCCGCCGGAAACTCAAACACCTCGGTGGCGTCGAATGGGTTCGTGAAGCGCACGGGCGGCGGCTGCTGCGTCGACACAACGATCCGCCGCTCGATCGGCGTCCGCGCCACGGAGGCGACTGCTGTCACAGCCGGCACTCGGACCACACTGGCATCACCGACTGCCAACAGGGCCGCTGCAGCCGAAGTGCACAGCAGGAGCGCTACGCGTGCGCGCGAATAGGATGATGCACTCGGCCGCCGGTGCTCGCCCCTGCTCGAGCCGTCATGCGAATCGTTCGCGCCGGTCGTCCTGCAACCCACCGTCTGCGTCAACGCACGTAACTCTTCGGGCTCGAGCTCCAACTCGATCGTCTCGACGTCTCGCTCCTGGCCGTGAGCGGCGCCGAATTTTTGAACTGTCATGGGGCGATGCTACCAGCGAAATGGGGACGAGGATGTGTCGCCACCCGCACGCCCCGATCCAGCGGGTTCCGAGACACTCGAGCACAGCTTATGTCCAGTGGCTCGCGGTCTCTCAAGGGCTGCCGATCAGAATGGGCCAGAGCAGCCGCCGCAAACGCCGGACTGAGGCCAGCTTGAGCAGACCGTTGCGCAGCAGCAGTCTCAGGGGCGTCGCCGGCACGAGCCAGGCGGCTCTTCTGCGAGCGGCGGCCCGCCGGCTCGCGATCTCTCCCATGAGGCGCCGCTGGTACCAATCGAACGGCGCCTGGATGGACTCGGATCGCGCGATCTCCTGCCCGAGACAGTACGCCGCTGCGATTCCGATCGAGGCACCCTGCCCGGGCAACATGGAAAAAGCGTGGCAGGCATCTCCGAGCAGCGCCACGCGCCCGCGATGCCACCTCTGCATTTTTACCTGCATGGCGGTCTCGTAGCGAACCTCGCTCGATGTCGCTGCACCTGCCAGCACCCGAGGCACACAGCCGCCCAGATCTCCATACACCTGCTCGAGACGCTCCACCCCGAGCCCTGGGTGTCCCGTCTGGGTCGACTGGAAGACGAAGTTCGCTGCGACCCTTCCCGTTCTGAGTCGATACAAGGCGATCTGGCGACGCGGCGCCGTCACGATGGTCACTCGCCCCTGAGCGACTTCCCGTAGAGCGGAGTCTTCGAACACACAGGCAGCGGTGTCGTAGCCCAGAGCTCGACTCCAAAGGGCGCCCTCTCCGAACACCAGGTCGCGAATCCTCGAGTGGACCCCGTCCGCACCGACCAGCAGGTCGGCGGTGATCTGCCGTCCGGAGGCGAGCGTGACATCGACCTGCCCGGGGGGAGTGCGTACCTCGACGACCTCATCGCCGAAAGTCACCTCGACGTTGGCGGGGACATTCTTCAGGAGCACTCGTTCCAGGTCGCTGCGCAGCAGCTTGATGGGCCAGCACGACTGGGAGGCTTCCCCGGCAAACAGGTCCACGTCAGCGACGTTACGCCCATCGGCGCTCACCCAGCGCACCCGGGAGATGAGCTCGCCCGCGCTTCGCAGTTGCGGAAGGACCCCCATCTGTCTGGCGCTGGCGAGAGCTTCAGGTGTCAGATCGACCGCAAATCCCCCGCCTCTCGGTGCAGCCCCGGATTCGACGAGGAGGACTTGCCAGCCATAGCGGCCAAGCTGGGATGCGAGCGTCAGACCAGCCGCGCCGGTCCCGCAAATCACCGCTCGCCTAGACTCTCGTGCCATGTCTCGACAACAACTTCACTGACTCCAAGTCGCGGTTTCCAACGCGCTGCCCCCTGCAGTGCGCTTCCTGAGGGCTATCAAAGCAACGCCCATTCCCGGTGAACGCTTCACTGACCGGGAGCCGTCCTTTGCCCACAACCCGATGCGCTCCTGTCGGCTTCTCGGGCGAGCATGTCAGAGAGCGCCGCTGCCATTGCCGAGGGCCCCCCGTGGCTCGTGTAATAAATACCGCATGTGGGGCGCGCCGCCTCATTCTTAGCAGCAGCAACGCGGCTGCGGCTGCAGCGTCCAGGTCAGCGCCCGAGCCGTTTGCCTGGGAACGAGACTTGCCGCGCGGCGACGGGGTGTACGCCCGAAACTGAGCAGTCGCACGCGCATCTGAAATGGCCATCTTCCTCGTCAAATACCCAAAGCGGCCAGCTCGCGAGGCCATTCAGTTGAGCCTCACCCGAAGCCTCAGCGCTGCGGTCGTGAGCTTTCGCGCACCGTTCTTCCGTATAACGGGCTCGACTGTTTGGACCGTGCACGGTGATCGATACATTGCCAGGCTCACGGATTCCGGCTGGGAGGCCAACGGCACTACCTGGACAGGGATGACATTCGAGGGCCCCTGTCGGCTCCTCATGGGCGTTCCTTGCGAGCCCAGCTCGGTCTCGGAGGTCCTGGACTCAGTGTCGATCGCTCATGACGTGCTGTCGGCGAACGGCATTGCACTCGCCCGCTTCACTCCTGAGACAGAGATGTGGCGCGGAGCGCGGACAGGAAAGTGGTGGCACGCGTTTCGTATCGAGACCATTTACCAGCACCCACGTGTCTCAGAGGACGCGAGTGTCACGCGCGAGCAGGACGCGCGGCGGGACTTCAAACCGTCCTAGCCACCACGACGCCCCAATGGGCGGCACGATCAGCGCATCGCAAGCCACTTCGTGCAGAACCCGATTGGCGACGCTGCCGAGCAAGGCTCGATGCACGCGCCCTCCTCCTCGAGTGCCCATGACGAGCAGATCGGGCCGATACTCCTCGATCGCCCGCCGAATGGCGGGCACCGGCGGACGGGGTGCGATGGCCACTTCGTACCGCTCGGGGCTGGCGCTCACCGACTCGAGCAGATCCCGCACCGACCTTGCCGCCTGCCGCGTCCAGCCTTCCAGATATTGGCGGACGGTGTCGAAATCCGTGGCCACATAGGCCGACATCCCCCGGTACGGGGGCTCGTGCGCGTGCACGACCCGAGCCTCCGCCGCAGGAATGAGCCTGAGCGATTCGGCCGCCCTGACAGCAGAGGCAGCGGCGCTCGACAGGTCGACCGCCAGCAGAATCCGCCGGTACGGGCCAGGTGCCGGATTGCGCACAACCAGCAGCGGGCAGGCTCTTGCCGCGAGCACCTTCTCAGCAATCGTCCCTTCCAGCACATCTCGCAAGGGACGCTGGCGATGAGGACCCAGAATCGCGAGGTCCGCCCGGGGGTGCCCGAGCGTCTCCAGGAGCAAGCGCGCCGGGTTGCCGGCTCGCACGGCGATCTCCGGGGCCCGGCTCGCCGCCCACAGCGGTGCCCGGCCGAGAGACTTCATCTGACCCAGTGCGCTCTGCAGCGACTCTTCCAGGATGCTCTCGGGCCGGCCGGGCTCAACGATGTGCAGCAGCGTCAAGTGCGCATCCAGATGGTCAGCCAGCGAGCCCGCGCGCGCCACGGCGGCATCACTCTTGGGCAACAGATCGGTCGCACAGACTATTCTCATCATCTCCTCCGAGATCGAGGGCAACATTGCCACGCTCAGGCGAGGGCGCCGGCCGGGATCGCTCGGGAATGGGTGACGCCGCGCCTGGAAGGCTGACTCACCTTCTCAATCCGCAAGCGCCGCAATCCCCCCGGCATTGCCCACTCCACCTCATCGCCTACTCGGTATCCGAGCAGCGCGGTGCCAAGGGGAGCCAGTACGGAGATCCGACCGGCACTGACATTCGCCTGCCAGGGGAACACCAACGTCAGCTCGCGCCGTTCGCCACTGGTCAGATCCAGCACGGTCGCGTGAGAGTGCATCGTGATCACATCTCTCGGCACACGCCCGGCCTCCAGGATGAGGGCGCGCTCGAGCTCAGCGGCAAGACCGGCAATATGTTCCTGGTCACGTGCCGCACTCGACCTCGCTGCGAGGAGCCCTCGCAGCTGCAGCGCGTCGTTCTCGGCAACAAAAATCGGTTGGTCCCGCATCGTCAGTCTCCTGCATCTGTACGTCTTGCGTTGCTCTTTCCTGGGGGATCATGCGTCGGGCATACTGTTGCATCAATTCGAATTATTCTGCTCCGCGATTCGTATTACCCTAAGTCTCTTGCCACCCGGGTACGCTCCCGATGGCACTGATCCGTCGGATGGTGTGCCCGTTCTGCTTCCGACGGACGACACGGGCGTAGAACTCCCCCTTCATGCCGGTCGCAGTGCCGATGTGAGCGAATCCGTACTCGCGCCGGAACTGTTCCTCCAGGAACGAGGGTGGAGCGCAAGATCAAGAACCCGGCCGTCGCGGCCATGACCGAGAACGCGCGCGAGGCGTTCTCGACGGCATGAAACCGAGGTCTCTGGGCAGATGCACGACCGCTTCCTGGCCGACGTTCTCCGCAACGACTACAACCGAGCCATCCTCGACCGCTGGAGTGCCCTGGCCCTTCCGAACGGCTGGCTCGTCGCCGGCTGCCTGTTTCAAACGGTCTGGAATCTGCAGGCCAGGCGTGTTCCGCACGCCCATATCAAGGATTACGACTTGTTCTATTTCGACGCGAGCGATACCAGCGAGAGCGCCGAGCAAGACCGGCAGGCGCATGCCGAGGCGGTGCTGGGCGACCTCGGCATCACCGTCGATGTGTCGAACCAGGCGCGGGTCCACGTTTGGTACGAGTCGTATTTCGGACATCCCTGTCAGGAGCTCCGGAGCGCGTGCGAGGGAATCGATCGCTTCCTGATTCTGGCCACCTGCGTAGGGATCCGACCCGGCGAGATCTACGCACCGCACGGCCTCACGCTCCTCTACGACGGCATACTTTCGATGAATCCCCTCACGCCCTATCGCGACCTGTTCGAGCGCAAGGCGGCATCGTATTGTGCCCGTTGGCCCTGGCTGCAAGCCGACGGCGCACCCTGACGGCGGCCGCCGTGAGGGGATCTTCGCCCGAATGCCCCTATGTCACTTCGTGCACCTGCGTGAGCCGGAAGTGAACCCGAAGCCATCGCCCCGCAGCCCCCGACGAGTGCGCTTCCATGCATCTCCTGACGATTCGGCGCGACCGGGCACGTGCTCGGTGAACGCGGAGTGCGGGCTCAATCTGTCTCGTCGAGCTCGTCGCGAATCCGATCGCGATCGTTCGTGTCGCGGAGGCATCCTGAGTCGATGGGTCGCAACCCAATAGATCCGCCCCCGTGCGGCACGCCCTTGCGTAACATCGCGAGCTCAGTGACCGTCCGCAGAGCCCCGCAGGACTTCCTTATTAGACATATCGAGCCCCCTGTGATCGGAGGTGAGGCGGGTCGTCGCACTTTTCGCGTTTTATGGGAGTCAGCGCACACTGCATCGCGTTGACGGAAGACCCACGACGCTCTGAGACTGACCTCCTCCGTGACAGCGGCCATCCGTTCGAAAGCGCGGGGACACATGGATGACGCGAGGTCTGCGAGGTGCCCTTTGCCCTCGCCGGCGCGTACGTCGAGTGCGCGATCCAGCTGCCCGGACACGCGATCGTCGGCAGAACTCTCGTCGATTCCGGGGAAGAGTCATGGCACCTGTACAATCGGGGTCTCCGATGTCCGCACCTGCCGCGCATCCGGCCGATCCCGATGCCGGGCCTTTCATGTTGACACTGTGCAGGTTGGATTCGGCCGCTTCCGTCCGGCTTCCACGGGTATCGCAGCTGGAGCGGTTCAGGTTCTTCACCACCCGTGCACGCCAGAGCGATGGTACTGAGCGGCGATATCTGCACATGGGGTACTTCCCATCGCTTGCCGAGGCCCAGAAGTGGGCACAGCTCATGCGCCCAACTTATCCGTATGCGATTGCGACGCTCGTTCCTGCACCGCTGCTGCGACACCCGGATTCCGGGGTTCCCACCCTGGCAGCGACTGCGGAGCCGAGGGGTGTGGCGCCGAAACCCGCGCGCAGTCCTGCGCCGATCGATGCCGAAACGCTGACCGACACACAGGTGCTGAACGTCCTCGAAACGCGCCGCGCCTCCGCTGCTCACGAGCACCGCGCAGAAGCAGCCGGTGCCGAAATTCCGCTGTTACGACCCGAGGATACCGACACTCGGCGAGTCATCAAGGAGGCTGTGGTCCAAGGTGCGCCGGTGTGCTTTGCGGTGCAGCTCCTCGGGTCCGAACGACCGATCGATCTGGGCAGTGTGCCATCGGTCTCCATTTTCCGTGCGTACACGCTTTATGTGACAGAAGGTCAGCGTGCAGGCCGCTCCTGGTATTGCCTGCGCCTGGGCTTCTTCAGCGACGCCATCTCTGCCAAGCAGGTTGGGTACTTCGTGCGCTCAAGCTTCGCATCCGTAGCCGTGCTGCCCGTAACGGAGCAGGAGCGTGCACTGGCGAAAGATACCTCCGTCGCACCGGCCAGCCTCGGCGACCCGTTCCAGGAGAGTCTCGATCAGACGCTGACCGCCGATCAAAAGCGCTCGACGACGCCTCCGAACGGCTCGGTGCCCCCACGTGGGGCCACCCAGCCCGTCGCAGGCGGGTCCGCATCCCATCAGCAGCTGCCGCCCGCAAAATCACCCTCCACGACCGATCGCTCGCGGCGTCCCACTCGCGCACCCACTCTGGACGAGACCCTCGACATGCTGGCTACGAGTGAAATCTGGGCGAACGAAGACTCCCTGAGCGAAACCGGCGTCCGGCATCTGACCGTCCAGGTACAAAAAGCCAAGGCCCGGCGATCCTGAGGGCCGGGGTTAGTGGATCGCCTGCCCGGATCGCGGACCGCCAACGCGCGTTCGCGAAGTCACCCCCGCGAGTTGCTTTCACTCCCGCTGCTCACTGCCGAGACTCAGTAGTCAAAAGCTGCGAGCGCGCCGCTGCAGCTAGCGAACACTCCCTCGCTTGGCTCGCTTGCCAGGCCGCCCTCGTCATTGACAGACATCCGGCTACCCTCGATGATCGCGGGGCGTCCAAGAACAAAAGCCGCTCGAGCGACGATGGCCGATCGCGACCTCCCGCGCTTCCCCTGGATCTGGTTGGCGTTCATTGTCGTGCCGAGCACGGCCATCCTCGCGCTCGAGCTGTATCAGGCGCACCACTGGCGAGGACAGAGTGATCGAGGCCCCTGGATAGCCGCGATAGGTGCGATTCTCGTTGCGCTTGGGCTGCTCGTTGCAGGCGTCATCCGCACTCTCATCGCCTACCGGGAAAGCTCGCGACTGTCGGCCGAGAAGCACTCCGACGAGATGCAATTGCGGGCCCTGGTGGAAGGGGTGAGCGATCACGCCCTCTATCTCCTCGATGCACGCGGCTATGTCTCATCCTGGAACGCCGGTGCCCAGAGAATCACCGGCTACGCTGCCGACCAGATTATCGGACAGCACTTCTCCAGGTTCTTCAGCGAGGAAGATCAAAGGGCCGGCGCTCCGGAGCGCGCCCTCGATGTGGCCGCCAGGCACCGCAAATACGAGCTGGAAGGCTGGCGAGTTCGTGGGGACGGCACCCGCTTCTACTCCCGAGCGATCGTGACTGCCCTCTACAATCCCGCCGGCAAGCTCAGCGGCTTCATCAAGGTCACGAGAGACGTGTCGGAGAAGATCGAGCAGGAGCAGGCCCTCGAGCAGGCGCGAGCCGCGCTCGCACAGTCGCACAAGATGGAAGCGCTCGGCCAGCTCACCGGCGGCATGGCCCACGATTTCAACAACATCCTGCACGTCATCAAGAATTCGCTGGACGTGATCCGCACCCGCCTCGGGCAAGCCGACCCCACGATCGTGAGGTTTCTCGATACGGCCAAGCGCAACACCGATCGAGCGTCGGCGGTGACGCAGAGACTGCTCGCTTTCGCCCGCCAGCAGCCGTTGAACCCGACGGTGGTAAGCCCCAACAAGCTCATACAGAACATGGCGGACCTCGTGCGCCACGCCGTCGGCGAGGGAATCGCCGTCGAGACGGTATTCAGCAGCGGTCTGTGGAATGTCTCGGCCGACACCAATCAACTCGAGACCGCCCTGCTCAATCTCACGATCAACTCGCGGGATGCCATGCAGAGAGTCGGCAAACTCACCATCGAGACCGCCAACGCATTCCTGGACGATACCTACGCGAGCCAGCACGCCGACGTGATAGCCGGCCAATACGTCATGATTGCCGTCAGCGACACCGGTATCGGCATGTCAAAGGAGGTGGCAGCGCGCGCGTTCGACCCTTTCTTCACGACCAAGAGCGATGGACAGGGCACGGGGCTCGGGCTCTCGCAGGTCTTCGGTTTCGTCAAGCAGTCCGGAGGCCATGTCAAGATTTACAGCGAGCCGGGCGAGGGCACGACGATCAAGGTGTATCTGCCGCGTTTCGCTGCCAACGCTCCGCTGGTCTCCATCGAGCCGCTGGTCACGCAGGACAGCGCCAACGGTGAGTCGATCCTGGTGGTCGAGGACAATGAAGACGTGCGCACCTTCGCTGTGGAGATGTTGACTTCGCTGGGCTACCGAGTCTCCGGTACTGCGGACGGGCCCACGGCTCTACAAGCTCTTCGACAGGTCGGGCGCATCGATCTGCTGTTCACCGATATGGGACTGCCCAATGGGATGAATGGCCGGCAACTTGCGGAGCAAGCCCGCAACTTGCAGCCGGACCTGCGCGTGCTGTTTACCACAGCCTACGCGCGCAACGCCATCGTCCACCACGGTCGGCTCGATGCCGGCGTCGACCTGCTTCTGAAGCCTTATACGCAGCTCGACTTGGCCCGCAAGGTCCGACAGGTACTGGGCGAGGCTGCCCCCGAAGCAAAGCCACCCGAGTAGCGATCTAGATCGGCTCACCCGCGCGAAGCAAGCGATTCCTCAGATCGGCGAGCTTCATGAGGAAATCGACGCGACGTCTGCCGCTGAGCGTCACCCTTGGCAACAACTCCGTCAGAGCGTCGTAGCTGCGCCTGGCCTCGCTGATGCACATCCGCGCGGCCACTGCGTCACCGTGCGGGATGCTGCGCAGCGAGCTCAGCGCTTCCTGCAGCTGTAAGTCCATCTGTTGAACGAGTTCATCATCTTGCATTCCTGATAGTCTCTGCAGCGGTCCTGGCTCAGGAGGCGCAGAAATCATGCCGATCAGCTCCCGTTCAGGAATCTCCAGTAGTGCAACCTTCCCTGAAGTTCCGTAGTCCGCGCACAGCGGGTTCATTCCTGACACGCGGGTACGGCTAGCGGACCGCCCAAACCGACCGGACAGCTTGGGAGTCCGCACGTCTCCAGCGAGAGACCAGCGGAGGCGGAGGATCGAGCAGCCCCAGGCCACTGGGAGGGCGATCTGGTGGAGGCTCTCGCGGGACCTTCATTGCCCACATGGGTCGAACGACGATCGCGGTTCGTAGTTACCCATCTGTCCGGAACAGACCTTATTTCATTGGGGCGTGACGGAATCGAACCGTCGACCAGCGGATTAAAAGTCCGATGCTCTACCGACTGAGCTAACGCCCCACCGAGGATGGGTTGCCGCGCGTCAAGGGAGTACCGGCCGGCGGCGTCCGCGCGCGGGCCGGCATGATACTACAGCCCCTGGTAGGAGGTCGGATCGGGTACACCGGCGGCCTCGAAGCCCGCCCGGCGCAGCCGACAGGAGTCGCAGCGGCCGCAGGCCCGGCCTTGGGCATCGGGCTGGTAGCAGGAAAGGGTGAGCGAATAGTCCACGCCCAGGCGGGTGCCCGTGCGGATGATCTGGGCCTTGGACCACGTGATCAGGGGCGTGTGGATCCTGCATGGGTTACCCTCTACCCCGGCCTTGGTGGCCAAACCCGCCAGGGCGGCGAAGGCTGCGATGTACTCCGGACGACAGTCGGGGTATCCCGAGTAATCGACGCTGTTGACCCCGATGAATACATCCCGAGCCTCCAGCACCTCCGCCCAGGCCAATGCCAGCGAGAGCATGATCGTATTGCGAGCGGGCACGTAGGTGATCGGGATGCCGCTGGTGGGCGAATCCGGCACCTCGAGCTTGGAATCCGTGAGCGCCGATCCGCCGATGTTGGCCAGGTCTACGCTCATGACCCGATGTTCCCGTGCACCGAGGGCCTTGGCGACGCGCGCAGCCGCGTCCAGCTCGATGGCGTGCCGTTGGCCGTAGGCCACCGACAGTGCGTAGCACTCAAACCCCTCGGCGCGCGCGATCGCGAGCGCGGTGGCGGAATCGAGGCCACCGGAGACGAGGACCACGGCGCGCGGGTTGGACATCGAGGTTCACTTTCCGGGCGTATTGCCCCAGAGGTACTTGTGCAACTGGATCTGGAAACGCACGGGAAGGCGGTCCTCCAGTATCCAGTCTGCGAGCTCGCGCGCGGGCAACTGCTCGTGGCTCGGTGAGAACAGCACCGCGCAGCGGGACTCGAGCGCAAGGTCTTTGACCTTTCCGCGGCTCCACTCATAGTCGCTGCGATCGCAAATGACGAACTTCACCTGATCCTTGGTGCCCAGACGCTGCAGTTCCTCGTACCGGTTGCGCCCCTCTTCTCCCGAGCCGGGTGTCTTGACGTCCACGACCAGAACCACGCGCGAGTCGAGGCCCTCCAGTGACATGGCGCCGCTGGTTTCGAGGGAAACGCGCAGGCCTGCGTCACAGAGGGCCGTCAGCAGCTCCGCGCAGCCCTTCTGCGCCAACGGCTCGCCACCGGTCACGCACACGTAGCGTGCACCCAGCTCGCGCACTCGTTCGAGGATCGCCTCCGTTTCCCACCAGGACCCGCCGTGGAAAGCATAGGCGGTGTCGCAATACTGACACCGCAGGGGGCAGCCGGTGAGGCGCACAAAGACCGTGGGGATGCCGACGCTATCGGCCTCACCCTGAAGGGAATGGAAGATCTCGGTGAGCTTGAGTCGGGACACGTCGCATTAGTGCGCGTTGGCCGGCATGTGGGCCAGGCGGTCGGTCGCGAGCTTCGCCGCATCGCTGTTGGGAAACTTCTGCGTCACTTCCATCAACGTCTTGCGCGCGTCCGCATATTTCTTCTGCTCGAACTGCGTGAACCCCAACTTCAACATCGCATCGGGGGCCTTGCGCGAGTCCGGCCACTTGTCGAGCACGGCACGAAAAGCGCCACTGGCGCTATCGTAATCGCGCGTGACGTAGTAGGCCTCGCCCAGCCAGTATTGCGCGTTCTCCGCCAGCGGGCTGGAGCCGTAATTGGCCAGAAAGTCCTTGAACCCGGTGATGGCGGTCGAGTAGCTGCTGGCCTTCAGGGCATCGAAGGCCTGGTTGTAGACCGCCTGCTCGACCGAGGAGGCGCCCTGAGGAGCCCCGCCGGCACCCGCCCCGCCAGGGCCAGCGCCCCCGCTCTGTGCACCCGGCCCTGAGCCGCCACCGGCGCCGCCGCCCGCCCCCACAGCGTTCAGACGTTTGTCCAAGTCGTTGTAGAGGTCGCGCTGCTGCTTACGCATCGCCTGGGAACTGTTCTCCAGCTCATCGACCCGTCCCCGCAGCTCCCGCACCGCGCCCTGCACCTCATCCTGATGCTGCGCCATCTCGGCCTGGTTACTCAGGATGCGCTCGACCCGCACGAGGCGGTCGTCCAGGTCCTTGAGCTTTATCTGGACGGGATCGTCCTCCGGCGGTGTGGATGCACATCCGGTGACGAGAGCCACGAGCGCCAGGGCGATCACGGGTCGCATGACAGGAATTACCTCGCCGGTTGGGTGTTGGGCGTCAGATACACGATCTCGACGCGGCGGTTCTTGGCCCAGGCCGTCTCATCGTGTCCGGCGGCGGCAGGCCGCTCCTCGCCGTAGCTCACGGTTGAGAGCTGTGCGTCACTGGCGCCCTGCAACAGCAGTGCACGACGCACCGCCTGTGCGCGGCGCTCGCCGAGGCCAATGTTGTACTCACGCGAGCCGCGTTCGTCGGTATTGCCTTCCAGGCGGACGCGGGCACTCGGGTTGGCCGCAAGATACTTCGCGTGCGCGGCCACGATGTCGGTGCCCTCGCCCTTGATTTCGCTGTTGTCGAAATCGAAGTAGATCGTTCGCTTGGCGAGCACGCCGGCCTGCGGGCCAGCGGTTTCCTGGTCGGCGCCGCCGTTCGCGGCGTTCGCGCCAGCGGCGCCGTTGGCGTCGGCGCCTGTCGTCGCCTCCGCTGGCGGGGGCGGCGGAGCCTCTTTCGGCTTGTGGGATGCACAAGCGGCAATCCAGAAAGAGGCGGCGACCAATAGAGCGATCAGCGTTCTTTGCATACAGTCCCTCCGCCGCCGACGCGGCAGCGCTTTCTAACACATGATAGTGGTGTCGTCACGGTGCGAACGGGCCCCAGGCGGGCTCCTGGACCTCGCCCTGCTGTGCCTTGAGGCGCAGTCCGGTCAGCCCGTCGACGGAGACCGTAGCCAGCGAGCCGCCCTGCGAGCCGCGCTCGGAGTACATCAGCGTCGCGCCATTGGGCGCGAAGCTTGGCGACTCATCGAGCTTGCCGTGCGACAGCACGCGCACGTTGCCGCTCTTCAGATCCTGCACCGCGATCCGATAGCCGCCATCGAGTGTGACCATCGCCAGCAGCGTGCCATCGGGGGAAATGCGGGGGCGGGCGTTGTAGTTGCCCGTGAAGGTGATGCGCTTGGGGTGCTCGCCGGCCTGCACGCCGACGCGGTAGATCTGTGGGCTGCCCGCACGGTCGGAGGTGAAGTAGATCGACTTGCCATCCGGGGCCCAGGCCGGCTCGGTGTCGATCGCCGGGTCATCGGTGAGGCGGGTCAGGCTCTGGGAGCTCAGGTCGAGCACGTACACGTCGGGATTGCCGCTGGTGCCCCCCAACGTGAGGGCAAGCTTGTGGCCATCCGGAGACCAGGAGGGCGCGCCATTGATTCCGGCGCGCGCCGACACCTGGCGCCGCTCGCCCGTGCGGACCAGCTGCACGTAGATCGCGGAGCGCTTGGTCTCGAACGACACGTATGCGAGCCATTGCCCATCCGGGGACCACGAGGGCGACATCAGCGGGAAATGCGACTGCAGAACGAGCCGCTGGTTCTCACCGTCGGCGTCGGCGACCACCAGCTGATACTCCTGCGAAGGCGCCTGGCCGATGACCGCCACATAGGCGATGCGGGTCGCAAAGGCACCGCGGATCCCGGTGATCTTCTCGTAGATCACATCGCTGACCCGATGGGCGGCATTGCGCAGCGCCGTCGGAGAGCCGACGAAGCGCTGTGAGGCGACAGGTTGCCCGGTGAGTGTATTGAGGAGGTCGAAATCGACCGCGACGTTGCCGGAATCGACAGACGCAACGCGCCCCACTACGACGTAGTCGTCACCGAGCGCTTTCCAATCCGCCAGCTGCACGGCATCTGCCCTGGTAGGGGTTGCCGGCATCTTGTCCCGTGGCAGCGCCTTGAAGCGGCCGCTTCCCTCCAGATCGTGCTGGACGACCTGGGCGACATCGAGCCCGCCATCGGCGGGCACGGCCCGCGCGAACGGCACGATCGCGATCGGTACCGGATCGGTCACGCCCGAGGTGACTTCGATCTTCAGCTGTGCGTTGGCCGTTCCAACGGCAAGCAGGGCAGCCAGCAGCGGCCAGTGGGGGCGCCGGAGAGCGCGCGGGTGCAGGGTCGATGTCATGTCACGGGGGTCCTGTCCATCCTGTTCACTTTCAATCAGTCGGGCTGAACGTGATCTGAAGCTCACGCTCAAACAGGCTGGGATCCGGGGGTGGGGGCAAGGGAGAGGCCCGATAGACCGCCGCCACGATGGAGTCCCGTACCGCCTGATCGCCGTTGCAGGCGCCTAGCTTCACGTTCGTGACCTCACCCCCGGGCACCTGCGTTACATCCAACTCACAGACGATACCCGCGCGAGCCGAAGGGGGCCTCAGCCACGCGCGCTCGATGCGCGCCTTCAGTTGCGCCTCCCAGCTGGCAAGCGCCCCGCTCGAGCGCACGGCATTCGCATGCTCTTCGGCTGCGAGGCTGCGCTTCAAGTCGGCCTCGTTCTGGGCCAGGTCCTGGGCCTCCTGTGCCTTGCGCTTGTCGTCCTCGAGCTTCTTCTGCGCCGCGGCCTTGGCCTCCGCAGCCTTCTTCTGCGCTTCCTCCTTGGCCTTGCGCTCGGCCTCGGCCTTCTGCTGGGCCAGGCGTTTCTGCTCCTCGACCTGGCGTTTTTGCTCCGCCGCCTGCTCGTCGGCCTTCTGCTGCGCCGCCTGCTCGGCCTTCTCCTTGGCCTCCTGCTGCTCCTTCTCCTTCTGCGCCCGCTGCGCGAGTTCATCGGGTGTCGGCTCCGGAGGCCCGGTGTCCTCGACCGGCGGCGGAGGTTGCGGTGGCGGCGGTGGCGGGGCGGGAGGCGCCGTCGGGGCCGGCGGCCGGGGAAGCGGCGTCGTCGCGCCCTTCACCGACTTCGAATCGACCACCGTCGCTTCGATGGCCAGCGTCGGGGTCACTGCCTGCGTCTTCTGATGGTAGGTCCACCAGCCGAAGATCAGCGCGCCCGCCAGCGCTCCGTGCAGCAGCACCGAGAGCACGATCGACACCCATCGATCGCTCGTGCGCTCTGGCGGGGATCCGCGCGGTTGCTGCGAACGCGTCTCGGTCAATTTGTGCGCCGCGTGGGTTGGGGTAACGGGTCGGTGATGAATCCCACCTTCTTGGCCCCCGCGCGTTGCAGGATCACCATGGCCTGCACGACGCGGCCGTAGGCGACATTGTTGTCGCCCTTCACCAGCACGGGAATCTCCGGATCGCGATGCAGGGCGGCGGCGGCGCGCGCCTCGATCTGGTCGGCGCTCAGGGGCTTGCGCGGCGTGGCGCCGTTGTTCAAATACAGGTTGCCGGCGCGATCGACCGAGAGAATCAGCGGATTCTTCGTCGAGTTCAGCGGCTGCGCGCCGGCCTTCGGCAGGTCCACCTTCACGCCCTGTGTCAGCAGCGGCGCGGTGATCATGAAAATGATCAGCAACACGAGCATCACATCGATGTACGGTACGACGTTGATGTCGCCCATCAATCGGCGGCCGCGTGACACTTGGGCCATGGCTCGCTCCTCCTACTTCAACATCTGGCCGGCAGCGGCGCCCGCCGTCCCGCTGGAGTGCCCGTGGACCGAGCCCGTCGCGCCGCCACCGCGAGCCGCGTGACGCTGCAGGATCGTCGAGAACTCCTCCATGAAGGCGTCGTAGCGCACCTCGAGCCGCCCCACCTGGTCCGCGAAGCGGTTGTAGGCCACGACCGCGGGAATGGCTGCGAACAGGCCGATGGCGGTTGCGATGAGGGCCTCGGAGATGCCCGGAGCCACCATGGCGAGCGTCGCCTGCTGCACGTTACCCAGACCGGAAAACGCGCTCATGATGCCCCACACGGTCCCGAACAGACCCACGTACGGACTGGTGGAGCCGACGGTCGCCAGGGTCGCCAGACTGTGCTCGAGGCGATCGATCTCCTTCAACTGCGCCACGCGCATGGCGCGGCGCGCGCCCTCCAGGAGCTGATCGGGGGGAGTGCCGCCCTGCTGGCGCTGGCGCGCGAACTCCCGGAACCCGAACTCGAAGATGCTCGCCATGCCGGTGGCGCCGCCGCGAGCCTCGATCGTCCGGTAGAGCTGCGCCAGGTCCCCTCCCGACCAGAAGCTGTTCTCGAAGTGATCGGCGTTGCGCCGTGCGCGGCCGATGATCAAGCGCTTGCGGAAGATGATTGCCCACGAGGACAGGGAAGCGAGCATCAGAATGCCCAGCACGATCTGTACCGGTACGCTGGCCTCCAAGATGAGATGGATGACCGAGAGCTGATCAGTCATTCACACGGGCTCCTGCGAGAAGAAATTCCGGTAAGCGCTTCGGCCGCAGGGTAGCGGCATCGACACAAGCGACCCTGACGTCGGCCTCGAGAAGCAGGCCGCGGCGGCGGCTCCCGCCCCCATCGAGATCATCTCTGTAGATCTGCTGTGCGAAGCGCAAGGTCACCGCGCCTTCGGGGTTGGGCTCGCAGGTGATGACGAGCTCATCATCCAGGCGCGCCGGCTTACGATACTCGACATTCAGGCTGACGACTGCAAACACGATACCGGGGTCGCGCGCGAGCGCCTGTTGCGAGTATCCCAGCGACCTCAGCCATTCGGTGCGTGCTCTCTCGAGGAAACGCAGATAGTTCGCATAGTAGACGATACCGCCGCCGTCGGTGTCCTCCCAATAGACGCGAGCCGGCCAGGAGAAGCCGCTCACCGGGGCTCCTCGAACAAGGGCAGACTGGCGGTCGCGGCGCTCTCCGGTGCCTTCAGACCGAAGTGCAGATAGGAAGTTCGGGTGACCACGCGGCCGCGGGCGGTGCGCACCAGGAAGCCCTGCTGGATCAGAAACGGCTCGATGACGTCCTCGAGCGTGCCGCGCTCCTCGCCGATGGCCGCGGCCACACTGTCGATGCCGACAGGGCCGCCGTCGAAGCGCTCGATGATAGTGAGCAGCAGCTTGCGATCCAGGGTATCAAAGCCCTGGGGATCGACCTCGAGCAGGTCCAACGCGGCGGTGGCCACCTTTTCATCGATATGGCCATCGGACTTCACCTGGGCGAAGTCGCGCACCCGGCGCAGCAGCCGGTTGGCAATTCGCGGCGTCCCCCGGGAGCGCTGCGCGATGCAGTGTGCGCCGGAATCCTCGATGCCGAGGTCCAAGATCCGCGCCGAGCGGGTCACGATCCGCTGCAGTTCCTCGACCGAGTAGAACTCCAGGCGCTGGACGATGCCGAAGCGATCGCGCAGCGGCGAGGTGAGCGAGCCGGCGCGCGTGGTCGCCCCGACCAGGGTAAAGGGCTTCAGGTCCAGCTTGATCGAGCGCGCGGCCGGGCCCTCCCCGATCATGAAGTCCAGCTGGTAATCCTCCATTGCCGGATAGAGCACTTCCTCGACGATGGGCGAGAGACGATGGATCTCATCCACGAACAGCACATCGCGCGGCTGCAGGTTGGTGAGGATGCCGGCGAGGTCGACCGGGCGCTCCAGCACCGGGCCGGAAGTCTGGCGGAGGTTCACTTGCAGCTCCGCCGCGATGATGTTGGCGAGCGTCGTCTTGCCCAACCCGGGTGGGCCGAAGATCAGCACGTGATCGAGCGCTTCGCCGCGCTGGCGGGCGGCGCTCACGAAGATCTCCATCTGGGTGCGTACGCGCGGTTGTCCCCAGCCGTACTCCTCGAAGCTGCGCGGCCGGATGGTGCGATCCATGGCCTCTTCTTCGCGAGTGCTCGCGCCACCGATGATGCGTTCTGTTGTCACTGCAGCCCTATTCCGAGGCGACGATGCCCTGCAGGGCACGCCGGATCAGCTCTTCCGTCGAGTGTGTACCGGGCCCGACCGCCTTGAGCAAGCGCGTCGCTTCCGCCGGTGTGCAGCCCATGCCTGTCAACGCAGCGAAGGCTTCCGCTTCGGGACTCTGAGGCGGCAAGGCGGGCGACACGCCGCCGTTGGCAGGTACCGCGAGGCGGTCGCGCAGCTCCACAACCAGTCGCTCAGCGGTCTTGCGGCCCACGCCGGGGACCTTCGTCAACGTCGCGATGTCCTGACTCTGGACGCTGTGCGCGAAGGCCTCGACGCTGATGCCGGACAGCAGCGCCAGAGCAATTTTCGGTCCTACGCCCGACACCTTGATCAAGCTGCGGAACAAGCGCCGTTCGGCCTCCGTCCCGAACGCATACAGCACGTGCGCATCCTCACGCACCACCAGATGGGTGAGCAGGTGCACCTGCTCGCCGATGGCCGGCAACAGAAAGAACGTCGACATGGGAGCCACGAGCTCGTAACCCACTCCACTCACGTCCACCGTGAGTTGTGGCGGGGATTTCGACTCGAGCTTGCCGCGGACCGACCCGATCATTTCACGAGCGGCCGCACGTTCGAGGGCACGAACTGCGACATGCGCCGCGAGTGCGCGTGACAGACTGCAACAGCGAGCGCATCGGAAGCATCCGCCACGAGGCGTCCTTGGATCCCCAGCAGCGCCCGGATCATGTGAGCGACCTGCGGCTTCTCCGCCGCGCCGGAACCGACCAGCGCGAGCTTGATCGCGCGCGGCGCGTACTCGAACACCGGCAGTCCTTGCGGCACGGCACACAGCGCCGCGCCCCGCGCCTGACCGAGCTTCAGGGCGCTGTCGGCGTTGCGGCTCATGAATACCCGCTCGACGGCGACTTCTGCCGGGGAGTGCTCACAGATCAACGCCTGCAACCTTTCGAAGATGGTACGCAGCCGGCCCGCGAACTCCTCGCCGTCCACGGCGATGCAGCCATGCGCCACGTGAACGCAGTCCGATCCGCGGCATTCGATGATGCCGAATCCGGTACGGCGCGATCCAGGATCCAGGCCGAGGACGCGCACGCTGCCCGCCGCTGTCGCCGCAGGCGCAGCGCGCTTGTCGGGCGCAGCAGACATGGCGGACACCGCAGCCATGACGCCCACGGCGGGCGCAGCGCGCTTGGCCGGCGCCGTGAGGGCGCTCGGATCAAACGCGCGCCAGGACCTCGTCCGATATCTCGACATTCGAATAGACGCTTTGGACGTCGTCCAGGTTTTCCAACGCCTCCAGCAGGCGCACCATCTGCTCCCCGGCCTCCCCGGAGATCCGGATCGGGGTGGCAGCCCTCTGAGTCACGTCCGCCGTTGCGGGAATGAACCCCCCGGCGATGATGATCGCCCGCACGGCATCGAACTCGGTCGGATCGGCCAGCACCTCGACCGAGCCGTCCTCGCTGGGTACGACATCTTCGGCTCCGGCGTGCAACGCCACCTGAATGAGGTGCTCCACGTCCGTGCCCGGGGGATAGGTCATCAGGCCGACCTGATTGAACAGGTACCTCACCGAGCCGTCCGCCCCGACCTGCCCTCCGTGCCGGGTAAAGGCGTCACGCACATCAAGGGAGGTTCGAGTCACGTTGTCCGTCAGGCAGTCCACTATGAGCGCGGCGCCTCCGGGGCCGTACCCCTCGAACCGGACCGGCTCCAGGGCCTCGGCGGCGGACCGCCCTTGCGTGCGCCGCAAGGCGCCCTCGATGGCTTCCGCGGGCAAACCCGCCTGTCGCGCCTTATCCAGTGCCAGCCGCAAACGCCCGTTGGATGCCGGCTCCGCTCCGCCTTGACGCGCCGCGAAGCCGATCTCGCGCACGAGCTTGGTGGAGAACCTGCCTCGTTTCCGATCCTGCGCGCCTTTGCGGTGCTGGATGTTAGCCCACTTGCTGTGACCTGCCATGAATCGTCGAGGAATGCCCGTGGCTGATGGGAGTGCGCGGCGCCCACGCCTGGCGCGAGCCCTAACGTGCCGCGCCGCTTGAAAAAATCCAAGCAGCTATCATAGCTGCCCCCCACTATGGAAACCATCCAACTCTGCCCTGAGCCCATCCGTGCCTCCCTGGCACAGACCCGGCGTGCCCTGGAGCAGCTGCATGCGGGCACGGCTCACGAGCTGGCCCTCGGTGCCGAAGCCGCCGAGGTCATGGGCTCCCTGACAGAGAATCCGGAGCTGGCCACGGCGGTGCTGCTCAAGGCTGCCCTCGAGCACCCCGCGAGCGGCGACGGCGATGGCGCGCCTGCCCAGGCGGATCTATCGGCAGTGGCGCGTGCCCACCCGGAAGCGCTCCAGACGGCCTCGGCCCTCCTGCGGCTGGGGGAGCTGGGGCTGGCCCGCAACTGGTCCCCCGCCCAGGGGCTCAATCCGCGCCAGGCCGAGATGCTTCGCAAGATGCTGCTGGCAGTGGTGAGCGACCCCCGCCTGGTGCTCGCCAGGCTTGCCGAGCAACTGGTCAGGCTCAGGCACGCCCGCAACCTGCCAGCCGAGGAACGCGGCCGGCTCGCGCTGGAAACGCGTGCCGTGTTCGCACCGCTGGCGAACCGCCTGGGCGTGTGGCAGCTCAAGTGGGAGCTGGAGGATCTCGCCTTCCGGTATCTCGAGCCGGAGGAGTACCGCCGCGTTGCCGCGGCACTCAACGAGAAGCGCACCGATCGTGAGCGCTATATCGAGGCACTGTGCAAGGACCTACGGGAACACTTGCGCAAGGCGGGCGTCGAGGCCGAGGTCTACGGCCGCCCGAAGCACATGTACAGCATCTACCGCAAGATGCAGCGCAAGCACCTCGAGTTCGACCAGGTCTTCGATGTCCGTGCGGTCCGGGTCGTGGTCGGCTCCATACCCGATTGCTACGCGGCGCTGGGCGTCGTGCACGGACTGTGGACTTACATCCCCGGGGAGTTCGACGACTACATCGCCACTCCCAAGGGGAACTACTACCGCTCGATCCACACCGCTGTCATCGGGCCGCAGGCGCGCAGCGTCGAGGTGCAGATTCGCACGCGCGAGATGCACGAGCACGCCGAGCTGGGTGTTGCGGCCCACTGGACCTACAAGGAGGGAGGCTCCCGGGATGCGCAGTACGAACAGAAGATCCAATGGGTACGCCGGCTCCTGGAGCCGCAAGCAGGCGGCGACCGCGATTTTCTCGAGAGCATGCGCACGGAGGTGTTCGAGGACCGTGTCTATGCGCTCACGCCCAAAGGCGAGGTCGTCGATCTGCCACGCGATGCCACACCGCTCGATTTCGCCTACAACGTGCATACCTCACTCGGCCACCGCTGCCGCGGCGCGAAGGTCAACGGACGCATCGTGCCGCTCACGTACTCCCTCTCCAATGGCGAGATCGTGGAGATCATCACCGCGAAGCACGAAGCACCCAGCCGGGACTGGCTCGCACCCGAGCAGGGCTATCTGGTCTCGCCGCGCAACAGGGCGAAGGTCCGTGCCTGGTTCCGCAAGCAGGACGTCACGGACAATCGCAGTGCCGGGCGTGCCATCGCGGAACGCGAGCTGACACGAATCTCTGCGCGACCTGTCAGCGAGCGCTCAACCCTTCTACGAGCCTTCAACCCCGGCCTCGGGAGGGTGAAGAGCGGATTGCCCGACCACATATCGACCCTGGCCGGCAAAGGGGGAGAGCGGACTGGTGCGAGCACGTATCGACCTGAATTGTTCTCCGCCCTGGTGCGTGAGCTGCAGGCGCGCGACGCCGATCACCTCTATCAGTTGCTCGGTGAAGGGGAGATCACCGTGACACAGCTGCTCCAGGCCGCCGAGCGGCTCGTCCAGCCCTCGCAACCGCAACACGCGATCCGCCCCACTCGCCCGGCTCACGGACGGCGTGGATCTCCGGTGGACATCGAGGGCGTCGGCGACCTGCCAACCACCCTCGCCCGCTGTTGTGCGCCGTTGCGTCCTCAGCCGATTACCGGCTACGTCACGCTGGGACGCGGTGTCACCATTCACCGCAGCGACTGCCCGAGCTTGAACCGCATGCGCTCGGTCAAGCCCGAAAGAGTGCTCAATGTCGAATGGACTTCGGCGGAGTCCGCCGCCCTGCGGGTGCAGATCGCCGTATCCGCCTATGATCGCCGGGGCCTGGTCAGGGATGTCACCGACATCCTGGCCCTCGAGCGGCTGAGTATCGAGGCCATGACGACCACGACCGACCGGGAGGCCGGGAAAGCTTTCGTCTCCCTTACGTTCTCGGTCGCCGACCTCGAGCAACTGGCGCGCGTGTTACGACGTTTGTCGGCCGTACCAAATGTGATCCATGCACGGCGCCTGCAGTAACAGGTACTGAGAACCGCTCACCCGCGCGCCGCCGCCCTTCGTCGGAAAGGCTCTCCACACCCCTTGGAAACGTGACCTGGCGCTACGCCCTCAGCCGGGCGGAGGTCTTAAGTAGTGTCCGCAAGACGGTCTGTAACGAAGGATATTCCCCGGTCATGCGAGTCCTCGTCGTCGACCACGATTCAACGGTGTTGGAGGCGACTGTGCGCGCGTTGCGCGAGCACTTCGTCATCGACGCCGTCACGAACAAGGCCGACTGCATCGACCTGCTGCGCCACAACACGTTCGACATCGTCGTGGCCTGCGAGCGGCTCGAGGATGGATCGGGGCTGGAGCTGCTGGGCCAGATTGCCAAGCGCTGGCCTGCGACGCTGCGCGTGTTCGCCGCCGACCGTGAGCGACTGCGGCTGCTGAACGGGCGGCTCGGGCCGTTCGAGCTGTTCCAGGCGCTTTCTTACCCGATCAACCCCGAAAAGCTGCTGTCCACATTGTCGCTCGCCAGGGACGCGCACGACGCGCATGCCGACACGACGACCATTCAACACATCGTGCTCAGCGCCGAGGAGACGGAGCCGGAGCCCGAGCCTCCTCCGCCATCACCGGCACCTGTTCCGCCGCCCGCCGCGCGCGCACGACGCCAGGGCATGGGGTCACGCCAGAACATGAGTGAGCGGGCGCCGGCTCTGGGCAGTGTGGAGAAGCAGCCTCAAGCGGCATCGGTTAGAGCGCGCCCGGTCAGCGAGCCCTCGACACCGCCTGCATCGAAGCGACGGGCCATTCGAGTTGCCGCGCCCCTTTATCCGTCCTCCGCCGATGCCCCCGTCATGAGCGACTCGTTGGCGGAGGCGGCTGGAATGGCCGCTGCCGGGCGCGCGCGCTTCGAATCCGACACCGTGGCCGAGACTCCGGGGAGCCGCAAGGCCTTCATCGCCGGTGCCGGCTGCGCCGCCGCCCTGCTCGCCGTCGGCCTGATCGCCTTGAAGCTGAGCTCTTCCAAGCCGCGCTCCGCGCCGCTCGCCGCCGCAGCTGCGGTGCAACCGCAATTCTCCAAAGCCGTGACGGACCGGGTCGCTGAGATCGAAGCGGACTTCGAGCAGGACGACTTCAAGAAGGCACAAGCGGACATCCGCACCTTGCAGGAGCTCGCGCCCGAGCATCCGCGCCTGCGGTTCTTCATGACTCTGCTGGAGCGAAGCAACCGGGCGCGCGCCGCTGTAGCGAACCGGGAGAAGTCAGAATCGGCGCCCACACGCACATCCGAATCGCCCGTCTCGGCCAGATCCGAATCACCCGCGAGCGTGGCCGCAGCGCCGCGGAGAGTCGCCGCGGTGACGACTGCACCGACAAGGTCGGAAGCCGTGTCACCGCAGCCTGCTTCCTCTCCCACCGGCGAAGAGCGTCCAGTGTTGGTAGCTGGGGCTCCCACCTCGAGTGTGCCGCTTCTGGGTCCTGCTTCTGCCTTACCCGATACCTCCGATGTTTCCTCTGGCTCACGCGCCCCACCGTCGGCAATCCCCGTCGCCTCCGGAGCGCCGGCATCGGGTGCCCCCGGCGCGCCCCCAGCCAGCTCTGACGCGCGCCAAGCCATCTCGGATGCGCCGCCTCAGACACCTGCACGAGCTTCTTCTGGACCCCCGACGGTGACCTCGGAAGCGCAGCTGACTCGCCGCGTGGAGGCGCAATACCCTGACTCCGCTCTTCGCAAAGGGATCCAGGGCTATGTCGACGTCCAGTTCACTATTACACCCCGGGGTACGGTGACCCACGTTGCCGTCGTCCGCTCGGACCCCGGTGACGTCTTCAACCACGCCGCGGTGGACGCTGTGAGCCAGTGGCGCTACGACCCCCGAGTCGTCGATGGACGGGCGGTAGAGTCACAGTCGAAGGCGCGAGTGCGCTTCAAGCTCGATTCCAGCCTCTCCCACTGAGTATCCAGCAAGGCCGCGATCTGCGGCCGATGGCGGCACTGTGCCCGATGGGCACCCGCCCCCTGCTGTCGCTGCCTGGCGTCATGCGATGGAAACGCACACAGGCGTGACGCAGTTGCTTTAAGTCCTCTACACGCCCCTCGACTATCGGCACATTGGCGGATCTCGAGGTCGAAGGAGGGACCCCGCAGATCCGCTGCGCATCGACGAGGAGTGATCGGCATGAAAGCAATCCTGACGGGTGTCCTGCTGCTTCTGAGCGGCGCCCTGGTGATGGCCGCAGATCTCCCCCACCCGCACACCTTGAGCCGCTCCAGCCCCGGCCCGCACCACACGAAGGCCAGCTCCTTCGCGCCGCAGGGGCATTCCAGGAACCACGTCTATGGAGCGCCGATCTCCACCCCGATCCTGCACCGGCGCCTGCCCACGAAGAAGAAACCGACCCCGGCGCCCGCGAGCGCCAACGCCGCGAAGCCGATCCGCTAGCCCGCATTTTCACGCGAGCCGCCGCGGTGCGGGTGCGGGTCAGGCGGCCTTCAGCGATTGAGGGAATCGATGGCGCGCTTGTCCACCGCAAGCGCCGCCTCGTGCAGCGCTTCCGATAGTGTCGGATGCGCGTGGATCGTCCGCTGGAGATCTTCACTGCTGGCGGAGTATTCCATCGCAAGCACGGCTTCCGCGATCAGCTCCCCTGCCATCGGCCCGATGATGTGGACGCCGAGAATCTCATCGTCGTCCTGCGCAGCGATGACTTTCGCAAAGCCCTGTGCCTGTTCCATGGCGCGGGCCCGGCCGCTCGCCAGGAACGGAAACACGCCCGTCTTGTAGGGGCGGCCGCCCGCTTTGACCTGCTCTTCGGTGAGGCCCACCCAGGCGATCTCGGGAGCCGTATAGATCACGGAAGGGACGGTCTTGTAGTTCACCTCGGCATAGTGGCCCGCGATCAGGTCCGCCACCATCGCACCCTCTTCCTTGCCCTTGTGAGCCAACATCGGGCCGCGCACGCAGTCCCCGACCGCCCAGATACCTTCGACACCTGTGCGGCATTCCTGATCGACCTTGATGAATCCGCGCTCGTCCAGCTCGACACCCGTACCGGGGGCGAGCAGATCCTTGGTGTAGGGCCGGCGGCCAATGGCGACGACGACCTTGTCGAGGGTGAGGCTCTGCGCACCCTGGGAGTCGGTGTAGCTGACGGTGACTCCGTCAGCCCCGACCTTCGCGCCCGTGACTTTCGCGCCCAGGCGTACATCCAGGCCCAGCTTCTTGAAGTGCCGCAGCGCCTCCTTGGCGAGCTGCTGGTCCGCGATGGCGAGGAATTCCGGCAGCGCCTCGAGGATGACGACATCGCTCCCGAGCCGGCGCCAGACGCTTCCGAGCTCCAGCCCGATGATGCCTGCACCGATGACCCCGAGCCGCTTCGGCACCGCATCCAGCTCGAGGGCGCCCCAGGAGTCGACGATGCGCTTGCCGTCAAAGGGCGCCGAACGCAGCTCGATGGGCGAGGAGCCACTTGCGAGCACCACGTGCTTGGCGGTCAGCTCGCGCCGTGTGCCGTCCACAGCAGTGAACTCGACGCGCTTTCCGGGTAGCAGTTTGCCATGCCCCTGCAGCGGAACCACTCCGGCCCCCTTGAACAGGGCGAGGATGCCTTGAGTCATCGTTCGCACGATGCCCGCCTTGCGCTTCTGCATCTGCGCCAGGTCCAGCGTAACGCCCGAGGTACGAATGCCGTGCACGCCCAGCTCCTCCTTCGCTCTGTGAAAGAGCTCGGAGGATTCCAACAGTGCCTTGGACGGAATGCAGCCGGCGTTCAGGCACGTACCGCCGAAGGCATTGCTGCCGTCGAGGTTCTTCCATTCGTCGATGCAGGCGACGCTCAGCTCGTTCTGGCCGGCGCGGATCGCGGCCGGGTAGCCGGCGGGACCGCCGCCGATGACGACGACATCATAAGAATCAGCCATGGAGTCTCCCGCGCCTAACCTAACAGCATGCGTCCCGGATCCTCGAGACAGTCCTTCACGGTGACCAGGAACTGCACGGCCTCACGGCCGTCGATGATGCGGTGATCGTAGGTGACCGCCAGGTACATCATGGGCCGGATCGCAATCTGCGGCGTCCCCCCGGGGCCGCTCACGACCATGGGGCGCTCCTGGATCTTGTGCATACCCAATATGGCGCTTTGCGGAGAATTCACAATGGGCGTGGACATGAGCGAGCCGAACACGCCACCGTTGGTGATCGTGAACGTGCCGCCGGTCAGGTCCTCGATCGCGATCGTGCCTTCGCGGGCCTTCTTGGCGTACTGCCCGATCTCTGCCTCGATCGCTGCAAAGCTCTTGAGGTCCGCATCCCGCACGATCGGCACCATGAGGCCGCGCTCGGTGGAGACCGCAACCCCGATGTCGTAAAACTCGTGGTACACGATGTCACTGCCGTCAACAGAGGCGTTCACGACGGGAAACTTCTTCAACGCCTCGATGGAGGCCTTCACGAAGAACGACATGAAGCCGAGCTTCACGCCGTGCTCCTTCTCGAAACGATCTTTATGACGCGCGCGCAGCTCCTGCACGGCTGTCAGGTCGACCTCGTTGAACGAGGTGAGCAGCGCCTGCGTGGACTGCGCCTCGACGAGGCGTTGGGCGACGCGCTGGCGCAGCCTCGTCATCGGTACGCGCTGTTCGCCTCGTGCCCCTGCTGTAGGTAGCTTTGCAGCCGGCGCGGGCCCGGCTGGCTTCGCGGCTGGGGCGGGTGCCGCGGGAGGCGCGGCTTGGCGCTTGGCCAGGAAATCGACCACATCGGACTTCGTCAGTCGCCCGTCGCGGCCGGAGGCGGGAATGCTCCCCGCGTCCAGCTGATTCTCCTCGACCAGGCGGCGGACCGCGGGACTGAGCTTGTCAGCGTCCTTGGCAGCTTCCGCGGCTGTGCCCTTCACAGCGGCCGCTGCAGGCGCGGATTTCGCGGCACTCGCGGAGACCCCCTCGGCAGGCTTTGGAGCGGCCGCACCCGCGGCTGCGCCTTCCTCGAGAATGGCGAGGAGCTGTCCGCTGGTGACCGTGGCGCCACTCTGCACTTTCAGCTCGCGAACCACTCCGTTGGCGGGAGCAGGGACCTCCAGGACCACCTTGTCGGTCTCCAGGTCCGCCAGATTCTCATCACGGCGAACCGCTTCGCCCGGCTGCTTGTGCCAGGCGACCAGGGTGGCGTCGGCCACGGACTCCGGAAGCTGGGGTACGCGGATTTCAGTCGTCATGGGACTCCACTGTCACGAGCTTTTGCGGATGGCGGTCGCCGGCGCGGAGGCGGCGGCGGGCGCACCTGCGCCCGTCGAGGTTGAGGCCGTCAGGCGCGTCGTTTCGCGCGCCGAATCCTCTGTCGTCGTCGCACGCAGTGCGGCATCGATGAGCGCGTGTTGCTCGGCCTCATGAATCTTCATGATGCCGGTCGCCGGTGCGGCGGCGGGAGCCCGCCCTGCGTAGAGCACCTGGCGACGGCCGCCCAGCAGTTCCTGAAGACGATGGCGGATCTGATACCACGCGCCCTGGTTCTGGGGCTCTTCCTGGCACCAGACCACTTCGCGAACGTTCGAGTAGCGCTGCAGCACCGACTCGTACTCATCGGTCGGAAACGGATAAAGCTGCTCGATGCGTACGAGCGCGACGTCGCGAATGTTGTCCTTGCGGCGCGCCTTGAGAAGATCGAAATACACTTTGCCACTGCAGAACACCAGGCGCCGAACCTGCGAGGGCGAGAGATCGTCGCTCTCATCGATCACCCGCGCGAAGCTGCCCTGCGTCAGATCCTCCAGCGCCGAGACCGACAGATCGTGGCGCAGCAGGCTCTTGGGCGTCATCACGATGAGCGGCTTGCGGAACGACTGCAGCATCTGCCGCCGCAGCATGTGGAACATCTGCGCCGGAGTCGAGGGGACGCACACCTGCATGTTGTTCTCGGCACACAGCTGCAGGAAGCGCTCGAGGCGAGCGGAGGAGTGCTCGGGCCCGGCTCCTTCATAGCCGTGCGGAAGCAGCAGGACCAGTCCGCAGAAGCGCTCCCACTTGGCTTCGCCGGAGCTGATGAACTGATCGATGATGACCTGCGCGCCATTGGCGAAGTCGCCGTACTGGGCTTCCCAGATCACGAGCGCGTTGGGCTCGGTGGTGGAGTAGCCATACTCGAAGCCCATCACGGCCTCTTCCGAGAGCACCGAGTCGATGACCTGCACGCGCGGCTGATGCTCCATGATGTGTTGCAGCGGCACATAGGTGTGGTCGTTGCTCTGCTCGTGCAGCACGGCGTGCCGATGGAAGAAGGTGCCGCGACCGCTGTCCTGTCCGGTCAGGCGTACCGAGAATCCATCCTGCACCAGCGCGCCGTAGGCAAGAGTCTCGGCGCAACCCCAATCCAGGGGCAGCTCGCCGGCGAGCATCTTCTTGCGGTTCGCGATCACGTGCGCCACACGCGGGTGCAACGTGAACCCTTCAGGCACCGCCGTCAGGCGTTCGCCGAGCGCGCGCAGCCTCCGCAGCTCGACTCCCGACTTGGCACGCGCTTTCCAGTCGACCTGTGCGTACGTCGTCCAGTCGACGGTGTACTTGTTGCCGATCATGCCGAGGGAGGCGCGAGCCTGCGGCCGCCCCTGATCGAGGCCATCGCGGTAGTGCTCGACCATGGCCGTCGCGTCGGCCGCCGGCAGAACGCCTTCGGCGACGAGCTTGTCCGCGTACAGCTTGCGTGCCGTGGGGTGCTGGCGGATCACTTTATACATTCCGGGCTGTGTGGCGGCCGGCTCGTCCGCCTCGTTGTGCCCGTGACGCCGATAGCAGACCAGATCGATCACCACGTCCTTGTGGAACCGCATCCGATATTTCAACGCCAGGCGCGACACGAACACCACGGCCTCCGGATCGTCCGCGTTCACGTGGAAGATCGGCGCCTCGAGCATCTTGGCGACGTCGCTGCAGTAGATCGTGGAGCGCGTATCGCAAGGCGCCGAAGTCGTGAATCCAACCTGGTTGTTGATGACGACGTGCACGGTGCCGCCGGTATAGAAGCCGCGCGCCTGTGAAAGCTCGAGCGTCTCCATCACCACGCCCTGGCCTGCGAAAGCCGCATCGCCATGTACGAGCACCGGCAGGACGCGATCGCCCTGCACGTCGCCGCGCCGCTCCTGACGCGCGCGCACCGAGCCCTCGACGACCGGGTTCACCACTTCCAGGTGTGATGGGTTGAAGGCCAGTACGGTGTGAACATTTCCCACGGAGGTGCGCAGGTCGGCCGAGAATCCCTTGTGATACTTCACATCCCCCGAGCCCTTGAGGTGGCTCAGGTCATAGCGGCCTTCGAACTCGGAGAACAGCGCAGCCGGCGCCTTGCCCAGCAGATTGACCAGCACGTTCAGCCGGCCGCGGTGCGCCATGCCGATGACGACCTCCTCGACACCGGCGGTACCGCAACTCTGGATCAGGTCATCCAGCAGCGGAATGATGGAGTCGCCCCCTTCGAGCGAGAAGCGCTTCTGGCCGACATACTTGGTATGCAGGTAGCGCTCGAGGCCCTCGGCCGCCGTGAGCTGCCAGAGGAGATTGCGCTTCTCCTCCGCGCTGAAGCGATGACGAATGCGCCCTTCCTGGAACTGGTCCTGCAGCCACAGGCGCTCCTCGGAAAGCGACATGTGCGCGAACTCGGCCCCGATCGGCCCGGCGTACAGGAACTCCAGCTGCGCCAGGATCTCGCGCAGCTTCATCCGCTGCGGCACCGCATCGGTGCGACTGGCAGTGAAGAACTCCGTCTCGAGGTCCGCATCCGACAAGCCGAAGTAGGCCAGATCGAGCACGCTGGGCCGCGGACGCTCCATCAAACCCAAGGGATCGAGCTTCGCGACCAGATGTCCGCGATTTGTCCAGATCTGGATGAGGCGCGACACGGCGGCCTGGCGCGCACTGCGCTCTCCCTCCTGCGGCGCAGCGGCTGGGGTGGCACCGGAGCGCGGCCGTTTTGCCCGCTCCGCCAACGCGGCCCGGATCGGACCGTGTGCACGGTCGGCGCCCGCCGGTGGTGCAATGGCCTCGAAGTACTTGCGCCACTCGAGCCCTACGCTCGCGGGATCGCGCAGATACTGCTCGTAGAGAGAGTCCAGAAATTCGGCGTTGCCGCCGTAAGGGGGTGTGGGTTCGAGCATGCGAAGGTAAGCACAGGAGAGCGCTCCATTTTAACGGAATGTGGCGCCGGAAGAAATGTGCTCCGCTCCACAGTGCGCTCTGTCAGGGCTAAAGAGGCAGTACGTTGCGCAGCAGCCGTGCCTCGTATGTGACGAGCACCGCATAGGCGATCAGCAGCGCGTACAGCAATGCGCTGATCGGAATGCGCCGGAAAGCTCGCATCCGCGCGAGCAGGGTCAGTACCACCACGCCGCCGCCGGTCAGGCCGACCTTGACCAGCGCGAACGCCAGCGCCGAGCGGGCTACCAGCGGCGCCATGAAAGGATTCGCCTCATACGCTCCGTGATCGATGAGCGTAATGGTGAGAAACGCATCGAGACACGAGAGGAGCACGATCACGATGCCGATTCCCAACCACTGCGGATGGTGCCAGTCGACGGCGGCGAAACTCGCCTCATCGCCGCGCCTGGGCCCACGCCGCCGTGGATGGAAGCTGCCGTGCATCAGCGCGCGCATGGTACTGCGCCGCCGGTCGGGTCCACGGCGACGCTCGTTGGAGTCGTTACTGCTCAATTTCGGATCGAAGCACACGTATTCTGGTTTTAATGGCAGGCGCGAAGCGATTGTAGCGATCACACGCGCCGGCAACCGCCCGGCGAGCGTGACCCACCTCACATGTTTCAACGCCTTCGACTTACGGGAACCTCCTTTACTCGCCTGCGGGCCTCGCCCTCCGGGCCGCCCTGCCGGGCGTTATCAGGGATTGACAATAGCTGTGCCGACGAAGGGCCGGGGCACTGCAGCTGGACCCTGCAGGGCTGGAGCGTCTCAGGGGGTCCAAGGTAACTCTCGGGCAGGCGGCGCGTAGCAACGACGAAGCTCTCGAAGGCAATCCCCGGATCGACTCTCCACAGTTTGAGCGTATGGGCGCCGGCGTTCTTTACAAGGAGCGTCGTGGTCTGCTGGTTGGCATCGTCGGCGACCCAACGTTCCCACGCCGCCCGAGTCTGTCCGCCGTTGATGTTGACCATCCGCGGCGCCTCGTCATCGAATGAGATGGCATAGCGCAACCCCGCGCCGCCGGTGAAATCCAGCGACGGTGCCGTAGTGACCTGGACCTGCACCCTGCCCGCGTGCAACAGATAGAGGCGATATTCCAGGTGCGGCGTGTTTGCATCGAGACGCTGTGCCGGCAGAGTCGATGGAAACATCTCCACCGCGGAGCCTGTCCTGCCGAAGGCAATCACTGACCAGCGAGCCTCGCCCAAGCCAACGGCGTGCTGGAAGTGCCGTGCCTGCACCGCAACGTAACCGTCTGCCTCGACATGAGCGTTCGTGGGGATGCGTTCCACGGGCGGGTTGCTCACGTGAGCCAGCACCGTGACGGTATCCCCTCCAGCGGTGATCCGGATCGGCACATCGGTATGCCCCTCGGGTGCGTGCGGCCAATCCACGCTGACATCGACACGCGTCTGCGTCGTCACGCCGCCTTCCTTTTGCGAAACGTGCACCCACGGCTCTGTCGGGCTGACCGTGAAATGCAGCGGGCTGCGGCCCCTGTTGAATATCTCCAGGTAAGGAGCGTCGGCAGAAAACGGACTCAACTCCGGAAGCTCGGCCTGCGCTTTCTCCCCGGGCCACGCTCGCGTATCCCCTGCGACGCTGACGCCAAGTTTGCCCTCAGGCGGCAGCTCGATGCGCCGCACGGCAGGCATGACGTTCGTCGCCGGATCCCTCCAGCTCGTGTACCCGATGTGCGTCTGCGACATCATGTGATTCCATCTGCCGCCGGCAATGTCCTCGTGGAACTGCCGGGTGAGCTCGGCATCGCGGGCGAACAGGCTCGCGACGCGATCGGCCTCCTCGTTGGTTGCCGCGCGGCCCTGCGAGGCGTACCAGTCATTCAGCCCCGCTGCAACGTACATCTCGTTGAGGTTTGCGCAGGCTTCGATCGGGTAGAGAACGAGCTCGAAGTAGGCGTCGCGGTATTGCGGTGGCAGGGTGTTGCCGACCTGCTCTGCCATCCAGGCCAGCGTGTCGTAGTCGGAGACCACCCGCTCGGCTTCGTGGAAGTTGCTCAAGCTGTAGGTGTCCGGAGCGAGCAGTTCGGGTTTGCGCCGCGCGTTGTACCGAGTGTATTGCGTCAGGAATCGGCCGATTGCCGCCGCCTGTTCCCTGCCGAACTGTTGCGCCGCCCACGCGCGCGGATAGTCCGCGAGTCGCAGCTGCGTCATCGCCGGCGGGTTCCAGGCGTCATCGAGAAAGAAGCTCATCGGGAACTCCATCGGCTTCAGATCCCCGACATTGACGATCCAGATCCGGTCCACGCCGTGCTCGTAGGCAATGCGCAACTGCTCCCAGGTTCGCTCGATCTGGTTGGTGTTGAGCCACTTGTAGCTACGCGGCCCGCCGACGTAGTCGAAGTGATAATAGATGCCGTAGCCGCCGGCACGCCTGGCACCCGGCGCGGCCACCCGCCTCAGATTGCCCCAGTTGTCGTCCGAGAACAGCAGAGTGACGTCGTCCGGGACGCGCATCCCCTTGTCGTAGTAGTCCTGGACCTCTTTGTACAAGGCCCACACCTGGGGAGTCTCCGCGGCAGGACGCTGCGTCACGTCCGCAATGATCTTGCGTTGGTCGGCGACGATTCTCTCGAGCAGCCCGACCGCCGTCCCCTGAGTCATCGGCTTGTCCCCGTCCCCGCGCATGCCGATGGTCACGAGGCTCTCGTTTGCGTCCATGCGCTCGATGCCGGCACGCCAGAACTCGCGCAAGCGCGCGGAGTTCTTCGTGTAGTCCCACGGACCCTTGCCGTAGCGCGTCCACTCCTCCTGCGCCCGCATCATCGGCTCGTGGTGCGAGGTTCCCATGACAATCCCCATCTCGCTGGCGAGCCGCGCGTTCTGCGAATCATCGTCGTAGAACGCCTTGCTCCACATCGCCGGCCACAGGAAGTTGCCCTTCAGGCGCAGAATCAGCTCGAACACGTGCTCGTAGAAGCGGTGATTGAAGCCACCGAAGGTCTGCTTGACCCAACCCGAGAGCGCCGGGTCTTCGTCGTTGAGGAAAATCCCGCGGTAGCGCACCAGCGGCTTGTCGATAAAGCGCCCGGGAGAGGCGTAGACGACGGCGCGCCGGGCGACCGGCACATCGGCCCACCAGGTCCAGGGCGAGACTCCGAGACGCCGCGAGATCTCGTAGGCGCCGAAGATGCTGCCGCGCCGATCGGCACCCGCGATGACGAGCGCACGCTGCACGCCCGGCAGCGGTTGATCGATCACCTGAAAGACGTAAGCCTCCCACTGACCCTGCACGCCGCTGACGTCCAGCTTGTGCTGCTCGACGAGCCGATCGATCAGCGCGTCTCGTCCGAGCGTTCCGACGATGATGAGCGCACCGGAGGAGACCGCTTGGGAGGAGTCGTAGAGGACGGCGTCCATGCCGGCGACGGTGCTCAGATCATTGCGCAAGCCGCGGGCAGCACGCAGGACGCCCGGGAAGTCGTGCGCGTCCGCAAGAATGGCCGCCGGGTGCCCGGCATCGATCAGAGCGACGCCCGCGTTGACCGCGGTGGCGCACAGAGAGGCCGGCTCGCGACATTCCGCTGGTACTGGCGGTGTACAAGCAGCCCCGATGCAGGCCGCACCAGCCACCCGCACGCTGCAGATGCAGCATAGAGCGATGGCGAGTGTCCATGCCCTCCAGGGGCCAGGGGTAGGCTGATGGCGCAGGGGTGTAAGGCTGTCGGGCTCGGGCATGCTCATCTGCCACAGTGATGGTAACGCTACCATCACTGTGCGCGGATGTCATCGCCGTCGCTGCCGGCGGCCCGTGCCACCGGCATCCCTCGAGACGTCTTACGGTTTGAGTTGCGTACGGATCTCGCCGCCCTTGTGCTCGGCGCTATGCACGTTGACGTAAAGATTGCCGGCCTTGAAAGCCGCATATTGCTCATCGGTCAGCTTCGATCCCTCCGGCACGGTCCACGAGCCGTCGGAACCTTTCTCCAGCGTGATGATCGGCGGCCCGTTCTTGCCTGGCGCAGCCATGTGAATGTGCGCCATCGTGCCCTCGATCCCCGTGGCGGTGATCTTGCCGGTGACGGTCTTATCCGCCTTGATTGTGATCTTTCCAGTGGCCTTGGCCGCGGTAGTGACGGGCGGAACTTCCTGATTGCCGGTGAGCGTCACCTTGACGTCCTTGGCATGGGCCACGCCAAAACTCGCCCCAAGCAGCACCGCCACCAGGGCGAGCTGCAGTTTGCTCCTCGTCATACGGGAAACCTCCACTCTACGGACAATTAGAAGGGCTCGAGACGCCCGAGTGAACGGCTTGGATCTATACAGGTTCCGGCCGGCGAACACCAGGATTCGCCGCTGCCGCGCGCGCGTCGCGGCCAAGCGGCTCGCAAGTGCACGCCGGTCGGCGTGTGCCGCCGCCGAATGCAAGCGCTGAGGATGGGCAAGCAGCGGAAGTTAGGTGCGCGCGCCGACCGGCATGTCGCAAGAGCCGGCGAAGATCAGATACCCGTCATCGAAGTGGCGCACATCCCCCATCGTCCATTCGCCCGGGCACAGGTGCACGTGCGCCAGGCTGGCGTCGATCAGTTTCGACAGGGTCTTCAGGGTATCCGGGCTCATGTTCTGGTGGTGGGCATCGAGCGGCTCGCCCCGGCCCACCTGCCGCCATGCGTCAGGTGTCAGTGTCAGCTGCCAGTGAGTCGTTCCGTCGGTCTCGACCCAGTGATCGAACTCGGCGTGCACGGTGGCCGGGGTGCGCGTGCAGGCCGACAGCAGCAGGAGCAGAATGACCGTGGGGCGCATCGTCGTGCCTGTTGTTTTCGTACTGGCGCGACTGTAAGAGACGGACCACAGGCCTTACAACGTACTAGGCTCCGACGGACGGATGTCTGAATCGGCGCTGGCACGTCAGAGCATCCAGGGCAGCGTCCGGGCCCAGCCGCCGCGTGCGCCACTGCGCTCCCGGTGCAGGGAGCCGAGCGAGTCGCTCGAGGGGCTCGCCCGCCCGCGATCAGTGATTCTGCAGCTTCATGCGCGTGACGCCCTTGTCGTCCACGTACTCGCGATTGTTGTCGCAGACATACTCGAGCATCTGATAGCCGGGCGAGCGCCGGTACGCGAACGTGAAGGTCCAGGGTTTCTGCAACACGATCGGATCCTCGATCGTGATCTGATCGTGCAGGATGTCCGGCGCCACCAGATGCAGGCGCTCCTTGATCCGCATCCGGTCGCTATGCGGCACGTCGCGGTAGCCCAGCACGTCTTCCTTCACACCCACGGTGTCGACCACGAGCGTGTCTCCCTCCCAGTGGCCGACGGAGTGCCCGAAATACGTCGGCGGGGTGTCCTCGATCCTGGTCTGCGGCTGATCCATGAAGATGCGCCGCACCTGGCTCATCGCCTCGGCGATGATCGTCACCTGCCCGTGGGTCTGCAGGATCTCGAGCGGATAGATCGGGAACATCATCTGCGGCATGCCGTTGGGAATGCACTTGGTGCTGTCGTTGGCCAGCGGCTCGCCGCGCTTGTCGGACTCGCGCTCGGCGGCGCGCTTCGCCTCGTAGGGACCCGCGTATTTGGGCGTCAGCAGTAAGGGTGTCGGTTGCGGGGCGACCAGCTTGGGATCCGGCGGACCCCCCTTGCCGCGCGAGGGGTACACCATCCAATCCCCGGTGATATCCGGAGGGCTCTTGGCTCCGGCGCGACTGGCGGGGGGCGCGAACCCCATCGCCAGCATGGCGAGCGCCGCGAGGCAGGGCAGGTACCGTCGTATCACCGACGGGCCGAAGGCGGATGAAGACACGGCTGGCATGAGCGCTCCTGCTGAGCTTTCAGCGCTCGAACACGCCGCCCGGCGGGTTGCTGTCGCCCAGCGTGCGCCCATCGGCGAACGTGGCCGTCTCCAGCATGCCCCCGGCGCTGCCGTCCTTGAGTGGGTTGACGAGCAACTTCACCGTGTCGCCCTTGTGCACGTCGGTGAACTTCCAGCCCGTGCGCATCAGCACGTTCACGCTGGCGCACTCGATGCTGTAGTGCTTCGCCCCGCCCTTGCCGTCCGGCACGTCCAGCTCGATGTAGACATGCGGGTTGGTCCACTCGAACCGGGTGACCGTGCCGGCCAGAGTGATGCGATTGACGTGATCGAACATGGCGAAGGAGTGATGCGCCGTAGCCGCCGGCGGCGCCAGCAGCGCAGCCAGGCCCAGACTCCCCGCCCCGATGAGAATGAGCGCCTGCGCTCGCGACATGGACCGTCCCCCTCGGAAATCGCAACCCCGTTGGTATCATACGATACGTTGAAAAAGCAACGTCTCGCAGCTCGGCTGCCCGTGCGACATGCGGTCGCGCGGCGCGCCACCAAAGCAGGAGGCCGCAGGAGCCCACGCCCGGCAGACTCCCGCGGAAACCGGGGCGGCGGCCCAGGACAGACGGACGCTGCCAAGCTGCTGCGGGGGTGCCGGCGGCTTCCGGGGAGGTACCATTGAGGCCATGTGCTACTCCGCCCTCGTTCGACAGGACCTCCACGAAATCGCGCGCCGCTTCGGCGCGCAGATCGCCTACGAGATGTTCGCCCAGCTGTTCCGCCGGCGCCTGGACGAGGAGGACATCAAGCTCTCGCGGGCCCTGGAGCAGAACTTTCTTCATCCCCGGAACGAGATCGAGCAGCGGATCAAGGCGGACATCGAAGCCTACCGGGCGCGGCGCGTGGCGGAATGGGAGAAGGATCTGTTCACGCAGAAGAAGCGGCTCGTGGAGGCCGAGCGCAGCTTGAGCGTGCGAGAGACGCGCAAGGCGCGCGAGGATGTACGGATCGCAACCAAGAAAATCGAGGCGAACCGGACGCGCCTCTCCGACGTACGCCGAACCAACCTCAACGAGGAAGACACGCGCATCTTTCCCCTGAGCTACGTGCCGATCATCGCCAACCTCGAGGGCCGGCTGCAGGTCGCTCCCCTGCGCTACACCTGCCGCCTCGCAGGCAAGCCGGCCAGCTACGACGCGAGCTTTCCGGGGACGTACATCGCCCGGCGCGACAGCCTGGGCGGTTTCTGGGCCGAGGTGTTCGGACGGCGGCACGCCGTCATGATCATCAACGGCTTCTTCGAGAACGTGCCACGGCATCTCTACGAGCATCGGGCTCTCGCCCCGGGAGAACGGCCCGCCAACGTCGTTCTGCAGTTCAACCCGCGCCCCGCGACCGACATGTACGTCGCGTGTGTCTGGGATCATTGGACCGCGCCCGGCGCAGCGGACTTGTGGTCGTTTGCTGCGGTGAGCGACGACCCTCCGCCGGAGATCGCGGCCACGGGACACCAGCGCTGCCTGATTCCCCTGAAAGAGCGGAATGTGACCGAATGGCTCGCGCCGCAACGCGCCGGCCGCGAGCGTCTGCAGAGCATCCTCAGCGACCGGGAGGCACCGTACTTCGAGCACCGGATCGCTGCCTGATCGTGTCGATGAAGTAGACGCGGTGCGCGCCGCCGGAGTGGACGGTCGCTGCGAGTTCGCGGCTCGGGCTGGCATTTACTCTACTCCCCCGGGACGCGCTGCCGCCGGCGCACTATGGCTACCTCGCTACCGGAGCCGACGACCGCACCGTCGTGCTCACGATGCGTTCCAGTCACCCAGTCAGGAGGCACCGACTACCCGGCACACGATGAGCTCCGGGTCGGAATTGATGCGAATGGGCAGGTTGCTGCAACCCACGCCACGGCTGACGAACAGGGTGCCGTTGCCTTCGAGGTCGAAGCGCCCGCGCCCATAGCGGCGCGCGAGAGGGCCGCCTGCGTCGACGATCGCAGTGCCGTCCGGCAGAGCCACCTGGCCGCCGTGTGTGTGACCGGCGAACCCGAGGTCGAACCGCTGTCCGCCCAGCAGCAACAGCCCGTCTGGCGAATGAGTGAGAAAGATCCGCGCGCCGTCCGCCCCGGCAAACGCCTCTGCGACGTTGGCAGTGCCGGTCCACGGGTCGTCTATACCGCAAATCCAGACGATCTCGAACGGAGCCGGCAGGCGGCGATTCCCATTGATCAGCATCTGCACACCGGCCTGTGCGAGTCGGTGCACGATTCGCTCATCGTCCGTCAACAGATCGTGGTTGCCCAGCACTCCGTACTTGCCCAGCGGCGGGTCGATCCGCGCCAACTCCCGGGCCAGCACCTCCATCTGCCCGGCCCGGCAGGACACATAGTCACCGCCCAGGAGCAGCACGTCCGGTCGAAACCGCGCCAACTCCTCGATGAGGTGCGCAAACATGCGCGGATCCGTCGCGGGCCCGGCGTGAAAATCGGATGCGAAAGCGAGCGACAAGGGGCGCGGGAGCGACCTGCCCCCTGCCAGTCGCACTTCGTGCTCACTCACACGCAACTTGCCATGCAGCCCGCAGCGATAGCTCCAGCCCGCGGCGAGACCGTTCAGGAGCAGCGCGTCCAGCACGTCCAACGCCAGACGTCGCAGGCCCGAATGATGTGTGCCGCGGCTCATGCGCGCGCAGTGTGCGCCGTTCGTCGTAGAATTGCCGGGTTTGCTGCCCCGCCACTACGGAAAATCGAGGAGGAGCCCTTGAGATCGACCCTCGCCTGGACTCGCTGGATGGTGTCGGGAGCGCTCGTGCTGCTCTCGAGCGTCGCGCTCGGAAGCGCTCCCATGCACCAGACGCAAGCGCCCGGCTACTACAGGGTGATGCTCGGGGACTTCGAGATCACCGCCCTTTCCGATGGCACCTTTTCCTTCAACGTCAAGGATTTGCTCACGGGCATCACCCCCGCGCAGCTGGACGACGCGCTGGCGCGTGCGTTTCTGAAAGAGCCCGTGGACCTGTCGGTCAACGGCTTTCTCGTCAATACCGGCACGAAGCTGATACTCATCGACACCGGCACCGGTGGCGGCGCTCCGACGGCCGGCAAACTGCTGAGCAACCTGCGAGCGTCGGGCTACGAGCCCGCGCAGGTCGATGACATTTTCATCACGCACATGCACGGCGATCACATCGGCGGGTTGACCAAGGACGGCAAGGCCGTATTTCCGAATGCGACCGTGCACGCCTCGCGGCAAGAGGGAAACTACTGGCTGAGTGAGGCAAACATGAACGCCGCACCCGCCGCCCAGAAGCGGACCTTCCAACAGACCATCGCGACGTTCAAGCCGTACGTCGATGTGAAACACCTGCAGCTGTTCGACGGCGACATCGAGATCGTACCGGGTGTGCGCTCGATGAGCGCTTTCGGGCATACGCCGGGTCACACCATGTACCTGCTGACCAGCAAGGATGAGCATCTGCTGTTGTGGGGCGACCTCATGCATGTCGCGGCCGCTCAGTTCCCAGACCCTGCCGTCACGATCAAGTTCGACAGCGATTCCGCCTCGGCGGAGCGCGTGCGCACCAGGACGTTCGCCGAAGTGGCTGCCAAGGGTTACATGGTCGGGGGTGCACACCTGGCATTCCCCGGACTGGGCCATCTGCGCGCGGCCGGGCCGGCGACGGGCGCCGCAGCGGGTGTCGAGAGTTATGTATTCGTGCCGGTGAACTACAGCTTGCCGCACTGAGACGCCCCGTGAGCTCGGGTACGGAAACTGCGGTACCCGACGGACGCTATGCCGGAATTGAACCCTCGCAATGAGGAGTCCGTTCGATGAGCCCGGGCGTGTGGTGGGCAGTTGCCACGTCACTGATCGTGCTGGGTGTGCTCGGTACTTTCATCCCGGGCATTCCCGGCCCCGTCGCGGTCTTCGCGGGCATGCTCCTCGCCGCTTGGATCGATCATTTCTCCCGAGTAGGCTGGGTCGCCCTGGTGGTCCTGGGGGCGCTGACCGCTGCGGCGCTCGCGATCGACACGCTCGCCAGCGTCCTGGGCGCGCGGCAGGTTGGCGCTAGCCGGGCGGCTCTGATGGGCGCGCTGATCGGCACGATCGTCGGGCTTTTCTTCGGCTTCGTCGGCATCCTCATCGCCCCTTTCGTGGGTGCGGTCATCGGAGAGCTATCGAGCCGTCAGCATCTGCCGTCTGCGGTGCGCGTGGGTGTTGGAACGTGGATCGGGCTCGCAGTGGGTGCGTTTGCAAAGATCGTGATCGTGCTTGCAATGCTGACCCTGTTCCTCATCGACTACTTCTTCGGCAGAACGGCGGCACGCTGAGCGCCTACGTGCGTGTCTGTCGCACGTTGGACCAAATGACTTCGCCAATGCCAGTGAGCGCGAGCAGCGCTCCGTAGATCGTCCAACGGTAGTCCCCGACCATGAATCCGACCCGAAATGCGAGATTCAGGCCCTGCAGCATCCAAACAGTGCCCATCAGAATCATCGCCACGCCGATCAGCGTGCTGAGAATGCGCATCACGATATTGAAGGTCCGCCACATGTTCCCTCCAGCTCGCGCACGGTAGTGCGGCTCAGTATATAGCCACGCTCGCGATAACGGCACTTGGCTCCGCGATACCGACTTCTCGCCTCGATCGCCGTCGGCAGAGACCCGCTTCGCTGCTGGACGTGCCGGCAGAGCTGCCGCTCCTGGCAGCCACTTGTCTCGCCGACACCGCGCCAGGCCGTGCGCTTCATTCCGCTCGAGAACGGATCGCGAAGGCTGCGCCGGGCCGGAATAAATCGCGCTCCCGCGGAGTCCTTCCGCTCTGCAACCGCAACCCCAAGGAGCTTCCATGACCGACGATTCACCCCGCCTGTCGCGTCGCCGTGCACTGCAGTGCATGGCCTTCGGTGGCGCCGGGACTCTATTTGCGCTCAGCGGCGGAGTTCTGGCGCCGATCGATCTGGCCGTCGCTGCGAGCCGCCGCGAGGGGAGTCTGGGCAAACCGCTTTTTGTCCAGCTCAGCGATACACACATCGGATTCCACAAGGATGCCAATCCGGATGTGAACGGCACGCTGTCCTCCACCATCGAGTTGGTCAACGGCCTGCAACAGCAGCCTGCGCTGATCCTGCACACCGGGGATATCACGCACCTGTCCAAACCCGAGGAGTTCGACACGGCGCAACAGATGCTCGGACGGCTTCGGACCAGCGAGCTGCACACGGTGCCCGGCGAGCACGACGTCGCCGATGCCACGGTGAGTGAGTATTTCAACCGCTTCGGCAAGGCCTCCAACAACAAGGGCTACTACAGCTTCGATCATGCCGGCGTGCACTTCGTGGCACTCATCAATGTGCTGCAGGCGAAGGACGGCGGTGCGGGCTACCTGGGCGAGGAGCAACTCGCATGGGTCAAGAAAGACCTGAGCGCACGCACTGCCAGCACTCCCGTGGTCGTGTTCGCCCACATGCCCCTGTGGAACATCTACGAGCCCTGGGGATGGCGGACCAGCGATTCGGAGGCGTTGTCGGGCGAGTTGCGGCGCTTCGGGTCGGTCACCGTGTTGAACGGCCACATCCACCAGATCGTCCAGAAGGTCGAGGGCAACATCACCTTCCACACGGCTCGCTCGACGGCGTACCCCCAGCCTGCCCCCGGCGAGGGCCCGGGACCTGGACCGTTGAAGGTGCCGGCGGAGGAGCTCGCGCATCGGCTCGGCATGACCAGTGTCAGCGTCAAGGCACATCCGCGTTCCCTCGTGCTCAACGACACCGCGCTCGCCTAGATGAGAGGATGGATCTTGAAGAAGCTTGCAGCAGCGATGGCGGCTTCCGTGGCCGCGGCGGCCCTTGCAGCCGCCGCGGCATCTGCAGACAGAGCGCCCGCGCCATGCAGCCAACGTGCGGGTGCGCCAGCCGGCCCACACTCCGGCGATGTGGCCCACGGCAAGGTGATTTACCAGGCCTGCATGGGCTGTCACTCCGTTGACGAAGACGATGTCGGTCCACGACACCGTGGCGTGGTCGGACGCGTGGCAGGGACGGTGCCAGGTTACGCGTACTCTCCGGCACTGAAGAGCTCGCACATCGTGTGGAACCGCGACACCCTGGATCGCTGGCTCACCAACCCACAGGGGCTCGTGCCGGGAGCGAAGATGTTCTTCGCCATGTCGAACGCACAGGACCGCGCGGACGTCATCGCGTACCTGGCGGAATTGCACTAAGCGCCGGTTCATGCAATCGATTACAGCGCCTGATAAGCTCGCTCCATGCATCACCTCAAAATCGCATCCGCCGTGCTCGTGGCGCTGGCGCTGCCCTGCGCTGCACAAGCGGCGGGAAGCTGTTCGGACCTGCTGAAATTCAAAGCAGCCGGGACCACCATCGAGAAAGCCGAGGACGTTGCCGCCGGCCCGGTGGCTGCGCCGCCGGGGGCGCCTCCCATTCCCCTGCAGGCCCCCGCGCATTGCCGGGTCGACGGCATCATCGGCGCGCACCGCGGCCCGAACGGCAAGCCCTACGGCATCCGCTTTGCCCTCGCGCTGCCGCCGAACTGGAACGGCCGGCTGCTCTACCAGGGGGGCGGCGGCTTGAACGGCTCCGTGCAGGCGCCTGTTGGGATGACTGCCACGGGCGATGGCACGGCGCTGGCTCGCGGATTTGCCGTGGTGACGAGCGACTCCGGCCACGAGGGCGCGGTGTTCGATGCGTCGTTCTTCGTGGACCAACAGGCCGCGCTCGATTTTCTCTACCAGTCGATCGGCAAGGTCATGGCCGTGGCACGCCCATTGGTGGCGGTTCACTACGGCAACCCGATCGCGCACAGTTACTTCGTCGGCTGCTCCACCGGAGGCCGCGAGGCGATGATCGCCGCGCAGCGCTACCCGGAGGAGTTCGACGGCATCGTCGTCGGCTCACCGGCGATGCGTACCAACTACTCGAACCTGGCGACGCGCTGGATCACCGTCTCCCTGAACTCCGCGGCCCCGAAGGACGCCCACGGCCGGCCGCTCACCGCTCAGGCGTTGTCGGATTCGGACCGCAAGCTGGTGGTCGACAGGCTGCTCCAGGCGTGCGACGCACGGGACGGGATCAAGGACGGAATGATCTTCGCTACGCGCCACTGCGGGTTCGATCCTCAGGTCCTGCAATGCAAGGCTGCCAAGACTCCCAGCTGCCTGTCGGCGACTCAGGTGCAGGCGATCAAGCGCGGCTTTGCCGGACCGAAGACCCGCGCCGGGATCCAGGTCTATCCGGGGTTCCCCTACGACACCGGCCTTGGCTTCAAGGGCGCCGGCATTCCGGGACTGCTCTCCGGCGGATTGAGCCCCGTAGGCCCCTCCCCCACGACGACAACCATGAACGTGGATGCGGAGGCGGCCGCTGCGCATGACGAGCGGGAGATGGCCGGTGACACCGATGCGTGGACGAACCTGTCATCGTTCACGGCGCACGGCGGCAAGCTCATTTTCTATCACGGCATGAGCGACCCGTGGTTCTCGGCTCTGGACACTCTCGGCTACTACGAGCGTCTCGCCGCGGACCCCTCCTCGCCTGCTCCCTTGAGCACCTGGAGTCGACTGTTCCTGGTGCCCGGCATGGGTCACTGCGGCGGCGGCGAGGCGACGCTCGATCGCTTCGACATGCTCTCGGCCATCGTCGCCTGGGTCGAGAAGGGACAGGCGCCCGCGCAGGTGACGGCGACCGGCCGGGCCTTTCCGGGACGCAGCCGACCGTTGTGTCCCTACCCGCAGCACGCCCAGTACGGCGGCAGCGGCGATCCGCAGTCCGCCGCGAGCTTCAGCTGCACGGACTGAAGGGCGAACGAGCCCAAATCAACTGCACACGCCGATAGCGCATGTCCCTCATGCGCACCGCTTCAGACGACGCCGAGCGTCGTGTCGCGGATATGCAGGATGTGCTTGGAAAACGCGGCGGCCGCCGCTTGCGGATCGCGCGTGCGCAGCGCCTCCACGATCAGTCGATGATCCTGGAGGCTCTTGTCGATGGCGCCGTGTCGCGCCATTGCAACGCGCCGCTGATCGAGAACATACGTATATAGATCGACCACGAAGTCGGCGAGGAGCCGGTTGCCGCACGCGTAGTAGATCGTCAGATGGAACTCCTTGTCGCAGATCAGGAAGCGAACCGGATCGCGGCGCGCGAGCTTCTGGGCTGCAAGGGAGTGCTCGAGGCGGCCGATGTCCGCGGCGCTGAGGTTCGCGGCGGCGGCGGCCACCACGGCCGTCTCGACCAGTACCCTGGCGCCGTGCACATCTGCCAGGGTGTATCCGTTGATCGAGCTGGGATTGGTGATGCCGATGCGCTCCACCGGCACATCATTCCGGGCCACGCGTGTGCGCGATCCCTGAGAGACCTGCACGATGCCCGCGCCGGCCAGCATCTGCATCGCCCCCCGCACGGTCTCGCGGCTGACCATCAACATCGAGACGAGCTCTCGCTCACTGGGCAGCTCATCCCCCACCTGCAGGATACCCGAGGCGATCAGGGACAGGATCTTGTCCCGAATCTTCTCCTTGGCTGTCTGCTTCTGGATCGTCTCGCTGAGTGTTGCGATCGGAGCCGCTTTGACTTTGTGGGTTGTCATGGGGAATTCGAGCTTCAGTATGCCTTTAAAAGTACCAGCCACCCGCCCATTTATCCATGTACCCCTCAACCCCCGCTCCCTAGAGTCGCGCACATTCCCTCCAGGAACGCTCATGCCCGTGACGGCCGAAGACATCGCTGCGTATTTGGATGCGCAGGACGATTTCGACCTGGAGCTGTTCGTGCATCGTACCCTGGTCCGGTCGGGATTCCGCAGCGAGCATGCGGGAGCCTACAGCGATCCGGTGACGGGCCGGCCACAACGCTTCGATATCCGCGCCCGGCGATTCTTCTCCGCCACACGCCGTCAGATCCTGTTGGCAGTGGAGTGTCAGACTCTGTCGGCCGAGTGTCCACTGCTGGTCTCACGGGTACCGCGCTCGGCTCAGGAGGCCTATCACGAGGTTGTCAGATCCTGGCAGGCACAGGAGACGGGCGAGGACGCGGTCGAGGTGCTGCGCTGGGAGCGAGGCCCGGAGCTCTATCCTGAGAACGTCCAGGTCGGCAGAAAACTCGCGCGGATCCCCAAGGACTCCGGTACGGAAAGCTCACCGCAGGAGCAGTGCTCGCGCGCCCTCATGTCGGCGACAGACCTCGTGGGAGAGGCCGATCGTGCCTCCAGAGAACAGGGCACGCTCGACTGTTACACCCTTGTGCTTCCGGTGATGGTGGTCTCCGATGGTGCATTGTGGGCGATGGACTACACCGAGAGCGGTCAACGTGCCCGCTCGGCGCTGCAGGTACAGGCGACCGAAGTCTATCTGGGGCGCGAGTACGAATTGCGACCCGGCTACCGCTATCGCATCTCACACCTGCACCTGTTCACGCGCGAGGGTATCAGCCACTTCCTCGCGAAGCTGGCCGAGCCCAGGAGTGAATTGCACGAACAGATGTTTCAGTTCACCACGCTGCAGGAGCAGGCGCGCCCCGCCGACCGCAGCACCGCCCGCCCGCGACGCAGGGCGCGCTCGGTCGAAAACAACCCCCCGGCAGATCTGGCGCCCGCCGCCTCGAAGCTTTCCTAGCTCGCCGCCGCCGCCTGCCTGAAGCCCCCCGGAAACGGCCGCGCAAAGCACTGGACTGGACTGGTTGTCGGACCAGTGTAACACTTCGTGCTCGACGAGGACCAGGCCTTGGGGAAAGCCATGACGACTTCGTTCGATAACCGCCTGAACTTCAAGGACAGTCCGCAGGACTCCGAGCTGGCGAGCCGTTATGAGGCCTCCAACGGTGCGACGGCCGGCGGCCTGGCGCTGTTGTTCCTCAGGCAGGAGCGAAGCCCCGTGCGTCACGCCATCGCACCTCACCTGCACGAGCACTTCGAGCAGCTGATCGTCATCAGGCGCGGCAGCGGCACGGTGACCTTCGATAACCGTCAACACACCTTCCGTGCGCCGGCGACACTCATCGTTCCCTCACTCAAGCTGCACGCCTATGCGTACGAGGAGAACACCGAGCGTTGGGTAGTGACGGTGGCGAAGAGCTATTTCCAGGAGCTCATGGCCCGGACACCGGAATTCTCCGAGGTGCTCTCGAGCGGCCACTGCATCCAGTATCTGGACAACGAGCGCGAGTACGCCGAGCTCGAGCACGTTCTGGGGAAGCTGGATTGGGAGCAGCGGCTCAGCGCCCGTTACCGCGAGATCGCCACGGAAGCGCTGTTCGTGGATCTGCTGGTCGGGGTGCTGCGCAAGATTCACGACAGCGGCGCCAGCAACGTCGCGGAGAACGACTCGTACCAGGAAGTGCATCGGCGCTTCACGCAGATGGTGGAAGAGCACCACACCGAGCATTGGAGCCTGCAAAGATTCGCCGATGCCCTGAAAGTCAGCATTCCGCGCCTGCGTGCCGTGTGCCGCAGCATGAGCGGCGAGTCGCCCATCAAGCTCATCAACGCACGCATCGTGCTCGAAGCCCAGCGCTGCCTGTCGTATACCAACCTGAGCGTATCGCAGATCGCCTACCGGCTCGGGTTCGATGATCCGGCGTATTTTTCGCGCTTCTTCAAGTCGCGTTGCGGCCAGGCGCCGAGCCTCTACAAGGCCAACAGAAACCGCGAGCGTGGCTTCGCCAGTTCGAGCACAGCGGCCCGCCAGCCGTGACCCAACACCCCATGGCTTGGAACGTGCTCGTTACGGGCGCCGCGGGCATGCTCGGCCGCAAGCTCACCGCGCGCCTGGCGCGCCAACCGGAGATCGCCGGCCGGCCGGTCGTGCGTCTCACCCTGAGCGACCTGGAGCCGATCGAGACGCCTGGCTTTGCAGGGCCGGTGACTGCGCTGGTCGCAGATCTGTCGCACCCCGGTGTCGCCGAAGCGCTCGTCGAATCGCGTCCCAACCTGATCTTCCATCTCGCGGCGGTCGTTTCCGGAGAGGCCGAAGGGGACTTCGAGAAGGGCTACCGGGTGAACCTCGATGCCACCCGCTGGCTGCTGGAAGCCATTCGCCGGCTCGGCGGCGGCTACCGGCCGCGCTGCGTGTTCGCCTCCTCGGTTGCCGTCTTCGGCCAGCCGTTGCCGGAGGTCATCAGCGACACCCATTGCCTGACTCCCCTCACCAGCTACGGTACCCAGAAGGCCATCGACGAGCTGTTGCTGGCCGACTATACGCGCCGCGGCTTCCTCGACGGCGTGGGGCTGAGGCTGCCGACCGTCTCCATCCGCCCGGGCAAGCCCAACAAGGCGGCATCAGGGTTCTTCTCGAGCATCCTGCGTGAGCCGTTGACCGGACTGGAAGCGGTGTTGCCGGTGAGCGAGTCGGTTCGCCACTGGTTCGCGAGCCCGCGTGCCGCCGTGCAGTTCATGCTGCATGCGGCACATATCGACAGCTCGCGCCTCGGCTCGGTACGCACGCTGAACATGCCCGGCCTTTCAGCGACGGTGGCCGAGCAGATCGAGGCCTTGCGCCGCACCGCCGGTGAGCGTGCCGTAGCGCTTATCAGACGCGACCCCGATCCGGCTGTGGCCGCAATCATTGACGGCTGGCCGCGGAGCTTCGACGCGCGTCGCGCGGAGGCGCTCGGCTTCCGCGGTGAGCGCTCGTTCGATGAGATCATCCGCACACATATCGAAGATGAGCTCGGCGGCGTGCTGCCGGGGCAGTCTGCAAAAGTACCAGCGGCGGTTTGATTTGTCCCTGTACCCGCTGACCTGCACCGCCTAGAGTCCCGCGCACGCTGTTCCGTCGTTGATTGCCCGCCGTCGATGCGCCCTCAAGGTTGGCCATCGTTGATTGGGAGTGTGTATGGGGTCGGTGAAGCACTTCGATGTGCTCGTCGTGGGAGCCGGTCACGGCGGCGCTCAAGTGGCTATCGCTTTGCGCAAGAGGGGCTTTGCCGGAACGATCGCCGTCGTGAGCGCCGAGCGCGACGTCCCGTATGAGCGGCCGCAACTCAGCAAGGACTACTTGAGCGGCGAGTCCCACTTCGACCGCATCGTGTTGCGGCCCGAAGCCTTCTGGCGCGAGTGCGATATCACGCTGCTGCTCGGACGCGCCGTGATGACGCTCAAACCCACCGCCCGTCGAGTCGTTCTCCAGTACGGCGACATCATCCACTACGGCGTGCTGGTCTGGGCTGCGGGCGGACGACCTCGAAACCTCACCTGTACGGGCGCGCGGCTGCAAGGCGTATTCACGCTCCGCTCACGCAGCAACGTCGATGACCTCCGCCAGGAGCTGCCTTCTGCCGAGCGCGTCGTGGTCGTCGGCAGCGGTTATATCGGCTTGGAAGCCGCCGCGGCACTCAGTAAATGCGGTAAGCAGGTGACCGTCGTGGAAGGCATGAGCCGGGTCCTCGCACGCGAAGGTGGCGAGGCCCTGTCGCGCTTCTATGAAGCTCAACACCGCGCGCACGGCGTCGAAATCCTGCTGAACGCGAAGGTCCAGACTGTCGAACGCAAGGGCCCACGTGCGTGCGGCGTTCGCATCAGGGGGGATCAGGTCGTTCCCGCCGACCTGGTCATCGTCGATGCCGGAATCACGCCTGTGTGCGAGCCGCTGCTGAGTGCCGGTGCCAATGGGGCCAACGGCGTGGTCGTCGATGCGTACGGCAGAACTTCTCTCCCCTACATTTACGCTCTCGGGGATTGCGCAATTCACCCGAGCCCGTATGCCGGGGGCGCGATGGTCCGGTTGGAATCGGTGCAGAATGCCTGCGACATGGCGACCACCGTCGCCAAGGCAATCACCCGCGAGTTGGAGCCTTACACCGCGGTGCCCTCTTTCTGGTCCGATCAGTACGACTTGCGCTTGCGCACGGCGGGCCTGTTCTCCTGCCACGACGATACGGTGGTGCGCGGGGACCCCGCCAGCGGCAGCTTCTCGATCATCTATCGGCGCAAGGGCCGGGTGGTTGCCGTGGATTGCGTCAATGCATCCAACGAGTTTTTTCACGGCCGGGCGCTCGTGCAGAACCGGGTCGCCGCCGAGCCCGCCGCGCTGGCCGACAGCCGCGTGCCGCTGCAGGAGTTCATCGCTTCGCCTGCTGTCCTCGAGGCGGCCGATGCCCAGAGCGAGTCTTTTCACGGCCTGCGCGAGAGGAAGGAGCGGGACACCGTCGAGGCCCGCGCCGCGCACGCCGGCTGAAGGCCCCTCGAGCCGCCCCTCTCAACGCCCGTACAACAGACCCAGCAGATCCTGCAGCGCGTGCGCCGCGATCAACGGCCACAAACGCCCGGTGCGCGCAAACCAGGTCGCGAACACCAGCCCCTCCGGGACCAGGCTCATCACCCCGACCGGCCCCTGGTACAGGTGGCACAGCAGGCGAATGCCGGCGCTCACGTTGATCGCCACAGCCGCGCCTGCCTTGTCCTTCAGAGCCGCCACGACATACCCGCAGAGGAAGACCTCCTCGAAGACCGGGTTGACGATCGAGATCGCCACCAGGATGGGCCACGCGATGTGCGCCGCAACCAGGTGGGTGTTGACGGCGAGTTGGTAGAATCCCGGCCAGACACTCACCACGGCCAGGGACAGGACGTAATAGGCCGTATACGTGATGAGCAGCAGCGCCAGCGCCCATAGAGGATCGCGCCACTGCAGCTGCAACCCCAATCGCTTCCGCGTCCACCCCCGCATGTACAGGAATCCCGCAAGCCCGGCGCCAACCGCGATTTCGTAGCCGAGGGTCCACAACAGATGCGGTCCGTTGATCGGGGGAGCACCGTGTCCGAAGGCCCGCTCAGGAAACAGCAGCGTGTAGAGGCTCCGCGGGATCGCGGTCCCGAAGCCGATGAGCAGAACCAGAACCGTCTCAGTTCGCTGCGACCACTTGAGAATGCGCTCTCTCATGAGCCCACGGTGTCAGCCACCCTCACCAGCTGCGGCTCGCTGCAAGGCGCCACGCAGAGTGCTCGCCGATCAGCGCCTGCACGCAGTCGGCACCGGGCGTGGGGTGCCTTTCTTCGGCGCGCTCTTCTTCATGCCCGTGTCTCCTTCGCCTGAACCGTATCGCGGTGTCGGACCCATAGTACGCGAGCATCGCACTGGCCATGCCTGAACCCTGCCGCAGGCGGCTCTCCTCCAGACTCGTTTGGCAGCGAACGCAAACTCGAGGTTAGCGCCGAGCCTGCGGCACCGCCTGGCATCGTGCATTCAGACAGTTACAATCCACGGCCTCCACGAGGAAAAGGAGACGGCGGCGATGAACAAACAGTTGCTGAGCCGGCGACAATTCGGAACGCGGTGTGCAGCGTTCGGCCTGTCGTTCCCCGCCATGGGTGCACTGCTGGGAAGTGCGACCGCGCTTGCCGCTCCCGGCGCGGCATCGCCGAGCGCGGCACGCACCGTCCGTTTGCCGGACGGAACCACCGTCCCGGCGGTCGGCCAGGGCGCCTGGCATCTCGGCCAGGGTCGGCATCCGACTGCCGTGGAGGAAGAAGCGTTGCACACCGGCGTCGCTCTCGGCATGTCGTTGATCGACACGTCGGGGAACTACGGAGACGGCCGCTCCGAACAATTCATCGGCCGCGCAATCGCCGGGCAGCGCGAGCGCATCTACCTGGTTTCCAAGGTGGAGGCCGATGAAGTGTCCGGGGACGGCATCGCCCGTGCATGCCAGGCAAGCCTCGCGCGCCTGGGAACCGACCATCTGGATCTGTATCTGCTGCACTCGCCGGTCCCCAGCAGGCAATTCGCCGGCGTCGTCGCCGCGTTCGAAAAGCTGCGCGTGGCAGGAAAGATCCGCGCCTGGGGTGTATCCAACTTCGACAGGGGCCAGATGGAGGATCTGTGGCGCGTGCCGGACGGGCAGCGCTGCGCAACCAATCAGGTTCCCTACAGCCTCAACAACCGGCGCATCGAGCGCGACCTTCTCCCCTGGTGCGTACAACACAACATGCCGGTAATGGCGTATTCGCCGCTCGGCGGCGACCATAACCTCGTGGTAGGCAATCGCACCCTGGCGCAGATCGGCGCCGCGCATGGCTGCTCGGCGGCCGCGGTCGCGCTGGCGTGGGTCATCCGCGACGGCCATGTCATCGCCATTCCCGAATCGGGCTCTCCGGCACATACGAAGGAGAACGCCGCGGCGCTCTCCACGACGCTCACGCCCCAGGAGGTTCAGACTCTTTCCAATATATTCTCATAAGCTATTGTTTTAACAATAATTTATGAGATGATATCAGGGGAGCCCGTAGACCAGCACGGAGCTCTTCTGCGCCGCGGCCGGCCAAGCGAAGGACTTCATGCCGGAGGCCACGCCGAGGAACTCGTGCCCGCCCGCCTGGTACACGACGAGTCCGCCGCCCACCGGCTCCCCGGTGCTCGTCTGCCACAGCACGCGGCCATCTTTCTGATCGAACGCATACAACTCCCCGCTCAGATCCGCGGCAAACACCAAGCCACCGCCGGTCGGTGTGACGCCGGCGACGATCGGGTGAGGCGCCTTGAACTTCCAACGCACCTGTCCGTCTTCCGCGTTGAACGCAGTCACCCAGCCGCGAGCCGTGGCCGGCGGGTCCGTCATCTCCGCCATCGAGCCGGAGCTTCCGAACCACACCTCCCCGGTAGCCGGAACCGCGAGCTCGTGCACGAGCTGCACGTGCGCACAAAGATCGACGGCGCCCACAAAAAGCGAGTTGGTCTGCGGGCTGAAGGCGGCGCCGTTCCACTCGGTCCCGCCACCCATGCCGGGGCAAAAGTGAACCTGGTGATCGCGCGAGAGCGGCACATCCGCGTTCTCGCGGGTCGTCGTCGGCGTCTGCGAGAGAAGCGGAATGACCGGTACGCGGTCCTGCGACGCGGCGGCGGTCCGTGCAACCTTCGAGCGATCGAGGATCGACAGCAGGCCATCCTTGTTCGCGGAGGCAATGATCCGCCGCCCGGCTCGCGTGGTCGCGAGGATCGGCACGCTGTCGACATCCCAGTCATGGCTGTCGTGCTTGACGAGTTGGTTGTAGCCGAGCATCCGTCCGCTGGCCGCATCGATCGCGATCACCGAATCCGCGTACAGATTCTCTCCGGTACGATCGAGCGTGTCGAAGTCCGGAGCGGGATTGCCCGCGGGAACGTAAAGGATGTCGTTCCCCTGGTCGAGTGAGAAAGAGGTCCAGAACGCGCCCCCCGAGACCGGCAGTCGTGCATTGGTCCAGGTCGAGCGGGCGTGCCCGTGCTCGGGCACTACGTCGAAACGCCAGATGAGGTGCCCGTCGCGAGCATCAAGGGCATAGACATGACCGGTGACGCCGACGGTGTCCCCTCCGGCGTTCCCCACGTACACCCGGCCATTCGCGGCAATCGGCGCCATCGGGACGGAGATGCCGGCACCCCCGACCTGGAGTGCGTGGTCCCAAAGCACGTGCCCGTCGGTGGCATCCAGGGCAACCACGTGCGCGTTGGCTGTGCCGCGGTAGAGTCGCCCGTCGAGGTAGGCGAAGCCGCGATTGACGGCAAGGCCGGGCGGTCCGGCACTCTTGTCGTGACGGGCCCACTTTTCCCGGCAGCTCGAGGCATCGATCGCGTAGGAGCCCTCGAAAGTGGTGAAGTACAGCGTCCCGCCGATGACGAGCGGGCCGGTCTGAAACGCCACCACCTCGGGAAGCGTGTAGGCACAGCGCAACGTGAGCTTCCCGACGTTCGCAACGGTGATCTGCGCGAGCGGCGAGTATCGGTCTGCGGCGAGCGTGCGGTTATACGCAGGCCAGTCGGCTGCCGGTACTGCGGGAGCAGCGCTTGCGATCTCGACGCACGCGGCGAGCGCCGCCAGCGCGATGCCAGGCTGAAAGTGGTGCTTCGACATGATCGACCCTCCCCTCGTGAGCGGCGGCTCGCGGCCGTCTGCTCTGAGCCAGTCTAATCGATTCGCGACCCCGAACGCGCTAGTCTGACTGCTCAGTCGGATCGGGGCGGCCCTCATGCAAGGCTTGTCGATCAGCAACAACATATTGATCGTGACCGGCGGCAGTCGGGGAATCGGCGCGGCTACCTCGCTGTTGGCTGCCCAGCTGGGCTGCGCGGTGTGCGTGAACTACTTGCGCAACGAGAAAGCTGCCCGAGCCGTCACGGATTCCATCTCCGCTGCTGGAGGTCGCGCGATCGCAATTCAGGCGGATGTGTCCGTGGAAGCGGACGTGCAACGTCTCTTCAAGAGCTGCGATGACCTCCTTGGCAAACCCACCGCTCTGGTCAACAACGCCGCAGTCCTCGAAACCCAGATGCGGGTCGAGGCCATGGGCGTCGACAGGCTCGAGCGAGTCTTCCGTACCAACGTCATCGGAGCATTCCTGTGCTCGCGAGAGGCCGTGCGGCGCATGTCGCGGCAGAACGGCGGCACCGGTGGTGCGATTGTCAATGTTTCCTCCGGCGCCTCTCGCCTGGGCTCTCCCCACGAGTACGTCGACTACGCCGCCTCCAAGGGCGCGATCGACACCCTCACCATCGGGCTCTCCAAGGAAGTCAGCGCGGAGGGAATACGTGTGAACGCCGTGCGTCCCGGGTTCATCAAGACGGAAATGCATGCCAGCGGCGGCGAACCGAACCGTGTCGAGCGCCTCAAGGAACAGATTCCCATGAAGCGCGGCGGGGAAGCCGACGAAGTGGCCCAGGCCATTCTCTGGCTGCTGTCCGACAACGCGTCCTATGTGACCGGAAGCTTCATCGATGTGACCGGCGGCAGGTAGTCGCCGCGGCAAGGGCCCCGCGGGGCGAGGCTTGCCAGCCCGTGCAGGCGGACGTAGCGTTCCATCCATGCGTAGCGTGGACGACTGGCTCGGCGAGTACGGCGCGAGCCACCGGAATCCAACCAACGAGGTCCTGCATTGGATCTGCGTGCCGCCGATCGTGCTGGCGGTGATGGGGTTGCTCTGGTCTCTGCCGGTACCCCTGGCCTTCAGCGACACTTCCGTATGGCTCAACTGGGCAACGCTGGTGACGCTTGCGGCTCTTCTCTATTACGCAGTCCTGTCCCCCTCGCTGACGGTCGGGATAGTGATCGCCTTCATCGGGCTGCTGCTCATGGTTCATGGACTGGCGAGCTTGCCCTGGCCGCTGTGGATCACCTCGCTCACGGTGTTCGTCGTGGCATGGATCGGTCAGTTCGTGGGACATGCGCTCGAGGGCAAACGCCCCTCCTTCTTCAAGGATGTGCAGTTCCTGCTCATTGGCCCCCTGTGGCTGCTCGCAAGCGCCTATCGCAGGCTCGGCTTGCGGTACTGAAAGGGCACTTGCAGCCAATTTGCGACCCTTCTCACTGAATTCCGCCCGGACTTTGCTGCATATCGTGGCCATGGACTGGAAGCGCCTGAGGAGTTTCGTGAGGCGGCATCGACGCAGTATCGGGGAGCTGTCGATTATTCTGGTGGCCTTGCTCACGGCCACCTACTGGACCTACGAGATCGACGTCTTCGCCAACGAGGACCGCATGACGGTCAAGGAAGAGACGATCGAGCTCGACGAGGCACTGCTGCTCGGAGGGCTGCTGACGCTCGGCCTGCTCACCTTTCGCCGTGCGCCGCTACCTCGAGCAGAAACGCGAGATCTCGCGCCGCGTTCTCGCTGAGGAGCGCGTTCGGGAGCTGGCCTTCCAGGACGGGCTGACCGGCCTGCCGAATCGCCGGCAGTTCGACGACTCCCTCAAGGCGGCCCTGGCGGCGCCGCCGCGATCCGGTGCCGCGCATGCCGTATTCCTCCTGGACCTCAACGGCTTCAAGCAGGTCAACGACGTGTATGGGCACGGCATTGGCGATGAGTTGCTGATCGTCGCGGCGCAGCGATTGTTGTCTGCGGTGCGGGACGGCGACCTGGTCGCGCGCTTCGGTGGGGACGAGTTCGCGATCCTGGCCCGCCACGTCAGCGGAGCGGAAGCCGCGACGAGCGTAGCGCTGCGCGTCATCCAGGCTCTGGAGACTCCGATCGTCACCGGCACACTCAGACACCAGATCAGTGTGGGAATCGGCATCGCCCTCGCCCCTCACGACGGCTCGACTGAGGAAGAAGTGCTCCGCAAGGCAGACGTGGCCTTGTATCGCGCGAAGTCCGAGCGGCGTTCGGCTTTGCGGTTCTTCGAAGAGCAGATGGATCACGGTGTCCGCGAGCGGGACCGCATGGAGCGTGACCTGAGAGTGGCCATGACGGACGGGTCGCTGGTCACCGTCTACCAGCCCACCGTCGACCTGCAGACGCACCGGATCGTCGGCTTCGAGGCAACGCCTCGCTGGACTCACCCGACAATGGGAGAGATCCCCGCCGCGCGCTTCATCCCCATCGCCGAGGAGACCGGACTCATCCACGAGTTGGCAGAGCGCATTCTGCGCGAGGCCTGCAACACGGCGACTTGTTGGCCTGACACCGTCACGCTTGCCGTGGATCTCTACCCCGTGCAGCTCAGAGATCCGGATTTCAAGGCGCGCGTACTATCGACTCTGTCGATGACCGGGCTGTCACCGCGCCGCCTGGAGATCGAGATCACCGAGAGTGCGCTCGTCCAGGACCTCGAGGCGGCACAGGAAGTTCTCGGTAGCCTGCGGGATGCGGGCGTGCGCGTTGCGCTGGACAACTTCGGCACCGGTTACTCCAGTCTTTATCACCTGCGCAACTTCAAGCTGGACAAGATCAAGATCGACCGCGGGTTCATTGAGAGCATCACCTCGCAGCAGGAAAGTGCCGCCATTGTGAGCGCCCTCGTCGGTCTGGGGTCCGGGCTCGGCCTCACCGTTGCGGCCGAAGGGATCGACGCGACTCAACAACGTGCGTCCCTGGTGGGCTCGGGCTGCACGGTCGGCCAGGGTAACCTTTTCGGAGGTCCGGTGTCCGCGGAAGGCAGCGTGACGCTCTTCGAGCACTCCCTGCCCACGCCCGCCCGCATCCGCAGCCGTTGAGGGGCCCCCTCGTCCCCGGCCCGATCGGCGCCGTAGAAGTCATTCACCGCCGAGCCTGTCGGTGCGAACACGGCTTGACAGCTTCCCACCCCCCTATGTAGACTTACAAGTATGGGTAAGGGCGATCGCGACGTTCGAATGTCTCTGCAGACCCTCAAGGTCCTGGAGGCCTTTCTCAACGAGCCCGCGGACGAGTTGTCCGGTGCGGACGTGCAGAAGCGCAGCGGTATCGCTTCGGGCACTTTGTACCCGATCCTGCTCCGACTCGAATCCGCCGGCTGGTTCGTCAGTCGCTGGGAGGCCGTCGATCCTGCCAGCGTCGGCCGGCCGCGCCGCCGCCTTTACCGTCTGACTCCCACTGGTCTGACACGGGCAAGCGAAGTGTTCGCAAGCTTCGGCCGAGGAGTTCCAGCATGAACGGGCGAAACGTCATCGATACGCACGGGCCCGGCGGATGGGGCAACGAGGTTGCGCAACGGCTGATTCACCACGCCGCGCGCAATGCGCCGCCACCTCTCGCCGAACGGTTGGGAGAGGAGTGGCTGGCGGACCTGGCCGCACGGCGCGGGCAGGTCACGCGCGTGCTGTTTGCGCTCGGCTGCTGCTGGGCGACCAACGTCATCGCCAGAGAACACTGCGCACTCAATGTGTCTGCCGCCACCGCAGCCACAGGGAGCACCACCATGACGACTCAGGTACTGCCGAATCTGACATTCCTTCCCCGCCGCACCACCGTGCTGATCGCCATCGTGGGCCTCCATGTTGCAATCATTTATGCGTTCGCGACGGGACTGGCACACCGGCTCATCGAGCCTCTGCAGGGGCCGATGACCGTCGATTTCCTCCGCGATCCCAAACCCCTGCAGACTCCGCAGCCACTCCCGAATATCGACCTGTACAGAGCGCCGCAGATAGACCTCGGTCAGGCACCGCTGATTGACACAGGTGAAAGGGGTCCCGATACGATCACTCTCCCCGTACCTCCCGTCGTGGCCCCCCTGCCCCCGCAACGACCGACGCCACCGCCGGTGAAACGGGTGTCGGGCGGGCCCGGCAAGGGATTCCCCGCCACGGACGACTACTATCCCGCGGCCTCCATACGCTTGGGCGAACAAGGCAGCGCCGCGATCCAGGTCTGCGTCGATCCGAGCGGTAAGCTCACAGCCGAGCCGCAAGTGATGAAGTCTTCCGGCAGCTCCCGGCTCGATGAGGGCGCCCTCAGGCTCGCCAAGGCAGGCTCCGGTCACTATCGCGCCACGACGGAAAACGGCACGCCCGTGAGCTCCTGCTACGGCTACCTGATCACGTTCAACCTCAAGTAGTCGCAGAGCCTCAGGGCTGCTCTGGCCGGGACTCGGGTGCCGTACCCCCCGGCCAGCCGGTGCCGCGCTTGTAGGCCTGAGGGCCCTCGAACACGGCTTCGACGCGCGAGATCTTGCCGTTGACGAACTTGAAGATCTCGGTGTTCAGGATCTCGTTCGGCTCGCGCATCCCCTCGGGCATTGCAAATCGGTGCCCCTGATAGGTCCAGCTCTCCACGTTGCCCCGGCGCATGAAGTCGAAAGTGGCGAACACGAGTTGGCGCTTCTCATCGACGATCGGAAAGTGAGCGTCCTCGTAGCCGGTGATGAACGAATACTCGCTGTAGTCGAGTTGCTTGCCGCAGCCGATTCCCAGCATGTTGGGCCGGGCGGCTTCGCCGGCGACATCGGTCGGTTGCCGGCCGATCGGGACCGGAGGGGTGTCATGGGGACCCAGCGCCGTCACGTTGCCATTCTCCAGCCGGATACAGGACTCGGCGTACGGAGCCAGATCGCTCTTGCGAAAGGCAACCGAACGCAGATACCCGAGCGCTCCCGCCTCGAGTTGCTTGCGCGACAGGCGCGAGCCGACCGGCTCCTCGCGCTCCATGATCTGCATCCAACTGGGGTCTTTGGGCGGCAAATTGGCCGCCGTGCTCGCGTGCCGATCGACCACGGTCTCGATTTCCGAGATTTTCCCTTTGACGACCTTCAGCCGCACCATGAGCAGGTCGGGAAAGGGCATCTCGTGATTTTCCGTGAGACTGACGTAGGTCGCGACGCCACCGGTAGAAGGATCGAAGACATCGTGCCGGTACGGTCCATAGGCGTTGAAGGTCGCCCACAGGGCATCCTTACCCAGCTCGAGCGTCGCGCCATTCTCGGTGTAGCGGTATCGGTCGGCGAGCGCCAGAGAAGCCGGATCGTGCTTGGCGAGCGCTTGAAGGTAGGAGTCCATGAAGCCCTTCAGGCACTTCTCATCGCACGCGGACTGCGCGTGGCTGGAGAGAGAGACGAGCCCCAAGGCCGCCGCCGTTGCGATCCTCAATGCCCTGGCGCCCGTTGTAAGGAAATGCATGATGCCCCCTGGGATTGCTTTTTCGGGGCGATTATAGAAGAGCCTGCGCTCGGGGATCTAATCGCTCCGGGCTCGCGCGTGGTCAGCGCGGACAGCGAGAGAGCATCGCGGGCTTCGCAGGGTTCGCGGGCAGCGCGGCGACGGACGCCGGCTAGCGGCCCTGGATATTCTCGGCGCCGGACTCTTTGTTCTCGGCCCGATCCTCTCCGGCCGACGGGCCGAGCGTGTCCGCTGCGTAGGCGCCGCGCTGTCCCATGGGGGCTTCCGGACCATCGGTAGTGTCGTGTCGGGTCTGGCGCTCCATCTCCGCGTTGATCTCGGCACCGAGCACCACGATGATGCTGGACAGGTAGAACCACATCAGCAGAGCGATCACCCCGCCGAGGGCGCCATAGGTCTTCCCATAGTTTGCAAACGTGCGCACATAGAATGCAAAGACCCCACTCGCGAGCAGCCATAGCGTAGCCGCGATTGCCGAGCCAGATTTGTGCCTGCCGCAGCGCCTGACTCGACCGGGACCTCGGCGCGGTACAATCGACCGGCAATACAATGCAAACGGGAGGCGTCGTGGATACGTTTTTGAGGCGTTCGTTCGGGCCC
>Ga0207707_10000118_pt1 | contig 80806 bp, 71 predicted proteins | sample KBSC83BmetaG_FD_184336 | JGI IMG/M metagenome (GOLD analysis project Ga0207707, IMG submission 184336) | Corn rhizosphere microbial communities from Kellogg Biological Station, Michigan, USA - KBS C8-3B metaG (SPAdes) (version 2) | ecosystem: Host-associated > Plants > Roots > Rhizosphere ... | reverse complement strand
TTCTTTGATTCGTCGGTTCTAGCGAGAAGTTGAGACTCCACGCTGCTGAAGCAGGTGGTATCTGCGGGTTCTTTGATTCGTCGGTTCTAGCGAGAAGTTGAGACTCCACGCTGCTGAAGCAGGTGGTATCTGCGGGTTCTTTGATTCGTCGGTTCTAGCGAGAAGTTGAGACTCCACGCTGCTGAAGCAGGTGGTGTCTTCCAAACCGCTTGCCGGCTAGCCAGTTTCCACACAACACAGTTGCACTTTGAAAATTTTTCTGCTTTGCTGTCGATCTCAAGGATGGCCATTCGACATAATCATGCGGGGTGAGTCGCTTCAGTCCGATTGGGCGTAACCAAAGTCCTTTGTAGCCGTTATTACAATGTGGCTCTCTTCGGTTGAACCTTTGTTGGTCGCGTACGTACAACTCCTAACTAATCATAATCGGCATTCAGCCCTGATTCAGGTGAACCAGAAATGAAATTCGCCAAACTTGTTTTCAAAAACATTCTGCGAAACAAATTGCGAACCCTGCTGACTGTCCTCAGTCTGGTTGTTTCGCTGTTTCTGATTGTGACGCTGGGAACCATATTGACTGAGTTTGAACGCAACACACAGGAGTCAAATCCGCTGCGGCTGATGTCAAGGCATGCGGTCTCATTAGGATTTGTGTTGCCAATGGCTCACGTCGAACGGATCCGCGCCGTGCCCGGCGTTAAGAACGCGATGGAGTTCAATTGGTTTGGCGGTATATACAAGGACGAGAGGAACTTCTTCGCAAACTTTGCAGTCGATGCTAAGCGCCTAAGAGACATCTACACCGAGCTGAAGATGTCTGACGCAGAATGGCAGGCCTTCATTAACGACAAGCAGGGTGCGATTGTTGGACAGAAGCTCGTTACGCTCTACGGCTTCACACCCGGTCAACGAGTTACCCTGAAAAGCCCTATCTACAATCAAAGTGTTGAATTCATTATTCGCGGTGTCTGCACCGGCGGTGACGAGAAGACTCTCTTCTTTCATAGTGACTACATCAATGAACTGGTTCCCGCGTGGGCCAAGGACCAGGCAAGCATGTTCAGTATTCTGGCAAACACGCCGGAAGATGTTCCTCGTATATCACAGGCTGTTGACTCCATGTTCGTCAATTCTGACGCGCCCACTAAAACGGAAACAGAAAAAGAGTTTGCCCTTAGCTTCCAATCAATGATGGGCGGTGTGAAGCAGTTTATGTACTACATTATTGCGGCAATCACTTTCTCTCTGTTGTTAGTCATGGGAAATACGATGGCGATGACTGTGCGCGAGAGAACTAAAGAAGTAGGGACATTGAAGGCGATTGGCTTTCAGCGAGGGACGATTGCCGGTTTATTTCTGGCGGAAGCGTTGATATTAGCTTGCATTGGTGGACTAATTGGAGTTGGTGGTGCTGAAGTGCTTTACCGATCATTCCCGTTTGGCACTTACATCCCGTTTTTCTCGCAGTTCATTCCCACGGGCACAACCCTGCTAACTGCATTTCTCCTCGCGCTGCTCGTTGGCTTGGTCAGTGTCGCATACTCGGCTTACAGAGTTTCTGGATTGACGATCGCCGAGGCATTAAGGAGCACTGAATAAAATGGCGCTGCCCTTAAAGTACAACCTGCGAAATATCATCGTGCGAAAAGGGAGCACTCTGGCCACTGCTTTCACGATTGGACTGACTGTGGCGGTGTTTCTACTCGTGATGGCGCTGGCACGCGGAATTGACATGACTTTGTCGAGCAGCGGTGAGCCATTGAATATGATCGTGCTGCGTGAAGGGAGTACAGCCGAGCTCAACAGCAGTGTGACACAAGAGAACTTCAAGGACTTGATCTATCTGGATGGCGTGGCCCGCGAAAATGAGCAGCCACTTGCGACAGGCGAGATCATCACGTTGATCTACAAAGCTCGGAAAGGGATGAGTCAGGGTTCAAATGTGACTGTACGGGGCGTTGGCCCAATGTCGTTCAAACTTCGATCGGGTTTTAAAACCGTTGCGGGCCGGCTATTTCAGCCAGGCTTGACTGAGGCTGTAGTCTCAAAACGAATCGCGGAAAGGTTCCAGGGTCTCGAGATCGGAGACAAGTTCCGGATTCAAACAACTGACTACACAGTCGTAGGGCTATTCGATTCTGCAGGCAAGGCGTTCGAGTCAGAGATTTGGGTTGATATTAATTCGCTAGCCAGCACGACCAAACGAACTGAGGCTTTTTCGTCCGCCTTACTACGCGTTAAAGATCAAAATGCCTTGAGTGCGCTGACCAAACGAATCACAGACGATCCAAAACTTCATTTGAAGGCAACATCCGAGCGCACCTTCTATGAACAACAACAAGGTCAAGCCTCCGGAGCCCTGAAGGCGTTAGCAGTTTTCATAACGTTCATCATGGCTGTCGGTGCCGGCTTTGCCGGCATGAACACAATGTACGCGGCCGTAGCCCGAAGAACGAAAGAGATTGGCACTTTGCGTGTTCTTGGCTTCGGCAGAGTCAGTATCCTGATTGCATTTCTTTTGGAGTCAGTCTCGATTGCTTTGATTGGGGCGGCGATCGGGATCTTGCTATCACTGCCCTTGAATTTTGTTTCAACCGGCACGTCAAACTGGGTGACGTTTAGTGAAATAGCTTTTAACTTCCGAGTCACGCCCGACTTAATGATCTGGGGTTTGATGTTCGGGGCCGTGATTGGTTTTGTAGGTTCTCTTTTGCCGTCGATTCGAGCATCACGATTTCGAATTGTTGATGCATTGCGAGCGTGAGGTTGTTAGGGCCCAAGAGGTCCTATAGCTCTTATCGGTCCTATCAACCACAATTAAATATGGTCACGACGAACACTAAATCAAAAGAAGAGCAGGACGATCTCAACAAGCGGCTGCGGAGCCTCAAGATCGATCGCAGTCCTGCGCCTTCGCCAACAGCGAACCACCGCTCGCCGAAATTACTCTTTCTGCTTGTTGCTGTAGTGCTTGCTTTGTTGGCCTTCGGATATCTCTATCTGTTTACCGGAGCCAAAACTATTTCCGCTGCTCCGGTTCGGACTGACAATGGCACGCCCGCAGCAGGTGAGAGCGTGCTGTCAGCGTCAGGCTACGTCGTGGCTCATCACAAGATTGCCGTGGGCGCAAAAGTAATGGGCCGTGTCGCCTGGATTGGCGTCGAAAAGGGCGACACTGTACAGGCAGGCCAGGTTCTCGTCAGGCTGGAAGACACTGAATTTCGCGCGCAGGTGAACCAGGCGACCGCCAACCTCGCCGCCGCACAGGCTCGTCTGGATCAACTCAAGAGTGGTTCACGCCCCCAGGAGAAACTGAAAGACAAGGCGGCAGTGATCCAGGCCGAAGCAAATCTCAAAAACGCGGAAGCGGCATATCAACGAGCTGAAACTCTGTATCGCACCGGCGTCGTCTCAAAAGCAGAATTGGATAATGCCGTCGCGCAACGCGACACTGCCGCTGCACTTGTGGAAGCTGCCAAACAGTCAAGCGCGATGACGGATATTGGTCCACGAGCCGAAGAAATACGAGCCGCGGAAGCACAGGTGCAGCAGATGAGAGCGGCACTGGATTATGCTCAAACTCAACTTGCGGCAACTGAAATCAAAGCGCCTGTAGCTGGAACTGTGCTTGAACGAATAGTCGAGCGAGGCGAGATGGTTAGTCCCTCGGCCTTTGGTGGTTCAGGTGCGCGCACCTCCGTTGTGGACCTTGCGGATTTAACGGACCTGCAAATTGAGATCGACATCAGCCAGTCTGACTTCTCTCGTCTCAAGATGGGCCAGAAGACCGAAATTATTCCCGATGCTTTTCCGAATCTTCGGTACTCCGGCTACATCGCAGAGATCGCGCCGGAAGCGAATCGCGCCAAGGCAACCGTGCAAATCAAAGTCAAAGTCGAGAATCCAAACGAGCAGTTGCGTCCTGAGATGAATGCACGAGTCAACTTTTTTTCCGACAAACCGGCAAGCAACGGCGCTCCAGTCGTAACGCGAGTTCTCGTGCCAAAGCCTGCAGTCGTAAAGAAAGACGGTTCGACGTTTGTCTTCGTGGTCAAGGGTAATAAGGTCGAACAACGAACAATCAGAACGGGCGATGAGTCAGGCGATGCCTACCTTGTCCTGGATGGACTTAGCGGAAATGAAACTGTGGCTGTCGCGGGTGTTGAAAAGTTACGCGATGGAGATCGAGTAAAGATTCAGTAGGTTGGGAGTAAAGAACTATGGCCGCACCGATAGTGCAAGTTCACAACGTTAGTAAGCGGTTTTCTCGCGATGGCTTTGAAGTTGTCGCACTGGATCAGGTCGATTTGGAGATCCAGGAAGGTGATTTCTTTGCTTTGATGGGACCCAGTGGATCCGGAAAATCCACGCTGCTGAATCTTCTCGCAGGCATCGATCGCGTCACTGAAGGTGAAGTGGTGGTAATGGGCACTCATCTGTCGAAATTAAGCGAGAGTCAGTTGGCGGTCTGGCGCAATGCACACATTGGCTACATATTTCAGACTTTCAATCTGGTGCCTGTACTCACCGCATTTGAAAACGTCGAGTTACCTTTGCTGCTAACAAAACTCAGCAAAGCAGAACGAAAGAAGAATGTCGAAACTGCTTTGGAACTAGTGGGTCTTTCCGACCGCATGCACCACCAACCAAAGCAACTGTCGGGCGGACAAGAACAACGCGTGGCGATCGCCCGCGCGATTGTTACTGATCCTGATCTGATTCTTGCTGACGAACCAACCGGAAACCTTGATGCCCGTTCCGGTGAAGAGATCCTGCAGATCCTCTCCACACTGAACCGCGAGTTGAAGAAAACGATCATGCTCGTGACTCACGATCCGCACGCGGCAAGCTTTGCAACTCACGAACGGCACCTTGAAAAGGGTGTTCTATCCGAGCGTGCTGCAGTGGCTTGAGTTTTATCCGCAGATTACACAGATTACGCAGATTTTTTTGACCGCCAACGGAGAATTCAGTCTCGTAGCGTCTCTTCAAAAAATCTGCGTCATCTGTGTAGCAAACGAACAACTTCTTGTTTTTTTAGCAAGATTTTCTGGTCCCGAAGGGACCGAAGTTAATAGCCGTGGGCGAGCGCTTTGCGCGAAGCCCACGGGAGTTAAGCAGCGAGGATTGAAGACCCTGAAAGGGGTCAAACAATCAGCCCGGTTCGACCCTTTCAGGGTCGGTCGATATAACCGATTAGTTCCGTGGGCTTCGCGCAAAGCCGCTTGCCCACGGCTATTAACTTTCATCCTTTCAGGATGGTTTGGTTTCGACCTAAGCCGCGCTGTGTAATCTGCGGATAAAACTATTTCGCGAAGCTTTGAGGTAAATCCGCAACGGTGTAAGCAACCACCGCCATCGTAGCCACACAGAGCGCTAAATCGCGCGGATCGATTTTGTCCAGTGTGTCCGCCTCAGTGTGATGGATATCAAAGTAATGAGTCCCGTCTACGTCTAAACTTGCGCCAATCACTCCGTCGCGCATGATCGGCCCGATGTCAGAACCACCACCATCATCAGCGACACGATCGGCCGCAATACCTGAAAGTAATCTCAAAATCTCTTTTAGATTTGCGCGGGCTTGCAGAGGAGCGGCATGCGTTAATCCGAATCCCTGCGGACGTGCAATACCCGAATCTGACTCGATTGCGAAGACGTGCTTCGCAAGCTCATCTCGATGAGCCTCGCGATACGCTAATCCTCCACGTCCGCCGTTCTCTTCATTCGTCCAGAGCACGACCCGAATTGTTCGTCGTGGACGAAGTCCTAATTCCTTCAGCAACCTGACGGCTTCCCAGGATACGATGCACCCACCACCATCGTCATTCGCTCCTTGTCCGACATCCCAGGAATCGAAGTGTCCGCTCACGACGACAACTTCATCAGGTCTTTCGGTTCCTTTCAGCTCACCAATAACATTTGCAGACTCCGCATCAGGCAGAAACTTCGCCGCCATCTTCAGCCGCACGGTGACCTGCTCACCGCGATCCTGCATACGTTGAAACAACTCAGCGGCTTCGATTGTGATTGCCGCGGCCGGAATCTTCGAGACGCTGTCGTCATATCTGAGCGCGCCAGTATGTGGTGTCTGCAAGCTAACCGGTGTAATTGAACGGACCAGCGTCGCTACTGCCCCGTAACGCGCTGCTCGCGACGCACCGGCGCCCCGATAAAGAACCGAGGCTCCATACGTCGTGAAAGGTGCGTTATAGACAACGATCTTGCCGCGTACCTTTTCGCCAAGTGCCTCCAACTCATCGAAGTTGCGGACAACAACGACTGCAGCCGTGATTCCCGCTTCTGGTGTTCCAACACTGTTTCCAAGTCCGAGTATGTTGAGCGATCGTGTCACGGGCGAAATCATTTCCAAACTCTCTTCGCCGCGCACCCAGTGTGGCACCATCACTTTCTCGGCACGCACGTTGTCGAGACTGTCCTTTTTCATCTCCGCAACAGCCCACTCGATGCCGCGCTCTAATGCTGCGGAGCCGCTGAGTCGATTTCCGATGTGATCGGTAAGATATGCGAGTCGCTCGTAGGCTCGTTTGCTGGTTAGTGCCGCTCCAATGATTCTACCTGCTGCGTTACGGTAGTCGTCGATCTTCACCGTGGGTGGCGGCAATGGCGTTGGAGTTGGTGTTGGCGTCGACTGAGCGGAGGCCTCGACTGTGGTCGGCGCTGGTCTGGTTGGTGTTTGAGTTACTGCTAGAGTTCCAAACTGGGTGAGACAAATGGAGAACGACAGAAGTGCGAAAATTATAAGAAGACGCACGCGCGCGGTTCCTTTTCTTGGACGAGTTCATGAGAGCGTAAGACGGACAGGACGAGAACGGAGTTTATCGCAAGAAACGTCTCACGAGTAGTAGAGCTACGTACACAAAGAAACAATCTTCACTCGGAGTGCGTCCTCGGCCACCCCCAGTCCAACAGATCCCTCTTCACCGAACACACGAACGCTCTTCTGTCGGAGCGCGTCCGTCCTCGGCCGCCCCCGTCCAATAGAGGCCATCCAGTGACTCCACAAGGGTTGTGGCGCAGGTGTTGAATTAGCCAGGGATGCTATTCCGCGGGGGCGGCCGAGGACGGACGCGCTCCGATGAAGAGCGTTCGTGTGTTGGGGTTAACCCATCCTTCCGTGCGAGGGAAACCCGTCTTCCGTCGAACGCGTTCAGAGAGAACGTGATTGATCTCAGACTTCGGTTTACAAAGCCGTGCATTAGTTAACTTGGGTTGTGTAATCTGTGAACGCCTTCGTGAAAATTAATGTCTGGGGGTCGCTCCATGCTCAACCACTTGCGCTTCAAATCAGCCCTTGTGCTGTTGTCGTTCGTAGTCACCTGCCACGCACAGAACGGCAGTACTTCAGCAATTGATGATTTCGTGCGCGCAGAAATGACCAAACAAAAGATCCCTGGTCTTGCTCTCGCGATTGTTAAGAATGGCCAGGTTGTCCTGGCCAAGGGTTACGGTCTTTCAAACGTTGAGCATCAGGTAGCCGTAAAACCAGAAACGATCTTTCAGTCAGGCTCCGTGGGCAAACAGTTCACGGCAACGGCAGTGATGATGCTGGTCGAAGAAGGCAAGGTCGGGTTAGACGAAAAGATCAGCAAGTATTTAGGGGAGGTTCCTGAGAGCTGGCAGGCAATGACCGTGCGGCATCTCCTAACGCACACATCAGGTCTGACGGACTATCCTGACGATTTTGATTTCCGGCGCGATTACACCGAAGACGAACTTCTGAAGCGCGCTCAGGCAATCACACCGGCGTTTAAGCCGGGCGAGAAGTGGCAATACAGCAACATCGCCTATCTGACGTTAGGCATTCTCATTCACAAAGTAACCGGAAAGTTCTACGGAGACTTTCTTCAAGATCGTGTCTTCAAACCCCTGGGTATGACTTCAACGCGAATCATTAGTGAAGCAGACATCATTCCCAATCGCGCCGCGGGTTATCGTATTGAACAAGATCAGTTGAAGAATCAAAACTGGGTATCGCCCACTTTAAATACGACGGCGGATGGTGCGCTCTACTTCAATGTTCTCGATATGGCGAAATGGGATGCTGCCCTTTATGGAGAGACTCTTCTCAAGCAAACAAGCCTCCAGCAAATGTGGACACCAGTTAGACTGAACAACAACAAAACCTATGATTACGGATTTGGCTGGGGCGTGACTCAGATTAATGGCCACCGGCTAATCGAGCACGGCGGAGCGTGGCAGGGTTTTACGACTTACATCGGTCGTTATGTTGATGACAAAATGACTGTCATCGCTCTCGACAACCTGGCTGGTGCAAATCCGGGCAAGATCGCACGACATGTCGCAGCGATTTACAATCCCGAGCTTGGGCGTCGAGCGATCGCCGACAATGAACCGCAAGTCACGGCGCTTGTTAAAGACTTGCTGCAGCAATTTCGGGAAGGAACGGCCGATGAGAACTTGTTTACTCGCGAGGCTCGAGCCGACGTGTTTCCGGCGCGAGCGCAACGAATTGCGCGACTTCTAAAATTTTTGGGACCACTAAACAAAATTGAATTGGTTGAACGGGCGAAAGACGGTGAGAGGACATATGGTTATCAGCTGACATTTCAAAATGGAACGCGCTTCTTCAGAATCACTTTGACAGCTGACGACAAAGTTTCAGATCTCGCACTAATAGACGACTTCTGAGATCACACAGGCTATTCTCAAATTAATAAAACAACCACACCAATCAATATCAACAACACCCCCACGCCTGCCACTATGCCAAGGATGAGCTTCGAAGTCATCACCAGATACGACTCGCCAGGATCCTCTGAGTTGTAATGCACAATGACTTCATCTGGAAATGACTCAGCTCGCTTCTGCGCCCACTTTTTCGAACTGTGTCGCGGAAGTTGTATGCGTCTTGGATGGATGGCATCGTTGATGAACTCTGCTCCGTTTACCTGATATGAATATTTGATCAAGGGCGAATAACGGAATGCACTCGCGCTAAGTGAGGCTATCTTTGGCCGATATGTTCCACGCTCGATTACTTTACCCGGCGTCGTTTTCCAGTTACCCAACAGCCGGCGGTTCTTCAATTGTCGAACGCCGGTCCACAGGCCCACAGAGCCAAGTAGTAAACTGAAAATGCCTGAGACTATTTTTTCCATAAAAGCGACGGCAGGCCGTCGCACTCCAAAGAGTTGCCGTCGACCCGATTTCTTGAGAACCTTTAGGCACACATTAATCTGAAAGAGCAAAAGGAGAAAGACATGGCAAACACAAAACCAATTCCCGACGGCTATCATTCGGTGACGCCCTATCTGATCATCGATGGCGCTTCCGCGGCAATCGATTTCTACAAGAAAGCTTTCGGAGCGATCGAGCTATTTCGCATGGATCACGGCGGGAAAGTCGGTCACGCGGAACTCAAAATCGGCGATTCGCCAATCATGCTTGCCGACGAACAACCCCCGGATTACGTTAGTCCAAAAGCCCTCAAGGGCACTCCAGTAAGTCTCATGATTTACGTTGAAGACGTGGACACAATTTACAATCAGGCCATAGCCGAAGGTGGAGTCGAGCTAAAAGGCTTGCAGGACCAGTTCTATGGAGATCGCTCGGGCACACTAAAAGATCCGTTTGGTCATATTTGGACCGTGGCAACGCACAAAGAAGACGTCGCTCCTGAAGAAATGGAACGACGCCTTGCCGCTGCGCACAAGGCGTCGGCGTAACGATCGGATTAGTTTGTTAAACGGATCGATTACTGCTTCTGATCTGTGACACAAACGAACAAGTTCCTGTTTTTTGAGCAAGGTTTCCCGGCGGCTCCGCCGCACTCCTTGCGGAAAGCCTCTGCCTTTCCGTCCGCGGTTTTTAGAATTATGCGGCTATGCCGCTGAGGCAGAGCCTCAAACTATAAGGGCTTAAGGGAAAGCCAGAGGCTTTCCGCAAGGAGTGCGGCGAAGCCGCGAACTCATTCGAGTGTTTGGTTGCGGCCTGGGCCGTGAAATACGTGTTTAATCTGTGGCCGATTCGTCCGACAAGATTTTCGCCAACTTATGCGCGTCAATGTTCCCGCCAGACACCACACAAACTACTTTACCTGTGCCGGCCTTCCCTGACAGCGCACACGCGACTGGACACGCGCCGGCTCCTTCGGCCACAACTCGATTGCGTTCCACCAACAGCCTGATCGCTCCGGCGATCTCTTGAAGGTCAGCGACGAGAGCTCCATCAATTAATCTCCTCGCCCTCTCGAACATCTGAGGAAACACTCGCTTCGCTCCTATTCCATCGACGAAGGAAGGTTCATAATCGACTTCCGTTGGCTCACCTGCTGTAAGCGACGCTGACAGAGGCGCGGCAGTGGCTACTTCAGCGGTAAATACTTTGCACTCAACACGCAACTCGCGAATAACCGAGGCAATACCACTTGTTAGTCCACCACCTCCCCAGGGAATCACAACGGCGTCCGGCTCAGGAAGATCCTCCAGTATTTCCAAAGCTATAGTGCCATTGCCCGCCATCACATTCTCGTCATCAAAAGCGTGAATGAAAGTTCCCTTTACACCTGGATACTTTCGCTCCTCAAAAGCCCTCCACCATTCTTCAAAGCTGACCTTGATGATCTGGCCACCGAGTCTTTCGATCGCTGAGACTTTTGTCGCGGGTGCTGTTTCGGGAGCGATGACGGTGCAGGGAATGCCGAGTTTGCGCGCGTTCCAGGCAACTCCCTGGGCCATGTTTCCTGCCGATGCCGTAATAACACCAAACTCGAGTTGTTGCGGAGACAAGTGGAAGATCGCGTTCGCAGCGCCTCGAATTTTGAAGGAGCCTATGGGCTGGAGATTTTCGAGCTTGAGATAGATTTCGGTGGGGCTAGTATCCAGATTTAGTTTGACGAGTGGCGTGCGAATGGCGGCGCCCTTGATCACTTCCCGCGCGTTTTGAACTGATGACAGCATTTCTCAGATCTCAGATCTCAGATTCAAAATCGGAGTCTCGACATTTATCTGAGATCTGAAATCTGGAATCTAAGATCTCTTTTAAGTCTTGCCAAAACAATACAACGCACTTCGTGTGCGGATGTAGATGTGCCCATCCGCAATTGCCGGGGTGGCGAAAACTTCATCATCCAGCTCGTTAACCGCAAGTACTTCCCATTCGCCGGCCGCTTTCAGTACTGAGACCGCGCCTGCCTCGCCGATAAGGTAGACTTTGTCGTCCGCAGCGACTGGCGAGGAAAAGTATTTGTCTATCGCGCCCTGTAAGCGTCCCTGCTTGATCACTTTTCCCGTGGCCGGATCAAACGAAAGTAGAATGCCGCTGTCGTTGATCATGTACAGCACACCTTTGTATAGAAGTGTTGAAGGCACTTGCGGAACAGGCTTCTGATATTTCCACCGGATCGCGTTCGCTGTTTGATCTCCCTGCCCTCCCATCTTGATTGCAAGCAATCCATTTTCGGAAGCCATCATCGCGCGAAAGACTTCCCAATCCTTCTCGTCCAACTTCTCATCGCGATTCCCATCGAACGCTTCGAAGGCAGCCGATAACATCTTGTCGATCTTCTCAGTGCCGGAGATTTCCGTTTTGGCGACCATTTTGTCGTCATTCTTGTCGTACCTGGCCAGACCTTCCGCAAAAGAAATGGTCGCTATCTGTTGCCCAGGTTGGTTCTGTGGAAACCCCCAACCGTTTATATAGAGATATTCATCATCATGACTCGCGATGGACTTCATCTCGCAGGCGAGCCCGCGCACCCACCAAACACGCTTGCCGTCTTCAACGGAATACGCCGAGAGTTGAAATGATTCGGGAACAACGATCTGCCTGGCACCCTGTTTTGGTTGATAAATTATTGGGGTCGAGTAACCCGAGATCACAACGGGCCGATCAACTTTCCATCTCACCCGTCCGCTGTTCTTATCAACTGCAATCAAGTACGAACTCGGATTGTCTTGATCAACCGGCAGGATCACTTTGTCGTCTACAAGGATTGGCGAAGCACCAAAGCCGTAGAACATGTTGAAAGGGCCAAGCGGTAACTTCCAACGTTCTTTACCTGCACGATCAAACGAGATCAAGCCAAACTCCTGAAAGAAGACATAGACGTTCGAACCATCAGTCACCGGACTCGGCGAGGCTGGTCCATTGACATTCTGCAAACGTCCTTCACGAGTACGTGGCACTTCGCGTTGCCAGAGTACCTTCCCCGTTTGCCGATCGAGACAGATGACGAAGAGCTTGTGATTGTCTTTCTCTTTGGTAAAGGCGGTTACAAAGATTCGATCGCGCGTCAACACTGGCGAAGAGTGTCCCGGCGGCAGTTCGGTTTTCCAAACTACATTCTTGTTTGGACCAAATTCCTGAGGCAATCCGGTGGTTAAAGAGACACCGCTTCCGTTTGGACCACGGAACTGTGTCCAATCATCTGACGCCAGGCTCAAGGAGGTGGCAAATAGAATTATCAGGATTGCAGGTAAGGACATTTTTAGTTGAGACATTGTCTAATCGACCTCTTCTATATTCGGAATCCTTAGTACTGACTCGAGGACACAAAGTCTTTCTAAGATCCTTCGAGTCTTTTACGTTTTCTTAGAAACTCTCCGCGCTCCTCTGCGTGCTCTGCGTCTCTGCGGTGGTCCTCCTGTTCATTCCTGGATCATCTTTTACCACCGCAGAGACGCAGAGCACGCGGAGGAGGCGCAGAGAGTTTCTGGCTTCGTGGCTAAGTTTCACGCAAACTAGTTCTTCGAAGTTTCAGCCTTCGCTCCAATGTACTTCTCAAACCACTCGAGGTTTGCTTTCATCGCCGCTAACTGCATCTTCGGTTCAGTCGGGCCGTGCGGTTGACGCGGTAACACCAGCATCCGGGTGGGCACGCTCTGCAGCTTCAGCGCGTTGTAAAACTCATAACCTTGCGAGATCGGAACCCGAACATCAGCATCGCCCTGTTGAATCATTGTTGGAGTTGTTACTCCTTTTACGTTGAACATTGGCGAATGCTTTTGATAAAGGTCGATGATCTCCCATGACTGACCGCCAAAGTAATCCGGCACAAACGCGGGAATATCGGCGGTTCCGTTGAAACTCATAAGGTTTGTTACAGGCGCACCAGCGGAAGCTGCTTTGAAACGCTTCGTCTGGGTCACAATCCACGAGGTCATGAAACCGCCATAGCTCCAACCCATCACGCCTAGTCGTTCCGGATCAGCGACGCCCATCTCAATGACACGATCAACACCAGTCATCAAATCCTGATAATCGCCGAACCCCCAGTCTTTGATATTCGCCTGTCGGAAGTCTTTGCCGTAGCCACTCGAGCCCCTTGGGTTCGCGCGCAAGATGGCGTAGCCCCGCGCGGCAAACGACGCAAGCGGATACACGCCTCGCCCACCAATGAATGACTGCTGAAACACACCAGCCGGTCCGCCATGTACATTCAGGATGAGTGGAACGCGCTGGCCTGTTTGATAGCCGACGGGGTACGTCAATAGGCCCTCGACGTCTTTGCCGTCTTTTGATTTCCAATGGATAACTTCCGTGCGACCGAGTGGCGGCATTTTCAGATCTGCATTTGCTCGGCTGATCTGGACAGGCGTGAAGTCAGACACTGACGCAACGTAAGCGTCGCCGGGCGTGTCAGGAGTTTGTCGAACGAATCCGAACATGGTGCTGGACCGATTGAGATCTATTCCGGTTAGAACCGCAGTCGTTGTTTTTAATTCATCGATTCGATTGGATGTGACGTCAAGCGCGTAGATCTTTGTTCCTGTCCCTTTGGCTTCATCGAAATAAACAGTCCTGGAGTCCGCTGACCAGCCAAGCACATCCGGCTGACCATCGAATGACGCTGCCAATGTTTTGGGTTCTCCGCCTGCGGTCGAAATTATTTGGATGGTTCCATAGCCCGCCCATCGTGGAGGGTTGTCACTCACCGTTATCGCTATCGACTTTCCATCCGGCGAATAGATCGGAGCGTTCTCGGCAGCGTTGCTATTTGCCAGCGGCGTGACTTTCGCACTCGATACTTCGATGACTGAAACATCCGACGTGGTCCAGTCATTCGCGCTCGGTGTTTTCGCGTGGCTGAAAACAATGCGTGAACTGTCAGGCGACCAACCGAAACTACCTACCTGGTAATTGCCGGTTGTTAGTTTTCGAGGTTCGCGCTTACCGTCGGCGTCTTTTTGAATCGACACCAGGTACAAGCGCGACATCTTGAGGTTCTCATCCATCCAGCGAAAGTCGTTCTTTGCCTTATCGTTCTTCTCTTCTTCTTCGGTCTTCGCGTCACTCATCGTGAAAGCGATCGATCGACCATCTGGCGCCCATTCAAAGTTATTCACACCTGACTTTACTTCCGTGATTGGTTCAGCTTCGCCCCCATTTGCACTTAACAGGTAGATATTGTTCTTGTTGTCTTTACGGTTCGAGGTGAATGCAATCCAGTTCCCATCGGGAGACCATTTTGGATTACTCGAAGACTTGTCGCCGAAGGTAAGTTGCATGTTCTTTTTAGTCGCGATGTCGCCCATCCAAAGCTGAGTAACAAATTCGCTCTTTTCGGATGTCATCACGGCCTCAGAGACTGTATAGACAACCTTCTTACCGTCAGGTGAAATTCTGGGCGATCCCACTGCCTTCACGTTTATCTGCATTTCAGGCTCCCAGATAGTGCTGGTTTGCGCCACAATTGCTGAAGTAACGAGGACGACAAGAATAGAGGCCGTCGTGATTCGTCTCATGATCGTTCTCCTGACTAAATAAGATTGAAATCGGAAGACCTGGCCGACAGGTGTGGCGACCTTTTACTCACGAGCACCCTGAAAAGTCAACTCATTTGGGGCGAGTGACTGCAGATTTCGGATTGCCGATTTGATCTTTGGTTTTAGGCCTTTGGTCTTGATGTGTGTGGAAGAGAACGAAAACCAGAGACCTGAGTCCAGTGGCCAAACACCAAATCAGCAATCGGAAATCGCCAATCGGCAATAACTCGGTTCCGTTGCACTTCGGAAATAGGTTTGTGAAACGGTGCTGCGAGAGTTAGCACGTGTTCAGTAGATTTTGCCGCTTTCCTGCGTCACCTGAAATCCATCCGACACATCTTGTGAAAGCGAACGGTACGGTTTGCGGGTTTACTGACGTTCCGAGCGCTTGAGCCCGGAATTTTTATCAATAAGTAACGAGCAAGGGAGGAGACTATTATGGCATCCAGATACGACAATCGAAGTTACAGCCGCGGCGAAGGCCGTGGCTCGGAATCCAACTATGGTCGTTCATATGATGAGCAATCGCAAAGACGTTACCGCTATGACGATCGCGATGACGATGACGAAAGATCCAGACGCGAGAATCGCTGGACTAGCGACTACTCAGATCGTTATGGCTCGAAGAATCGCAGCTATGAAAGTGATCGCGAAGATTACGGCCGTCGATCATGGACTGGAGAACGCGACCCCAACTACAGTGATGAGAGCCGCTACGATCGAATGTCGAGTCGCTACTCCACCGAGCGGGACCGCGACTATCGCGACTACGGCGACGAAAGCCGCTACAGTCGAATGCCAAATGACCATAGCGGCCGACGTGAAGGCTATGGCGGGTACGGTTCAGAGCATCGCTATGGCAGCGGTGATTCACAGCGCTACAACTATCCAACCGGATTCAGGTCAGGCCAGTCATACGACTCATCCGGACAAACAGGCCGCGGCTACGGATACGGCAATCGGTATGGTGAAGGCTACGCTGGTGAACGCGGATACGAAGATCCTTACGGCCGCGGCGAGGAACGAGGCTGGTGGGATCGCACGTCAGACGAAATCTCTTCCTGGTTTGGCGATCAAGAGGCAGAGCGCAGAAGACAGATGGATCGACAACGCGCGGAATTTCGCGGCCGTGGACCCAAGAACTATCGACGCTCTGATGAACGAATCAAGGAAGACGTCAATGATCGCTTGAGCGATGGTTATCTTGATGCTACGGAGATAGAAGTCGCAGTTTCAAGTGGAGAAGTTACACTGACTGGAACGGTACAAACCCGCAGTGACAAGCGACGCGCCGAAGACATTGCTGAATCGGTGTTAGGTGTAACGAACGTGGAGAATCGTTTGCGAGTTAAGGAAAGTAGTCTGAACCGAAACACCGGAATCGGATCAACGTCGCAAACATCTACGACCGGTACATCAACATCAGCGACGCCGAGTGGAACAACTGCTCGGGGTAGTGCGGCCGGTAGTTGATTGTAGGGTGGTCCGGAGGATCTAAATTGTGAGTGGGGTGGCCAGCGAGAGCCACCCCACAAATTTGATTATCAGGGCACATAGAATGCCGAATACTGGTACTAACATTCCGGCACCGCGATGCACTGTTATCATATAAACTCCGGTTTATGAACCGGTGGACAATCACTTAGTCGGTGCAGGCGCGGGCAGTGGCAAATCAGAGTTCCAGATATCATTCGCACACTTCCAAGATCCATCGGCTTGCTTCTTCACAATCTCGACGAATTTTCCTTTGTCACCTGTCGGCTTGCCATTGGCGTCATTCCACTTGAATTCCCACGTACCGGTTACGTAGGCCAGTTCACCCGACTTCGCTTCTTCTACTTTTGTCGCTTTCCAGCCGCCTGAGAAACCGGGTGCTCCCAGCATCTCTGCCCACGCTTTTCGGATATCAGCTTTCGAAGTAAGCAGAGGGCTATTTGGCGGTTGCACCATCGCATCATCGGAGTAGTAAGAGACAGTCTTATCAACGTCCTTTACGGAAGCCGCCTTAGCCCAGGCATCGTCCCACTGTTTCAACGCAGCTTCATCAGCGGCTCGCGTATCAGGCGCGGCCGGGGCTTGTTGTTGACAGGCTGACAGAAAGGTGAACACTGTAATGCACGAAGTAACGGTAAGCATTCGGATCACGGCGCGGGAGAGTGTCATTGTCGTCACTCCAATTGGGAGGTTGCAGAACGGCGACAAACCTAGTTGCGAGTCATTAGGTTGTCAATAGCTAAAAAGTTAGCCGCGGATTACATAGCGGTCGATGTCCGATATGCTTTACCTTTTCACAAGCGGCTTAATAATCTCCGAAATGATGTCTGGCTTTGATGGATCGCGTTCGAGATGCGGATACTTTTCACCGCCATGGTAGTCGAGTTGAATGTTCTGTGTGAAGCTTCCGTTTTCGATCACAAGCTGAATAGGAGTCGCACCATTTTTCGCTGATGCCAACGCTTCACGGAAAACATCAGTTGACCACGCGCGGCCGTTAACTGCGTCTATTTTCATTCCGGGTGCCAGTCCAGCTTTGAAAGCCGGCAGGTTTGGATTTACATCCAACACCGTTCCATCGTCTTTCAACAAGGCGCCAATCGAGTAGGAGAGATCGACACTCTTGCGGGAGTGATCGGCGAGTCGCACCATCGTGTTGGGTTTGTCGTTATAAACAAGACGCCAGCCGCCCTTATTAATGCCCTCTAATGTAGATTCAGGCGCAACCAGATTCAGTCGTTCATTCAGGAAACTGCGCCAGTCGTAGGGTGTAACTTCGTTCAGCCCGTTGACGATATCGTCGAAATTATAGGGCTTGACCATCGGCTGAGTATCTTGCCCGCCATGAAATCGACGACAGAAGTCGTCCAGTGAAAGCTTTCCACTGCTCCGTTGTCTGATCAATATGTCAGCGTCCAACCAGATCAATGAGCCTTCATCGTAGTAATCCACTCGGCGCCGATAATTCATCCATGCTCTTGGTGAAGGATAGGTCAGTTGCACAGCTACGGCAGTATCAACCAACGGACGCCATTGTCTTCCTGCCTGTAGGTCAAAATCTGCGACAACCTGTGCCAACGACTCTCGATAATCTTCTGCTGTCCATAACCCACTGCGCGCTGGCAGGACATGACCGAGATACTGAGTCAATCCTTCGTAGACCCAGAGCAAGTCGCCTTTCATTGGTTGTTCAAAATCAGGTGTCGCAAGCCCTACGGGTCTCCGGTACTTTCCGTTCCAGGAATGTGTAAACTCATGTGCCATCAAATCAGAAAAATCGAGCAACTCAAGTTCTTCAGTAAATGCTTTTTCTCCAACACCATCTTCACTAGACTCATGATGCTCCAGACCTTCACTACCTCCGTGATCGCTAAGGGTCAGGAGAAACTTATAACTCCGATAGTGATGTGCACCGAACAACGCCGAGGCTTCAGCTACCAATCGATTAAGACCGTTCGACGTTTCTGTCTTCATCTCCAGTGCCGAAAGCGTGTCTGCCATCGCATCGATCTCGTGAGCGATGCCTGCTGAGGTGAGTGCAAACTTTCGAAAGTGCGCGCCAATGATGGCCGGAGAATCCACCAACTCCGTCAGCGAAACTTCCTTGAAATCAATTTCACTTTGCTTCTCGCTCAGAACAGGCAATGCCGTCGCATACTTCCAACCGGAAGGTACCGTTAATGAAGTACGAACATGTATTGAATCGCTGTTTACACCCTCCGGATACATTAGCACCCGATTCCATTTTATCCGCGCCAACTTTGCACTCATCGTCGACTCCGGTTGTGAGACATCATCAAACGAAACATCGAGTTCACTTACGCCGTCAGGTATCTGGCAATGAAAGGCAAACATTTCGATGTCATCGCGACGCCAGGGAATGGATTTTCCGCCGCCACTCAGTTTGAGGCCAACAACGTCATTGATAGGACCTGTGGGCGTGTGTTCGCCGGGAATCCACTTGGGAAAGAAGAGAGTCAACGGACCGGGCTTGACGGGGATCTTTAGAGTAGAACGAAGAATGTTCCGCGAAGCTTCAGTTGCATCTACGTGGAGCGAAATTGTTTGCCCTGCGGTGCTGCCCGCGAGGGTGAAAGCCAACAGCACGGCGCAGTACAGACAAAGCGATAGCCGGATTCTGGTAATCAACATGACGACAATCCTCTGAATTGACTTTCACGTAGTCTAGCCCTTTTCTGACGTTTGTCGCACGTGCCGGATCAAATTGAGGAGCTTTTCGTGGAGCTCAATGACGAGGTGTCAACTCTCGATGAGCATCAGTTCATACTTCGTGATGTGATTTCGTGGATCGTATCTCGCTATTTCAGCTTCGCTTTCAACTTTGCGATGGCTTGTTGAATATTTGCCGCGTTCGGCGCTTTCGGGTTCTCTTTTAGATAAGCCTCAAGCTGATCGATCGCTTTCTGATATTCCTTGCGAGTGTTGTAAATGGAAGTGAGATACAAATGCGCAGCGCTGGCCTGTTTGGGACCACCTATCGTGTAGGCTTGCTTTAACAGCTTTTCCGCTTCATCGAGTTTGCCCTGAGTAATCAATGCCATTCCCAGAAATAGATGAGCGCGAAAGAGACGCGGATCCAAATTTATCGCCGCATTCAATTCCGGAACCGCCTTTTCTAAACGGTCGAGGTTTACATACGCCATGCCTAATCCGAGGTGAGAGTTCGCAGCTTTGGCGTTTACCTGAATCGCTTTCGTTAACGGCTCGATTGCCTGCTGATCTTTCTCGACGTCGATGTACAGCAATCCCAGTTGTTGTAAGGCAAGGAAGTAAGTCGGAAAGATTTCGACAGCTTTTTTGAGATCCTTAATCGCCGAATCTTTGTCACCCTTGGAAATATTCCCAACCGCGGTCTGATAAACCTTCTCGGCCTCAGGGGGGACCGCCTGGGCGAAGACCGTTCCACGGGGTCCGATCGGAGTCGTCTCACTCTTCAGCGTGAAATCGAATCGTTCCTTGGAAAAGTTGCTTATGTTCACACCTGAATTGATTAGCTCAATTTTCTGCACGACTGTTTGAACTGTTCTGTCGGGCGGCTTCGCTGAAAGGTAATAGGTGCCGGCAATTACTCCCGCGAAACGGTACCGGCCATCCGTCTTGGTAATGTCCTGATCAATCTGTACTCCAGCGTGATTCTGGAGGCTCATGACAACGTTCACGAGCACCTTGCCATCTGGCCCGTATACAGTTCCTTCTACCTCATATACGGTCTGGCTCAGGCAAACCGGAGCCGCGAGTAACACAAGGAGCATCGTAATCAATCGAACGCCGTTGAGTTTCATGAGACACCTCCACTGCCGAACCCTTCGGGCCTATTCAATTCGAGATCCATTTGTTCTGGCCGAGAAATCCTCTAACAAATCCCTCTAAGTCCTACCGATTTATGGAAGACTTACCATTTTTTCGGATTGAAACCGAGTCGGTTTCTCTTCCAGGCGCGAAAAAGGGCAGCTAATTCGACACCTCAGCACCTTGAGAATCGTGGGCATACAAGTTGCGAAAAATTACGCCAGGTTTCAGTTCTAAACGGTTGATGCGGTACAGGCTTACTCTTTCTTACACCTGATCCGCACCAAATTTAAAGACGGACGAGTAGCCAAGCGCTCGTTGTTCCGTAAACGATGAGTCGCCCAGTCCCCGACTTTAGTCCCATGTCCAGATAGTTAGCACTAACCAAAAAAAGGAGAGATCATGAATCGATCAAAGCGACAGGCGTTGTTCGGCGTTTTGGGACTTCTGCTCATGCTCGTGTTCGCTCCCCTGGCCCTGGCGCAGCACATTCGAGGCGCGCTGGAAGGCACAGTTCTCGATCAGAATGGAGCGGTAGTGCAAGGTGCTGCAGTTACGCTGCAAAGCGTCAGTACTGGAGTAGAAGCCAAAGCCTCAACCGATGAACGCGGAAGATTTGGGTTTCAAAACCTCGAGGCGGGAAGCTATACGATCAGTGTTGAGAAGACAGGGTTCCGCAGGTCAGTAACGACTGATGTGATCGTGAAGGTGGGTAGTGTAACGCCTTTGGCCGTCAATCTGGCTATTGGCGACGCCAAAGAGGTGGTAGAAGTTGTCGCCATAGCTGACGCGACCGTGGACACCACGCGACCAACCGTCGATGGAGTTGTTACTCCCAAACAGATTGAGAATCTTCCTCTCAACGGGCGGAATTTTCTTGACCTGGCTCAACAGGAACCGGGGGTTCAGGTCCGCGATGGTGGCGATTTCGACCCAACCAAAAACCAGATGGTTGGTGTCTCAATGGGAGGACGCAGTGGTCGTTCAACTCGTATCCAGGTAGACGGCGTCGACATCACAGATGAGACTGTCGGTACAACGACAACCAACCTCTCCAATGAAACCATTCAAGAGTTTCAGGTAAGTCGATCAACTCTGGATCCCAGCACGGACTTAACCTCGAGCGGCGCGATCAACATCGTCACGCGCAGCGGGAGCAACGAGTTTCATGGCGCTGGTTTCGGATTTTTCCGTGATCAGCGTTTCTCATCAGATTTGAGATTGGACAAAACAAAACCCACCACTGAGAAACCATCATTCGATCGACAGATTTTTGGTGGGCGCGCCGGTGGATATTTGGTTAAGAACAAATTCTTCTGGCATGTCGAGGTTGAAAACAATAATCAGGACGGTCAGCAATTCACATCCATTCCAAACTTCCCTCAATTTACAAAGGCGTTTGGCGTACCTCTGGATGAAAGACTCGTTGGTGGACGTGTCGATTGGAAAGTGAATGATCGAATCAGTGCATTCTATCGTTTCAATCACAACGACAACTTTGGTGTCACTGGTTTCGGAGGAACAGACCTCAGTGCCTTTGGAAACTTGAACAACACCAATACTCACGTGGCTGGCGTGGACTTCTCGGCTTCGAAGTGGACACACTCCGGACGCTTCAGTTACTTGAACTTCAACAATTTCATCGTTGATGCGAACTCTGCGGCCGGAACACCAGAAACACTCGATCCAGGTGGCGCCCCAATTCTGGTTCGCATTACTGGCGGTGTTCAGGACATCGGACCTGACCTTCTCGCTCCACAGCAAACATTTCAAGACAACTTGCAAGGCAAGTACGACGGCAGTCTGACCAACGGAAATCACACTTTTCGATTTGGGTTTTCCTATAACCATATCGAAGAAGCAGTCTTCGCTGACTTCTTCGGACTGGCACCACGCATACGCGGCAACATCAGTGGCAAGACTTTCGCAAACGCAAACGGGGGTGCTGGTGATCCTCTGAATTTCCAACTCAACCAGGTTGTGCTGGGTAATGGTCTGGGAGCGTTTAGCGAACGTCCAGCTCTGGGATTTAAGAACGGCGGAACGACCAATCATCGTATTGGGGTCTATTTCACCGATGCGTGGAAACTGAAGAGTAACTTCACGTTGACGTTGGGGCTGCGTTACGACTACGACAGTGCGTTGGCTGACAGCGATCTCAAGCGCACTGACACACTCGCTAAGTTCAACCCCGTTCTTGGTGGTTTCATCAATAACGACGTGAACAACTTCGCTCCGCAACTCGGTTTTGCGTGGGACATTAAAGGTAACGGCAAGACCGTAATCCGCGGCGGCGGCGGAATTTTCTACGACGGGAACATCATCAACAACATTCTCTTCGACCGCGTCTTAAACCTACCGCCAGGTCTCGGCAATGATACGCCGGTTCTCAGTGCGGGAGCTCCATTCCTATTCGATCCAGGTACTGGCGCCTGTCTATTCGATGCCACGCATTACACTGGTACAGTGGGAGCATGTAACGGCAGCGTTAACCTGTTCAGCCTGCCACTGAAGAGCGTTATCGCACCCGTTCAGCACATGCAGGCGGTGTTACAGCAGGTGACCGCGGGCTTGTCGGCAGGTTGGCCGCCGGCTGGTGTGCCTCCACTCTTCGATCAGATTCTTGACACTGAAGCGAGCGTCATCTTCAACAAGTACAAAAGACCCTATGGAATTATGCTCAACATTGGGGTCCAAAGAGAGTTGAAGCCTGGCCTCGTGCTGTCCGTCGATTATCTTCGTAATCGAGGCGTGCACTTCAATCAAACAACTGATCTCAATCGCCTCGGCGCAGCAAACACTCTCGACGTGACAATCGCTCGCGATGCAATCATCGCAACAAACGATGATTTTGGTTGTGGTGCATTAGCCACTGCCACTGCGATCAATTGCGCAATAGCGGGAGGCGCGTCGATTTCTAATTACGCTGACTTTGGTCTCGGTGCCGGCAGCGCTCTCGACGGCTTCGCGTTCCGTGGCCAGAATCCAAACTTCCGTGGCATCGGCATGATTCAGCCGTTAGGTCTGTCGCTCTATAACGCACTAACCGTGGATCTGCGTGGAAGAATGCTCAAGAACTGGCACGGTATTAAAGAGATGACTGGTACCGTCAGCTATGCACTCTCGCGCTTCAGCTCAACGGGTGGCGATCAGGACTTTCTATCCGGCTCTGCTTTCAACGATGCGCCGACGAAGTTCTTCGGTCCGGCTGGATTGGATAGAACTCATCAACTCAGTTTTGGTTTACTCACGAGTCTACCGTGGGGAATCAACCTCAACACCACAACACGTATAGCTTCACCACTTTCCCAGTCGGTCTTTCTCGATTGTCAGGATTGCGGTGCAGCCGAAATCTTCATGAGTGACCTCGACGGCGACGGCATAACCGAAGATCCGCTTCCTGGTACAAATCGCGGTTCATTCGGACGTGACGCCGGCAATGGAGCTTCAACCTTGAATGGCTTGATAAGCGCCTACAACAGTCAGGTCTCTTCTAAAACATTGACCCCGGCCGGTCAGGCGCTAGTTAGTGCCGGGTTATTTAGTACAGCTCAACTGCAAGCTCTCGGCGCTACGTTCAACGCAGGATTGCCAGTGCCGCTGGCGCCTGCAAATCAAGTTGGTCTTGATTGGTTCATCAACACTGATGTGCGCCTTTCGAAGGTTTTCACCATCAAGGAAAGAGTGAAGATTCAGCCCATGGTTGAAATCTTCAACCTGTTCAACTTTGCCAACTTCGATCCACCGGGAAACCGTTTGAGCGCCACATTGACCGGCGCAGCTGGTTCAATCAACGGAACCACTCCTGGCGTCCGCAGCAATCGCTACGGACTGGGTTCGGGCTCATTTGCTCCGGGAATTCCGAGGGCATTTCAGTTCGGTGTCAGGGTGGACTTCTAATTACAAACAGTCAGTCCCACCTACTTCGGGCGGTCCGCTTTCGGGCCGCCCTGTTTTTTATTCTTTAAGAGACCTTTCGAGCCAGATTTTGCGCGTATCTAATGTAAAGCTACGTAATCTGCGACGTGTCCCCCTGCAATGGCGTCACAATGCTAAGTAATCTACAATGCGTGTATTCTGAAAATCGAACACCTCCCCCAACTGGCCCCTTGTCATTTGCTGCCCGGAAAAGAATTGGCCGCTACGAAATCTGCTCCCAACTCGGCGCTGGTGGTATGGGTGAGGTTTATCTCGCCCAGGACACAAAACTAGATCGCAAAGTTGCTCTCAAAGTTCTTTCGAAAGATCTAATGGATCAAGATCGTGTACGTCGCTTTATGCTGGAAGCAAAGGCGGCCTCAGCTCTAAACCATCCAAACATTCTCACAATTTACGAAATCGATGAGATCGACTCGGAGCAATTCATAGCAACTGAATTTATCGAGGGTGAGACGTTGCGCGATCGCATTCGTCGCGCCACTCTGCCTACCACGGACGCAATAGATGTAGGCATTCAAGTAGCCAACGCTCTTTGCGCGACCCATACGCTCGGCATCGTGCATCGTGACATAAAACCCGAGAATGTGATGTTGCGTAACGACGGTATTGTTAAGGTCCTTGATTTTGGCTTAGCCAAGCTGGCGCGCGACTCTCAAACTCCAGCAGTCGATTGCGATGCAGAGACTCAACCTCTTCAGACGCAACCCGGAATGGTATTAGGTACGGCGCGATACATGTCGCCTGAACAGGCGCGTGGGCTTGAAGTGGACGCACGCACCGATATTTGGAGTCTCGGGTGTGTTCTTTACGAAATGGTGACCGGGCGTAATCCATTCCTGGGCGCCACTAATGTGGATGTGCTGTCGAGTATTCTCACTTCCGAGCCAGCGCCATTCACAAGTCAATCAGGGAGCACTCCACGCGAGCTAGAACGAATTATCCTCAGGGCCATGAGGAAGGATCGGGAAGAGCGTTATCAGAGCGCAAAAGACTTCCTTATCGATCTGAAAGACCTGAAGAGTGAACTGGAAGTTCAGTCAAAAAAGGAAGTCTCGATTAAGTTTTCGGCGCCTTCAACTGCAGCAGTGCCTGAGAAATCCATCGCGGTCCTTTATTTTGAGAATCTCAACTCTGAAAAAGACAGTGATTATTTCTGCGCGGGGATCACAGAAGACATAATCACAGACCTTTCAAAGATTACTGGTCTGAAAATAGTCTCACGTACTGACGTTCTGCCGTTTCGAAATAAGGAGGTCAACGTTCGTCAGGTAGGCGAAACACTCCGGGTAAATTACATCCTCAGTGGCAGCGTTCGTACCGCTGGAAACAGGATTCGCATTACAACTCAGTTGATCGATGTGCGCGGCGGTTACCACGTCTGGGCAGAGCGCTTTGATCGAATGGTTGAAGACATCTTTGATCTGCAAAATGAAGTTTCTGAAAAGATAGTCGCGGCCCTCAAGATCTCCCTCAGTGATTCTGAAAAGCAATTGTTGGCTAAAAAACCAACTGACGACTTGCAGGCATACGACTTTTATCTCCAGGGGCGCGAGCTTCTTCATTTGAAGGGCAAGAAAAACACTGAACGCGCAATTCAAATGTTTGAAAACGCCATTGCTCTCGATCAAACATTCGCAGCTGCGTATGCGGCTCTGGCAGAGGCCTTTTCGCACATGTATGAGTGGTACGACGGCAACTCAGCATGGCTAACGAAAGCCATCGCAATGAACCGCAAAACGCTGACACTTGACCCGTCGTCGATCGAAGCTCAATTCGGCATCGCGATGGTTTACTTCCATCACCGCAGGTTCGCCGAGTCACAAAAGGCACTCGAGGAAATTCTCAAACAGCATTCCCAGTTCTACCGCGGCTATGTGCGATTGGGAATGATTGCTGAGCTATCCGGAGATCTTCAAAGTGCATTGAGGCATTACAGCCGCGCTGCAGAGCTAAAGCCTTTTAATGAAGACTCCTGGAGATTCCTGGCCGGTGTACATAAGAAACTTGGCAATATAGATCAGGCTGAGGAAGCAGCATTGAAAGTTATCGAGGTAACCTCGAAGAAGCTTGAAGCAAGTCTCGAGGATATTACAGTGATGAGCCGGCTTGCAGAGGCTTACGCTCGGTTCGGCGGGACACAAGAGGCCCACGCAACTCTGCGACGCGTATTTGAGTTGGAGCCAGGAGATGGCCTCGCCGTTTATAACTGTGCCTGTGCCTATGCCTTATTGGGCGAAACAGAAGCGGCCCAAATTTCACTTCGTCGTGCGTATACAAATGGCTTTAGAACCGTTGCACATTGGGCCAGGACCGATAGTGCTTTTGACTTGATCCGAGAACAGCCGGAGTTCAAACAAGCAATCGCGGAGTTGAGCAGCTGAGAATATTTAATCTTAAATAGGAGAAAGATCGATGCCCAAATATGTTATCGAACGCGTTGTGCCAGGAGCGAGCAAGTTGTCTCCTACTGAACTAAAGGCACTATCTCAGCGATCGTGCAATGTCCTTAATGAAATGGGCCCTAAGATTCAATGGGTGCAGAGTTATGTTACTGACAACAAACTCTATTGTGTTTACGTTGCCGACAATGAAGAGTTGGTTCACGAGCATGCGCGACTTGGCGGCTTTCCGGCAAACCATGTGGCGAAAGTGAAAACCATAATCGATCCGACTACAGCGGACGAGTAAACAGAATCATGGACCTGCGATCAGTACAAAAACCGTTGAAAGATAAGTATCGCGGTGATCCCACCAGTTCGCGAATCACCTTGAAAGCCACCGGCGGACAAGGTGATCTGCCCATTGCCTGTTCTGTCGAAGTCGGACAGAAACTTCTGGAGGCACAGGCCCACAGCGGAGTTGGTGGCGCTGGGACAGCGGCGTGTTCCGGTGATCTACTACTTGGCGCTCTTGCTGCTTGCGCTCAACTTACTTGCCAGTTAGTTGCAACGGCGATGGGCATTGAAGTCGAAGACATTCGAGTTAGCGTCGAAGGTGAACTCGATCTGAGCGGTACACTTGGAATCTCAAAAACCGTTCCCGTTGGCTTCGAAGACATTAGCACCACATTTGATGTCAAGGCGCCCACAGCCACACCCGACCAACTGGCTGCACTTAAGGAAAAAACAGAGCAGTACTGCGTGGTAATGCAAACTCTCTTGCAACCACCGGAGCTACGCACGACCTGGTCGTTTGCTCGAACGTCCGACGAACTTTAGTTTGTCGTGCGTTACCTTCAAGACACTCTGTTCTGTTATTCAGATCGTAGCCGACACACGACAAAGTGAAGTTCGTCGGACAACTGCACCCGGCATGTGAGTTTCAATGACCACCTCCATGGCTCAGGCACGTGCTAATATGCCTTCACTGATGAAGGTCGATTCCCCTTTGCCATCCCTTGCGGGTGCTACCGCATGGCTTAACGGAACCCCAAATCCTCGAGATATCAAGGGCCATCCCGTACTCGTTCACTTCTGGTCGACCAGCTCGGAAAGCGCCAAAGCCAACCTGTCACAGATTGCCGAACTCCGCGATCAGTGGAAGCGTGAGGGTCTCCGCGTAATCGGGATACACGTTCCAGGATCCCCAGCAGAAAAGGAAGCGGCTGCGATCCGCGAGGCTTTAGAAAGATTCAATCTCACTGAGCCATGCGGGTTAGATAACGACCTGAGACTCTGCAAAGATTTCGAAAACTACGATCAAGCCTTACCAGCCTATTACCTGTTTGATATAGAGGGAAAACTCAAAACTTCCTCTACTGCTGAAGATGGATTGGTAATGATCGAAGACAAGCTCGAGGAAATGGTCCTTGAGCTTCGCTCGAAACTCCCGTTCTGCCGGCACTGCGAGTTTTTTCTTAATCAGGAGGCTATGTTCTGCTCCGAGTGCGGCATGCCACTCGTCTTACCCAGCGGTGAACATCCCTACTATGAGCACCTTCACTCTGCCTCCCTTCCCACCATTCGATTGAAGAATCCTGACCCACTAATCGGTCATTTGATTGATGGCAAATATGAGTTGACCGCCAAGTTGGGTGAGGGAGGGATGAGCGTTGTCTATCGTGCTCGTCGCGTACATATCGGTGATGAAGTCGCGGTAAAAATTCTTTTGCGCAAATTCATTACAAACGATGGAGCGCTCGCACGTTTTCGACGAGAAGCGCGGGCCGCGGCGATGTTGCATCACCCAAACGTCATTACCATTCATGATTTTGGCGAGACTGGCGAAGAAACTGCTCCTGCGTTCATAGTCATGGAGTTTGTAAAGGGAACACCGCTTCGCGACCTCTTGGAGAGTGAAAAACAGTTTTCTGCTGACCGAGCCCTGAGACTCATGCGCGGAATTTGCTCGGGAGTGGGATCTGCACATCGCCAGGGGGTGATTCATCGTGACCTTAAACCGGAGAACATCATCGTAGTCGCTCCCGATGAGGACAATGACTTTGAAAGTGTGAGAGTGCTTGATTTTGGGTTAGCGAAAATGCTGGCTGATGCGCACACGGGGACAGTTGTTGGCACACCTTACTACATGTCACCAGAACAATGCCTCGGTGAAACGCTCGACGCTCGGTCCGATGTGTATAGTCTCGGTGCGATGCTTTATGAGATGCTCACCGGCCAAAGACCTTTTACAGCAGAAACGGTCTCCGGAGTTATCAACAAACATTTGTACGAAGACCCGCCTCCATTGCCGGCAGCAGTGTCCGTTCCCCGTCGAGTCTCGCTCGCAATTACCCGCGCACTATCAAAGGATCCAAATCAGCGCCCTCAGACTGCTACGGAACTAGCGCGGCAGCTTTAGATCCAACACCCAGAGATTACACAGATTACGCAGGTTTTTATGACAGGCTTTGACTGTATCCAAGCTCGTCTAAAAATCGGTGTAGTCTGCGTAGCAAACCGATAACTTCTTGTTTTCTTAGCAAGAGTTCTGGTCCCGAAGGGACCGAAGTTAATAGCCGTGGGCGAGAGCTTTGCGCGAAGCCTACGGAAGTTAAGCAGCAAGGATTGAAGACCCTGAAAGGGTCAAACAATCAGCCCGATTCGACCCTTTCAGGGTCGGCCGGTGTAATCGATTAGTTCCGTGGGCTGCGCGCAAAGCCGCTCACCCACGGCTATTAACTTTCATTCTTTCAGGATGGTTTGGTTGCGGCCTAAGTCGCGCTGCGTAAAATGTGGATTAGTCTCTTCCGTGGTAGCCTCTTGTTATGAAGAACGACGATTCGGTCGAAGTTCTTAATATCGACGGCCATGAGGTTCGGATCACGCATCCGCTCAAGCCATATTTCTCGGCGGACCTAAAACTAACAAAACTCGATATTGTTCAGTATTACCTGAGTGTTGCCGAGGGCGCTCTCAATGGCATCCGCAATCGGCCAATCGTCTTGAAACGCTTTGTTGATGGAGCAGAGGGACAGGCGTTTTATCAAAAGAGGGCTCCCACGAATACTCCCAATTGGCTGGAAACTGTCACTCTTTCATTTCCGTCGGGACGCAAGGCTGACGAAGTAGTTGTTGACGATGCAGCAGGCCTCGCGTGGATCGTCAATCTTGGTTGCATTGAACTGCATCCGCATCCAGTTCGCGCGAATGACTTAGAGCATCCGGATGAGTTGCGCGTAGATCTCGACCCGGGGCCCGGCGTTAGCTGGAACGACGTGCGACTCGTCGCACTTGAGGTGAATGGATTGCTCGAGGAACTGGGATTGAGAGGCTGGCCCAAGACTAGCGGTTCACGGGGAATGCATGTGAACGTTCGCATTCAACCAAGCAAGACGTTTGTTGAAGTACGCCGCGCTGCACTAGCACTCTCACGTGAGATTGAACGAAGGCTTCCCCACCTCGCCACGTCCAAATGGTGGAAGGAAGAACGCCATGGTGTTTTTCTCGACTACAACCAAAACGCCAAAGATCGCACGACGTGTTCAGCATACTCCGTGCGTCCACTTCCCGATGCGCGGGTTTCCACCCCATTATTCTGGTCTGAAGTGTCTGAATGCGATCCCGAGCAGTTTAATGTGCTGACCGTACCAAAACGGTTTGCTGAAATTGGTGATCCACATCACGACATGGATTCACATCGCGGGGAGATCGACAAACTCCTTGAACTCGCGGAACGAGATGAAGCGTCTGGCCTGGGAGATGCGCCGTGGCCGCCGCACTTTCGCAAGATGGCCGGCGAAGGTTCGCGCGTGGCGCCATCGCGCGCGAAGTCAAACACGAAGAAGCCTCGCGTAAGAATGCCTCTTCTGGTAATCGCAAACTCTCCGGATAAGAGAGCTGCCCTCGCAGGTCTTGAACGTTGGAAACGCAAGCATCGCAAAGTCGCGAAGTTGCTCGCCATTGATGATGTGTTGGTGGATACGATGCGCGGCAGATCGTCGACGTGGACGAGGATTAGAGTCAATTTGCGAAATGTTCCAGAGCAATTGCGACCGGAACAGGAAAAGCCAGATCCGGATGATGATCCGACCAGAGAGTGGCGAGAGTGGCGGAAACAGAAACAAAAGGAATCGGAATAAGACGAATAGGTCGAATGGGTCCTATAGGTCTTATACTACTGACCATTAACAATGCTCTGCCCCACCTGTCAAACTCCACTTTCTGACGATTCAAGGTTCTGCCACAAGTGTGGTGTCGCAACCATCAAGGGCGATCTCAAAACCACCGTAAAGAACGCGCCCCAAACTGATCCGAACACCAGGATTCGTGATCCGCTGAGCGAGGACGATCCGCGTATCGGTCTCGTTCTCGATTCCAAATACCAACTCCTTCAGCGGTTGGGACAGGGTGGAATGGGCACGGTCTACCGCGCCAGGCGTTTACATATCGGTGACGAAGTGGCGGTAAAGCTTTTGAGTCACGAGTTATTGCGAGACAACAATTCAATAGAACGATTTCGCCGTGAAGCTCGATCAGCAGCGATGATTCGCCATCCGAACGTCGTAAGCATTCACGATTTCAGCGATGGAACTGAAAGCGATCCAGCTGAAGCCTATATCGTGATGGAACTTGTAAGAGGCGAGTCTCTAAGGAACTTACTTGAACGTGAAGGCCGTCTAGCTCCGGAACGCGCGGTCAATTTCATGCGCGACATCTGTGCGGGCGTGGGCATCGCCCATAGACAAGGTTTGCTGCACCGCGATTTGAAACCCGACAATGTGATTATCTCTCCTCCAACCGGCGATGGTGAACGGGAAACCGCGAAGGTTGTTGACTTCGGCCTAGCGAAGATACGCGACGACAATGTCTCGCCCCTCACTGAAACGGGCAGCATGATGGGTACCATCTACTACATGTCGCCAGAACAATGTCGCGGTGAAGAACTGGATGCTCGTGCAGATGTGTACAGCCTCGGCGCCATGCTTTACGAAATGCTTGCCGGGCGTCCGCCGTTTAGAGCCAGCAACATCACTGGACTAATCACAAAACATCTGAGTGAACCGATTCCAGCGTTTGATCCGTCGCTGCACATCCCGACACCGTTGGCAACGACGTGCTTTCAGGGATTGGCCAAACGTCGTGAAGAACGACAAGCTGACGCGAGCGCATTCGCGAAATCGCTTCAACGAAGCGCTGAGTCTGAGGTTCTAACTCCTAATGTTGTGTCTCCTCGGCAGACGTCCTCAGCGTTCAAATGGATCTTTGCGATTGTTGGTAGTGGAATTTTGTTAGTCGGCCTTGTGGTTTTAGCGATTGGAATCAAATTTGGCTCAGATTGGCTGCGCACTAACAGTGCTGCCCAGCAGAACCAGCAATCCCAGACACCGCCTCCGACTACTGAGACTCCCCAGACTGCAGGGCAGGCTACGAGCGCAAGTAATCTGAGTGGCACCTGGACCGGAACATATGGTCCACTTCAACAGGCGGCTACACTTACCATTAAGAATTACAAAGGTAATTCCTTTGAGGGAGTTCTGGAACAAGGCGGAACGCGCGTCGCATTTGAAGGGACAATTAATGGCGAGACTGTACACATCAAACAGTCAAAAGTTCTTTCGGGGTCGGACTGGAGCCTCGGTGAAGATTCAGGAACAGTTTCAGCTGATGGGAAACAAATGACAGGAACCGGCAAGGATGCGCTGGGCGGCGCGCTGGGGATTAGTTATCCGTGGACCTTTTCCAGGTAAAAAGATTTTTATTTGTCATTGTTCATTTTCCATTTCCCATTTTCCATTTGGTTAGAGGCAGGGTCGAGCGCAATAGGTCCGATAGGTCAAATAGGTCCTATTTCACTCGTGAAATGGAAAATGAAAAATTTAAAATGACCAAGGACAAATAGATCTTGTTACCCACCAAAAATTTCTTCCAGTTCCTGCGGCGGCACAACTTCAAGCTGTGCAAACGTGCAGCTCTGCGGCTTTTTATCAGTTCTCCATCTACGAAATTGCGCCGTGTGCCGAAAGCGACTTCCCTGCATGTGATCGTAAGCCACTTCAACAACCAACTCCGGGCGCAGTGGTTCCCACGAAAGGTCCTTTCCCTGACTCCATCGACTTTGAGCGCCAGGAATCCGTCGCCCAGTTTCGAGCTCCGCTGTTGCCCATTCCTTCCACGGATGTTTGTCTAAGGCGTTCTTGCGATAAGGAGCAAGAAACTCAACCAACTCCTCGCGCTTCTTGTCAGTAAAACTTGCACAAACACCGACATGATGTAACTCACCCGCCTCATCAAACAATCCGAGCAACAATGAACCTACAGCAGTACGCTCGCCTTTCTTGTGCCATCGGAAGCCCGCTACGACACAGTCACATTCACGCTCGTGTTTGACTTTCAACATCGTGCGTTTGTTCGACTCGTAGGTTCCAGTGACGGACTTGGCCACTACACCGTCGAGACCTGCACCTTCAAAACGTCGAAACCAATCCGCAGCCACATCCATGTCTTTAGTAGCCGGCGTTATATGTATCGGCGCTTCAGCAAAGCCAAGCATGGATTCCATTTCTTTCCGGCGTTTCTCGAAAGCGACTCCGCGCAAATCCCGATCACCTTTGCACAACAGATCAAAGAACACGATAGATGCCGGTGTGGTCTCGGCAAGCAACTTTACTCGTGACGCTGCGGGATGAAGACGAAGTTGGAGACTCTCAAAATCAAGACCGCCGTCCCTCGCAAGGACAATTTCACCATCAAGCACGCAACGTTTTGGTAGTTGCGATTTGATTGGCTCGACCAGCTCAGGAAAATAACGGTTCAGTGGCTTTTCATCGCGACTCTGGATTATTACTTCGTCACCGTCGCGAAAAACGAGAGCACGGAATCCATCCCACTTTGGTTCAAATATCCAATCGCCCGCAGTGGGTAACGCAGTCACGCGCTTTGCCAGCATCGGCAGGATCGGAGGGTTCACAGGAAGCTGCATGAGGTAATCATATACCCTGCCAGGGTTTGATCAGCTATGCGTTCACTTCGCTCTGCATCAAATTGAGGTCTCTCATACTTTCAAGGTGCCGACGGCGCCGGCCGCCGATTGTCGATACCGTAATTTGATCAAACTCAATACCTCGTCCGCAACGAACGGCTTAAAAAGAATTGGAATGTACTTTTGCCGGCACACCATCATTTCCTCTTCTGACAACCCGCCGCCAGTCATAAGAATCATTTGAGCTGAGGGCGCTGCTGCCTGAAACTCCAGCGCCAGTTTCAAACCATCATCATTGCCGAGCATTTTTCCCCCAGGCGGGAATTCACATGATCCTGAAGATGTTGGTATCAAGTATTGCCTCGAGAGACTCGCTATCCAATGGTTGATAAGTCACGACGGCATCGATGCGGTTGATAAACTCTGGAGAAAATCGCTTCCTAACGGATCCGAGCGCAATACTCTCAAGTCTGGTTTTCAACTCGTCGCGGGTGCGAGCCGGCGCTTGAAAGCCGATGTCAGGATTTATCTCTTTCATCATCTCGCGCGCACCAAGATTACTGGTGAAGAAAATCAAAGTTTTTTCAAAGTTAACCGTCGTATTGTCACCTAGTCTTAAGATCCCCTTATCGAGAATGCCCAGCAAGAGTTTGGTCATCGAGTGCGCGGCCTTTTCGATTTCATCAAAGAGCACCAGCGCCAGATCGGAACCAGAACTCGTCGCCTCCACTAACCGCTCTTGAGTAAGCATTGGAACGGTCTCACGATGCCCTAGGTAACCCGGTGGTGCGCCAATTAGGTTGGCCATCTCGTGTTCCATCTGAAACTCGCCGCAATCGACCTTCACAATCTTCTTTTCGCTGCCATGTAATAACTCGGCGACTGCTTCAACTGTTTTTGTTTTTCCCGTGCCGGTAGGACCAAGCAAAAGAAACACGCCTGCCGGCCGACCTTCCGGCGCCAGGCCCGATTGGTGCATGTAAACGTACGGGACGATGGCCTTTGTCGCACTCGATTGGCCTACTACTTTGCGTGAAAGGAGACTTACGAGATCTTTTGAGTTTGCCGTGGGAGTCGGGTCTACCATGGGACTGTTCCTCCTTGGGGACGTGATTCAGGTTGTAAGTGGATCGAGTCCCAGACCAGGGCGATTCAGGTGGGGAGTCTCAACAACATTCAGTTGCGCATGAAGACACGAATTCTTAGGCGAGCATGCCAACTGTTCGAAACGCGCGTATGATCCAGCAGTATCCGGGTGAAGTCAATGTTTATGGAGTGAGCCGATCGGTTTGTTGAAAGGCGGAGCACGCCCCCTCGAGAGGTGCTATCCATTTTGTCTTCGATCTAGCTGTCTTTACATACACAACGCTATTCTGCTAATCCATGGCCCAAACGTCGGACATCGTCAGGGGAGATCGTGAAACAAATACTAAAACCGCTGAGCTTTGTTCTGGTGCTTGCAGTTGCTACTGTCAGCGCGTTCCTACAGACATCGCCGAATAAACCTTCACTTCAACTTTCACCTTGCGACGTTCAAGGTATACAGGGAAAGGCGAAATGCGGCGAGCTTGAGGTGTTTGAAAACCGCGCGACCGGCAAGGGCAGGAAGATCAAAATAAGAGTTCTAGTCGCGCCCACGACGGGTAATTCTCCATTGCCTGACCCACTGTTCTACATCCCGGGTGGACCGGGCCAGTCTGCCGTGGAAGACGCGGCGGGCGTTGCTGGACAGTTAGCCACGATCCGCCAACGCCGCGATCTTGTGTTTGTAGATCAACGAGGCACCGGAGGTTCAAATCCTCTTAATTGCACTCTCTTCGATTCGAAAGATCCACAGAGTTACTTTGGTTACTTCTTTCCTTTGAACGATGTCCGCAAATGTCGTGAAGAGCTCGAGAAGGTAGCAGACCTTAAACTTTATACAACGCCGATTGCGATGGATGACCTCGACGATGTCAGGCAAGCGCTTGGTTACGAACGCATCAATGTCCTTGGCGGTTCTTACGGAACCCGGGCCTCGCTCGTGTACTTGAGACAACACGGCGATCATGTTCGTACGATAACTCTGCACGGCGTTGTTCCTACTGATGATTTCATGCCTTTCGATTTTGCGCGCCGGAACGAGCGAGCTCTCGATGGCGTGATCGCAGAGTGTGCGGCGGACGAGGCGTGTCACAAGGCATTTCCAAACTTGAGTGAAGATAAGAAAACGGTGCTTGCCCGACTGCTACAAGGACCAATCGAGGTTCAGGTAAAGCTCAACGATACAGGTGATCAAACTGCTAAAGTCAAACTCCCAAGAGATCTTGCCGCCGAAGCAGTTCGCTATATGCTCTACAGCACCGCCGGTGCCTCGCAAGTGCCCTTGTTTCTTCATCAGGCGGCAGCGGGGAATTACGTTCCATTGGCGGAAGCCGCACTAAGTTTTCGACACGACCTCGTGAGCACTGGAAGCAACGGAATGTATTTATCAATTACGTGCGCCGAGGATCTTCCGTGGACCGAGGCGAAGGACGCCAGCCGGTTAGCTGAAGGTACGTTACTGGGAGATTATCGTTATCGTCAGCAGCATGAAGCCTGCACGCTTTGGCCCAGAGGAACAGTTCCAGAGGATTACTCAAAACCTGTTCGAAGTGGAGCTCCGGTCTTGATATTGACTGGAGAGTGGGATCCCGTCACTCCACCTTCGAACGGCGATGAAGCAGCTCGTTATCTACCAAATAGTAAACACGTAATCGTGCCTCACGGCGGTCACGGATTTTACGGTGTCGACGGTCTCGATTGTATTGATGGGCTCATTAACCAGTTTATCGGAACCGCCAATGCCAAAGACCTGGACACGAGTTGTATTGCCCGCGTAAAGCGGCGCGGATTTGTCTTGAAATAAATGAGTAGTGCGACAGGCTGTTAGCCTGTCGGGTTCTTGACGAGAGATTTGTGTCCCCGGAACGACAGGCTAACAGCCTGTCGTACGTACATCTGTCACACTTTCCACAACTAAATCGCCTACGCTGTCGAAGTTGACTCCCCTTATTCGATTAACTGGTGAAGGAGTTTGGACTCCCAATCAAAAATAATCGAAACACAATACAAAGGAGATTAGGAAGATGTCCGCAAATAACCCTGCACAAACCGGTGTGGGAACGAAATCGCAACTTGATCGCACAGCACCCGCACCACAGAAGATCACCACTTTTCTATGGTTCGACAATAATGCCGAAGAAGCCGCGAACTTCTATGTCTCGCTTTTCAAAAATTCGAGGATTCTCAATGCGGTTCCACACGTCGAAGGAGTTCCGGGACCTGCGAGCGCCGCTCTCACAGTAGACTTTGAACTTGATGGCCAGAGGTTCACAGGTCTGAACGGCGGTCCGCAGTTCAAATTCACTGAAGCGATCTCGCTCGTTGTTCACTGTCAAACTCAGGAGGAGGTTGATTACTTCTGGGAGAAGTTGTCCGAAGGCGGTCAAAAGGTGGAATGTGGCTGGGTGAAGGACAAGTTCGGTCTCTCCTGGCAAATTGTTCCAGAGGTTTTGCTCGAGTTCTTACAAAGTGGCGACAAACAGAAAACACAGAGAGTGATGCAGGCAGTTATGACGATGAAGAAGTTCGACATCGAAGAGCTTAAAAAAGCAGCGGCAGGAAAGTAAGAAATAAAAGGCCTCACCCCTTTCTATTTTCTCATTGGTCATTTTCCATTTCTCATTTCCCATTTGATCAGTGAAGTTGAACCTATTCGACCTATAGGACCTATAGGAACTATTGCACTGAACTTCTGATTAACCAACAAAATGGAAAATGAGAAATGGAAAATGACCAATGAGAAATGATCGTTTTCAGCCTCACCCCAGTCGCCCTCCGGCCCCGACACTTTGACATTCTAGGTATCCTTTCTTAGTATACTTTGCGATTCTAGGTATCACCATTCGTGAGGTATCGAAAGTGGCGCAACACAAAGCCGATTTGCTCCAGGGCACTCTCGACATGCTCATTCTCAAAGCCCTCTCACATGGAGAACTTCACGGTTACGGCATCATTCAAAGAATCCGGCAGCTGTCAGACGAAATGCTCCACGTCGAGCAGGGCTCACTCTACCCGGCACTCTATCGCATCGAGCAAAAGGGCTGGGTATCCTCGAAATGGGACGTCCACGAGACGGGTCGAGACGCAAAGTTCTACAAACTCACCAGGAGCGGTCGTAAACAACTGGGAGTTGAAGAGGCCAGTTGGGACCGATTAGTTCTCGCCGTCAATAAACTTCGACAAGCGACTTAGGGTTATTTGCGATGAAGTTATACAACCTGCTTCGCGATCGTTTACGCGCCTTGCTGGGCCGAGAAACAGTTATTCATGACATCGATCGCGAAATGCGTCTACACATCGATCTGCAAACAGATGCGAATATTGCCGCCGGTATGTCGCCTGAGGACGCTCGACAGGAAGCGCTACGCTCGTTCGGTAATGTAAACAAAATTCGCGACACAGCTTACGACGTAAGAGGCGGAGGGCTGATTGAAACACTCGCGCAGGACATCCGCTACGGCGTGCGGGTCCTCGTCAAGCACAAAGCTTTTACGGCTGTAGCTGTTCTAACACTCGGACTCGGAATCGGAGCTAATACCGCAATCTTCTCGGTTGTAAATGAATTGCTTCTCCGGCCTCTGCCCTATCGCGACGCAGCGACAATTGTGACGGTGTGGGAAGTCTCTCCACGCGGCAGACATCAAAACACTACCTCACCATCCAACTTTCGCAGTTGGCTTGAACAAAACACGAGCTTTCAAAGCCTTGCGGCCTTCTTCGACATGAGAACTAATCTGACGGGCGATTTCGAACCTGAAGAGCTCTCTGTCCAAATCGTTACCCCACCGTTTTTTCAGACGCTGGGAGTTGATCCCATTCTTGGTCGCACATTTGATCCTGGTGACGACGAAGCAGACAAACCATCAGTGACCGTCCTCAGCTACGGACTGTGGCAACGTCGGTTTGGCGGGCAGTCAGATATTGTCGGCAAAGAAATCAAACTGAATGGTCTGCCGGTTGTAGTGATCGGTGTCATGCCACCAAATTTTCAATTCTATATTCAACAGAGATCGGGAACGGGACGACCGGCTGAGCTTTGGTCGGTTTTGCATCTGGGCAAGTTAGGCGACTACGGGCGCTTCCTCGGCGGCGTCGCACGCCTCAAGCCAGGTGTTTCTCCGGAAAACGCAGCTGCGGAAATGAGGACGATCGCTGCTCGCCGCGCCGCTGACGACCCGCAGCATAATCTGAATTTCAGCGCCGAGGTTTTGCCGTTGCGCGAACAGTTTTACGGAACTGTCCGCCGGCCACTCTGGCTTTTGCTCGGGGCAGTCGGATTCGTTTTGCTAATCGCATGTGCAAACGTTGCCAGCCTTCTTTTGTCGCTTGCTACGTCGCGTGAAAAAGAGATTGCTCTTCGGGCAGCTCTCGGCGCACGCAGATCACGAATTATCAGACAGCTTCTTACCGAGAGTCTATTGCTTGCCGGCGTCGGTAGCGTGCTTGGACTCGGCTTCGCATGGTTAGGTATCAAGGGCCTAATCATGATCAGTCCTCGTGATTTGGTTAATCTGCATAGCGTCGGCTTAAACATGCCCGTCATGCTTTGGACTTTACTCATCGCCCTTATCACCGGCGTTCTCTTCGGGCTCACGCCCGCGTTACACATCACTCGCCTGAACCTGAACGATTCACTGAAAGAAGGTGGCAAAGGAGAAGGCGGTCAAACGTCCAACCGTCGAATTCGAAGTGTCTTTGTGGTTTCTGAGATTGCTTTGGCAGTTGTGCTACTGGCTGGCGCGGGCTTGCTGGTCAAGAGCTTCCTGAACCTTCAGCAGATCGATCGTGGCTTTAACACCGACAATGTGCTGACCATGGTCGTGCGTTTGCCTGACTCCAAGTATTCACAAGATCCACAGATAATCAGTTTCTTTCGACAGGCACTGGAACAGACGCGTGCGTTGCCGGGAGTTCGTTCGGCGGGAATCGTAAATTATCTACCTTTCTATGGAGGACTTGGGTCAGCTACCGGTTTTAAGGTGCTGGGCCGACCTGCTCCACCTCCTGGTCAGGACCCTACAACGAATGTGCGCGTAGCCGACAATGGATACTTTCAGGCTTTAGGCATACCCGTTCTCCGGGGTCGCAACTTCTCGCAAACGGAGGACACTGAGCCAAAGCGCGTTGTGTTAATCAACGATGCATTCGCACGCAAGTACTTTCCCGGCGAAGATCCAATCGGTAAACGAGTTGATGTGGCTATGTTTGACCAGCCAACGCCCACCGAAATCATTGGTGTCGTTGGCAACGTGAGATACGAGAGTTTGATAGATGACTTCGAACCGTATGTCTATTTTGCTCATCCCGATTTGACTTACTCCTTCATGACGCTCGTAATCAGAACCGACGGCGACCCCGCGGCTCTAGCGCCCGCTGTTCAAAGAGAAATTCGTACTCTCGATCCGAACCAACCTGTTTCGGATGTCAGAACAATGAATCAAGTTATGTCGGAAACAGTCAGTCGAGCACGCTTCAATACATTGTTACTGACTCTGTTTGCTGCGTTGGCAACGTTATTATCGGCGGTTGGGATCTTTGGCGTGATGAACTATTCCGTGGCGCTACGAACGCGGGAGATCGGATTAAGGCTCGCCATCGGAGCACAACCGCATCAGGTCCTATTGCTAATTCTCAAACAAGGGCTCTCACTCACCGTCATCGGCGTTGTCTTGGGTCTGGCTGCTGCGTTCGCTTTGACGCGTTTGTTATCAGGGTTGTTATTTGGCGTTGCCGCGGTTGATGCGGGTACTTTCGCCATGATGTCGTTATTATTGATACTGGTTTCCATTGCCGCGTGTTACTTGCCGGCGAGACGGGCAATGAAGATTGATCCACTACAAGCGTTGAGATACGAGTAACGCAGAAGATCCAGTCATTTTCCGTATATCATTTTGGCTTTGCACAAAAAGTCAGATACCACCTGCTTTAGCAGCGTGGAGTCTCAGCTTCGCGCTAGGTGGCGGCTTTGGAGTGACGGTTAGATACCACCTGCTTCAGCAGCGTGGAGTTTCAATTTTTCCGCTGCTGAGCAGCTTCTTACCGCGGTTTTAGCGAGAAGTTGAAACTCCACGCTGCTGAAGCAGGTGGTATCACCTCATAAGGTTCAGGGCGCACCATAGCGCAAATTTGAATCTCCACGCTGCTAAAGCAGGTGATCTGACTTTTTGTGCAAAGGCTCGCCACACACTCGGGCGCTTCCCTTTCATGGTGATCCTCAATTACAACTGAAAACTGTCAAATTAGGAATCGCAATTAACTTGAGCAAATCTCCACGGTTCCGAATTAGTTAGTTTCAGCTTTAACAGCTATAATCTTTCCATCCCCTCTGGCTCCCTCTTAGAAACTTCACGAACTCTCGCCCGTGAATGACTTATGGCCGCAGAACGCCCAGACGGTGAGCGTGCCGACAACAAGGCCCTCATCAATCTATTGAACTCCGAAATGGCGCCTTACTGGCTGGCCGCGCTGGTTGAGTCAGCAGACGACGCCATCATCAGCAAGACCCTCAACGGAATCATCACCAGTTGGAACAAGGGAGCCGAAAGAATCTTCGGCTATACCCCGGATGAAGTAATCGGTAAGTCCATAACAATTCTCATACCCGAAGGTCACGAGGACGAGGAGCCGGCGATTCTGGCTCGTCTCAAGGCAGGAGAACGGATAGAGCACTACGAGACTATTCGGGTTCGCAAAGACGGCAGTCACGTAGACATTTCCTTAACCGTCTCTCCTATCTTCGGTCCTGGTGGACAAATCATTGGTGCCTCAAAAATCGCACGCGATATCAGCGAGGCCCGGAGAGCACGACAAGCGCTTGATGAGTATTCAGCGCGGCTGAGTCTTGCTCTGGCGGCCTCGCATCTGGGGGACTGGAGTTGGGACGCGAAAACGGATCTGGTAACACTATCGGATGCTGCTGCCCGAATATTCGATATTCCTCCTGGTGAAGGAATAACCTGGGGACAACTCCGGACTTTGCTTCCACCGGAAGATAGTGAGCGCGCAAGGTTGGCTATTGAGAAGGCCCTGACCGAACACAATGACTACTCGATCGAGTATCGCGTAATACGAGCCGACAAGACGGAGGTCTGGGTTTCTGCAAGAGGTCGCGGCGTTTATGACGAAAATGGCAAGCCGCTAGGTATGCTGGGTTTTGTTCAGGACATAACGGGCCGCAAAGTAACTGAAGACACGCTGCGACAACAGGCTGACGCACTTCGAACAATCAATGAGGTCGGACGCCTTATCTCAGCTGAACTTAATCTTCGAAAGATGGTGCAAGCGGTAACCGATGCAGCGATCGGTCTGACTGGTGCTGAATTCGGAACTTTCTTCTACAACGTTCTCAACCAAAGAAGCGAATTACAAACACTCTTCACAGCGGCAGGAATGCCTGCAGAGCTATTTGCTGACTTTCAGACGTCAGCAGCCAGCGAACAGTTCATTGCGACATTCAAGAATCACGGGGTACTGCGTATTGCCGATGTCAAACACGATCCACGTTATGATTCAAGTTCACCCTTTTACGACGTACCAAAGGAGCTTTTGCCGTTAACCAGCTACCTGGCAGTCCCGGTAGTGTCGCGTTCCGGTGATACGGTTGGTGGTCTCTTTCTCGGCCACCGGACACCGGATTTTTTTACGGATCGCGACGAACTGACTGCAACCGGTTTATCTGCACAGGCAGCGGTTGCGATGGACAACGCGAGACTATATGAAACTGCGAAACGAGCACGATCCGAAGCGGAGCATGCGGCCGCAGAAAATGAACGTTTGTATCGCCGGGCGGAAGAGTCGAGTCGGTTGAAAGAAGAATTCCTGGCAACGGTCTCGCATGAACTAAGGACACCTCTAAATGCCATTCTTGGTTGGGCGCGAATGCTGCGCACAGGCCAGGTGACAGGTGAGAACCTTACCAAGGCTCTCGAAACCATTGAAAGGAACGCTAGAGCCCAGGCGCAATTGATCGACGACCTGCTTGATGTGTCGCGAATAGTTGCTGGTAAGTTGCGTCTTGATGTTCGCCCGACTGATCCTGGCAGTTTCATCGATGCTGCAGTGGAAGCAGTCAGACCAGCGGCGGATGCCAAGGGTGTACACGTCCAAAAGGTCATCGACTCAGCAGCGATCGCGGTACCCGGCGATCCGGCACGATTGCAGCAGGTAGTTTGGAACCTGCTTTCCAACGCTATCAAGTTCACGCCGAGAGATGGTCGTGTTCAGGTGCGATTGGAGAGAGTGAACTCTCACATAGAAATAGTTGTTAGTGATACGGGTCAGGGGATCTCGCCTGAATTTCTTCCATACGTATTTGATCGCTTCAGACAGGCTGACCAGAAAGCCAGCCGGCAATTCGGAGGGATGGGTCTCGGTCTCGCCATTGTGCGCCATCTTGTGGAGCTGCACGGTGGTAATGTGCATGCTATGAGTGAAGGCGAAGGCAAGGGCGCGACGTTTACAGTGGTGCTTCCGATTACCGCGATCTATCACGTTGATGCCACAGTCGGTCGTGTGCACCCGGCCGCGAAAGATTTCTTACCAGCGGCTGAGTGCACTGACAGGCTCGATAACTTAAAGATTCTCGTCGTTGATGATGAACGCGATACGCGTGAGCTGTTGAAAGAAGGACTTGAGTATTGCGGCGCTCGAGTGATGTTGGCCGCCTCCGCTGCCGAGGCGCTTGAAAGTGTACAAAAGGAGTTGCCGGATGTGCTGATTAGCGATATTGGAATGCCGATTGAAGACGGCTACGAGCTAATTAAACAAGTAAGAAGGCTCGGCAAGGAAAATGGTGGCAGGGTACCCGCGATCGCGCTCACTGCTTATACCCGTGTTGAGGATCGGATGCAGGCATTGCGCGCCGGTTACCACATGCATGTGCCTAAACCAGTCGAACTGGCGGAGCTTGTTGCGGTGGCGGCAAGCGTAGTAAGACGAGAACACTGATGTACTATTCCTTGACCCTCACCAACACATCTTGTTGCGTTTGATTCCCCGAGAAATCTGCGGCCACTATCCGCAGAACATAATCGCCTTTCTCCAGTTCCGACGTGTCCCAAACTCCCGCTCTCGCATGGCCATCGCGAACCGTATTCGTCAACTCATATAAGAACCGGGTCGTTTTACTCCCGTAAACTGTAATCCCGCTTTCAGACGCATACGCAAGCTTTGCTGCGTTGTCGTCTGCTGGTAAGCGATTGAAAACTATGTTGACACGCGGCGCCGCGAAACCAGCCGCTGGCGTGGAGTCAGCCTTAAGAAGCTGGTAACCAAGTGAGTAAACACCCAACCGGCGGCGGCTATTGTTTAAGTCTGTCAAATCAAAGGCATCAACAACGATGCGAACCTTCCCATGCACAATCAGGTGCCCACTATCCAGTTCATTAATTCTCCTGCCTGATTCGTTATACAACTGGATTCCGTCCTTCTCGATCACAGGTGCAACTGTGTCCCTGAACCCGATGGGCGACAAGTCGAGAGGGTTGATCTCGCCACCTGAAGGTCCGACGATTAAGTGAACGTGATACATCTTGTTCACGGTCCCTATCGCATCGCCAGGTTGAAAGCTGCTGCCACGTCGAACGCGAATCCTGGAGACTTTTCCAGCCTCGTTTTTCACTGCGATAAATCGCGGATCGTTGAAGACGTTGCCGTCCTTATCGCGGCCTACATGTATGTGAATATAAGAAATAACGGCGACTCGAATTCCCTCAGACAATTCGTCGAAGCCCCAATTTGGAAGTGGCGAGGTCACTCTTTCCCAACGAGTCACGCGCACCGTCTCACCATAAGCACCTGCAACGTCCAGACCGCTGTGCAAATGATCACGGCTGTCAGTCGAATCAAAGCTGCCGCGCACTTCCCCTATCGTTGCCGCCACTTCATGCGGGTGATCCTGCGGGTCGAGTGGCCACAATAATTCCTTGATTCCTAAAGTATCTTTTGTCAGTCGCGGCAGCGGCTGAGTGGCCGTGTTCGGAGTTGGCAAACCATCCGAATGATTGATTCTTCGTAACAAGTAGTTCGCGCTATCGGCAACAACCAAATCGCCGCGGTTGTCGATTGCAATCCCCGTGGGATGATTGAAGCGAGCGTCAGGACCAAAGCCTTCGCTATAACCTTCGTGATTGCCGGCCAACACAACAGCTCTACCATTTGGATCAATCTGAATAATCGTGCCCCGATCCTGCTCGGTCACATAGAGAAATCCATCGTGGGTCAAGGCCAGGCCAATGGGAGTTCGCAGCCAATTGCGATTGGGATCAGCATCGAAGGTAATAGCGAGCGTAGTTACGTCTCCCGCAGGTGAAATCTGACGCAACTTACCATTACCCGTATCGGCGACGATTAACGTGCCATCCGTTTTTATGACAATGCCGCACGGCGTATCAAACTGCGCGTTACTTGCCGGCCCGTCACGGTAACCCGGCCCTGCAGAACCGGCCAAGGTGCTCACAACACCATCAGCAGTTATCTTTCGAATTCGATCGTTGTAGGTATCAGCTACATAAATATTCTTTTGTGAATCAACAGCGACACCGATCGGGCCATTGAACTCCACCGCGGACGCTGGGCCCTCAACATAGCCCGCAGATCCATTTCCAGCGACTGTCGAGACTACGCCTTCTGTCGTCACCTTTCGTATTCGGTTGTTGCCAGTATCAGCAACGTAGAGATTGCCTTCGTCGTCAAGAGCAAGTCCTGAAGGCGTGTTGAACGATGCGGGAATTCCATCAGCGAATCCCTCTTTCTCGCCGGCGACGGTTAACAGGGTGCCCTCGCGAGTCAGTTTACGAATGCGATTACTATCTCCGGCGTCTGAGATGTACAAAGTCCCATCGCTTCCAATTACCACACCGAAAGGATCCGAGAAACCTGCTTGTATGGGTTGCGGGGCGTCATTGAAAAGTGGCGAGCCGTTACCGGCTATCGATGACACTTGCGCTTTCCAGTTGAATTTGGTTGGGGGAGGCTTACGAAGTTTCAAGAACAGAACGACTCCTGCGGATGTGACCAGAATAAAAGAGAGGATGGTGACAACAATTCGCGATCTACGCATTGGCAAGAGAGTATCGTAAAATCAACGAGCGCGTCCGATTAGTTTGATCCTTGACTGTGGTGGCCTGCCACCGCATGGTTACGGGCGTGACTCTGTTTCCTGTTATCGATCGCAGGCGAGTGTTTCGCCATAACAAAGCGACGGCAGGCCGTCGCACTCCAAAGGGAAATAGATTATCTTCAGGTCATGCGCTTTTCAGTGCTCGCCTTGACGCTCACACTTTTGACAACGCTAAGTGGGTCAAGGAGTGATCGGTTTACTTCGTGCCTACCTGAAGGTATTAAGTTGACCAGTGAGATTTTCGAGGAACCCGATGGCTCAACAAGCGCCAAAGGTAAACCGAAATCCCTCCGGGCGAAACTCACTGACCTGAGAGCGCGATGTAAAAACAGAAAACTAGTCACTGGCAATGGAAAGGAGATCCGGATCGTAACCCTGATCGGTTGCTGGGGAAACCCACCGGAGGATTATCAAGCGCAGATTGAACGTCAAGAACGCGAACTCAAACAACTGAAAGAGAAATACGTCCTGATTCAAATTCCCTGCACATCAAGCAAAACGATTGCTCTGTTTATGGCCGATACGCGTCTGTCTTTTCAGGAGCGGGTCAGAACCGAAACGCGATAGCGTTGGGTCCTCAACAAAGCAAGTCCTTATGTTCGGCGCACCCGACGCTACCGCGTTTCGGTTCTGACCCGCTCACAACAAGCATATCGGACACTCCATCATTTTGTTGATTCTCCACAAATTCGTACTCCCTAAACAACTTCTTGACTCTCTTTTATCTCGTCGATATTCTTCGGCGCACCAACTGGCAATCACGAAGAGTAAGAGCGGTTACTCCGCGCTGACTTTGGTCCACAACGGTCAGACACGCTTTGGACCAACCTGCAAATGCGCCGCATGAGAGCCAGCAAGTAACACGGTCTCCCTACAACAGAAGACGTTTGGTTTCGAAGCTCGATTACCGTTTCAAACCATCGTCGGATCAACACGGTCTACCTAATAAGGAGTACTCAACAATGCGACGCAACCACACTGAACTTTTCGCTCTTACTCTGCTCGCACTACTCGCGATGATGACGCTCGGAATTACGGGTTGTCAGCAAGGCGAATCTGTGGCGGCAAACGGTGCCGCGAACAAATCCGGGAAAATCTCGATCACTACCGCTTCCGAAGAGGCTCGCAAAGAATATTTGGCTGGCCGTGATCTCCAGGAGAAACTTCGCATCACGGATTCAATTCAACACTTCGACAAAGCGATTTCACTCGACCCAAATTTTGCGCTCGCTGAACTCAACCGCGCCAACGTTTCTCCTACCGCGAAAGAGTTCTTCGATCATCTTAAGAAGGCCGTAAGTCTCTCCGAAAAGGCTTCTGACGGCGAACGTATGTTAATTCAAGCCACTGAGGCGGGTACGAACGGGAATCAAACCAAGCAGCGAGAAACATTAGAGCGCCTCGTCGCGACTTATCCAAATGACGAACGCGCTCACTTCAATCTCGGTGGATACTACTTTGGCCAACAGGATTACAAACAGGCCATCTCCCACTACAAGAAGGCCACGGAGCTGGATCCAACCTACTCCACGGCATTCAATATTCTAGGTTATGCGTACCGTCAGGACGAGAACTACAACGAGGCGGAAAACGCTTTCAAGAAATATATCGAACTGATCCCAAATGATCCGAACCCTTACGATTCATATGCCGAATTGCTCTTGAAGATGGGTCGATTCGACGAGGCAATCACGCAATACCAAAAAGCGCTTGCTATTGATTCGAACTTCCTCAATTCACATTTTGGAATTGCGGCTGCTTTGACTTATGAAGGCAAACCGGCTGAGGCACTCGCTGAATTGCAGAAGATGACCGATAAGGCTCGCAGTGATGGTGAACGTCGCACCGCGTTGTTCGGTCAAATGGTCGTCGCTGCTGATACGGGCAAATTCGATCAAGCATTGGCCGAGATACAAAAGCAGTACGATCTGGGTCAAAAGACAAACGATACGCCGGCTATGGCAGCCGATCTGCAGTTGAAGGGAAACGTACTACTCGAGATGGGCAAGTTGGCCGATGCTAAACAGGCTTACGAGCAAGCATTGAAGATGACACTCGACTCAAACCAGTCGAAGGAAATCAAGGACAACACTGCGCTGTTTCATCACTACAACCTGGCGCGCATTGCAATAGAGCAAAAGGATCTGGCAACAGCGAAACAAGAAACCGAGGGGTTTCGCAAAGGCGCGGAAGCAGCGAAGAATTCAAATCAAATTAAGTTCGCCCACGAATTGGCCGGCAGAATCGCTCTGCAGGAGAAGAACTACGATGCAGCGATTAGCGAATTCGCTCAGAGCAACCAGCAAAATCCTGCTGTTCTTTACCTGACCGGCGAAGCGTACCAGGGAAAGGGTGATGCCGGGAAAGCGAAAGATTCGTTCACGAAAGCTGCGAAGTTCAATTCACTACCCGCGTTGAACTACGCTTTCATTCGCAGTAAAGCGGAGAAAATGATCGCGACTTAACATTGCATCGTCCGATATGAGTCTGTCTTGTCGGGCAGTCAGAACCGAAACGCGGTAGCGTCGGGTTCCAATCCAAGAACGTACCGGATTGGTAAGGACCCGACGCTACCGCATTTCGGTTCTGACGTCCCCGACAAGCTAAAGCGTATCGGACATTAGTTCAGTTAGTTGACCGTGAACCTCAAAATGCTATCCAGGATCGTTCCCAAGATGCTGTAACCACCATTCGAGTAGCTACCATACTGATAACGACCGTAGTAACCGTCTTCATAACCACGACGGAAACCCTCGCGGAAGTAGTACTGATACTCGCTTAGATCCACGTAGTAACTGTCGTAGCCGAAGCTGGCATCCTGATAGCCATAGTCGTCGTTAGGACTGAAACCCCAGCCGTCCTGACGATCAGCTTGCCCGGCCGAGAAGCCTTCCTGGTAACCATCATTGATTGCTCGCCGGAGCATTTCCGCGCCGTACTGGCTCGTGTCATAGTAAGAAGAGCCACGATAATAACGATAGTTATTGTAGAAATAGTCATTGTTGTTGTAGCGCCATTGCTGGAGCCGCAACTGATCTTGACGCAGCCTGTCTAAGTAGCGCTGTTGGAAACGCAACTGGGCCACACGTCGTTGTTGCTCAAGAATGCGCTGTCGCTGCCAGGACAGGTTTTGCCGGCGTTGCTCTTCCTGCCTGTAAGTCTCTACGCGTCGTTGCTGATCCTGCTGCCATCGACGTTGCCAGTCCTGATTGCGATTCGCGTCGTTTCGATTAGTGTCGCGATTCCGTTCCTGATTGCGATTCCAATCGCCGCTATTACGATCGCGGTCCTGTTGCTGTCGTCGCCATTGCTCCTGTTGTTGCGGTTGCTGCTGCTGATTTCGCAGACGTTCCTGGTCACGCCAGCGCTCGTCATTCCTTTGCTGGTCGTCTCGTTGCCGGCGCTGCTGATCGACTCGCTGCTGTTCGTCGCGACGTTGCTGATCACTTCGACGTTGCAGCTCCTGCTGCTGTTGCTGTTGGCGTTGCTGTTCCCAACGTTGCTGTCGCTCTTGAGCCTGATTTTGCTGTTCCTGCCGTTGCTGTTGCCAACGCTGATCGCGCCCTTGAGACTGCCGTTGCTGTTCCGCACGTTGTTGTTGCTCTTGATTTCGTCTTTGCTGATCGTCGCGACGTTGCTCCCAGCGTTGCTGCTGTTGCGCTTGATTTTCATTGCGACGTTCAGTTTGTTGTGACTGCTGCGCCTGTTGACGAGAATCTCGCGCGGCTTGACGCTCCTGCTGGCGCTGCTCACGTTGCGCCTGGTTTTCCTGGCTGCGCTCTTCTCCGCGGCCGTGACGTCCTTGAGCACTGGCAAGTCCGGTTGCGATCAAGAGCGAGGTCGTGAGAGTTGCGGTAACCGCTAACCGTTTTACAACACTTCCCTTCATTCGATTCCCTTTCAGTTGTCTATCACGGGGAGACTCTGGGAGACCACTTCCAAAGTTGGCAAGCGCCATTCCACACGAAATGTAGGGTGATATACGCCCGAACACCGGTTTTGTTGGACCGATTTAGGTCACTCCTAAACCATATGGGATATGTGCGTCATGGGGCCCGCAGGTGTCCTCGCCTGCCGTTTTGACCTACACGTACGTTGATGGCACACAGGCAGGCGAGCACGCCCCGCGTGCCCAGAACGATGCGGCATTTTTTGTTGTCGTAGTCTAACAATCGAATGGTGATCCAATTACGTCTTCCTTCATGCGCGATCTTCAAACTTCAATCCTCGAAGCGGGCATGATGATTGCCCAATAAAGTGTCCGATGCTTTAGCTTGTCGTGACGGAACCAATCGATTCCGGGTTTCAAGGAAGAGCGGCCCGTTCGTTACGTCACGACAAACTGAAGCATAGCGGACAATCCGAACGATGGGAGGAGTTATGTCTAATATAAATCTCAACAATCTCAGGGTCTGGCCACACCTCACGATCGTGGCGGTTGTCATCGCGCTAATCGCTGGAGTTGGAGTTGGTTGGTGGGTACGACACGAACAAACAGCGTCGGCAAAAGAGTTACCGAATGCTGCCCGAATTCAACGAGTGGATGGACAAGTCTTACTTAACAACAGCGGTGCGAACACAGCGCCAACGGATCAGAACTGGCTCGCAGCGACAGTCAATCAACCATTCACAGTGGGTGATCGAATCTACACTCGTGATAATGCACATGCGAGTCTTGCCTTTACTGGACGAAACTTCGCCCGACTAAATCCGAATACGTCTCTTGACGTTCTTTCGCTGGCAGACCAGCGAACCCAACTTGCCCTGCGCGATGGCTCCGCGGTTTTCGATGTTGGCTATCTGCAGCCCGGCGATCTCTTCGAAGTTGCAACGCCATACGGAGCTGTCGATCTTCAGCAACCTGGTCTTTACGATATTGGAATCAACAACGGAAATGTGCTTGTCTCAGTGTTGAGCGGTCTGGCGCAGGTTGTTGGACTGGGAGGAAGCGGCCAGATCAACAAGGGTGAAATGTTGACCCTCCTGGGTCAAACGGCGGCTGACGTTGTGCTGTCACGAATTGACGGCCGCAACGCAGGTTACCTTGTTGATGACTACTACGCTTATCAGTATCCGCGCTATTACGACGGTCGGTATCGCGATTACAACGTCTACTTAAATGACCCCGATTATTTCGATCCATATCGGAGAACATCGAGCTACCAGTATGTGAACTCTTACATTCCGGGAATTGATGATCTCGATTACTACGGTGATTGGCGAAACCTCGACGGTTATGGTTACTCATGGTCGCCTCGCGTTGATTCGGGTTGGGCACCGTATCAGGAAGGCTACTGGCTAACTGACTATCCGTATGGTCCGACGTGGGTGTCTGAGGAACCGTGGGGATATGCGCCTTACCACTATGGTCGTTGGGCGTACGTTGGCAATCAATGGTACTGGGTTCCTGACAATGTGAATACGTATCCGAGTTATTCTCCGGCGCTCGTTGCATTTATGCCGTTTGCGCAAAATGAAGTTGGGTGGGTTCCTCTGGCGCCAGGAGATCCATATGCGCCGCGGTATTACTACAACGATTGGCAACCGTACTACCTGACGCGAACCCAGGTGGTACAACAGCAGGTCACAAACCTGTACGTTCCAAACGCAGTCAGTGTTGTTTCGGTCGACGACTTCGATCGGGGCTTCGATTGGCGACGTGAACGTAGGGCAGATCGACAGATGCTGGCTAACGTAAGACCAGTTCTCGATCCGTTGACTCTCACGCCATTGCGCAATGCCGTAGTTCATTCGGCGTGGGGACGCGGCAAGATCGATCTACCTCCGGGAATCGCCAAAAAGCTGCAGGATACGACGGTGGTGACAAGCACAACGCCGGTTGCTCCGCCATTCAGGAAAGATTTGGCAAAGACTATGCGCGTTGAAGAAGTGAACAGCAGATCACGCAATAACAAGTTCAACGTGCGTGATGAACGAGGAAGAAGCGCAGAACAAGTTGGACAGGCTCCGGCTCAGATACCGGCTCCGGTACAACAGCCAAATAACGAAGCCGCTCGCGGGCGTTTTAGCCAGCGCATCCAGAATACGCCACGTGCATTGCCAAACGTTCAGGCTGATCGTGCTGCAAGAGGCGTCATGCAGCCTCGCGGTGAAAGAGTCGCTCAACCTGCACAGCCGCGCGGTCGACCCCAAATACAAAGACAAGAGACTCCGTCAATGCGGAGGGAGCCTGGCAACATGCGTGTTGTCAGACCGTCGGTTCCGGTTAATCGAGCGCCCGAGCGGCCAGTTGTTCAACCGCGAATGAGCGAACCACGAGGTCGATCTGTCGTACGGCCATCGCAACCCGTACAGCCGAGAGCGATGGAACAACCTCGCAATCCGGGTAACGGGCGAGGCAGGCCGGAGATCCGCCCATCGCAACCCGTGCAGCCGAGAGCGATGGAACAACCTCGCAATCCAGGCAATGGACGCGGTCAACAACAACGTCAACCTGCGCCTGCGCCAGCACAAGCACGTCCAAATCCCGGTAATGCGGGGCACGGACAAGGAGCTGCCCGACGTCCAGAGCAACAACAAAAAGGCGGACCGCCTCAAAATCAACCTGGTGGAGGAAAGGGCAAGCCTAAGAAACCATAGTTGAAACATCCTGCCTGCTGGGTTTGGGCCCAGCAGGTGGGCCAACCTGGAATCAAACCTGCTGCACGATCGAACAAGCAACTTGTTCAATTTTACTTACGTAGCACTTCTAGTTCGTTATTTTGCGATCAAGAGACACGCCGCGAATTAGTGCCGACAAATCCGTTTGCAATCGCGAATGCTCCTCAGTCAGTCTTTTTCGTTCACGCTCTAACTGCTCAAGCGCGTTTTCCTGCTCATTAGCCTTGGCAACATAACGCGTGATCAACTGCTTCGCCTCCGCAGTAGAAGTAAGCGTCTTGATGTTCTCACGCAGACGTTGTTGGTCCTGCGCGATAGCAGCCGAGTCTCGATTGTTTTCCTGGAGTTGTTCTTCGGCTCTTACCAGCTGCGCCTTAATGTCAACAAGCTTCTCAAGCACTTGACGTGTCGGTTCGTCGATGTATCGCCGGGAAATAAACAGGTCCAATCGTCCTCGATTGAAGTCGGACAGGGAAAAGGAATCGTATTGCTCTTTTTGTTCGACAACAGGGAATTCAACCTTCTGGTGAGGGCCAACGGAAACGCGAAAACGATAGTGCGTACCTGTTTTTTCGTCAGGCTTCGCAGTTTCATCTGATAGCGTCCAATCGTCACTTTGAGTTCTTGGATGCTCCAGATAAACGGTCCGGGGCTGATCGGTCTGATTCACGATCGTATACGTCTTCTTTCGAACGTTGAAGTAGTAAGCAGCCGCAACCCCATTGTGAATTTTCAACATGTAAGTCGGACGCTGATCTTCCTCTTCCTGGGTATTAACCAGTGTGCCGAGATCGAGCGCAAACGAGATCAGCCTTTCCTCCGAAGGTTTCAGTCGTTGCATCAGCGCCTCTCCAGCATAGGCATCTCCATCAATCACGGTTAGTGAACCATCATCGAGAGTAAGACTCGAAGTATTCTTCAGCAGCATTCCACTCATGGGTCGATTCGACGGGCTCTGCTCGTTAAAGATTGAGACACGTTCGCCTTCCATGCGAGTTTGCAGAATCGGAATCAACGCGGACCGATCACGAGGGACGGTCACCGGCTGTTCGATTCGATATTCGAACAAATCACCAATTTCACTCGCGCTCGTTTGTGCTTCAACTCCTGATTGGCCGCCGGCCATCAAGTCCGAAATTGGAGCGCGTTTCGGAACTAGTCCCGGAGTTAATGTTAATAAATTCATCACACTGCGACTGTTCATAGGCACGTTCCTAATCCGTTGTTCAATGATGCTACCGCCAATCGTTGCGTCCGCCCCGTTAATTGTCACTGCCTCGGTGACGTTTCCTACGTCCAGAGTTACATCGAACCGACTTCGCAGGCCCGATTTAACGTTTAGCGACGTTACCAGCGTATCCTTGAATCTGGCAGCGGATACCTTGAGGTTATAGGTACCCGGCGCAAGGTCCTTCGCCGAATACTCACCGTCGATGTTCGTTGTAATTTCAAAACTCTGGTTCGTTGTGACATTCGTAAGGACGATGTTGGCGCCGGCAACACGTGCACCAGCCGCATCGTTGATTACGCCATTCAGACTTCCAGTGCTCGTCGCGCCAATCTCTCCGGGCTCGTACGTTTGCGGTTTCATATTCAGATCCTGTTGTAGTGGCACGATTGGACGATAGCGATAAACCGGATTCTGAATTTGTTGAATGAACGATACCGGTGTCCCTGAAACGAGTGACAACTGGATACCGTTCCAATCCTCTTCACTAATGTTGTCCACGATGGCCCAACCCTGGAAGAAAGGTTTTCCCTTTCCATCAAGCACGACGCGATAAGTTGTTTTCCAGATCGGCGCCGCGATTGTGTAGCTAACAACCATTTCCCGCGGGCCGACTCCATCCGAGGTTACAACGATCGTCTTCGCGTCTCTACGACGTGCGGACGCAGCAGCGTGTGCAAACTCGGTGAGATCGCGTCGCGAACCTTCGTCAGCCAACTGTACCGAGCGGACTTCTGCGAGATCGAAGCCCGACACTTCGCCGTTGTCCGAAGCAATGACCAGCATATGCGTGGTGACCGGTGGCTTTGAGGCATCAATCTGCGAATGTTTGACTTCGACCGTGAGTATCGATCCTGCAACCGTGCGAGTGCCAGTGGTGACAACCACGCGCGCCCCCTGCAACTGACTGAGAACACCGGCCAACCCGCCGCCATTATTTCCATCAGTAGCAGCCGAAATTGCAAACGGAATTTCCGAAAGCCTGCTTGACGCTGGCGCCGATGAGTTGTAACTGACCGCGCCGATTCGCCCTTTCCCGAGATCCAGGACGACCATGGATTTCAGCACGTCATCAACTTGTGATTGTTTGAACGACAAACTGATCTCCGCATGATTGTTCACTAGTCCTCGACGCTCGATGTAAGCCACGCCGTTGCTGTAAAGGATGACGCGTCTGATTGGAAGCAAACCTTCGGCATTGCGACTTTCAGTTTGAGTCTCGCTAAGAGCAGGCTTTCTTGAGAGTGGTTGACGACGTCGATTGTTTTGCGCAAGTACCAGTGGATTGCAGACGAATAGACAGATCGCTGCCCAGAGCAACGCGTGCTTCATGATGGACTCCTTTGTCAGAAAAGAAATGAGTGTCAGGTAGACAACTCGTCGGGGAGACTGGTTGGTACTGTGGCTATAGATGCGATCCGGTTGAGGATAGTTGACTGGAGGTGAAAACTGGATGACGAGTTTATCCGCGGATTACATAGCGCGGCTATTAGCCGCAACCAAACACTCGAATGAGTTCGCGGCTTCGCCGCACTCCTTGCGGAAAGCCTCTGGCTTTCCCTTAAGCCGTTATGTTTGAGGCTCTGCCTCAGCGGCACAGCCGCATAATTCTAAGAACCGCGTACGGAAAGGCAGAGCCTTTCCGCAAGGAGTGCGGCGGAGCCGGCAGGCAAACCTTCCTCAAAAACAGGAACTTGTTCGTTTGTGTCACAGATTACGCCGAGTTTTCTAAATGATTTGATTTTGAATCTGCGTAACAAACCAACAATTCCTGGTTTTTTTTAGCAAGATTTTCTGGTCCCGAAGGGAGCGAAGTTAATAGCCGTGGGCGAGCGCTTTGCGCGAAGCCCACGGGAGTTAAGCAGCAAGGATTGACCCTGAAAGGGGTCAAACAATCAGCCCGGTTCGACCCTTTCAGGGTCGGCCGATGTAACCGCTTAGTTCCGTGGGCTTCGCGCAATGCCGCTTACCCACGGCTATTAACTTTCATCCTTTCAGGATGGTTCGGTTGCGGCCTAAGTCGCGCTGCGTAATCTGCGGACATTATTTAAGTCTCAACTCAACTACTGCTACTCCCCCCGGTGCCACTCGCACGTTCAAGGTATCGCGTCCCTTAAGACTGAGCGGTTTGTCTTCGGTCCACTCGTTTGCACTTTGAATCTGTTGCCCGCGAACGGAAATAGTCACGTTCACATACGAATCGCGGTCTACCTGCGCCATGCCCTGCTGCGGCTTGTAAACTCCATTGTTGTTTAAGAGAGTGACTACCCACCCAGCATCGTTTCGATTAACTAAATACTCGACGTCACCCGAAACTTTGACCGGAGTTGCATCCGCAAATACGTGAGCAAGGAAGTGTGCAGCCAATGGAACGATTCGTTCATCCTCGCCCAGCAGATCCGGTACTGCGCAGTAGATGACAGTTCCCTTCCCAACCTTATTTGTCGTTACAAGTGGGACTCCGTCGGAAGTCGTAATTACAGCCTGCGCGCCACTGAGTTCGACTCTCTCATAACGGAAGAGTTGTCCAGTCAGATCTTGTGTTTCATCACCTGGTAAAAGGCAGCGTGCGGTATCAGTCTCGAGAGTTTCATTCGTTAATCGGACCCCAGGCAGTGCTTGTGGCATTCCCCTCATCTGGGCCGCGTTAAGAACAACTGTGCCGCCGTTGCGTACGTATTCCGTCAGCCTTTGCACCCACTCCGGCGACCATTCGATCCGTCCACCAACAACGATTGCGCGATAGGCGGAGAGGACCTGACGCGGAGAAGGAGAGACACGGGGACGCGGGGAGACTCCTGCCCCCGCGTCTCCGCGTCCCTGCGTCTCCGTGTCGGTCTCCCGGTTTTCACTAGCCGTCAACACGTCAAACACGTCACCAAACACACTCGATACGAAAGGTTGGCGGTCGGCAATGGCCGGCTCACCTTCGACAACTGTCGCCGGAAAGTAAGCAACACCGAATAGTTCTCTGAGAGCCCGATCGGCACGGCTTATTTGCGATACCTCGAAGGGCCATTGTGGGTAGTCGGTCATTTCAAAGCCGTGTGCAGGATCGAGTAAGAAAGCAATCGGAGTATAGGGAGCGCCTCGCTCTGGATGTCGCTCCGCAAATTTCATGAATTCTTCAGTGATTCGGCCGAGCGGGTTCAACTGGAGAGGATTATTTCCTGGACCAGGTTGAAAAAACTGATCGTGTCCCTGTTCGAGATAGATCGCCGAAGCGCCAGACATGTAGTAGAGGTAATAACTCTTGCGATACCACGACAACGATGGGCCCATCGAGGGCCCGTATCGCGTGTGATAGAAATAATCAGGACCGGCAAAGTTTTGAGCTTTTGTAAATGTTGTTGCCGTGTCACCAAAATTAGGCGCGTGGTAATAAAGAAAATCACCACCAGATTGTCGTGCGGCGCCGCGAGTGAAAGCGATGCGCATGGCAGTCATCGGCATCACGGCCGCGGTTTCCATTCCCAACAGTTTGACGCCCCAATCGGTAAGCGCATGTGAGAACGTAATACTCGAGGTCGATTGTGCCGGGATCATCTTGTCCCACATCGCACCGACATCAGCATGAAACATGTTGCGCCATTTTCTCGCGATGGCGTTTGTATAGAACTGTCGATGTGCCTCCAGCAACTCTCGCCGCGATTGACTCGCGGAAATTTTGAGTTCCGCAGGCGCGTAATCCCAGACATACCCGACACTCTCGCCGGATATAAAACCCAGGAACTGATCCTTTAGCTCGCCGTTGAGCAGGGCCGCTGTAGCCTGGCCCTCTGGTTCGGTGAAGTTTGCTCCTCCGTAATTGATCAGGATTGCAAATGGGAGTTTGGTCTCTCGAATATAACGAAGAAACGCACCGCCTTCTTTCAAATAGTCAGGCAGGTTATTGATGTAGATTACCGGAACAACGAGTTTTGATTGAAAGATTGGAACATCTTTAGTTCCTTTGTACTTTGCGACAAACTGATCGATGGGTTCAGCATTAAAAGGAAAAAGCACACGCTCACTTGGAGCATTATCGTATTGTGTCCAAAACTCCTTCGCGATGTTCCAGGGCATGAGGAAATCTCGACCGGCTAGTTTTGGTCGAAGCCATGCCGACGGTAATGAGCGGGGCTCATTTCTTAGTAGAGGCGCAAGCGGTTTGGCAGACTTTGTCCAGGTTCGAAGAAGGCGCATTGCTGCAAAGTCCGGCTTCTGCCGATCATGTGGTCGGAAAGACAGATCGTTTGTAAGTAAGAAGCAGTCAACGTGTCGTCTCGCCTCAGCACGTTTCGTGATGTTTATGGAAACTCGCGTTGGTCCTTTTTTCAAATCCACTGCGGCGCTATCCCAGGCAAATGCCCAACCCCAGTACATGCTGATTTCGTCGTGAGGATCTATGACGTCTTTGGCGCCAAACTCACGTTCAAAGACTTGCTGTCCATTCTGTGCAATACGAACAACAAAGTTCTCGCTCTTGTTTGCCCAATCGGCGTAACGAATCCACAGAGCGTACTTACCTTCGCGAGGGACCTCGAGATCCTGGTAAATACTCGCATTGGTTTCGTCGGCACTCGCGGCTGCAGAGTTCCATTCGCTCTCGCCACCTTGCGTCCATTCAGCAGAGACACCGGGCCCGTTCATCCCCCAACCGGGTGCTTTGTCGCGACCGAGATTAAGATAGGACGGATTGAGCATGGGTTCACCCATCTTCGCAGTCGTAAACCCACGCATGTTCTCTGCTTCATACCAGAGATACTCGGGCGACTTTGATTGTGAGTAGCTTGAGGCCCATAAGGCCAGGAGCAGAAAAGTAAAACAACTCAACTTTCGAATTCTCAGCAACATTTTTCCGAGAATTCGTAAGCGAGCCGTTCTAAATGTCATCTTGTAATCAGCCCTCAGCTTCTTGTTCAGGGGTTTTCTGGACAAACTTGGATGCAGTCAGTACCACCTCGCGGTAGCGGGTGGGTGCGCAGCTTGATTTGGCGATCGATCTTCCAGGCTGCGCACCCACCCGCTACCGCGAGGTGGTACTGACTGCATCCAAGTTAGTTGCGCCTTGCTGCGCGAGTAAGGTGTGTCTAAAACAATCTCAGCCCAAAGCTTCAAGGCACTCAGTCAGAGTGCGCTGCCGACACGTGAACATCGGCGTGTCGCGTAATGTGTACGAACTCGCCTTGGTTTCCCTGAGCTCTTGCACTAGATCCAAAAAGTCCGCGGGATAATCAGTCTCAAACGCAACGACAAACTCCTGATCATCCAATCCAAACGAATAGGTCGTGTGCAATTTCACTGAACGGTATTTCGATCCAATCCTGATATGTTCATCCATCATCTCCTGCCGCATCTCAGGAGGGCGCGAATACCACTCGCGCGTCTTCACAAACGGATAGACGAAGAGGTACTGCGATTTTCCAGGAATGATGTGCAGGCGATCCTCGTCGTGTTCAGGATTGTCTTTGTCGATATACATCGAACGCTTTGTCATCGAGAGGAACGACTGCGTCGGTTCGATGTACTTCGCCATCTCAGTTTTATTCAAGGCGGCAGTCATCTCCTGAATGGGTTCGAGCTCATAACCGATTCGCCAGATCATGAAATCTACATTCGTACGCAGCCCAATAGTTGAGTACGAATGCATCAGGAGACACTTCCGAAACTGATCAACGGTGCCGACAAATTCTTCACGACAGTGCTGCTTGTCTTCATTCGACAAGAGACGCCATTCAGGCCTTGCGCGATAAAAAGTGAAGTTAACAAATTGTCTTGGTAATTTTGATTTCTGCTCTTCCATCTCTGAGCAATTGGTAGCAAGACGAAGAGCACCGCGGTTGTTGCTAGCCTGTTCCTTGTCGCTGCTCATTTTTGGTGTACCTCAAGCTTTACCGATGGACCCTGAGAATAGTTGTTGCGAAGGCGAAGTTATTCTGCCGAGTCTTGGACGCGATTGCAACTTGGGAAGAAAGTCGCGGTGTTTAACGTCATAATGATGAGCAGCAAGACGAATAGGTCCTAGAAGACGAATCGGTACTATGGTGCTTGCTAGGCCCCACACTAATGTAGAGAATGGCTGCCCATGTCTAATGAAACTCGGCCCAGCACAGGAAACCGGCGAAGTTTTCTGCTTTTGTTCCCGCTAAGTGTTTTCGCTGGAATCTTCAGCTCCGTCGGTGTCGCTGCATTTCGCCTTTTACGTCCCCGACTCGCATCCACCTCAAGCGACAACTGGGTTGACGTCGGAACGCTTTCGGAATTGACCGGTCAAACGCCGGTGGGCAAAAAAATCGCAACTGACAACGTTACTGGTTGGGCCGTAACGAGGGAACAGCACCAGCTTTACGTGCTGCCCGGAAACCGCGTGCTCTCCGCTGTGTGTCCACATGAAGGATGTGAAGTTGCGTGGGATAAAGCGACAAATCGATTTTCATGTCCGTGTCACGACAGTTACTTTGCCGCGGATGGAACGCGTCTGACAGGTCCAGCGCGGCGTGGTCTCGATGAGCTGCCTTCGCGTCTCCAGGATGGCAAACTCCAGGTGCTTTACGAATCTTATGAAAACAACACACCGGAGCAAATCAAACAATCATGACGGCTTCACAGTCAGACGCCCGGCCGAAACTTTCTACCCGTCATATTGTTCCCTGGCTTCAAACAACTGGAGCCATCGTCCTGATGCTGTTGTGCGTTCAACTTCTCACCGGGACGCTTCTGGCCTGCTATTACGTTCCATCAGTTGATCACGCACACACCACTGTATCTTTCATCGAGAAAGTTATCTCCTCCGGTTCCTGGATCCGGTCTCTGCATCACTACGGTTCTCAGTGGTTACCATTCTTTGTTTTTCTCCATTTGATTCGGCTACGACTTTGTCAGGCCTACAAGTGTTATCGAGTCCAGTGGCTCACAGCCGTCGCGCTGCTGGCGCTCGTCATGGCTGCGGGTGCAACGGGCTATTCCCTTCCCTGGGACGCTCGGGCATTTTTCAGTACGAGGGTAGCCGAAGGTTTGGTGGCTAGTCTGCCATTGATAGGACGCAACGCACGGCTCTGGTTGTTAGGTGGCAATGAGATCTCAACCTTAACGCTTTCGCGGTTCTTTGCACTGCATGTGCTTGTAATACCATTCCTGATCTTGATTGTCGTCGCACGGCGGCTAATCGCTCAACGTAACCGGCCCGCAGTAATTAATCACAGCGCGATTGCCGCCGCTGTAGTTTTCCTGGCATTAGCGATCTGGACACTGAAGTTTCACGCTCCACTTGGTCCGGCAGTCGGCGATGTAAACGCTGATTACTTACCACGGCCAGGCGGCCAGTTTCTCTGGCTGTACGAATCGCTAAAGCATTTGCCGGGTGGCTTGGGTTCGATCGTTGGCGTAATCGTTCCGGGTTTGGCTGTGTTGGTTCTGTTGCTGCTCCCGTGGTTGGGAGTTGGATTGCTCAAGTCTTTTTCGGCAAAGCGCCAGGGGTTAATTGCAACAGTGATCCTCGCAGGGATTGCGTTATGGGTTGTTACGATGACGACCACATCCTATCTCAGTGATCGAAGCGATCCACGAACCCGACAGCAGTTATTAAAACAGCAGGCTGAGGAGCAGCAATTTCGCGCAACGCCTTTTGAACCAACCATCTTGAATTTCGGGGGAACCGCTGGAGGAATGCAGGCCAGCGCGCCTGCTGCTTACATGACATTTTGCGCAAATTGTCATGGCGCACACGGTGAAGGTGGGCGACAAGGAACTTTGAAATTCCCACCTCTGACTGGCGTCGGTTTGAAACCTCAGCGCACCGCTAATGATATTGTTGGGCTTCTTAACGATCCAACTGCGTACGGACTCGAACCACCAATGCGCTCTTTCGCAACAAAGTTGACAGACCAGGAGAAAAGAGACATTGCAGAGTGGGTGATTGGATTGAAGTAAGGGTTACGTTATAGGACCTATATGACCTATTGGACCTATCGTCAAATCAAAACTAGAGGAGAATTTAGATGAAGCTTCTTGCAATCGTCTTGGCTTGTGTCGCACTCAGTCTGGTAATCATCGCTTGCACTGAAAATGCGCCAGCAACCAACAATGCTCGACCAACTGTGGCTGCGTCGCCAGCTAACGCCGCGTCACCGGTTGATGAATTCGCAACTGCGCGAGCCAACTATCAGAAAAACTGCGAAGGTTGCCACGGTGAAACTGGCGAAGGAGGACTCGTCAAAGTTGAGAACAAACGAATTAAAGTTCCTTCGTTGAAGGCGGACCACGCTCTCAAACATACCGACGAACAGATCACCAAGATGATCACCAGTGGCGAAGAAGAGATGCCTTCGTTTAAGGACAAGATGTCAACCGCAGAGATTTCGGAAATGGTCCGGTACGTGAGGAAGCACTTCCAAGGCAAGTAAACCACGATTGGTCATTTCCATCTATCGTTTTTCATTTTCCATTTGAACGGGCGGATCAACTTGGAAGCCCCTCGCCGCACCCTCAATGGAAAATGGGAAATGAGAAATGGAAAATGACCAATATCTCTACCCCCATTGAACATTTTCCCTATCCCGCTTACCATCTTCCCCGTGCACTCGTAGCTCAGTTGGATAGAGCGTCTGACTTCGAATCAGAAGGTCGCAGGTTCGAGCCCTGCCGGGTGCACCAAGTTTTAAGTCTCACACACAAATCCACGCACAAAGAGCAGGTGCACGCTTCATACCCTCAACAGCGCTCTCTATCTTGACTGATACTGTCCGACGCTGAACAAAAAAGTCCTTGACAACAAATTTTTGTAACCGTCATACTGACGGCCAGATTTTTGAGCACCAAAGAAACTGGAGAACAGTTTCAACCAGTGCAAGACGTTTAGAGTCGGCACCCGACCGAACGTAACTACGCTGAAACGGGGCGGACGAGCACGCAGGGGTCGCGCTTTGAGAAAAAGCTGCGATGTCCGGTCGTAACCGTAACCCGTCCGACTTTGGTAAACGAGGTCGGTGTCTTAAACGAGGAGAGAGTCAATTCTTTCCTTTCGTTTTAAGACGCCGGCCTTTTTTTGTTTTTAGGGCTAAACGTATTTCAATTTTAGGAGTGGCGAACAATGGCGAAAGTAAAGAAGGCACAACGGGAAGCTGCTACCACGTTTGACGAGCCCGAACTGGCCCGTAGGTTAAACGTATCGCCGAAGAGTATCTACCGAAGACGACGTAAACGCGAGATTCCGTTTTATAGATTCGGGAATTTGATTAGATACGATGACACGTTATATGCGCGCATTCTGGAGATCATCCAGCGCGACGTAGCGGCTTAGATGCTTTGTGCGGGTCCGTAACAAAAGGGAAGGCCCAAAGGTGCTTGAGAATGATCCTTTGAGCCCGAGACCAAACCGGGGTTAATGGTTAGTGCCTCTTAAATACGACAAAGTAGTCTGCGGTGTCAAGCAGGAGACTCGGGGTTGCTCATTTTGCGGAGACACGTCACAAGGTTCTCTCACGCTTCGCGGCATCACAATTTGCGTTTGGTGCATTCGCGTCCTGCCGTTAGCTGTAAGCGCTCTGCGGCTCGTTCCTCCTCCACATCGGAGGCGCAAGAGATGAGTCACTTTGCGCGCTTGCGAATTCTCAACGGACTGGAATGTCCAGCAAACGTAATCTTGATCGAGACAACCATTGCCGCATTCATGGAAGGACGCGACGGGTCAGTGAAAATGGGTCTTGAGATGATCGCTGACTTGACTGGCCAATCTGTGAAGTCTGTGCAACGTGCACTTAAGCTGTCCGAATCCTGGCAAGCACAACAAGGCGTGCGGCTTCGCATTCGAACTCCAGGAGAACGTAACGTTCACCGGGTAACGGAATTTTCGGCGAACGATCTAAACGTAGCGGGGCATTGGATTACCACTCAAGTTGCTAAAGATTCAAGACCGCTCGCCCTAACGATCAAGATTGATGAACTTGTACCGGATGCAATCAAGCAATTCTTACGCGCTCCACTTGCCAGCGTGAAACCACAAAAACCCCAACAAACTTCCCAAACTGCCAAACGGCAGAATGGAGCGGAAAGCGTTGTTAGATCATCGGTCATTTTGTCCGCTATCCCTGCGGCTGTCCGTGATGCACTTGCTCGTGGTTATCGTGTGGGGCCCGTCAACGCTGCCACTAGAAAGCCCTTTATCTGGAACTTCCAGCAATGTGCAACTAGGAATGAGACGGTCATACGCGGTTGGATCACGCGCTTTGACGATTGCTGGTGGGGCACTCCCACAGGTAGGCAACAGGCAGACGGTCGCTATCTTATGGCTCTGGATGCTGATGATCATGCGGGTAAATTTGGCAACGGGATACAAACTTTAAAGCTTCGGGAAAGTGATCTAGGACCACTGCCCGCAACCTATACAGTAACGACTCCGCACAACGGTAAGCATTTTTACTTCTCAACGATGCAACCAATGCTTAATAGTTCGGGATTGCTTGGGCCACAGTTAGACGTTAAGGGCGTAGGCGGTTTCGTTATTGTCGCTGGCTGTAAGGGCGAGGCTGGCGCGTATACGATCATTCACGACGCACCTATAGCGCCTCTTCCCGAGGCATGGGAAAACGCGTTGCTGGTCAACTTTAAATCGAAACGGAAGATTGCCGTAGGTGAACGTCACGACTATTTGCGGGGGGTTGCCTATGCGATGGCGTGTCAAGGCAAACAGTTTGCCGAAATAATGCGGACTGTCAGACAACGAATGCAATTCAATTGTGAATCTGGTGGCCGCGTGATTGATGAATCAGAACTGGTAGAGCTTGCGAGTTCAGCAATCGCAAAAGTTTCGCGTGCAGATGAGATGCTTAACTTGATAGTTGCATGATGAATTTTGGGCGCGTCCCGCTCGTTAAAAATGGAGGTAAACGCACAAGATGACAAATGACCAAGAACGGCGCGCTTTCGAGCGCACAACTGAATTATTTGCAATACGCGAGTTTCGGCCTTTGACGCCACTTGAGCGCTTGGAGTTCAACGACTTGCATGCAGCTTTGTTTAGGTCCGTGGCTGACAGGGAGATAGAAGAAGCGCGACGAAAACGCGCGCCTTTGATTTTGACTGCGAGACATGACGGAACGGTTCACTAAGCGATTCGGAGGTAAGTAACTAAATGAGAAGCGAAGAACTACCAGAACACAAACAACTAGCAGAAGACTACCGTCGAGCAAGACTACGGCGCATTCAAGCGCAGACAGCAATGTATGCGGCCGGAATACCACGGGGCCGACTTTACATGGAGGGGACTCCAGAATTTCAAAAGGCCCAAAAAGACGAACTGCGGACCGCTGGTGAATTAGAAAACCTGAGACTCGAAGCACGGCAAAAACTCGGCAACATGGTTTTAGCAGCCAACATGGGCCAGACGCAATTGGACCAGCATGAAGCGGCACGATTGAATGCTTTGATTAATGAGATCGAAGCGGATATTCAACGAATAACGGAAGAGGTAATAGCGGCATGAGTGAAGACAAATCTGAAAACGCAACTACCCCCACGCCACAAGCGCAGCCCACGATTCCAAGTTGGGCCAATCCTGGCATGCCGTCAATGAATTGGCCCGAGGGCACGCGCACATCTGAACAGGACTGTGCCGAACAAACAGCGAAGTTTGAGCAGGGGAAGAAACAATGAGTGAGGACGCTAAGACATATCTGACTTTCTGCGGCGCTGCGGTAAAGGCACTACCAGACGGTAGATTAAGCGGTCGAATTGTTACCTTTTCATCAGCGCACGACCCGGACAGAGCAGGAGAGTTTTTCACGGCGGCTACCGACTTTTGGAAGAGCAACGGGGAACGACTGCCAATTCTTTATAGACATGGCGTTGATCCCGACATTAAGCGGCGACGCTTTGGAGAAGCAACGATCTCACGAGCGGCGGACGGCGTTTGGTGCTCCGGTTATTTTCACAGCAAGGATGCAGACTCTGAAAAACTTCTGGAAATGGCAAGGAACGGCGAGTTGAATTTTAGTACAGGCGCAACGGGCCACCTCGTTGAAACGACGCCAGTGGGAAACGCAAAGCATATTGATAGTTGGCCATTGGCCGAACTGTCTCTGTGTCCGAAGGGCTTCGTTGCGGAACCGAGAAACATTTTGAGCCTGAAGGCTTTTATTGATCACGATGAGCCGGGAAACTTCTACTCATTACCGCAGAGTGTCGCGTATGAAGAACACCAGCGCGAACTTGAGCAACGAGCAAAACAAATCTACGTTCAATGTCTCATGCGCCAACATGAGTTGAGAATGCAGGGCTTCTAATGAAATTTAAGTTTGCGAAGAGCAAGCGAGCCAGCGAGGGAAAACAAATGAGCACTAATCCTAACAGGCCGATTTTAATTGGCGTAACTGACCACGTTGGCCGAAGCGCAAAAGAGTTACGCGGAAAAGTTCGTGAGGTGATCGACGGGATAGATGATCCACAACTTCGAGAGTTTGCTTTCGAGCAAGTTGTTTACGTGGGCCACAACACTGAGCACGATCCGGTCTTCCATGTTCCAAAGGGTCGCGCAGTCGTGAGTATTGCAGACTCATGCGAAGTTTCTAACGAGCAGTTGCTCGACGCAATCGAGCGCGCATACAGAGCGGAGGCGATTCAGTGACTCTAAATCTAACCCTAACTGCGGCGGATGATATTGATGCCGATGGACCCGGATCGGCTACCACGGGATCGAGTGGCGGAGGATCGTTTCCCGTCAGTGCCATACTCGACAACTTTAATCGAGCCAATGAAGGTCCGCCGCCCTCAACAAGTTGGACAACATCATGGAATGTTGGAGCAGACGGTCACAAGGTCGTCAGCAATCAACTTAACGCGAATACTTCTGACGGATCGAGTTACTGGAACGTTCAGACATTCGGGCCTAACTGCGAAGTCTACGCCACGATGGTTGATACCCAGGGAGTCTATGCGCAGTTGGGCGCAAGGCTTACCAGCGTGGGAACAAGCTCTTTGAATGGTTACGCCGTAAGCCGGGAAGACAACAGCACTATTGCGGTAAAGAAGTGGGCGGCTGGTTCTGAATCTCAATTAGGTGCCACCTTCAGCCAGTCCTTTACCGCCGGCGACAGCATGGGAATGACCGTCACAGGTAGTAATCCCACAGTCATAGAGGTCTGGTACAAAGTTGGCGCTGGAGCATGGACATCGCTAGGAACACGATCAGATAGCACAAGTCCAAATACAGCCGCAGGCAATATCGGCATACGTTCCGGAGCATCAAGCGGCTCTCCCAAGTGGGACGATTTTGGCGGCGGAACAGTTTAAGGTTTGGCCCGGCAGCGTCGCACCAGATCTTTTGTTTTGGTTGACCGGAGGATCGGGAGTTGTTGGGCCAAAAAGCATTGATTGGTTATGAGTTATAAGGTAGCGACAGATTGGCGGCGGCTTCCAGTTGAGGCAAAGCAACAATTCCTAGATCGTTTACTGGCGGGGCAAGCGGGCAAGATCTCGCCAGTTTTCCAGCGGCAATACAGAAATGATCGCGTTGGTTTTGTGCATGACGTTTTCAACTGGCGCGCAGATGAAAGTCCGACAAAATATCAAGATGAGATCCTTGCTGCCGCGGAGACTCACAAACGCCGCGCGGTACGTGGTCCACACGGACTCGGCAAAACCGCAATCGCTGCTTGGGAGATCCTACACTTCGCCACAACGCGAGACGGCTCAGACTGGAAGTGTCCGACTACTGCATCAAGTTGGCGGCAGCTAACCAAATATCTTTGGCCCGAAGTCGCTAAGTGGGCGCGACGCATAAAGTGGGATCTAATCGGGCGCCCAATGTTTGATAAGCGGATTGAGTTACTCACACTGAGTCTAAAACTTTCAACTGGTGAGGCGTTCGCCGTCACGTCAGATGATCACGAAATGATCGAAGGCGCACACGCGGACAGCTTGCTTTATATCTTTGACGAAGCAAAAGCGATCAAGCCTGAGACGTTCGATTCCGCTGAGGGAGCCCTAAGCGGCGGCGACACGACAGAAGCCTACGCGCTCGCTATCAGCACGCCAGGAGAATGCTCCGGGCGCTTCTATGACATTCACTCGCGCAAGCCCGGATATGAGGACTGGTGGACGAGACACGTTAGTCTGCAAGAGTGTATTGAAGCCGGGAGAGTGTCTCGCGAGTGGGCAGAGCAACGCAAGAAACAGTGGGGTGAAAAGTCAGCCGTTTACCAAAACAGAGTCAAAGGCGAGTTCTGTTCGTCTGATAGCGACGGAGTAATACCGCTTGCTTGGATTGAACTAGCGAACGAACGCTGGGCGAGCTGGAACGATTCTAAACAGTGGGACAACTTTACTGGCGTCGGTGTCGATGTCTCGCGCAGTCAGAATGGGGACAAAACCTGCCTTGCCTTACGACACGAAAAAGTGATCACGGAACTGCGACGCAGCACCGAAGTTGACGTGATGAGTGTAACGGGCCAGGTGGCCGGCATTCTCCGTAAACGCGGCGGACGCGCTGTTGTCGACGTGATCGGCGTCGGCGCTGGCGTCTACGATCGTTTGATTGAACAAAAGTTTAAGGCCTTACCATTCAACGCTGGCGAAAGTAGCGCGGCAACGGATCGCAGCGGTGAACTTCAATTCCTGAATAAACGAGCAGCGGCATGGTGGCAGATGAGGGAATTACTTGATCCGGCGAACTGCGAAGAGATTGCCCTCCCTCCTGATGATGAGCTGATTGGCGACTTGACCGCGCCACACTGGAAAGTCACGAGCAGTGGCAAGCTTCAGATCGAATCCAAAGACGAGATCCGTAAGCGTCTCGGGCGCTCAACAGATACCGCAGATGCTGTAGTAATGATCTTTTTTGAACAACCATTGAGAAGAGTTCTCTGGGCATGAGGTGATCAAATGGCAGTGAGAAAAAACGTCAGCAAATGGGGACCAGTATTTTTTGCCACACTTAAAGAATGCGGCAACGTGAGCGAAGCAGCCCGAGTAGCCGGGGTTGACCGCAAAACTCCGTATCTCCGCAAAGCTAACGATCTGCGGTTTGCCGCGCAGTGGGAAGATTGCATCCAGGAAGCAGCCGACACACTGGAGCAGGAAGCTAACCGCAGAGCAATGGCGGGCTCCGACTTGCTTTTGATTTTCCTGCTTAAAGGTTTACGGCCGGAGAAATACCGCGAGCGCGTAACGCTGCCTCCTGCAGAACTGGACAGGTTAATAGAACAAGCATTGGCAGAAAGACGGACAGACGAGACACAGCCCGTAAACTAGGGGGGAAGCGTAATACTCATTGGTCATTCTGTCCCCATCTCTCCACGTTAAAAAAGGCGCGCCGTCAGAGATACGGATTCGAAAACGCGCCCATGCCTTCCGATTGATCGGCTTTGCAGAGGTCAAGTCAACCGTCGAAATGTCTCCCATGGGAGACAACGCCCCCACGTCCTACCGATTGTGATTACCATCGCTAAGATTTTGGATCTCCCCTCGTGGTAATCCGCAATTAACGAAATCCGTAAAAAGCCCAATAAATTCCAAATCCCCGCAAAACGGGGAATTGCAAAAACCTGTCAAATTTCTTCAAGCGACGTAGGGGGTTTTGCTGGAAACCCTCTGATTTCTAATCAGAGGCGTTGTGTTTGATTCTTCAGGTTTTGCTGAATGCGGGTCCGGTTGCACACACAGACCCGCACAGCGGAGCGGAGTTTAGTTGACTGATTCCGTCATGGTTGCGGGTTCAGTTTCGAGTGAGTGAAAGCGATCTAAAGCGGCGGCAGCTCGCAAAGCGGTTTGCTGGTCAGCATTGACGTAGCGGTAGGTTGTAGTTGGTTGCTGATGCCCCAGGATGCGTCCTACCTCAGCAAGCGGTATATGGGCGCCAACTAACCGCGTTGCGGCACTGTGGCGAAGATCGTGGAAGCGCAAGTCAGCAAGCCCGGCGTCGTTTCTTGCTCCTGTGAATGCGGTCTTCACGTTACTAACAATTCCAAACACTCGCATACGCGGATCATCTGGAGCCTCGGTCTTTAATCGTTCAAGTTCAAGTTTCAGCCGTGTCGTGAGGGCAACAGTGCGAGCGGTCGCGGTCTTTGTGTTGAAGGCCATCAGATTGATCTGACCGTTATCGAGGTCCACGTCACGCCAGCGAAGTTTTAGAAGCTCACCTAAGCGGCAACCAGTGTCTAATGCTGCAATGATAATGGGCCTTAGATGCCCACGTTTTGGCGCGTCACAGGCCGCTAGAAGCGCTTTCTCCTCATCGCGAGTGATAATCCTTTGCCGTTTCTTTTCGTCAGCCGTGCTAATGAGCGGGTCCCCCTTTTTAAAGGGATTCCCGCCCACGATGAAGCTCTCGGAAACAGCGACATTGAGCATCCGGCGCAAGAGTGCGAGTTCACGATTCACGGATGTAATTGATCGCTGCTTATCGGAGCGTGTTTTAGTTTTGAGGCGCACACTGCGGAACTCACGGATAGCACCGTAGGTAAGTGAGCGTAGTTGACGCGAGCCAAAGTGAGATTTTAAGACCTCAAGTTGGCCTTTCGGTGTTGCTGGCGAGCGCAATCCTGCGACTTTGCGATCATCTACGTATTCGGCTTCTTTGAGATAGTGCTTTTCGTAGTAGTTGCAGAGGTCAGCAAAGGTCATTCTTTCCTTACCGATTGACTGGCCGTTAGTCTTTTCTATGTCAGCAACGAGTTTATCGCGCTTGTCGATCGCGTCAGCCTTGCTTTCGGCACGTCTGGATAGGTCGTGACTCTTGCCAGTCTCCGGGTCAACGTAGATAACACGTGCCCACCAAGTGGCCGGGCATTTACTGCCGTGTTTATGGTTTTTTTGGCACGTCCAGCGCTTGATTATTGAGCCTTTGGGTTTCATGCGCTCACCCCTTTCTGAGCGAGCTGAGCGAGTTTTGCGCGCTCAGCGGCGATAGTTTCCCGCACAGCAAGGTGCCCCTGAATACTGACGCCGTAACCGGCTCGTCGGCAGTCAATGAGAATCCGTTCCGTTCGTTTGCAATTATTGTCGGGCAATGATTGTTGCAGCTCGTCCAGGAGCACAAGGAAGGCCGAAGCAATAGCGTCAGACGAACCCTCCGACTCGTCGCAAATAGTCTTTGCTAATAGCGCGATTTGCTGATCGGTAAGACTGGGAGTCTGGTTAGTTTTCGGCATGGCTCACCTCCGTCTCATCTTCTCGTGTGAATTGCCCGTTGTGCTGTCTTAATCCTTGTTCGGCGGCGTCCTGTAGGCCGATCTCTAACAGCGTGGTTAAAACCTTAGGATGGAATTCATTTGCTTCCGTTTCATTGCTTAGGCTTACAACCATATCCGCAAGCACGTCTCGAAGAAACTTGGGTGTCTGCGGGTCATTCAGAATCGTAGCAACGCGTTCTGCGGCGATCTTTGTGGCTTGTTGTTGTTTCTTAGTTCGCGGCATCGTTTGCTCCTTTCTGAGCGAGCAACGCTTTGATTGCATCGCTGTGGAGCGTGTCACACTTGGTGAACGCACAGTACAGAGCATGCATGGCTACATCTTCTGCACGGTCACGATGCTCGTAAATTTCATTGAGAAGTGAGATTAAAGCCAACTGATTTTCGTTCGAACCCGGCACAACTGAATCTTGTGCCAAGTTTGAGACGCGAGCCCAATCCACTTCGTATTTACCCGCTTTAGTTTCACGTTCTGCGGTTTTGTCTCGCTTAGTTCGTGGCATGGACTCCTCCTTTCCCAGTCACTTCGACAAAGTTTTCCTTGAGTAATTTGACGCTGTGATCAAGTAGGCTGGTAGATTTACGAAAAACGGCATTTCTGGCGGTTAGGGCTATGTCTTCAGCATCATCGGAATGCTCAGAGATGTAGTCGAGCAGGGAAATCAGACAGAGATCCTGATAGGCATCATCCATCGGGCTGGTGGCTCCATGCGCCCAAGCTTCGACACGCTCTTCCTCAAGAGTGTCAAAAAATGGCTTGTTGTCTTTTGTCTCTTCGTCGTCGGGCCGTTCAACTTGCTCACCTTTAACGATCTTGGGAAGGTCAACCAATACCACGGTCGCAAAGTCTGACAGACTCCTATAAGGGTCCGCGCCTTCGCGGTTGGCCTTGAACATTCTCTTTTTAGCGCGATTGATTTCGGTCGCAATTGATTGATGCAGTTTTTCGAGCTCTGTTTTATTCTGTTCCATATCTTCAATCCTTTCTAAGGAAGGTTGAGGGTCTAGGGCTGGCTTGGCGCGATGAACGCCGAATCAGCCCGCTTTAGTTATCCTTTTCTTTGCTTGTGACGGGGAATTTGTATCGAGCAAGCGCGAGTATGCGATCAATAGCCTCCTCAACATCTTTCGATAAGTCTTCCCGTTTTAGTAGCGATTCAGCTTCTTTGTAGATTTCATCTAGCGCAGCGCTCATGCTTTCTTCGTTCATTGTTGTTCTCCTATCGCTTTCCTGCCTTGCTATTCCGTTTTTTTGACTTCTTACGGTTCCAATAGGGTGATTTGCAGGAGGCGCAACGTACAGGGTCGTCAACTCGCGAGATCCAGGTTGCGCCGCAACGTTCGCACTTGCACTTGTAAACCGTGATCGGTTTCTTCATCTCGGGACTGAGTATACTCTCATGCGAGCATAGGCGCAAGCTCCTTCACGCACAAACATACACACAAAAAACCTGTCCGTCTGAGTCCTTGTCTGTCCGGGCCTGTCAGTGTAAGGTAAGACGCCGGAGGTCAAACCGACCAAAAAAGGTTCGTGGAATCCTAATTTGGTTGGAGACTTGTCCGACGTAGTCCGACGGTGTCCCGAGTGTAAGTCTGACTTCGAATCAGAAGGTCGCAGGTTCGAGCCCTGCCGGGTGCACCACTTTCCTTCCCTGGAGTTCCTCATGCGCAATTGCAACTTTGCTTTTCTGTTATTGCTTGTCGGTGCTGTCAGCAGCGGATCGCAAACAAAACCTGCAGGGTTAACCGCCAAGTCGATTATCCTCACTGTAACCGTCACCAACAAACAAGGATATATTAGTGGATTGAGTTCTACGGACTTCGCCGTCTTTGCGGGCAAGACTCCTCTGGATGTGACATCGATCAGCTTCGGAGACGAGCCGATGAGCATTGGGGATCATCTTGGTTATGTATGACGAAGGGGTCGGGGTCAAACTTCTCCGTAACCTTCAAGACGACTAATATGCGTTTCGACTCCTTAGGGTCAGCTTTTGCCTTAGTTCCCGCGGCAAAGTCGAGGATGGACTGAGCTTGACTTTCAACTCTTGCAACTTGGTGTCATCCTTTGAAGGAACAGATTTAATGCTAATCCGGTACTGCTGTCTCAGTTCAGTAGCCATCAGTTCTACAATCTCTATTAGATCCCTTTTGTTCCTGGGAACATATGTTACGCCACCTGTAATGTCAGTCACACTATCCAAAAATACTGTTTCTGTTATTGAACCAGGGGTGTAGGGGTTTCTGAACGTATGCGCATCTTGCGTCGCTATGGCATATACCACTGTGTCTCCACTCAGCAGCAGATCAAGCAACTCTGGATAGTCCACCTTGGAACGATTGTCGGAACCATCGCTAACCACCAGCAATATTCGCTTTTGGTGCTTACTTGTGCGGAGCTTTTCCAACGCCATGAAAAAAGCGTCATATAAAGCCGATTCACGCTCAGTCTCTACGTTTTCAAGTTTTGACAATAATGCGTCATGGTCGCTAGTCCAGTCGACCAGAGGCTGCGGCTTCTGTGCGACGCGGATTAGACAATAGTCGTTTGATGCGTTACTTGACTGAACAAATTGAGCGAGCGCACCCCTGAAAGTTTTAGATGCCGCGACACCATTATTGCGCTTATCATCGGACGACAGCGATTTATCATAAACAATGCAAATGGAAATCAAATTGGAAAAGAGGTGCGATTCTTGAAAGTGTTCTATGATTCAGCAGCAAATTTCCGCATCAAAGGATCATCACATGTCTGAAACGTCCGGCAAGCTTCCAAAACTCGCACTAATTGGTTTCCGTTATGATGAGAACTCGTCGTTTATGAAAGGGGCGGCCGAAGCACCGTCTCAAATTCGAGCCGCCTTGCGGTCGGAAGCCTGGCATTTGACCTCCGAGAATGGAACCGACCTTTCGGGAGACTCGACGTTCTTCGATGCAGGCGACATTGAGCCAGTGACGGGAAGCGATATGTTCTCGCTCATTGAGAACTTTACTTCCACTTTATTGAATGATGGGCTCACGCCCATCTGTCTTGGTGGTGATCATTCGATAACTTACCCGATAGTCAAAGCCTTCGCGCGAAAGTACCAGCCACTCAACATTCTGCATTTCGATGCGCACCCGGACATCTACGACAATTTCCAGGGAAACCCTCATTCACATGCGAGTCCGTTCGCACGCATCATGGAAGAGAAACTTGTGAAGCGGCTGGTTCAGGTGGGAATCAGAACATTCAATGCTCATCAACGTGAACAGGTGAATAAGTTTGGCGTCGAATCGATTGAGATGAAGAATCTTCGTGAGGGTTTGACGTTGGAGTTTGATGCACCTGTCTACATTTCATTCGACATGGACGCCCTGGATCCGGCCTTCGCACCAGGAGTTTCTCATCGCGAACCTGGCGGACTTTCAACACGACAGGCCATCGATATTATTCAGCGTCTCAGAGGAAAGGTTGTGGGCGCTGATATTGTGGAATTCAATCCGCGCATGGATCCTCTGCACGTCACCGGAACAGTTTGCGCGAAGCTGTTGAAAGAGATTGCTGCAAGAATGGTCGGTCAACAATAGAACCAATATGACTTATGGGACTTATACGACCTATTCTGCTTCACCCTCTTTTCTCAATCGGAACATAGTCTCTCGTCCGTTGGCCCAAATAGATCTGTCTTGGGCGCGCAATCTTCTGATCTTCGTCTTCCAATAACTCGACCCACTGCGCCAACCAGCCGCTCGTGCGTGGAATGGCAAACATCACCGGAAACATGTCCACCGGAAAACGCATCGCCTGGTAAATGATTCCGGAGTAGAAGTCTACGTTGGGATACAGTCTGCGTTTGACGAAGTACTCATCCTCCAGGGCGATTCTCTCCAGTTCAAGTGCAATGTCCAGCAATGGATCCTTACCCGTAACTTCAAAAACCTCATAGGCAACTTGCTTGATGATGCGCGCGCGTGGGTCATAATTTTTGTAAACACGATGTCCGAAGCCCATCAGTCGAAACTCACCGGCTTTTACGCGCTTGATGTAATCCGGAACTTTGTCGACCGAGCCAATCTCGTTAAGCATTCGCAGCACCATTTCATTTGCACCGCCGTGCAATGGGCCATAAAGGGCCGCCGCCGCCCCGGCCAGCGCCGAAAACGGATCCGTGTGAGCGCTGCCAATACTTCGCATAGCGTTCGTGCTGCAATTCTGTTCGTGATCGGCGTGAAGGATGTAAAGGACAGTTAGTGCGCGCTCGAGAACCGGGTTTGGTTGGTACTTCAGTTCCGTCGTCTTGAACATCATATTGAGGAAATTGCCCTCGTAACTTAGATCGTTGTCAGGATACGAATACTGCATTCCGATGCGATGTCGGAAAGCGAAAGCCGCAATTGTGGGGACCTTTGCAATTAGTCGATAGATCTGTTTCCAGCGACACTCGACATTGAAGATGTCTTTAGCATCAGGATAGAAAGTTGATAACGCCCCGAGCGTCGCTTCAAACATCCCCATAGGATGTGCGTTGTAGTGAAATCCATCGATGACCTTCTTGATGCTTTCGTTGATAAAGGTGTGGTATGTGATATTCCTGGTCCACGCTTGCAGTTCGCTGTCAGTCGGTAGTTCTCCGTTGAGTAAAAGATAAGCTACTTCCAAATACGAGCTCTTCTCGGCCAGCTGTTCGATGGGATAGCCGCGATATTCAAGAATGCCTTTGTCGCCATCGATGAAGGTTATCTTGCTCTTGCACGAGGCCGTATTCATAAATGCCGGGTCGTACGTCATCAGGCCAAAATCAGCGTCTGACTCTTTGATCTGACGCAGATCCATCGCTTTGATGGTCCCGTTCTCAATTGCCAGTTGATACTGCTTTCCTGTGCGGTTATCAGTAATCGTCAGGGTATTGTCGCTCATGCTCTCTCTCCTGATTTTTTGGGAACGGGCGGATCGGCAATGTCACCGGGGAGATTAACGCTATGCGCGTTCGCGATCAACCAGCCTTCGAAGGACAACGGAATTATTTATCATTGCTCATTTTCCATTGCTCATTTTCCCTTTTTAACCCCTGGCTCCGAAGAATGAAATGGAAAATGACAAATGGAAACTGAGCAATGTCCAATAAAAAGGCCTGCACAAAAACGGCAGGCCTCGTTCACATGACGTTCTAACTTTGCTTTAAGACTTCATCTTCTTCGCTTGTTTGATTTCTTCATCGACATGCTTGCGAGCATCCTTTGATTCCTGACCGCTCAATCCAAGGTCCTGCAGGGTCCGTCCAAGACTATGGCCCGCAGCCAGACCAGCCAGAATATTGTCGCGGGTGATGCCTGGAAACCGCGTGCCCAGATTTTGCGCAAGCCTCGTCGCTGCAACGTAGTTACCAAACGTCAAATCAGGATTGTTCGCCAGTGCTGCCTGATAACCACTTCGCAAACTGTTCGCACTTATGTGCAACGTCCGCGGCACTCCCGGATGATCCATCAGATCGTCGTCCGCACGTCGCATGTTGTCTTGCGCTCGCCGTGCTCGTTCCAGACCCGTATCGGACCGGCCGTTGGATTTTACTGAAGCATTCTCGAGACCATCGTCAGAGCGACCTCCAGATCTATCCGACGCGTTTCCCAGACCGCGATCAACTCCTGTCCCGGATGACGCACCACCACCACTACCTCGACCTCCACCAACTCCGCCACCTCGACCTTTACCCTGCGCTGCTGTCGTTATTGCGAGTCCCACAATCAGCAGAGTGAGAACCACAGTGTGTGCTACGAATCGAAGAACCTTTGTCATAGAAACCTCCCTAACCTTTTCATAGTTTGGGTAATCGAAAGGAGAGAAGAGCAGTTTACGCCAAAGGCGAAAGTCTGGAGAGCACCAGCACGAAACGCAATTGTTCTGCAACAGAATAATCAGATTAAGCGAGCGCGAGGTCACTTAATGCCCAACAGTTCGACGTCAAATTCAAGCGTCGCATTCGGTGGGATATCGGGCGGTCTGCCAAACTTGCCGTACCCTAAATTGCCCGGGATGATGAGTTTTCTTTTGCCTCCGACTTTCATCGTCATGAGTCCTTCATCCCAGCCCTTGATGACCTTGCCGACTCCGATCTGGAAATCGGCGGGTGCACCGTGTTTGGCTGAACTGTCAAACTCCTTTTGAGTGCTTTGAGTGACTCCTCGGTAATTGACAGTCACGGTTTGACCTGGCTGAGGACTTGGCCCGTCACCAATTTTTTCGTCTATGTACTCGAGGCCCGACGGTGTCTTAACTAACTGACCACTCGCCTTCGGTCTATTGACAATGAGATACGCGACAACTGACAACGCAAGTATTGCGACGACCGCAATTGCTCCGATGCGGAGATTGCGCGTACTAAACAATGAAGGGCCGCGACGCGCCTCGGCAGCAGCTCGCTGGGACCTTTGCTTCTTTCTCTTGTTGATTTTTCTGTGTCGACTCTGCGGCACTTGTTTGTTCCTTTGGAGGGAATTGGGAAATTTCTTATACAGATAATGTTGAACGGATTCAAGTTGACAGTGGCAGATCTCAAATTTCAGATCTCAGATCTCAGATGGGAACCAGGAACTGCATAGTATTTGAGATCTGGAATCTGAGATCTGAGATCCGCTGATCACTTCCCACATTGTATTATTAGCCCATGCCAATTGCCGCTGTTATCCCCAAGCCAAACAGCCCTGTTGAACTGCGCGAAGTGCCTACACCGGAATTGGAGCAAAACTCGGCGCTGCTCGAAGTAGACCTCTCAGAAGTTTGCGGCACTGATGTTTATCTGCATCGCGGCCTCCTCACTGGCGTCCCATATCCACTTGTTCCGGGACATGTCTCAGCGGGACGTGTGGAGAAAATTCGCGGCGAGGTCTTAGACGTGAATGGTCACCGCTTCCGCGAAGGCGATCGAATTACATTTCTAGACGTCCATCGCACTTGTAATGCCTGTTGGTATTGTCTGGTGGCAAAGGCAACTACGCGTTGCCCTCATCGCAAGGTGTATGGAATAACTTACGGACTCGATGACGGCCTCTGCGGAGGTTGGGCCACTCACGTTTATCTAAAACCGGGGACGCGTTGCATTCAACTCGATACGAAGCCCGAGATGTTTATGGCCGGTGGGTGTGCGTTGCCTACTGCGTTGCATGCGGTTGAACGGGGTGAGATCCGAATAGGTGACACGGTGCTTATTCTTGGCTCAGGCCCAGTCGGAATAAACGCGATTCTTCTTGCACGGATGAGCGGAGCTTTGCGTGTTCTCTGTATCGGTGCACCGCAGGCAAGACTTGATTCAGCGTTACAAGCAGGTGCGAGTGAGGTGCTTAACATCGAGACACACGATGTTGAAGCTCGACTCGATTGGGTCATGGAGCAAACCTCAGGCAGAGGTGCGGATGTAACGATTGAAGTTGCCGGTGTCGTCGGGGCGGTTGTGCAAGCAATGCAGTTTACGCGAGACGCCGGCCGAGTGGTGATTGTCGGCCAGTACACCGACCACGGACCGGTTGAATTCAATCCACACTCAGATTTGAACCGAAAGCATCTGGATGTGCGAGGCTGCTGGGGATCAGACTTCTCGCACTTCTATCGTGGAGTGCAAATCGTTTCTGACGAAACGAGAGCGCAGCCGTGGAACGAAATGAGGTTGGCCAGGTTTGGATTGAACGATGTCAATGAAGCTTTGGCAAAAGTAGCTGAAGGAAGTGTATTGAAGGCGTTGATTGATCCAACGCTATAATTGTCCGACGAACTTTAGTTTGTCGTGGTGACGTTCAAGGACTCGATGAATCACCGCGGGCACCATATCGCACCACGACAAACTAAAGTTCGTCGGACGTTTCAATCTCGATCCGTGCCATCACGGCCGCCCCTTCTCTGCCGAACTTCATCCTTCATCGCCTGAAACTTCTTCCATTGCTCAGGCGTTAGGACCTGCTGCAATTTCTCATCAGCCTGACGACGAATGTCCGCTACCTTTGGTTCAGACTCCTTGCGCAAAGCTCTGAGCTGGTCTCTGGTGTCGCTGAAGATCTGCTGCACTTTCGTTTTTTGGTCAGCGCTTAGTTGCAAACGCTCTGATACCTGCTCAAACCGGTCGCGCGGCGTCACGTTGCGTGCGAGACTCCGGTACAGGTTCATCGCAAATATTCCGGTCGTAAATCCCAGCGCGAAAATGATCGCAGCTATGAGTCGAACCTGCCACCGGTTTTTAGTAGTGATGTTCATAACTTATTTCCCTTCATCACCATCGACATAGATTGTGCTCAACACCTGGTCGTAACTCATCTGGTCATCAGATGCCTGACCAAGGAGAACAGACTCGGCCGAATACGCTGCAGCAGCTGTGTCATCCGCGGAGGTGTTGGCCGGGGCTGGAACGATGAAGCTGAGCGCTGCCAGAGCCGCAGTTGTCACAGCCATTGATGAAACGAGCGCACCCGCTGACTTCCACAAGCGAGACAGTACCGGAGTATTTTCCACGGCCTGTCCTTCACGCCATGCGGCCATTACTCTCGTTTGAAAGAAAGGTGACGGCTCAACCGTGACTTGAGCTCGCTCCTTAATTACAAGGCTCGAAACTTTGGCTGCCTCGTAAGCACTTTCGCACGACGTGCAATCCCGAATGTGTGTGTGCACGATCTTCAACTGCTCTCCAGACAAGTTCTTGACCGGCGCACTGTCGAGGATCTCGATGATATGTTTAACTTTCATGGATAATGGAGCCTCCCACCTGAGACTTTTTCCCTTTGCTGCTTAGCAGTTTTTCCATAGCTTCGCGAAGCTTCTTCCGGGCTCGAAAGGCTCGAACTTTTACCTTCGACTCCGACCAGCCTGTTGCCTCCGCAACTTCCTTCACCGATGCATCTTCACCATCAATCATCATGAGCGCCAGTTGGTCTTCCTCAGGCAAAACTTCAAGCACGCGATCCGCCAAATCTGCTGCAATCAAATTCTCTTCAACTGACCTCTGTGACTCACTTCCAGAGCTGTGGTGTTCTAACCAGGTTGTTTCATCTTCAGTTAGATCAGCCACCGATAATTCAGGCCGGCGCTTTGCGCTCCGCAACATATTCAAACAAGTGTTGGTCGCGATCCGCGTGAGCCATCCTTCCATTGAGCCACGTCCTTCAAAACTCTTAAGTTGAGTGAACGCTTTTAAAAATACTTCCTGCGCTGCTTCCTCAACTGAACTTCGCTGTCGAAAAAATCGACTTGCAACGCTAAACACCCGGGGACTGTAACGACGAACGATTTCCGAAAAGGCAAACTCATCGCCTTCCTGCGCTTGATGCGCAAGGTCCAAGTCTGAGACCTGTTCGAGCCCGTTTGTCAGAAGCGGTCCTCATCGGAGTAACGGAAGGCGGACTGTCTTGGACGAATGTGTGCAGTCCGCGCTTCCGTGGGGGAGACGCTTACTTGTTTCCGTCTTTGCGCATTTCGCCGCGTCGAGCTTTGAACTGCGCTTTGGACTGTTCCAGCTGGGCCTTCTGCTCAGCAGTTAAAACGGAAAGGGTCTCTTGATGAAGCTTAAATCGCTCTCCCATGAGCTTGGCTTCAAGACTTGCCATCTCCGTCAGTTTCTGAGTAGCCAGCGCTTCATTGAACGTACCGCCTTCGTTGGCCTGGCGCAACTCCTGCCGCTTGGCTCGGAGCTGATCCATCAGCGGTTTGTTCGTCTGAGCAAACGTTTCGCGAATCTGTTTCATCTTCGCTTTCTGGTCCTCAGTTAGATTTAGCTGACGGAAGGCATTGCCTCGCATCCCTCCCCAGCCGTGTTCTCTTCGAGCGCCACCATCATGCCAACCCTTATGTGCACCTTTGGCGTTGTCCTGACCAGTTGAAACTGTCTGGGCAACTGCGATCGAAGTTGCTAAAGCAATCGCGGAGAGAGTAGCTATTGCTAGTGTCTTAAAACTTGGTTTCTTCATCGTGATTCAATTTTCTCCTAGTTCCTTGTACTTGTTCGGGGAAGCCCCTACAGAAACAAAGACACGGGTTAGGGGAAATTGGTTACAGATTGGAGTAGTTGCCGATTTCCGATTGCCAATTGTCGATTTCTTTGAAGTCGGCCTTGCATTCGGCAGCGTAGCGAGAATCGGCATTTGGCAATGGCTCTGCACAAAAGTCAGATACCACCTGCTTTAGCAGCGTGGAGATTCAAATTTGCGCTAGAGTGCGCCCGGAACCTTATGAGGTGATACCACCTGCTTCAGCAGCGTGGAGTTTCAACTTCTCGCTAAAACCGCG
>Ga0207707_10000117_pt1 | contig 80929 bp, 71 predicted proteins | sample KBSC83BmetaG_FD_184336 | JGI IMG/M metagenome (GOLD analysis project Ga0207707, IMG submission 184336) | Corn rhizosphere microbial communities from Kellogg Biological Station, Michigan, USA - KBS C8-3B metaG (SPAdes) (version 2) | ecosystem: Host-associated > Plants > Roots > Rhizosphere ... | reverse complement strand
GTCTTTCTGCAGCTGATGCAAAGCAAAAGCGCTGTCCTTTCCTCCGCTCCAGGCAAATACCACCGCTGTTTTATCTGTCATGCCGGAAAAGGTACATTTATTTAAACTATCAAAAATGCGCGTAAACGGGAGAATTTAATAACTTTAACCAGCAATGAAAAAAATACTACTCCTGCAAATTTCCATTTTAATTAGCCTTTCAATGCAGGCACAAAGATTTTTTTATGTTGAATCAGGAAATATGGCGGAGAGGCCGGTAAAAGAACGTCTTTTAAAAGCATCTCAATTCGTTTCCCCGACGCCGTTAATGTCGGACTATACCATCAATACCGAAATTAATTTCAAAAAAGAAACCAATACGGCATCTGTAAAAATTACTTTAAAGGATTCGCTCACTTTCAAAACAATCTATCAGGCAAATGAAGCATATGAATTCGGTGTAACCACGCTGAATCCGGAAATACTTTTAAATATGGCGATGAAAGTCTTAATCGAAGAAAATATCAACCAGATCATTTCCCAGGCAAAGGACAACCATTTCAATAACGGCACGCGTCTGATTGAAAAAAGGAAGGATAAGATCTAAAATCTGGCCCAGCCATATTCCTTCATCCAGTACAGGCACCTCCCGAACCACTCATTAAATGGCGGCGCTGTAAGAAAACCGTGTTCTCCTTTTTGATACAGGTGCAGTTCCGCCGGAACCTCATTTTCACGCAGGGCTTTATAAAAATAGAGGCTGTTCTTTACTGATACAACGCTATCGTCTGTTGCCTGGATAAGGATGGTGGGCGGGGTATGGCGGGACACCTGGAATTCATTGGAGTAAAATGCAATCTGCGCTTTGGAAGGAGCAGGACCCAGGAGAAATCCCCGTGAACCGGTATGCCCGACGCTGTCTGTAAAACTGATCACCGGATAGATCAGTATCATAAAATCAGGCCGGAGACTAATGCCATTCCGGTTTTTCAGAAAGGGATGAGCGAAGTGGGTTCCGGCAGTTGCTGCCAGATGGCCTCCAGCAGAGAATCCCATGATTCCTATCTGATTTGGATTAATATGCCATTCAACAGCCCGTTGCCTCACCACTGCAATCGCCTGCTGTGCATCCTGCACAGGTCCAATTGATTTATCCTGCATGGTCCGGTCGCTGGGCAGGCGGTATTTCAAAACAAATGCTGCAATTCCTTTTTTGTTAAATTCCCGGGCAATCCGGCTTCCTTCCCAATTGATCAGTAAAACATGGTACCCTCCGCCCGGACAAATAATAACAGACGTACCATTTGCCAGTTCTTTTGGCGGAAGGAATACAGTAAGGGTCGGAACGGATACTTCGCTTACAACTGTATCCACCTCTTTACTGACCTGGAATTTCTCCTGATCAGGCACCGCCTTTGAATTGGGGATTGTTCCACCGGCATATAAAGGAATAATCTGCTGCGCGGCGGAGTTTATTGTCCAAAAGAAAGAAATCAGAGTTAACAATATTTTGTACGGTTTCATATGGATTGTAATTTATCCATTATGCCGTTCAAACCAAAATGCAATTCCCCCGTGAGGCAACACTGCCAGAATTCTGCCTTATTTTAATTACTTTTTTCCAGCAGCTGATTTGACTTTTGTAATAGTTCTTCGGACTCCCGCATCAGTCTCTCAAACTTATCCTCTGCAGGTCTCTGCCCTTTCCTCGTTTCAATGACCTGCTCCTGTTGTGTAGTTTCCATGACCTGCTCCTTTTTTGTAGTTTCCATGACCTGCTCCTGTTGTGCAGCTTCGGTGACCGGAGATTCTTTTGCGTTATAAGCTGCCAGCGCCTTAACCTTTTTCATGTACCGGATTCCTTCCGTCTTCGTTAAGGTGGTCAGGCTGCCCTGCCCTTCAAAGAAATATTGCGTGGCAATAAATCTCTTAACATGCCGTCTGGTTTCCGCAGGGAGATAACGCTGCAGCACCCAGAAATTCCGGCTGTTTGATTTCTTTATTGCGCGATACACCGGTGCAGGCCCGCCGTTATAAGCAGCGATCACCAGGAGCCAGTCGCCGAACTCCCGGTGCAAGTCCCTGAGATACCTGGCCGCAGCCCGCGTGCTCTTATAATAATTTCTGCGTTCATCATTCCGGGAAGAGGTTTTCAGTCCTAAAATACGGGCAGTTGCCGGCATCAGCTGCCAGGGCCCGACAGCACCTACATGTGAAACGGCCGTTGATTTTAATTCCGATTCTATGACGGCCAGGTATTTTAATTCATGTGGCAGAAGATAGAGACTGAAAACAGAATCAATGATGGAAAAGGGGCCCTCGCTCCTGTGTTTAATACTGGTCAGATTCCGGTTGCTCCTTTTAATATAGGCCTTAACGAACTGCATTCCCTGCCGGTTCAGCTGCGCTTTAGGCGCAAGATTGGCGGAAGTCATCAGTTTTTTTTCCGCAGGATTAGCTGAAGCAAATAATCTGGATTTGCCTTTGGTAGTGGAAACAGGTGAAAGAAAAAGTGCACTGCACAAACAAAGTGTTAATGGTGATTTCAACATCGTTTAATATTATAATTAAAACAATGCCGAACCCAGGTTTGGATTTACAGTGAATACATGCCAGACATAGAATATTGGAAGAATTTATACAGCGTGTTCCGGGGTACGGTCGTTTGGGTCTTTCATTTTCGGAGCTGTATTGTTTAAAGATAATCCGGCAATCAGGGATTTCATAGGTAGTTTAACGCGAAAAAGTACGACGCTCATTTAATAAGGTGAGTACCAGCAGCTTCCAATAAGATGCAAAAAATTTCGTTATGCAGGAAAAAATACAGGCAGGCAGGCCGGTCTGAAATGGCGCTTTCAAATTTTACAGTGGTAAAACAAAAAGAATTCCGACATTTGAATCATGATTCGCACCTGTCAAAACCTCAAATCCCCATTCTCAACTGAATGAATGTAAAATCCATTTTGCTGAATTTTTCCTGCTTATTTATTTTACTCACCGGTATCGTATGGGGTTCGCATGCGCAATCCCTGCCCGATCCGGGGCTGATTGCCATGGAAAAAATGCGTTTCGATGCGATGATCCGGCAGGATACGGTAACCCTTTCGAGGATTCTCGCGAATGACCTGATCTATATTCACACCAATGGGGTTATAGACGACAAGACCTCGCTGTTAAAAAGTATTGCTTCCGGTTCCGTGGTTTACAAGTACATTCTTCCCGAGAAATCCATCACCCGGGTGGAGGGGAATTTCGGCTGGGTATATGGAAAAGCGAATATCCGCTTCAAGGTTGCCAGCATCAATATGACCATCGACCAGTATATCAGTTTTATTAACTTCTACCGGTACTTCCGGAATCAATGGTTACTCGTTGCCTGCCAGAATGCCAAAGTGAATACGGATATCCCGGATTTTAACAAGCCTCCTGCACCACAGGTTAAAAAAAGCATTCAACCGGCTATTTACTGACCAGCAGACGGAACTCCCGTTATCAAATATCAATTTTTATTTTCCTCCTGTTCCTTCCAGCTAAGCAGAAAATATTTACTTGACCGCAGAATATAGCTGTAATATTCATAGTCGTTATAAAATGACCGGATGAAATCATAGCCGGGTCTGTATAATCGCATAAATGTATCCAGGGCCGGCGGCTCGAGACCTGTTATCCTTTTTACGAGCGCCCTTGAAAAGCGATGATCAATATATTTTTCCTGCTCGTCGTACAGGAGCCGGCTCCGGAAAGCCAGCATTCTCCTGTTACGCCTGCCGCTGAACAACAGGTCCAGGCTGATGCCCATACCGGCACCGTCGTTTGAATTGCCCAGTACATCCGGACCGTCATAGTCAAATATTTTTCTGTATTCCATGCGGTTTTCCAGCGAATCCTCCTGATAATTCCGGGACCTGATATATACGGGTTCCAGCGAATCCACATGAACCTGCAGGCTCATATCAAATTGTTCGGGGTAACTGATATCCTTTACCGGGAATTTTTCCGTCCTTTTACCGAGGTATGAAAAGTAAATGGAGTCGCCGGCAGGAAGTCCGATCCGGTAATGCCCGGAAGAATCGGTAGCGGTTCCGGTTCCGGAAGTTCCCATAACGCTGACCCCCTGCAGGGCAAAATGCCCGGATTGATCATAAACCGTTCCGGCAACTTCTACCTGGGCTATCGCTTCCGGACCGGAAAAAACCAAAATGATAAGCAGAATGTTTTTTGATAAAAATCTGACCCCGTTCATTTCAACCGGAAAATAATTCACTACTGTCGGATCTATTGTAAAAAGGTTGTTATTTAACAGTTATAATAAAAACAAAAGCTGCCGAATGAAATTCAAACAGCAGCTCTGCAAATTGCTTCTCAGAAAATGACTCCGGTGTAAAGCGGGGTTATTTCACATTTTTGGCAACTATACCGCCCAGTTCAAGCATGGAAACCTGTGATTTTCCTGCAAACACGGGTTTTAATTTAGCATCCGCATTGATCATCCTGCGGTTCTTGCTGTCCTGCAGATTATTCTTCTTGATATAATCCCAGATCTTCCGGATGATTTCGGTTCTGGGTAAAGGTTTGCTGCCAACCACATCGGCTAAGGCCGGACTCAGTGTCAGCGGAACCATAAATGCTGCATTAGGTTTGCGGGCAGATTTCTTTTTTGGCGCTTTCTTAGCTGCCTTCTTTGGCGCTTTTTTAGCTGCTTTTTTTGCTGCTTTCTTTGGAGCTTTTTTAGCTGCCTTTTTTGGCGCTTTTTTAGCTGCTTTTTTTGCTGCTTTCTTTACTGTTTTTGCCATTTTTTTAGAATTTAATAGTTAGTCATTCTTACCGGGTAAGTAAGTTCTGCTAATATAGTGGGATTGTTGAAATTTTTAGGATATAATTTGTCACAATACCCTGCGAAACGGTTCATTTTATGAAGCTTTTTTGAATTCGGGCATTTCAGCGGCCGGGAGAGACATGTATCAGCCCCGTTTTCTGCGAAATGGCAGGGAATCCGCATCCGGCCCGGATACCGGCCTTATCCGGAAGGGTACCAGTTTCCGGGATGCCAACCCGCCGTAAAATCAGAAGCCTGGTATTTGCAGGCAGTCACTGCAGGTTCGATGGAGGACTCCAAATACGCAGTCTTCTTTTCAGCCTCCGATCAGCTTTAGGAAGACCTCTTTTTTTCTCCGGGATACATCAATAATGTCCCCATTGCGCATGGTGACCTGGCCGCCGTCGCCGCGCACATATTTCGCAATATAACTCAGGTTGATCAGGTGAGAATGGTGAATCCTGTAAAACCGGTAATCGCCCAGGAGCTCTTCAAAGTCCTTCAGCTGACGGGTGACCAGCAACTGTTGTCCGTTCAGTAAAATCAGTTTCGAATAATTGGAACTGGATTCAATCCGGATGATCTGTCTGATCTGCAGGAACTCGAGGCCGTCGTTGGTCGGAATGGCGATCTGATCATCCTGTGTTCGCGGATTGGCCAGATTTCTTTTTAATATTTCCGCCCGTTCCCCCGATTTTTTTTGCGCAAAATGTCCAAGCCGCTCAACCGTTTGCTGCAGATCCCTGATGGAAACCGGTTTCACCAGATAATCAAAAGCACTGATGCGGATCGCGTTAATGGCGTAGTGGTTATAAGCGGTGATAAAAATAATTTCAAAATCCAGTTCGGAAATCTGTTCCAGCATTTTAAATCCGCTCATTCTGGGCATCTCAATATCCAGAAAGATCACGTCCGGCTTATGCTGCTGAATCAACAGGATGGCATCTTCGGGACGCTGGGTTTGCGCCACTACCCTGATTTCCGGGCAAAACTCCTGGATTTTCAACTGCAGGTTCTGCAGGCTGTTCAGTTCATCATCAACCAGGATGGCTTTGAGTGCTTGCATAGTTAACAATTTTTATAGCAAATTCTATTCTTGTACCTGCCGGCCGTTGTTGTTCATCATAAAGGTCAACTATTTTTACACTGTTTGTATTTGTCGGATTCTGGTTGAATATATTTATCCTTTCCTGCGTAATTTTCATGCCGACACTTTTGTAGAAAGGCCTGTTCAGGTCCTTATATGCCCCGGACTGTTCTCGCCCAATACCATTGTCTTCAATAGTGTAGTGAATCATCCCGTCTCCCAGGGCGATATTCAGTAGTATCCTGAGGTCAGTCCGGTCGCTCGGACCAATGCCATGAATAATGGCATTTTCGAGAAAGGGCTGGACCAGCAATGAGGGCACATGGTACTCTCCGCCCTGGAGAGCGGGATCAATTCTGCAACAATAGGAAAACTTATAATTAAACCGCAACAGCTCAAGATCAATATAGAGCTGAAGCGATTCAATATCCTTATTTATTTCAATCAGTTCCTGATAACTGCTGTCCAGGATGCTCCGGATAAACCGGGCAAATTTATTCAGGTAATCGGAAGCCAGCTTCTTCTCATTCTGCATGATAAAGTTCTCAATACTGTTGAGGCTGTTAAAAAAGAAGTGCGGATTCATCTGGGCGCGTAAGGCCTGCATTTCGGTTTCAGCAATTTTTTGTTTAAGAGCCGATTCCTCCTTCAGCTTTTTTGACTGGATGGATTTATAAATAAGAAAAGCGACAAGCAGGGTCAGGAGGAAACCTGCGCCGATAAAAAACAATAAAATATTGTTGAATGCGATCTGTTTCTTCTGAACGGCTGCCAGTTGCTTCAGGTTGTCATTTTCCAGCTCTTTCTTCCGGATCACCCATTCCGATTCATTCACGATCATGCTGCGCCGGTTCTTTTCAGAAAAAAGCGAATCGGTAACAGACCGGTACATCCTGAAATAAAATAAGGAAGAATCTTTTATGTTCAGGTGATCGTACAAGGAGGACAACTGTTCGGCAGCCTGCGCCCTGCCCTCCGCAAACTGCGTCTGGTCGGCCAATCGCAATCCCTTTGAAAGCAAATCGATCCTGGCCCGTACGGGAAGATATTTCAGGTATTTTGCCTTCGCAAGATATACCTGGATTTCATTCCGGAGCGCAGAATCCTTGCGGGCAATGGCAATTGCCTTTTCAAAGAAAAAATTGGCGGAGTCTTTATGATTGTTAACAGCCGCCAGCTTTCCGTATCCCAGATAAAAAGGAGAATAAATATAATTTTCATTTGCTTTCCGGGCGAACGGCATTCCCATGTCCAGCATATTCCGCGCACTCGTATATAATCCCTGCTCAAAATCACAGCGATTCAACAGTTCATAATTAAAAGCCACTCCGCGCCAGGACCTCAGTTTTGCATTGATACCGATCAGGCTTTTATTAATATCGATGGCCTGCCGGGCATAACTGCGGCATCTGTCATAGTCCTTCAGTGAAAAAAAATTCTCTCCGATATTATTCAATGCCACGGCTTTTAGCCGGAGCGCCCCGCAGGAATCAGCCAGGTCGATAGCCCGGATATAGGCCGCCGTGCTGGATTCAAAATTACCTGCCGAAGAAAGCAGGATACCCAGATTGATGCCGGCGAGTGATTTGCCGTAGAGGAAATGCAGGGAATCGCTCAAACTGGAAACGCGCTCGTAATATGCGAAGGATTTGTCCGCATCCGTTTCGCTCAATGCATAACTGATTCTGTGCAGGTTAAGGATCTTTATCGAATCATCGGTGGAATGATCGTTTACCCATCGTATCATGCTGTCCACATACGAAGCCGACTGGGCCGTAACAATTTGTGAACCGGCGAGGGAAAAACAAAATAAAAGGATACAGAGGCGGAAATAAGGGTTAAAAAGCCTGTTGACAACAATCCGGTATAAATATTTATGGAGAATCGCAGCAATCATTAACCGTTAACATTTTTTCTAAGATAACCCTTTTATACATTCGCTTTCTGCATCAGGGCCTGCGGCGTATTGGCCATAATCCACAGATCATATATAAAATTGGAATTATTTACGTAGTCGATATCAAGACCGATCCTTTCCTCATCCGTCATCACTTCCCTGCCTCTTTGCTTAATCTGCCACAGTCCGGTGATACCTGCCGGCGCCAGAAACCGGTCCGCCAGCATGTTGGTAGTTAAGGTTTCCGCTTCATATAAAGGCAGGGGGCGATTGCCGACAAGCGACATATCGCCGGTCAGCACATTGATGAGCTGGGGCAATTCATCGAGGCTGGAATTGCGCAGAAAGCGGCCTACCCTTGTTATCCGGGGATCATTTTTTACTTTAAAAAATCTCGGTTTATGAGATCCCTGATACTGATTGAGATGGGCCAATTCGATCAAATGCTGATCGGAACCGGTAAACATGGTTCTGAACTTATAAAAATTGAAAATACGGTATCCCTTGCCCGCCCGCCTGGAAATATAAAAAACCGGCCACCCCGATTCTGCCATCACCGCCAGCGCGATGAGGAAAAATAAGGGTGCCAGCAGTAACAACAGGAAAGAAGCGACCAGTATATCAAAACATCTCTTTAAAAAATTGTAAAGAACATTCGTAAGCTGCGGAGCATTTTCCTTTTTTTGCATACGCTCTCTTTCCCTTATTCCGCATTTGACCTTTTGCATAAACCGAACCTTTCTTATAAATGCCCTTTCATCATATTCGCTCATAAATAAAATATCGTCTGCCAATTTGTTTTTGACATATTCATGGTGATCCGCCGAAGTCATTTTGTCCGCGTCTATGATAAACGGAACGCCGGAAAGGATCGGATGGTTGGCCAGAAACCCGGCAAGCCGGGTTATCGCTGCGAGTCCGAAATGCGACCCGCAGCATATAACTTCCGGTGGGGCGTGCTTTTCACGGGTTAGCGCCGTGATGGCCTCCTGCATGTTCGCGGAAGCATAGCCGTGTTTGAATATACTTACCAGTTTATCCACGTGAGCCCGTTCAGATCCGATATAGTAAAACCCGGTCATGCTGTCCTCCTGCGTCATAAGAAAGGTTTAAGGTTAATGGCTTGATGTCATGCAGTCCTGAATCCGTTACAAAATACACCCTGCACGAACCAGGTGAGTCGCGATTGTGTGGTTTGCTCAATTTGGCATGTAAGTGGCGGGAAGAAGGGTCTATTTCCCCCTGCCCCACCCAAACCAATCGTTGAAATTGGCATAGATCATGAGACCGAGGAGGAGCACCATACCGATCACCTGGGCATATTCCAAAACCTTCTGGCTGGGTTTACGCCCTGTGATCATTTCCAGCAGGGTAAATAAGACGTGGCCGCCATCTAATGCCGGTATGGGCAGGATATTCATGAAGGCAAGGATCACGGAAAGGAATGCGGTGATGGTCCAGAATGATTGCCAGTCCCACATGGAAGGAAAAATGGAACCGATTGCCTTAAAGCCGCCAACACCTTTATAGGCGCCTGTTTCCGGAGAAAGTACTTTTTTAAACTGGTCGATATAGGATCCCAGGGTTTCTCCGGCCAGATGAATACCTGCGGGGAAGGAAGCCAGGAATCCATATTCTTTGCGTTCGATTTTTATCAGGCCGAGACTGTCCATGGTTTCCGGATCGGTAACGCGGTAAAAACCCAGGGCTCCGTTTGCCGTAACCTGAGCATGCAGTGTATCGGTATGGCCGTTCCGGTCAACCGTGAGGCTCACCATTTTTCCTTTATGCGCGTCCACTGCCTTTTTATATTCTTCATAAAAAGGCGTTGCAATCCCTTCCACTGTGGTAATCTGATCCAGTCTCCTCAGTCCGGCCTTGTAGGCCCCGGAACTATCGGGAACCAGATCGGCAATTACCGGCACGCGCGGAAGGAAAAATGGCAGACCGGTCCTCTTTTTTTCAATCAGCTTTCCGATCAGGTTCACGGGCAGGTCAATGGTTTTTCTCGCTTCGTTTCTTTCAATTACCACTGTTTGACCGAGTAATAATTTCTTGGTCAGGTCATCGAAATAGGTAATAGATTCCCCGTTGACCGATAAAATCTTGTCCCCGTCGCGGAAACCCATTTCATACATGAGGCTATCCGTAACGGCTACACCGTAAGTAAGGCCCGACATCGGAATTTTTTTTTCGCCCCAGGTATACAGGATCATGGCATAGATCACAAAAGCCATCAATAAGTTCATGGTCACTCCGCCGAGCATAATGATCAGCCGCTGCCAGGCCGGTTTGCTTCTGAATTCCCAGGGTTGCGGCGGTTGTTTCATCTGCTCCTTGTCCATACTCTCGTCCACCATACCGGCTATTTTCACATAGCCGCCCAGCGGAAGCCAGCCAATACCATAAACGGTTTCGCCGATCTTTTTTTTGACCAGGGCAAACCAGGGATCAAAGAATAAGAAGAATTTTTCAACACGGCATTTAAAGATCTTCGCAGGCAGGTAATGACCAAATTCATGCAGAATGACAATCAGCGACAGGGAGAGGATCAGTTGGGCGGCTTTGCTGCCGGCATTTGCCCAGTCTATTGCCATCAAAATCGGGGAATTATTCATCTTACAAAGGTCAGCCGCAGGTGGCGTCCCTGCAATGTTTTATTGAATTTTTTACAATTTAATTAAGGAAGCCGCGAAGTTACGCGCCTCGCCATCGCTGTCAAAATAATCTTCGAGCGTTGGTTGTTCGATAAATGGTATTTTCTGAATGGTTTTCTCAATGAGATCCGTCATATCCAGAAAGCCGATCCGGTTCTTCAAAAAAGCATAAACTGCAATTTCATTGGCGGCATTCAGCACACATCCGGCATTACCTCCCGTTTTCAAAGCATCCATTGCCAGTTGTAAATTGCGGAATGTGCGGATATCCGGATCTTCAAAACTCAGTTTATCCGGTTTATTGAACGAATATCTCGGCATTTTATTCGGAAGCCGGAGAGGAAATCCCAATGCATACTGAATGGGCAGTTTCATATCCGGCAACCCCATCTGCGCTTTTATACTCCCGTCCTCAAACTGCACCATGCTGTGAATAATACTCTGGGGATGTATCACTACCCGGAGCTGATCCGGCTGCAGGTTAAAAAGCCATTTAGCCTCGATCATCTCCAGACCCTTATTCATTAAGGTTGCAGAATCAATGGAAATTTTCGCGCCCATTACCCAGTTTGGATGCTGGAGCGCATGATCTCTTTTTACATTGAGGAGAAAATTAGGTTTCTTACCCAGAAAGGGTCCGCCCGAAGCGGTGAGTATAACTTTCTCTATCCGGTTGCGTGTTTCACCAAGCAAACATTGAAAGATGGCTGAGTGTTCAGAATCCACAGGGATCACGGGCGACCGGTTTTCGACGGCCTTGCGCATCACGATATCTCCGGCAACCACCAGGGTTTCTTTATTGGCCAGCGCAATGGCTTTCCCGCTTTCAATGGCTGTGAGGGTTGGCATCAGGCCGGCAAAACCAACAATCGCTGCCATCATCACATCGTAAGAATCCATGGCGGCCACTTCCTGCAGGGATTTTTCTCCACTGAACACCTTGATAGGTTGTGCATCCAAAGCTTTTTTTACCAGCTGGTATTTGGATTCATCCCCGATAACCACAATATCCGGCAAAAATCTGAGCGCCTGCTTAATGAGCAGGTCGGCATTCTGTTGCGCCGTCAGCACTTCCGCAGAAAACAATTCCGGATTAGCCGCAATCACTTCCAGGGCCTGCGTCCCCACCGATCCGGTGGAACCAAATATGGCAACCCTTTTCTTTTGCTGATTATTCACCATGAGTTTCCGGCATATTGATTTAAAAGTAATGATTTCCGCGGGCTTAGAGGGAAAGATCAGTCACTGTATTTTTCAAGCTCCGCAGCAAAACTCCGGTCGTTGCTGAGGCGGGGAACTTTATTTTGTCCGCCGAGTTTACCGATGGATTTCATATAATCAATGAACCCATTTTTCTTAACGGGATGAATCTGCAGGGGCTGCAGAATATTTCCGGAGATGAGATCATCATAATAAATATTTTTTTCGCGCAGGTTGCTGTCCACCTTGCGGGCGAACGCGTGTATGTCCACCGGACGCTGTTCGAATTCCACAAACCATTCGTGAAAGGATTTTCCCTCTCCCTGCCCCATGATATAGGGAGCCACGGTAAACTCGTTGATCTGAACGCCTTCTTCTTTCGCAGCTTTCATCAGACTGTATTCTACTTCTTCTCCGATTACATGTTCACCAAAGGCAGAGATAAAATGTTTGATCCGTCCGGTTACCACAATGCGGTAGGGATTGGTGGAAACAAAACGAACGGTGTCCCCGATATTGTATCCCCAGAGCCCGGCATTGTTGCTTACGATCAGCGCATAGTTAACACCCGGTTGCACATCTTTCAGGGAAATGCGGGCCGGATGTTCATCAAAAATTTCCGTTGCCGGAATGAATTCAAAAAAAATGCCACTATTGGTATTTAACAGGAGTCCTTCCTCCTGACGGCTGTCCTGGAACGCAAAAAATCCTTCCGATGCCGGGTAAGTTTCGATGGTATCCACCGGTTTCCCGATACTATCCAGTAACCGGTCCCTGTAGGGTTCAAAATTTACACCGCCATGCACCAGCACGGAGAAGTTGGGAAATAAATCCTTGATCTGCTTGCCTGACACCTGCATCAGCCGGTCAAAATACATTTGCATCCAGGGAGGTATACCGCTGATGAGCGTCATATTCTGCTGGATTGTTTCATCCACAATTTTATCGAGTTTGGCTTCCCATTCATCAATGCAGTTGGTTTCATAACTGGGCAGCTGGTTGGTACGCAGATAATGCGGGATATGGTGGTTTACGATCCCGCTAAGCCTTCCGGTCGGAATGCCTGCAATCCGTTCGAGTTCGGGAGAACCGGAAAGAAAAATCATCTTTCCGTTGGCAAAACCCGAATTACCTGTTTCCGCCATATAGCAAAGCAGGGCATTTCGGGCAGTATTGATATGGTTCGAAATGGATTCCTTGGAGATCGGAATATATTTTATCCCACTGGTGGTTCCGGAGGTTTTGGCAAAATAAATGGGCTGCCCCTTCCATAATACATTGTGCCTGCCCTGCCGGATCTGATCTATATAGGGTTTAAACTGCTCATAATCACGGATGGGCACGGCATCCCGGAACTCCTCATAGGTTTTTACGTTTTCCAGGTGATGCTCCCGTCCGAACACCGTTTTTGACCCGGTTTTCAGGAGGGTCTTCAGAATATTTTCCTGATCCTCGGTAGCGGAACCCATTTCCTTGCGGGTACTCCTATATATATAAGAAGCAAAAGGCTTGGCAAAAAACGACTTTATCTTCATATCCTGGCAGGCAAGTTGAACGCAAACCTACAATAAAAGCCAATACCCCCGCCCGGGCGCCCGGACTGTTCAAGTTTTTTAACCGAATCCTTCGAAATTACCCCGAATCCCCTTACCTTTGCAGCCCTAATATTGCATCGTTATGTTCGCAGTTGTACAAATCGCAGGCAGCCAGTTCAGGGTCGAAAAAGACCAGACCTTATATGTTCCCCGCATCGACGGAAAAACCGGGGACCAGGTGGAATTTGCAGACGTTTTACTGTCCAGCGCTGATGGTAAATTTTCTGTTGGAAAAGACGTGAAGCAGGTGATCAAAGCAGAAATCCTGGATCAGGTGCAGGGCGACAAGGTGATTTCTTTCAAGATGAACAGAAGAAAGGGATTCCGGAAGAAACATGGTCACCGTACACACTATACGAAAATCAAAGTGACGGAGATCGTTTAATGTCATTTTCATCCACCTTCACTCCGCTTCGGCGGACGAAGCAATCTAAAAACGCTCAAATCTATTCCTCATGGCACACAAAAAAGGCGAAGGCAGTGTAAAGAACGGCCGTGATTCGCAGAGCAAAAGACTCGGTGTAAAAATCTTTGGTGGCCAGGCTGCTGTTGCCGGCAACATCATCATTCGTCAGCGGGGTACCGTATATCATCCCGGAAAAAACGTGGGAGTTGGAAGAGACTTCACCTTATTTGCACTCTCCGACGGCGTGGTAGAATTTAAAAAAGGGAAGGCCGATAAAACCTTTGTTCACGTTCTCCCGGCGCCCGCCACCGCGTAGTAAATTTTTCCTTACTTAGTAATTCTTTGGAATAATTCAAAAAAACATTTGGATTATTCTAAAGAATTTATATTTTTACTGGGTAAATTAGTTTACTAACCATTTAAATTCTACAAACAATGGCAACAGCAAAAAAAGCAGCTAAGAAAAAAGCAGCTCCGAAAAAGAAAGCAGCTCCGAAAAAGAAAGCTGCAAAGAAGTCTGCAAAGAAGAGATAGTTTCTTCCTTAGTTGGCTGACAATATCAAAGTCCTCCGGAACATTCCGGGGGACTTTTAGTTTTTTGTACCTTCGTATCCTCATCGTCTCAAACTCAAGCCCATGGCGGTTGACAACAGTTTCATCGCAGATCAGTTTTCTCTCCTGGCCAAGCTCATGGACATCCATGGAGAGAATCCTTTTAAAATAAAATCCTATGCATCGGCAGCATTCGGCATTGATAAATTAACGGAAGATCTGACCACTATTCCGCGTGAAAAAATCAATACGATCCGGGGCATCGGACCGAGTATTGGTAAACAAATCATCGAAATTTTAGACAGCAGTGAGCTGACCCAGCTCCGGGAGATTATTCAAAAAACACCCCCCGGTGTCATCGAAATGCTCAAAATCAAGGGGCTGGGTCCAAAAAAGATTTCCACAGTCTGGAAGGAGATGGAAATCGAATCCATCGGTGAACTGATGTATGCCTGCAATGAAAACCGGTTGCTTTTATACAAGGGTTTCGGTGAAAAAACCCAGGATAATATTCGCGACACTATTTCGTTCTACCTGAAGAGTCAGGGAAGTTTTCTCTTCGCCGAGCTGGAAGGTTATGTTCACCTGATTCAAAAAAACCTGAAGGAAAATTTTCCCCAACAACTTATTTCCGTCACCGGTGCCTTTCGCCGTCAGCTGGAAATCGTTGTTCAGCCGGAATGGATCTGCAGCATTCCCTTAACAGATCTGGAATCCCATTTAAAAGCGCAAGCTTTCACGATGCAGGAATCTTCCGGCAACCAGCTCATCGCAACCGGCACGGAAAATATTTCATTAAAATTTCAATCGGTTCCCCGGGAATCTTTTTATTCATCCCTTTTTGCAGGGAGTGCCAGTGAGGTATTTCTGGATGCGTGGAAAGCGCGTTTTGCACCGATAGAAAGTCCGGCTTCTGAAGAAATCATATTTCAGCAGGCAGGCATCTCCTTCATTCCCGCGGCATGCCGGGAAGATCCCGCGGTGCTGGATCAGGCCGGTTCTTCGTTTCCTCCGTTAATCCAGACCTCGGATATCAAAGGCATCATTCACAGTCACAGCAACTGGAGCGATGGTCTGCAAACCATTGAGCAAATGGCCAGGGCCTGTATCGAACAGGGATTCGAATACCTGGTGATCAGCGACCACAGCAAGTCGGCTTTTTATGCCAACGGTCTTTCAGAAGACCGTATCCGGGAGCAACATCTGCACATCGATGAACTCAACCGGCAGCTGGCTCCGTTCCATATTTTTAAAAGTATCGAATGCGATATCCTCTATGATGGCAATCTCGACTACAGCGATCAGATCCTGGACAGTTTCGATCTCGTGATTGCATCCGTTCATTCCAACCTGAAAATGAATGCGGAGAAATCCATGAGCCGGCTCCTGCGCGCCATTGAAAATCCTTATACAAGGATCCTGGGTCATCCGACAGGAAGATTATTATTAAGCAGGCCGGGATATCCCGTGGATCATAAAGCGCTTATTGATGCCTGCGCGGCGCGGGGGGTGGTGATTGAGCTGAACGCGCATCCCCGGCGGCTGGATCTTGACTGGCGCTGGGTCGACTATGCCCTGCAAAAAAATGTGATGATCTCCATTGATCCCGATGCCCATTCCGTTGCAGGATTTCATGATATTCATTACGGCGTGCTGGCTGCGCAGAAGGGAGGATTGCGGAAGGAACAAAATCTGAGCAGCTTTTCGCTGGAAGAGATGAAGGGGTTTGTTCTGGGTTGACGGTTAACAGTTGACGGTTGACGGACTATATGCGTATCATAGAGATCATACACTATCGACTTGCTTCACTGAAAGTCCGTCAACCGTCAACTGTCAACCGTCAACCATTAGACGCTGCAAGCGGCAGCTCCACATAAAACGTCGTTCCGTCATCCACCGAAGTTTCGAACCAGATCCTGCCCTTGGCCTGTTCCGCAATGGTTTTGCTCATGGCCAGTCCGAGACCGGTACCGGATGATTTGGTCGTGAAATTGGGCGTGAATATTTTCGACTGCATATGGGGCGGAATTCCTTCCCCGTTGTCGGCTATTTTAATCCGGATCCGGTCGTCAATCAATTCCTCACTGACACTGATCACACATTTATCTTTTTCATGACAGGCTTCAAAGGCATTTTGCAGCAGGTTGGTGAACAGGCGGTTCAGTTGTGTTTTATCTGCATAGATCAGGATTTTCTCCCTTACCGGCACCCATTTGAACAGGAGGTTCTCCATGGTTTCGTACAGGGAAACCAGGGAAAACAATAAATCATGCAGGTCGAAAATTTCCCGCCGCGGATTCCCGATATTGGCAAACTGGGAGAAATCGGCGGCGATCTTCGATAGATGATCGATCTGTTCCACGAGGGTGTTGGCCACATTCGCCGTAAGTTCTTTCATGTTTTTTGCGTCCCCGGTATTGGCTTTCTGCAGGTATTGAATACTCAGCTTCATCGGCGTGAGGGGATTCTTGATTTCGTGCGCGACCTGCCGCGCCATTTCCTGCCAGGCGCCTTCCCGTTCGCTCTTGGCCAGCGCGGCAGCGCTTTCTTCCAGCTGGGCGACCATCCGGTTGTATTCCCGGATCAGTCTCCCGATCTCGTCATTCTTATTCCATTCAATGGCTTCATTCGTTTTGCTCAGATTCACTTCCCGCATTTTCTCTGAGATCAGAATGAAGGGAGAAGTAATACGGTTGGTCAGAAACAGTGCAATCGTTCCCGCAATCAGAAAGATGAATACATTCAGATTCATGATGGTTACCAGGAAACGGGATATTTCATCGTTTAATTCATCCTCCGTGTTGAAGGAAGGGATATTCAGATAAGCGGTGGTTTGCTGTTTGCCAACGCGGACCGGACAATAGATGCTCTGAAAAGTAATTCCGCCTATTTTTTCCTGATTAAAGTATTCCACGGAATTCAGCCGGCTCATGTAAAAATAGGCGAGCGGATTCATCTGCTCACTCAGGATGCCTTTGGTATAGATAAAGGGGTTGGAGGAAACGATGAGGTTCCCGTTCAGATCGTACAGGTTTATTTCAGCATTGTGAATCTCGGCGGTATTGTTGATCATGGTTACGAGGTCCTCCCGTGGCACGGATAAAAGCGGATTCAGGCCCGGACTGCTCGAACTGTATCCCGATAACCGGTTCTCTATTTCACCGGCCATCACTTTCAGGGAGGAACTCAGGCGGTCCTGGTTGTTCCTGTTATACCGGTTAATTAAAAAAAATATCGTGGATACCCCGATCACCAGGAATAGAAACAGGCTCACAAAAATGATCGTGGTATGAATCTGGGAACGTATATTCAGCTGCAAATATTCCTTCAGCTGCTTCCAGTGCAGGCCGGTCTGGATCAGGATAGAACTGAGCCAGAACAAAGCCACCAGGATAAGGAATGCGCTGAAGAGGTACGAGAACAGGGTGATGGCTTCTATTAACAGATTATCTTTTTTGGCAATCACAATCACTTTGTCGTCTGAAATGAAGTGCCACAACTCGTCATAGCCATTATTTTTCCGCTGATAAAAATCTTTTTTTGGAATCAGGCTGTCCGCAAGCTGGGTCGGAAACGGATAATTGTTGTAATAACTTATCAGTTGATTGTTGCTGTAAATGGCATAGGAATAGAAAGACGAGTATTCGGGAACAAATTCTTTGCGCTGCTGGGTAAGCCGGGGCACGAGTCCGTCACTTTTGTAACTCCGCGGCTCCGCCTGAACAAATAAATAACCAATTGTTTTACCGGACTCATCACTGATGATTTTTTTATAGATGTAGCTGAATTTATCATAGGCTTTCTCATAATACATGAGGTTCGGAATCGTGGTCGGTTTTCCCTGCAGCTGAAAAACGGTATTCAGGGTATCGTAGGAAACGTTTACCTGGTTAAAGAGCGGTCTTTCCGCCGAATCGTAGGTATAGATCTTTGTATCGTATTTGCTGAGGTATGCGCTGAAATTGATATTGATCAGGCTATCCTTGAGAAAATGATTCTGCACGGGATCCCTGAACCGGTCAAATTCCCGGAGTAAAAAATCGTTGTTGAAATAGATGAGGGACATGCTGACCAGCTTTTCGCTCGACGGGTCAATCTGCTCGGCCAGCCGGTCGGCAAAGCTTTTACGCTGTTCAAGTTCGATTTTCCGGTTCTCAAAAATGATGATCACTGAAATGGAACTGGAGAAAATAAAAAGCCAGAATAATATTTCCGATACGTTCAGCTCGTAATGGAGCCCGGAGAAGAGGTTTCGCATTAAGAGCCACAAATAGCATAGCAGCCAGATCAGCACATAAATATCCAGTTCTACAATGGAGGTTTTAGTATGGAAAGTAAGAAAGCTTAGCCCGATCGTAGCTACCAGGATAAAAATAATCAGCACATTCCCTTCAATAAATCCACGAACCATCCGGAGCAGGATCTGGGTGAAAAAGAAATAGCTGAGCGCCAGGGAAGCCAGGATGATGAAACTTACGATGCTGTACCTTGTCAGGCTGAAAAAATTGGTCACGTTAAAGGATATGCGGGCGTCGGCCACCAGGCTCTGCACGATATCCGCAAATACAAAAGTGATAGTTACCAGCACCACCATCGTAACGCCGATAATGAGCCAGCGCGTCCAGCTTCTTTTAAGTAAAGGGAGGGTATATTCTCCCATTTCCTGGCGAACAAACAGGACAATCCAGCAAAAAAGAAGGGCATTGATCAGCAGATCACCGAGGGACCGCAACACAAAATTGGAGCTGTAAATAGTAGGATCAAAGAGTTCGTACTGACGTAAATGCAGGATCTCCGGAAAACCGTAACTGATGGTCCGGAAAAGCAGTATGGTCAGGGTGAGGAAAAGTATTCCGGTAATCCTTCCGTACTTCTCAGCAATGGCGTGGGCCATATTGTGCAGGATGACCAGGATAACCAGTACTGCTATCAGCACAACCAGCAGCAGCACGATACTGTATTTTGCCGCATTGTACGATTCGGTCTTCTGCAGATAAAAAAGCGGCCTGCCCGCCAGGTTTTTTACGGGAAACTCCGTAGGAGACAGGGAAATACGTACGCGGTTTTCCGCCGATGGAAAACCGACGAATTCGGGTGGAAGATTTTCAGGGGAAATATAATATTGCCAGCGCACCGGAATCAGGGCCAGCACGGTCAGCGGATAAGGCTCAACAGCAGGAAAGCTGTGTTTGATGATTTCAAACTGGCCGTTGCTGAGGGTTACAAAATAATCTCCGTCCGGTTTGAGGAGCAGGCTGTCCGGCAATACCGATGACTGGTCACTCCAGAAAGTAAGATGTTCACTGAACGGGTGATTCTGCTCATAGATCAGGATACCATACTGCTTCTCCATCAGATTGTCCAGTTCCGTCAGGGAATAATGCTGATCAGACAATCTGCGGATGAGCTTTTCATCGTTCAGTAATTTCTGAAAATCGAATTCCCGTTCATGCAAAAAAGATTCTATGGAATTCCGGAGGATCCGGGTGGTGGAAGATCCACTCAGGTAGATATTGATGATCCAGGCTGCTAAAAAAAGTATAATGCCCGCCAGGAGCAGGTAGACATTTCTGCGAAGGAAATTTTTTAGAAAAGCAATCAATCGTAGCGTTTTTGTTTTTTAACAGCGTTCCAAATGGCATCTAATTCTTCGAGTGAAAGGTCCGTCATCTGCATGCCGCTCAAAACAATGGCTTGTTCCATTTTTGTAAACCGGTCAATGAACTTCCGGTTCGTTCGTTCGAGAGCCGTTTCGGCATCTATATGCAAAAATCGTGCATAATTGATCAGCGAGAACATCAGGTCGCCGAATTCTTCCTCCATATGCCGGATATCGCCGGAATCCACCGCCTCTTTCAGTTCCCGGGTTTCTTCTTCCACTTTCTCCCATACTTCGTTGCTGTTGTTCCATTCAAAGCCAACCTGCTTTGATTTCTCCTGCAGGCGGATTGCCTTTACCACGGCCGGCAGAGAAACAGGAACTCCGCCCAGCACGGATTTCTTTCCTTCTTTCAATTTCAGGTTCTCCCAGTTCCGTTTCACATCCTCTTCATCCCGCACTTTTACATTCCCATAAATATGGGGATGCCGGGATATCAGCTTTTCGCTGATGCCGTTCAGCACTTCATCCAGGCTGAATTTTTCCTGCTCCCTGGCAATGCGGGCATAAAAAATCAGGTGCAGGAAAAGATCGCCCAGCTCTTCTTTTATTCCCGTCCAGTTCTCGGCAAGAATCGCGTCCGTCAGTTCATACAGCTCTTCTATGGTCAGGGACCTCAGGCTTTGCAGGGTCTGTTTGCGATCCCAGGGACATCCTTCCCGAAGTTCGTCCATTATTTTAACAAGCCGCAGAAAGGCATCGGAAACTGCTTGGGTATTCATAAGCTACAATTCTATTACGGAATAAAGCAGGTAACCAATGAAGAGCATTAGCTGTACTGCAAAAGAAAGAATAAACAACAAGATATATTTGGCCAGTGTTTTCAGGGGTCCCTGCTGATAAAAGTTCCGCATGGCCCTGTAATAATACCAGAACGGGAATATTATAAGGGCCGCGTACACCCAGTCGATCCATTTCCAACCGGAAACGGATTGTATGCCGCCGAATAATAGTAGCAACAGCAGGATCAGAAAGGAAAAAATATACAGATGCACGGCAAAAATGGCATGATCCACATAGTAAAATTTTCTTCGCCGCACATACAGCAGTTTCAACAAAAGAGCAAATACCGGCAGTGAAAGGAAAAAGAATTTAGGAAAATGATGAATAAACTTATCAAACCATTCCTTTAATAAGGCAGACCGATTTTCATGGTAACGTTCTCTTAATTCAATCGTTTTCTTTTTTACCGTTCTCCTGATCAGGCCATCCCGCTTTTTGGCAGGAAGGGACTTTTGGACAGAATCATATTCCGCAATGGAATGGTATTCGGATTGAAGCCCTGTAATCACCAGATCGTTCTTATATGTTGAATCCTGCAACCCTTTTATGGTTGCTCCGCCTCCAAATGCCTTTTTTATTGCAGCAGAATCCTCCGCCGTTTTGACATTCGACAGCATACTGTCCAACTGCAGGTGACTCAGTACAGGCCGCCGCGGACCCTCTCCGATGTGAATATTTTTAATATTCAGCATCGAAAAGAAAATAATGAAGAAAAAAGCGGAGGTAAAGATATACATCCGCACCGGATCCAGATAGGATGCCCGCCTGCCCTTCATATATTCTTCGGAAAGAAAGCCCGGTTTCCGGAAAAGGTCCTTCACCGTCACGAAGAATTTGCCATCGAAATGCGTGATATCCGAGAAAAAATGACTGATCAGATGACCGACGGTTTGCCTGGGTTCTATATTCTCCTGGCCGCAAACCGGACAATAACGCTCCGGCGTGGGTGTGCCGCAATTAAGACAGATTTTCTGAGCCCGGACCTTACTGTGTGACAACCGGCAATTTTAATTAAAAATAAAGATATTCGTTATAATTAAGCCGGTCTTTTTCCGTTAACCTATTGATCTTAAATAATGAATATGAAGGGTAACAGGTATTTCATGATCCTGGTATTTATTTTAACGGCAGTTTCCGGAAGTTCCCAGTACTATTACAAGGATATCCTGATTAACCGGCAAACGCAGGACACCTGGAAAGCTTATTTTACCAATAAAGTGGGTAAAGTAACCATTCTGAGCACAGGGCAAAACGGAGAACCAACCGAAGGATTTGATTGCAGCCAGACTGTTTCGCCGGATTTCAGGTCCATTCTTACCTTTACCAAATCCGCAGATGTTCAGCCTTCGACGCTTCAGGCTTTCTACGATCAGAACGGAAGGATCTTACGAACAGTGGATACCAGCGATACGTACAAAAGCACAACGGAATATCAGTACAACGAACAGGGTGCCTTAACAACGGTGAGCAACACCGCTTTGGAAACCGATAATCAGGTGGAAGCACGGGAAAAGCATATCTGGCTTTATAAGAACGGGAAGATTGACCGGATGTTAAAAATTAAAGGTGGAACCGACAGTACCACGGTTGAGTTTAAGTCGGATGACAATGGAAATATCATTGAAGAGAGGGCTTTTCACGGGAAGACAGCTTTGCCGGCGATCTATTACTATTACGATCAGAACGGAAAGCTGACAGATATTGTTCGTTATAATGAAAAAGCGGCGCGGCTGCTGCCGGATTATATTTTCGAACACGGGCCAAATGGAATTTCATCCATGATCTTCGTTCCCTCCGGTTCCAGTGATTACCAGAAATGGATTTATCAATACGATGAGCACGGGTTGAAGACGCGCGAGACCTGCTTAAATAAACGGAATATCGTGCTGGCAAGACTTAATTACCAGTATAGTTTCCGATAGTTATGAACGCTTTGGGGATTTGGCAGGAAATTTGATTTTTAAAGCCGGTCGCTGAATCCGCACCCTGAGAATACATAAATCCAAGTCTATGAAAGGCCTTCTATCCTTTTGCGGGAAGCTTATGTTCCTGCGCACTGCATCCATCCCCATTCTTTTCATCGTATTAAATTTTTCCACGGCGCAGGCGAAGTCCGTTTTAATTGGCTCCGGTTCCGGTTTTGTTTCGGTTCAGAACATGAACGGACTAAACCCCGGCGATGTGCTCACGATTGCAGCCGGTAATTATACCGGAGGTTCATTTTCAAATCTCAGGGGAATTACGATCACCAATAACGGAGGCCCGGTCATTTTCAACGGAACCGTAACCCTGAATACATTGGTGGAATGCCAGTTTTCCGGCTTTCAGTTTAAGAACGTGGCCGGTATCGGAATCCGCTGGGACGGAAATTCCAGGCGTTGCGTTGAAAAACAAATTGCTTTTTATAATGTGCAGGGCGATGCCAACAATGCGTCTGAACACAATCTGTACAATGGTGATACATCCAGTTTAAAAATGTACCTGTGTACATTCGACAGTCTTACCCTCTTCAGATCAGGGCTGCTGATGATGGCAAGCTGGGGTGGCGCTGCCAGCGATATCTGCTATATGGACAGCATGATTTTTTCGCATATCAAAATAGACAGCACCCTTAGCAACGGAACCGAAATCCGGGGTACTTTTTTCAGAATGGATGCGCATGACTGGAAAGTAACCTACAAAGGCACGAACAATGTATTGGGCGACGTAGGTTTATTTTATATCGTGGGCAATGGCTATTTCCACAATATATACCGAAATGGCGGTCGCGGATACATGATGCGGATCTGGAATACCGGATTAAAAACGGGAAATAACAATACCGGAACGTATTTCTACAATAATATAGACCTCAACAGTTCGGTGTACGGTACGGTAGATACACGCATCGAAGGCGCGGAAACCCAATTTACTACCGGTGGCAATTGTTATATCTATAATAACACGGCAGGAAACAAGGATGACAATATCGGATATTGGTCTTCCATCGCCGTTGTCGGGCAGTATCCAAAACCTTATTCCTGCCAGGTCCGCAACAATCTCGGATTTAACCTGAAAACGAATGGCAAGCCGCCAATTACCATGAATCAATCCAGCGATACCTGGGAGCCCGATTCATCCAATAACCTGTATTTTGATAAACCAGACGGCGTGCTGGATCCGGTAACAGGCACTCCCGTTGTCAATAGTCCGGTACTGGGAAAGGGAATTTCTGTATCCTGGATTCCGGATGACCACTACCACAACCCGAGAACGGGCGCATACGATGTAGGTGCGGTTCAGCATGGAGGCGCTCCGATTGCCGTAAGCAATCAGGGGCCGGTTGCCAATGCGGGCAGTAATCAGACGATTACTGCGCCTGCAAATAGTATTACCCTCAACGGAAAGAACTCATTTGATCCGGATGGCCATCTCACCGGTTTCCACTGGACACAGGTTTCGGGTCCCGCTGCGGCACCGATCACCAGCGACAGTATTGTCGATCCCTTTGTCTCCGGACTGATGACCGGCCAGTATGTATTTGAACTTACCGTAACCGACGACAGCAGTGCTACCGACAAGGATCAGGTTACCATAATCGTAAGAGCGCCAGCCGCTGCACCCGCTCCACCAGCATCTCCGGCAGTTCCTCCCCCGTCGTCAGCACCTGTGGTGCCTGTAGCACCTGTAACACCTGCAGCACCGGCACCTCCGGCAGCACCAGCAGCACCAGCGGACAGCCCGGTTGTAAATAAGGTACCGGAAGATTCGGATCAGTTGGTTCTTTATCCAAATCCGGCACATGATATTATTACCGGAAAAATCATCAGTAAATCGAATGGCACTACGCTGATAAATATGTATGACATGCATGGACAATGGATACTCAGCAGCCACTTTGAAAAAACTGGTGAAACGCAGGAAGAAAAATTCAACATCAGCCGCCTTGCTGCCGGCGTGTATATTATTCAGGTGAAAATCAGCAATCGAAAACCCCTGGTCGCCCGGTTCCTTAAAAATTAATGCATGCCTTCGGGCATGGGCATTTTCTTCCTGTTTCTTTTCACCAGCAGAACAATCGGAATACAGATAACAAAGATGATTCCCAGGTAATAAAAAACATCCATATAGGTGAGCACATTCGCCTGAACGGTTACGGAATAGTCAAGCACTTTATAGGCAGACTTTAAAGCGATATCTGGCTGCATGCCCTTTGACATAAATCCATGCTGCAGAATATTCAGCCGGTTATGAACATCCGGATCATTTATTCCGAGTTTACTCACCAGATTATTGCGGTGTTCCATATTCTGCCGGGCCATAAAAGTGGTGATAATGGCAACCCCAAATGATCCGCCCACCTGCCGCATCATACCCGTAAAGGAAACGCCCTGACCAATTTCCGCACCCTGCAGGGTGCTCAGCGATAAAGTAGTGATCGGAATAAAGAGCATGGCCATGCCCGCACCCCGAACTACCAACATCCAGAAAAAGGCTCCGGAACCGGTATCGTTTGTCAGTATCCGATACCCCCAGAAACAAAAAATGGCAAAGGCCAGCATACCGATGGAGACGAGGAACTGCTGGGGTACACCCTTCTGCAGCATCTGACCGATAACCGGCATCATGAATGCCGTGGTAACAGAAGAAGCGACCATTAACAATCCGGATTGCTCGGCCGTCCAGCCAAGCGTGCTTTGGGTATAAATGGGAATGATAAAAGTTGACCCGTATAATCCAAATCCCAAAATAAAGGTGAGCACCGTCCCGATCCGCAGGTTTCCGTTTTTCAGTACCCGCAGATTCACGATCGGATTGCGGAAGACGGATTCGCGCCAAATAAAAAAGAATGAACCCAGCACGGTGAGGCAGCTGAAAAAGATGATGTATTTATTGGCAAACCAGTCGTCGTCCTGCCCTTTCTCCAAAACATACTGCAGGGAACCGATTGACAAAGCGAGCAGGAAAATGCCGAGCCAGTCAATATCTGCCAATGCGCTTTTTTTACCATAATTCGGATTCCGGACAAACTGCAGCGTAAGCAGCGTGGCAATAACGCCAATGGGAATGTTGATATAAAAAATATACGGCCAGGAAAAATGATCCACGATATAACCTCCCAGCGGAGGCCCGAGCGTTGGCCCCACGATGATACCCAATCCGTAAATCGCCTGGGCCATGCCGCGTTTTTCCTGCGGATAGGCTTCGGTGATGATCGTTTGGGAAGTGGCCAGTAAAGCGCCTCCGCCAAGCCCCTGCAGAAAACGGAAGAATACCAGTTCCCAGATTCCGTTGGCATTTCCGCAGAGAAAAGAACAGACGGTAAATATCATGATGGAAGCGGCAAAATAAAGTCTTCTCCCAAACTGATTGGAAAGCCAGCTTGTCATCGGGATGATAATCACATTTCCGATGGCGTATGCGGTGATCACCCAGGCTACTTCGGTGAGTGTTGCGCCGAGGTTCCCCCGCATGTCGTTCAAGGCCACGTTTACAATTGTTGTATCTATAATTTCCAGCAGCGTACAGGTAATGGCCGTGATCGTGATGATCACACGCCTGGAACCGTATTCAACCATGGAATCGGGACGGAGATCCATAATGTTCTGTTTCAGAGATATAATTAGTTACCGCCGATATGAACGTCCACATCAACATTCATCCCGGCTTTCAGCCTGTTCAGCAGCGAATCATCCGGATTGTCAAATTCAATTTTAATGGGCAGGCGCTGTACAACTTTTACGAAGTTGCCGCTTGCATTGTCCGGCGGGAGCAACGCGAAACGGGCGCCTGTTGCCGGCGAAAACGAAGATACTTTCCCTTCAAATTCATGACTGGGGAAGGCATCCACATCCACGATCACTTTCTGTCCCACCCTGATCTTGTTAAACTGCGTTTCTTTAAAATTGGCAATCACCCACACGTGCTGGTCCAGCACAATGCTGAAAGTAGACTGACCCGCATTCAGGAATTGTCCCACCTGCACATTTACTTTGGAAACGAGGCCGTCTGCCGGGGCGGTAATGATCGTATAGGATAGATTCAGCCTGGCATTGTCTACATCCACCTGCCTTTGCCTGATGGCCGAAGCGGCAACATCAATTTGAGAAGACGTAGCGTGGGTTTGACTGGCCATCGCATCCGACTGGCTGGCCGCCTGCTTTTTCTGCTGTTCAAGAATCTGGAGCTGTTTTTCAGCAGATTCCTTCGCAGCCTGCTTATCTTCGAACTGCTGCTGGGTTACGGAATGATCCGCAATAAGATTGGCATACCGGTTAAATTCCTGCGTGGTTTGCCATACGTTCACTTTTGCTTTCTCTATCTGGGCATCCACTGCCAGTATTGCCGCCTGGGAAGTGCCGATATTGGAACGGGCTGCTGCGGTATTCGCTTTTGCAGAAACAAGATTGCTCTGTGCGGTTGCGAGTGCAGCCTGCGCTTCTTCCAGTTTGATCTGCAGATCCCGGTCGTCCAGTATTAAAAGCGTATCACCCTTTTTAACCTTTTGGTTATCGCTGACCCGCACTTCTTTTACATAACCGGAAACCCGCGGAATGATCGGGCTGATATTTGCTTCCACCTGCGCGTCGTCCGTTTCCATGTGATGCTGCGCATGATTCCATTTGCTGATTCCGAACCAGCCGCCGGCGATCACCAGCGCGATCAGGATGATCAGAAAAACTTTGCTTCTTTTTTTTGGTTGGGACTGGTCGCCATTTCCTTTATTCTTTGCCATAAAAACTGTACAATTAAGAGTTGAATTATTTTGTATTCAGGGAACTGGTTAACACGCCTGCCTTTTGTAAAAGAGTATTGTATGCCACAATAGCGTCGGCCTTCGAAAGTTCCAGGCCAATCTTCGCCTGCAGCAGGGAAACATTCGCATCCAGCAGATCCGTTACCGTTACCAGGCTGTTATCATATTTATTTTTCGTGATCTTAAAATTTTCCGTTGCCTGGTCAATGGCAATATGACTGACTTCCATTTTCTTTTCTGCAGAAAGATAGGATTCGTATGCCTTATTTATTTCCAGTTTCACCTGATCGTCGAGCCATTCTTCATTGGCCTGCACTTCTGCCAGTCTTGCTTTGGCCTGGGCTACTTTGGCATTGGTTTTCCATAAAGAGGAAACATTGTACGAAAGGCCTACGCCATAAGTAACCGCATTGGTAAGCGTCACTAAATTGGGAATGTCTGCCGCAATATATCCGCCAGTTAATGCCAGGGAAGGATAATAATCGCTTTTAGCTGACTGAATACCCGCGGCAGTGGCTTTTTTCCTGTACTGCAGGGCCTGCACATCCTTGCGGTTCTGAACGGCCAGCTGTTCATATTCGTCTATCCCTTTTAAAACCTCCGGCTTAACCAGGCTGTTGGAATCCGGAATAATCGCTTCGTGTTCGGGAAGGCCTAACAAAAGATTCATATTTACGGTTGCCACGTGCAGATTACTTTCCGCGTCCACCAGATCCAATTCTATATTGGAAGTCTGCAGTGCTGCTTTCAATCTGTCGTTCCGGGCCAGCAGTCCGTTTTTTTCCAGATTACTGAAATCCGAATCCCGGGACCTGGACTGGGCCAGGTTCTCCCGGATGAGCCGCACATTGGCATTTGCCTTATACAGGTTACTGAAGGCTTCGATCGTGTTGAGGATGACGGCTTCCTTATCACTACCGGCATCGAGAGTTGCCGCTTTTTCTAAAAATTCTGCCGAACGGATTCCATACCGGACCCGGAGACCCGAATAAAGCGGCAGGGAAAGATTTGCCATTCCGTAGGCAGCCTGATTTATGCTGATGTCGCTGAGATTGCTTCCTCCGCCTCCTCCGTTATTGTTTGATTTCAGCTTCAGATCCACATTAGGCTGCGTTAGCCGCAGATAAGCACCGCTGATCTTTAAATCGGGCAGTTTTTTTTGTTTCGCCTCTGTCAGCGCAGCCGTGGCTTCATCAATTCTCGCCCTGCCTGCCCGCAGGGTTTTGCTGTTTTTAATGCTCAGTTCAATCGCTTCATTCAGACCGATATTGCGAACACTGTCCTGTGCCATTCCTGAAACGGAAGAGATCATCAGCACTCCAAAAGCGAAACCTGAAATTTTTATGCTAAGATTCATGTGTAAGAATTGCTTTGAAAATAATTTTGATATGTACCGATAGTTTCTTCTTCAGGATCTTTTCAAATTCTTCATCCGAAAGTGATCCCAGATTATGAAAAGATTTATAAAATTCCAGATTAACCAGGATATGGGTAATCGTCCCGACCAGGGTATTCATCAGCATCGGAATATCCACATTCTTTTTAAAAAGCCCCTTCTTCTGCCCCAGCCTGATAAGATCATTGATACTGGAAGAATTCCTGCTTTTCATTTTTGCCATCATCTCCACAATCGTCGGATTCTGGTTAATCACCTGCTCGCATAACATGATGCGGTGAAATTTCTTGCGCTGCATGATCTTGTCGATATAATCATCCAGCAGCCGGAATATTTTTTGAAAGGGATCGAGACTGTCATCCTTCATCAGTAAATCCACTTTCTCCTTGATATTCATGCTCCTTCGCTCAAAAATCGCCTCCATGAGCTTCTCTTTCGAACCAAAATAATAGGAGATCATCGCGGTGTTGATGCCTGCTTCCTCTGCTATGTCCCGCACAGAAGTGCCTTCAAACCCCTTCCGGGAGAATAAAAGCTCCGCCGTATCCAGTAACTGCAGCTGCTTCGCAGAATATTCTGATTTCATGGGGTGCAAAATTAATTAAACGTTTGTTTAATTTCCTAATTTTTTCGGTTAAAAAAATTTCTTTCCCCTGCCGCTGGTCAAAAACCCACCCCTCCGGTTGTCATTTATTATTATTTTCACGATTCACAAATATTTATATATGAAATTATTTGCTTTTTTGACGATTGGTTCGGCGTTCCTGCTGTATGCCTGTCAAAACCCTTCCAATTCCGTTGCAGCACGACGTGCAGCCGATCCGATTGATTCTGCGGCGCATGATCGTACGGTGAGACCCCAGGATAATTTCTTTTTGTATGTAAACGGGGAATGGTTAAAAAATACTGTCATTCCGCCAAGCCAGTCATCCTGGGGAAGTTTTTCAACATTGCAGGATAGTTCCGCTGCCCGGCTCCACCGGATTCTCGATTCTCTCGATAAAACAGCCGGCCTGACCAAAGCATCCATTGCCCGGCAGATCGCGGATCTGTATCACAGCGGTATGGATTCTGCCGGCATCGAACAAAAAGGATGGAGTCCGGTAAAACCGGATATGGAAAGAATTGCGGGGATTAAGAATACAGAGGAACTGATGAAAGAAATAGCTACCGAATATAAAGTAAACCACAACCCTTTCTTTAACTTCTACGTGAGCGCCGACGATAAAAACAGTTTGTTGAATATCGTTCATCTGGATCAGGGTGGACTTGGCCTGCCGGACCGGGATTATTATTTCAAGAACGATACGGCCACATTAAAGATCAGAGATGGGTACAAGGCTTATATCAGCAGGATTTTTACGCTAACCGGCGTCTCAGAGGCGGAGGCTGGCAGGAAGGCAAATGCGGTGATGGAACTGGAAACCGGGCTGGCCAGGGTTTCCAAGAAAAAGCAGGACCTGAGAGAACCTCTGGAGAATTACAACAAATTCGCTACTGCTTCATTAGACAAAACACTTCCCGGTTTTAAGAAATTTCTGAATGAACTGGGGGTAACATCCGATACTGTGCTGATGGGGCAGCCCCTGTTTTACAAAGGACTTTATTCCCTGCTACGGAAAACAGCGCTGCAAACGCTGAAGGACTATCTGACGTTTCATTTGCTCAACGACGACGCAGATTATCTTTCACATGATTTTGTGGATGCCCGGTTCGCTTTTACCAGGCTGCTCACCGGACAATCCATCCTGAAAGAACGCTGGAAAAGAATGACCACCCTGGTAGACCAGCAGTTGGGGGATGCCCTGGGGCAATTTTATGTAAGGCAATATTTTCCCCCGGAAGCCAAAACGAGAATTAATGAACTGGTAGAGAATATCCTTTCCACATTTGCCGAAAGATTACGGCAGAACGACTGGATGAGTGATTCCACAAAGAAAAAAGCGATTGCAAAATTACAGGCAATTGTAAAAAAAGTGGGTTATCCGGATAAGTGGAAAGATTACTCGTCCGTCAATATTGTCCCGGACGACATCATTTCCAATTTAAAAGCCACAGCCAACTATCAGTATAAAAGAGCAATCAATAAAATTGATAAGCCGGTGGATCGCTCGGAATGGTTTATGACCCCGCCCACGATAAATGCCTACTATGATCCGACCGCGAACAATATCAATTTTCCCGCCGGCATTTTACAACCTCCTTTTTATTTTGTTGATGGCGACGATGCAGTAAACTATGGCGCAATCGGAATGGTAATCGGCCATGAGATCACGCATGGTTTTGATGACCAGGGACGGCACTACGATGCTGATGGAAATATGAAAGAATGGTGGACACCCGAAGATGCAGAAAGATTTAAACAGCGTGCCCAAAAAGTCATCGACCAGTATAATGGTTATATTGCCATCGACACCCTGCACCTTAACGGAAAACTGACGGAGGGAGAAAATATTGCGGATAATGGCGGTCTGGCCATTGCCTACGCAGCTTTTAAGAAAACGGCCCAGGGAAAAAGGAATGAAAAAATAAACGGACTTACACCGGATCAGCGTTTCTTTATCGCTGCCGCCCAGTTGTGGAAAGTCAAAGTGCGGCCGGAACGGCTGCGAACATTAACACTCACCAATGAACATTCCGCACCGATGTGGCGGGTGAACGGACCTGCATCCAATACCACGGCATTTTATCAGGCTTTTAACGTATCGCCTGCCGATTCCATGTACAGACCCGATAGTTTGCGCGTAAAGATCTGGTAACATCCGGGCGTTGGTCATCATAGCGCATTTCGGTTAAGACCCTTGCCTGGCAAGGGTTTTAACATTTCAATAAGGGGGTTTGCCATGATGAAACCCCGTACTATTTGATTACAAAACCCGGGAATCCGAATCTATATTTGCGCTGTATTAAAGCTATTCGCATACCAATTAAATCGTCACATTATGAAACCAGTATTCTCAAAGTTAAATTTCAGAAAATCAGCTTCCGTTCTCGCAGCAGCGTTGCTGTTATCTCTTGGTTCTGCCTCTGCTAACGCAGCACCCATTATCGAAAAGATTATCAGTCCGGTTGATCAGGCCGTTTCTGTAAATTATGTCGGCGCAACCGAAAACAACATTGTTTTCCATCTCGAGTTCAATAATACAGCAGGAGAAAAATTCTGGCTGATCATCAAGAATGATGCGGGAGATGTAGTTTATCAGCAGGCTTACAAGGATGCGCATTTTTCCAAGACCATCCGTTTGCCGAAAGAAGAAGGTGAAATGCATCCGACTTTCGTGATCCGTACAGCAAACGACCAGGTTGAAAGGAAGTTTGTAGTGAACCGTAAGGTTTCAGAAAAAGTAACTGTAACCAAATTATAATCTACCCTGTTTTAAACAGAAGAGGCTGTCTCAAAAGTGGGCAGCCTCTTTTTTTATCAGTTGTCCACATCCTTTATTGCCGGCCGCCGGTCATCCCGGTCACGGTGTTCATATTCTAACCGAAATGCCCTGAGATCCGGCGCGTATCTCCGTTTCCGGTGAAGCTCATACTGATAAATGGTCTGGCCCGTTTGAAAAAGAAAGGGAAGGGCTTCTGTTTCGAATTCGTATTTATCGTCATTCAGAACCTCATCTTCATTCGTGTAAACAGTGGCCGTAAGCATAAATTCGATGCGGTTTTTGAAATCCACAACGTAGGAAACGTCGGTTAAACAGCCGTATGCCCACCCCACTTTGTTAAATACCCGTACATAGGGCGGCAGTTCCCGACCTCCTTTCTGAAAAAAGAATTTCACATAACTGTCGTAAAAAACAGACGTGTCGTACTTCGGCCATGGCGTCTCCGACGGAAACTGTGAGAGATAGCGGTAAAGGAATGCGTAATCATCTGCAGAAAGTTTAAATCTTTGTTTTTCCGGAACCGACAGGGGAAAAAGAATGGATTGCAGAATCTGCTGCAGATCCTCCAGCGGAATATTATTGTGCCTGGTAAAATTCATAGGCTCATGCACCAGGCTGTCTTTCCGGTTCAGATAAGCTTTGCCCAGAAAAGCCGGTCTCGAAAAATCGAAGGAGTCCTTATTGAATGCTGGTGCCTGGACGTACAAAGTGCTGCCCGGCTTATCTAAAAACCTCACCCGGGGCGTATGCCGGTTCTCCGTTTCATCCAGCGGCATAAACTGCCGCACAATACGCATACGCTCGTAGCCCTTTTTATGCAGGTTCCGATTGATTTCCTGCTGTCCCACAAATTCATACATCCGGTTATAGGCATCGTTGTCACTGATCAGAAACGCTTTCCGGATAAATTGGGCGATACTGGGCAAACCTGTTGCCGAAGTACTGTCTTTATACAGGGATTTCTGCCCGGAATAACTGCTGTCGTATTGAACCGTGGTAAACTTATTTACACCTGGCAGGTGCAACCGGTTAAGCTTTTCGAGCGACAAAGCCGCAAGGGGTAACTTTACCGTGGACGCCGGGTAATAGTACAAACTGTCGCCGGTATTAAAATAGAAATTTTTGAACATAGGCCGGTTGGATGCATCCCGGTCTATCCGTGTATAAATGATTTGTATCCTGTATTTTTCTTTCTGCTGCAGCATTCGCTGCATTAAGGTATCCTGATTTGACCTGAGTATTTTCTCGAGGAAGGGATCTGTCTTCAACTGTGCGGAAACAGGTAAATGAGAAAAAAGAAATATGGTACAAAGCCAGCAGCAAATTCTCATGCTTGCGAATATACAAAATGCTCATTCATCAGGTTTACCAACGGCCGTTCCTGATCAGGATTTCCCGGATTTCCGGGTTACCAGCCAGATGATAAATCCGATAACCGCGAGCACAATGATAACCCCAACCCAGACGCCGGCTTTAAAAATCCCGCCGATCACTTCGCAACTACCGAGTAAGCACATCATCAGGATAAGGAATAGGGGGAGCAGACTCTTTTTCATTTGTTAAATATTATGGAAATCACAAATGAAAAATCATGCCATCGGTTTAATCAGCAGCCAGCCGGGCCAGAATCTCCAGCATGCCCGCCTGGTTTACAAGAGATTCCGGTTCCCGGATACCCAGGATACCAGCCGGAGACAGGTTATGACGAATGGCTTCCTTCGTGCAAACCTTAAATGCCCGGATATACCGGGGGTCCGGATTTATTTTCAGCAACTCCTGAAAACCCCGCAACATCACGGCATTAAACCAATAGCCATCGCGAAACTTTCCCGTACCGTAAAAATACGGGAGTGCACTGCCGGCAATCTGATCAGCGCTCTTCCGGTAAACCGGGTCTTTGGTTAATTCAAATAAATACACACTGGCCTGCAGCATTGTCCCTGTATTATACGAGTATTTAACTTTTTCAACCTGCCCGCTCCCGATCCGGATATTGTCGAAATACAAAAAATCTGAATCCTGCAGTCGTTCATTGACCCAATTATACAGCAGGATTGCCGTATCGAGATATTTTGCCTGGTGGGTAGCTTTGTACAGCTGAAGAGCCAGCAGGATGCCAGGACCATTTGAGCAGGTATTTTTCGATGCGTACTTTCCTTCTTCCCAATATAATCCGCCTCCCGTGGCCGAATCATATCCGGTCATCATAAAATCATAGATCAGCTTCCCCTTTTCCAGCAGATCCGGGGATTTTTTCCGGAACCAGGCATCCATCCAGGCCAGGCCCAGCCATTGATTGTCGTCATAAAACCGGTCGCCACCTCCATACTCCACCAGATAGGAGTCATAACCCGTTGCCGGAGCCCTGTCGCTTTTATACTTTTCTATCAGGTTTGCAATTGTATCGAAAGAAAGCCCGTGCAATCCTGCAATTTCCGATTCATTGGCTGCCTGCAGCAAACCACAAAGGGGCCAGAGATAACAATATTTTTTCGCGGAACCAGCTTCTTTCAGGTCGGTATAATAACCCGTTGAATCCTCATAAAAATATTTTTGCACAGCCCGGGAAAGCGAACCGAACGTTGTACGGAAATCCTGCTGCTGGCATTCGGCAGTCTTAAAAGAAAAAAGCAAAATCCCGGCAAGCAGGACAAAACAGATGGTCTTATTCATTTCAAAACGAAAATATATTAAAACCGTCAGCTTTCCCGATGGGATATTATTCCCGCACTCTGGCAGGAAATAATGGAAGGCCGCCTGAAATAACATAAAAATGGCGACCATCTAAAGAGATCCACTTAGCCGGCTTCGGTTTAAATCGGCATTTTCAACCCATCCGGCGGTTAACTGCCTGCCTTGCAAAAATCATTTATGAAAAAGATGTGGTTCCTGAAGGGAATAAAGTAAATTTGGGTTCTTATAAACAACGCATGAAACTTTTTGTTGCCGGTCTGCCCTATGACTTCGATGACACCGATCTAAAAGAAATGTTTGAACTCTATGGGGAAGTGAGTTCTGCCAAAGTAGCCATTGACCGGGAAACCCGGAAAAGCAGAGGATTCGGATTTCTTGAAATGACAGTGGCCCTGGAAGCCAAAGAAGCCATTGATGCCCTGCACGGTGCACGTCTTCGTGGCGGAAAGGAACTGGTGGTCAGGGAGGCCGAAGAAAAGCCACGCGACAGCCGCGACAGTCGCAATTCAGGCGGGTTCAGACCCAGACGCTGACCTTTCTCATCTGATCAGCCGGAACCGCCGCTCCGTACTTTTTATTCTTCATTTTTCAATGCCCGGTCCAGGTGCACATATCCTCCGTCAACATGGATCAGCTGGCCCGTTGTATGGCTGGATCTTTCCGAAAGCAGAAAAGCTGCGGTATTCCCAATTTCCTCAATGGTCGTCATCCGTTTTCCAAACGGAATTTTAGCAATGATCTCCTGCAACCGGCGCTCGCTGTCAGGAAATTTCAGAATCCAGTTGGCGTATTGCGGAGTCCAGCATTCCGCCACTACAATCGCATTCACCCTGATCCGGTATTTCAGCAGTTCAACCGCCCATTCGCGCGTCAGCGCATTCCGGCCTCCGTTGGCAGCTGCATAAGCGGAGGTATTTCCCTGTCCCGTTTCTGCCGCCTTGGAACTGATGTTCAGGATAGCTCCCTGTGTTTTGATCAGTTCAGGTAATGCATAATGAGCCATCAGATAATAATGCACCAGATTGTTGTGCATGCTTTGCATAAAGCGCTCATAGCTTCCTGTTTCCAGCCCTACCCCGTCGTTCAGTCCGGCATTATTTACCAATCCGTTTATCTGCCCCAGCATTGCAGTAATCCGGTTAACGGTTCTCTCGCATTCCTCCGGCTTCGTCAATTCCGCTTCAAAAGAATAAGCTTTCCCACCGCCCTGCTTAATTTCATCAGCCAGCTTTTTATTGTCCTCTTCATTTCTCCCCACAATGGCCACCCTGGCGCCTTCTGCCGCCAGCACCCGGCAAATACCCTCCCCGATCCCCTTCGCGCCCCCCGTTACGATAATGACCTTATCTTTTAATTCCAAATCCACTTTTAATGTTGTTTTACTTTTTATTTTTTATTTTTTACTTCACAAAGAAAAAATCCTTTCCATCAATCTCCACTTTTCGTTTTCACCTGTTCCCGGCAAAAACTGCTGATAGGTTTCCATCAAACGTTCCCATTCCTGAACTTTTTTATTCGCGAGATCAGCTTTTGCTTTTTTTTCAAATGAAAAGCCGGGCTCCGTTTCCATGATCATAAACAGACGATTCTCTACACGGTAAATTTCCATCCCGGCAATGCCTGCATCACGTATGCTTTTTACTATTTCCGGCCAAACCTGACGGTGGTGCAACTCATAAGCTTCGATCAGTACCGGATCATTCTTCAGATCGAGGGCTAAACAATATCGTTTGGTGACGGCAGACATGCATTTATTTTTTAACGGCATAAGCACGTACTTCCTGACTGGCAGTTCCCAGTCCGTCAATTCCCAGCTCCACTACGTCGCCCGGCTTCAGGTACATTGGCGGATTCATTCCCAGTCCGACCCCCGCAGGTGTTCCGGTGGAAATGATATCGCCGGGCAGCAGGGTCATGAACTGGCTGATATAGGAAATCAAAAACGGGATTTTAAATATCAGGTTGGCCGTTGTTCCATCCTGCATCAGTTTCCCATTCAGCTTAAGCCAAAGTCGCAGGTTGTTTATATCGGCTATTTCGTCCGGCGTAACCAGCCAGGGACCCATGGGAGCAAAAGTATCACAACCTTTCCCCTTGTCCCAGGTGCCGCTTCTTTCAATCTGAAACTCCCTTTCACTGACGTCATTATGCAGGCAGTAACCTGCAATATAATCTGCTGCCCCGCCTTCCTCCACATAGGAAGCTTTCTTACCGATAACCACTGCCAGTTCCACTTCCCAGTCTGTTTTTATTGAGTTCTTCGGGATGATGATATTATCAAAGGGCCCGCAGAGCGCCGTGGTAGATTTCATGAACAATACGGGCTCTTTGGGAGGATCAGCCTTTGTTTCCTTCGCGTGATCCGCATAATTCAATCCGACACATACGATCTTGGATGGCCTTGCCACAGGAGAAACGAGCTGGACCGGCTCCTCCGCCTTTTTTAATTTATTCCGGTTTGCATCGACATATGATTTTAACCGGGTAAGTCCGCCGGACGCAAAAAATGTTTCGTCATAGTCTGCACCGAAAGCAGATAAATCAAAAATGTTCTCATCGATCACAATACCGGGTAAAACCTTTCTGTCTTTTAAAAATCTTATCAGCTTCATATTAAAAATTTAAATCCATTACAAACCATAAAAAGCAAGGGCATTCCCGCCAAAAATCTTTTCCTTCTCCACTGGTGAATAAGCCGAAAAATAGTCTTCCGCAATATTCAACACTTCTTTATAGTTTCCGGCCAGCAGGCACACCGGCCAGTCGGAGCCAAATAAAAGCCGGTCTGTGCCAAAAGATTCAACAACCACATCCAGGTAGGGAATAAAAGTCTTATTCGTCCAGGATTCCCAATGCGCTTCCGTAACCATACCGGAGAGTTTACAATAGACATTCTCCATCCGGGAAATATTGAATATTCCCTTCTTCCATTCTGCCAGTTCCCGGTCCCGGATCGCGGGTTTAGCCAGGTGATCAATGATGAATGGCTGCTCAGGAAATGTTCTCGCCAGTTGTAATGCATTAGGCAACTGGTCGGGATGAACTAACAGGTCATAGGTAAAACCAAATTCCCGCAGTGACCCGATCCCTCTTGCGAAATCAGGCCGCAACATATATGCGCGGTCTGCTTCATCCTGTAGGATATGCCTGAATCCCCGGATCTTTTTTTCGGTCTGATAACGCTCCAGCCGGTGCCTAATATCCCCGCTGCAAAGATCCACCCACCCAACAATTCCTTTCACGAAGTTATGCGCTGATGCGAGCTTTAAAAAAAATTCATTTTCCGCCTCCGTCTGATTCACCTGCACCAGCACACATCCATCCATTGCGTTTGCACTTAACAGAGGCCCGAGATCGCCCGGGAGAAAGTCCCTCCTTATAATCTCCATATCCTCCGTGATCCAGGAATTCTGCACGGGATCATAATCCCAGAAATGCACATGGCTGTCGATCCTTGGCATGGGGTATCCTGTCCTTTGTTATTTCTTAAAAGTAATTTTGTAAACTACCGCATCTTCCGATGGATAAGCTTTTGCGGGACTGATCTCCAATGCATCCTTACGCTGCACCCACTTTATTTTGCCCGTGCTGCCCGGCATTTCTATTTTTTCGACAATTCCCCTTTTGGAATCCAGCCCCAAAGACCTGATTTCGGTTTTTTCTACCGGCAATCCCAGTAGTATTGCGTATAAAGTATCACCCCGGGTAGTAAACCGGATGTCCTTTGCATTAAAAGGGATTTTCTGATCGGCAAATGAACCACTGGCGGATTCCGTAGGCCCCTCTCCATAAATTTTCCAGGGTCTTGTGCCATAAATGGCTTCTCCGTTCACTTCCAGCCATTTCCCGGTTTTTAATAGCACCTGTGTTTCCGCATCCGTAATTGTTCCATCAGACCGGGGGCCGATATTCAGCAGCAGGTTTCCATTCTTGCTTACAATATCTATCAGATTGGTGATCACATACCGGGCTGATTTGAAAGTATTGGTCGTGGTATATCCCCAGGACTGATTGCCAATGGCGTCATCAGTTTGCCAGGGCAATTCCCGGATACCGCTCAGTTTTCCCCTTTCAATATCCAGTACAGCCGCGCCGTCCGGGAAAGCCCTGTTCTTGTAATTGATGACGACTCCCTTATTCCAGGCAAGACCCTGATTGTAATAGTACGCTGCGAATGATTTCCTGTAGGGATCCATTGCAGGCTGTTCTATCCACCAGTCGAACCAGAATAACTGCGGTTTGTATTTATCCACGAGTTCAGTACAGCGCAATAACCAGTCATTCATATACTCCGGAGAGGGCGTTTCATTTTCCTCCCTGGCGGGTCCGTAAAAATCTGCATATTTCGGGTCCATCACATCCGATTTAAATCTTCTGCCGCCATTCATGAACCACCAGTGTTCGATGCGGTGGGAAGAGAGGCCGAAAATTAACCCCTGTTTTCGTACAGCTACAGATAACAATCCGATAATATCCTTATGAGGGCCCATTTCGGCTGCATTCCATTTCGACATTGACGTTTCATACATTGCAAATCCATCATGGTGTTCCGCCACCGGTACCACATAACGGGCGCCTGCTTTTTTAAACAACGCAGCCCAGGCATCGGCATCAAAATGTTCTGCTTTGAAGAGTGGGATAAAGTCCTTGTATCCGGTTTTATCGGTGGACCCATAGGTTTCTATCTGATGTTTGAATTCATCTGATCCCTCCTGATACATGTTCCTCGGGTACCATTCGCTGCCAAAGGCCGGAACCGAATACACGCCCCAATGAATAAATATGCCGAATTTTGCATCCCGGAACCAGTCCGGCGTTTCATATTTCTGCAAAGATTCCCAATTCGCCTGGAATCTTTCCTGAGCCTGAACAGCATCGATTACAAAAACAACGGTAATGAGCAGTAATATTTTTCGCATGAAAAATCTTTTTAAAATGAAAAGCTGATCCGCTATAACTTTCCGGTAGGCGGTACAGTTATGGAGCCTTAAATCTAATAATAATTTAACAGAATCTTTCTCCTCCAACATCATTTGCCAGGTTAAAGCAGGTATCCCCGTTATTTCCAGTTCCTTTTCCGGCAAATCTTTCCATTTTGAATGCAGACAGTTCCGGGCCCGGACAAATGATAGTCCTTTTAAAAATATGCTTAATTTGGATCATGAAAACCGATTTGCCTGTGCACCAAGGAATGAGAGTGGGTATTCTGCTTATTAAAGTTTTAATCTGTTTCCTTTTCGGGGTGTTTTGCGTTCCTGCTTCCGGAATTGCCCAGCATGTGCAGAATAACAGATCCCCTCAGCTGGTTTTTACGGAAGAAAAAGAATTACAGCCGCTGTATGATATTTCAACCCTGCCCGTTTACCGGCAAGGTTCTGTTGAATCGCAGGTCTCTTCCTGGGACCGAACCGGCGGAAACGATGATGGATTCAGCGGGAGATTTTCATTTGTCAGACGAAATCAAGACAGCAGCCTGGTTTTATTTGACATCCAGGGAGCCGGGGTTATTAACCGCATCTGGACACCCACTCCGACAAAGGATACCATCGACTTTTATATAGACGACAGTCTTCGGCCTGCCTTCAGCATTCAATACGCAGATCTTTTTTCGGGTAAGGTTTTTCCTTTTGTCGCTCCTTTATGCGGAAATCAACTCGGTGGTTATTACTGTTACTATCCAATATTGTTTCAGAAAAGCTGCCGAATCATTTCCAGGGCAAAAAAAATGCAATTTTATCAGATCCAGTACCGGCAATACCCGGAAGATTCCCGGGTCCGGTCTTTCCATCTGCAGACAGGTCAGCAGGAAAAAGAAGCCCTCTCTTTCATCAGCAGATTCTGGACCAAATCAGACAGGCATATCGCCGACTTTGTTCCGGCGGCAGATGAAAAACTGCTCTTCGAAAACATACAAATTGAAATGAAACCCGGCGAAAAAAAATCCATATTTGATCAGAAAGACGGTGGCAGGGTGCTGGGTATTGAATTTTATCCGGGTGAAACGCATCCGGATTTTAACAAGAACCTGGATATCCTGATACGGTGGGACGACGATATAAATCCAGCAGTGGATTGCCCGCTGGCCGATTTCTTTGGTTACGCATTCGGGAAGCCGGCAATGGAAAGCTTATTACTGGGCTCCAAAGCTAACCTGCGCTACTGCTACTTCCCAATGCCTTTCGACCGCAAGGCGAACATTCAGCTGATTTACCGCAATACAGATTCCCCGCTGCCAGCAATACAGGTTCATGCAAGAATCTACTATAGTAAAAACAAACGGGATTCCGCGAAGGAAGGACGCTTTTACTCATCCTGGAACAGCAATATTCTTTTCAGAGAAAACGGACCGCATGTCTTTCTAAATACGGCGGGCAAAGGGCATTATGTCGGAACGATTTTACAGGCCAGAGGGCTTTATTCCGGAATGACTTATTTTTTTGAAGGGGATGACTCTACTGCAACGGATGGCCGTTTTCGCATGCATGGTACCGGATCTGAAGATTATTTTAATGGTGGCTGGTACGCATTCCCTGATCGCTGGGATGCGAAAATGAGTTTACCAATACACGGTTGTCTTGAATACTCTCTTCCCTTTTGCAGGACGGGCGGCTATCGTTTCTACCTCAGTGATAAAATTCCTTTTGAAAAAAGCATCTATCATTCCATAGAGCATGGTCCCGTGCAAAATGAAATACCGGTTGCTTATACTTCTCTTTCTTTTTATTACGGCAACAAACCGCCTGCTCAGGTACTAAAGCCAACCAATGAACTGACCGCTGTTCCTATTCCAGACACCCTGTTAATTTACCCCCAATTAGCCAATCTGAATTTCTGGGGAAATGTACAGCTGAAGAGTGAATGGGTTTATCCGACAGGCGGGATGAGTTATATTTTTACCGTGAATGATGAATCGCATATAAGAATTCCGCTGGAAACCATTCCGCCCGGAAATTATAAGGTATTTGCAGATTTCGCGAAACTGCCCGAAGGCTGCACATTTTCCCTGTGGGAAAGGCAAACACAGATATCGGAATGGATTCCCGGAAATTCATCATCCCGGCATCGGACAGAACAGCTTTATCTCGGGAATATATCGGTTAGCTCTTCCCAACCTACCCTGACGTTTCAATTCAAAACCGATTCTTCCCATACGGTGTTTTTTCTGAACCGGATGAAGCTGGTGAGGAAGTGAAATACAGATGCGCTCCCATCCACTCAATACTATTCTCGAAAAGCCCGTCAACCGTCAACCGTCATCTCTTTCTTCCCCTTCGTCGAATCCCGGATAATCAATTCCGTCGTCAAAACTCTTGTTTCAAATTCAACGACCGGCTGCTTGCCTTCAATCAACTGAAATAATAATTCGCTGGCCAGCCTGCCCATTTCAAAAGCGGGCTGCTTGATAACCGTCAGCGAAGGATTGAGCAATTCGGTAAGATCTGTATTGGAAAAACCAACCAGGCCCATCTGATCCGGAACCTCAATGTTATTTGCTTTCAATATCCGCAAACTGCCGGTTGTCAGCTTATCAGAGGTGGATACGATCGCATCCGGCCGGGGACTCAATTTCAGCAGATTACTGACTGCTTCCTGTACTTCAGACAGTATCATGCCCCCATGCTGACAATACTGAATCAGACATTCGTTGACTGCAAAATGATTTTCTTCGAGTGCAGACTGGTAGCCGGCCAGCCTGTCCTTCGTTATGGAAAGCTCTTTTGCATTCGCAATCGCGGCAATGCGGGTATATCCGTTCCGGATCAGATGATTGGTTGCATCGTATACGCCTTTTTTATTATCCACAATCACTTTATGCGTTTCGATTTCATCTACAATACGGTCAAAAAAAACAATGGGCAGACCCTTCTCCTTTAATGACCGGAAGAATTCAAAATCCCGGGTTTCTGTTGATACCGAAATAATCAGCCCGTCTACCGATCTCGATGCAAGAAACTGCAGGTTCCCCAATTCCCGCTCAAAAGATTCTCCGCTCTGGGCGATGATCACATTATATCCGCGCTGATTGGCAATAGATTCAATGCCATTGATGATCTGGGAAAAAAAACTATTGGCAATTTCACAAACCACAACGCCAATGGAAAAACTCCTTCTTTGTTTCAGGCTGAGGGCAATCGGATTCGGCTGGTAGTTGATCTTTTCAGCATATTCCAGCACTTTTTTCTTTGTTTCCGGACTTATCTCATAACTATCCCGCAATGCCCTGGATACCGTGGAAGTGGACAAGCCCAGCGATTTTGCAATATCCTTGATGGTAACCGCCTCAAACTTCATACAGCAGATAGTTTCATTTTTTCAGCAATTGTTTAAGTGTTTGTGAAGTTAAGGATTAATGCGTTTCCGGGTGGGATCGTTGCCGGGAACGATTGCGTAAATAAAGTTGCGGCAAGCGGTCACAGGATCTTAAATATAGATGTAGACTTGTTCATCAAACTGCCTTAAACGGATGCCTTTCACCGTTTCAAAAACCAAACTTGCTATATGAAAAAAATGATTTGCTTATTCTCCGCATTGTTGTTGACCATAACAATCGTTTGGGCACAAACCCGGACCATTACCGGCACCGTCAGCAACGAAGAAAGCGGCGAACCGCTTTCAGGAGCCAGTATCATGATCGCCGGACAAAGTTCCGGAACAACGACTAATGGCTCCGGGAATTTTTCGCTCACCGTGCCCGAAGCCGGTGATCTGACGCTGCAGATCAGCTTTCTCGGATATGAAAGCCAGTCCATCAGCACCGGCAATAAAAATACTTTTAATATTAAATTGAAACCCAGTTCCGGTAAGCTGGAGGAGATTGTGGTCGTAGGATATGGAACCGCGAAAAAGAGAGATCTCACCGGTTCTGTGATTTCCGTAAAAAATGAAGAAATAAAAAAAGTGGCGGCAGGAAATGCCATGGAAGCCCTGCAGGGTAAAATGGCCGGCGTGGACATCGTAAGAACCAGCGGTTCTGCCGGAGCAACGGTCAGTACAACGGTAAGGGGTACCCGCTCCATCATTGCCGGCAATGGTCCGCTCTATATTATTGATGGAATTCAGTATTCCAATTATCAGGATATTAATCCCGACGATATCCAGTCGCTCGAAGTTCTGAAAGACGCTTCTTCCACCGCCATCTATGGTTCCAGGGGAGCCAATGGCGTTATTATTATTACTACCAAGAAGGGAACAGCAGGAAAAGTGAATATCTCCGCAAGCGCTTACTATGGAGTTTCCCAGGAAGCCGGCTATCCGAAACCCATGACCGGTCCTGAATTTGCGGATTTAAAAAGACAGGGTTTCCGGACGGTCGGCCAATGGAGCACCATCGCCGATGACACATCCATCTTCACCCAGGCGGAACAGGCGGGAATAAACAATAAGACATCCACTTACTGGCCTGGTTTGTTATTGAAAAATGGCAGCCAGCAAAACTATAGTGTGGGAGTTTCCGCAGGGAGCGAAAAAACAAAGGTCTATTTTTCGTTCAACTACTATAAAGAAAAAGGGCTCTTATACAATGACTATTCCGGACGTTACGACGCCCGTTTGAATATCGAACAAACGATCTTTCCGAATTTCAAAATAGGCATGCAGAATCAGCTCACGTATTACGATCAGAACAGCAGAATGGATAATGTGCTGACGGTTGCCAATAAGATCATTCCTTATTTTACGCCTTATAATGACGATGGCAGTCTGGCCAAATATCCGGGCAATGCCAATCAGTTCAATCCTATGTTCGACGATCTTCCAGGGGCTTATATCAATCAAACCAATCTAACCCGTCTGTTATCCATCGCGTATGCCGACTGGAAGCCCGTTAAAGGCCTGAGCATCCGTTCTAACCTCGGCGTTGTAAACGGAAATGCCCGGAATGTTTTCTTTGAAGGAGCCAATACCATCGACCGCGCTTTATCCACCGGTTCCATCGCGAGGGTCACCAATGGCAAACAACTGGACCTTTCCTGGGAAAACATCATTAACTATCAAAAAGAATTTAATCATCACCAGATCGAGATCACAGCTGTAACCAGTTATTTTTCCTACAGGATGGACAGTTCCATTGCCCAGGGCACCGGACAGTTGCTCGCATCGCAGGCCGCCTATGCATTGCAGAACAATCCTTCCAACCTTTCCATTTACAGCAACTATGTAGGCAGCAACCTCATCTCCGGCGCTTTCCGCGTCAACTATGGCTACAAGGGAAAATATTTGCTGACCCTCACCGGGAGGGCGGATGGCTCTTCGGTGCTGGCCAAACAAAACCGCTGGTCATTTTTCCCTTCTGCAGCAGCAGCCTGGCGGGTCAGTGATGAAGATTTCATGAAAAACCAGCATCTCTTCAGCGACTTAAAACTCCGGGCCAGTTATGGTATCGCCGGCAATGCGGCGGTTCGTCCTTACCAGACGCAAAGCGGGCTGATCCTGATTCCTTATGCCTGGGACAATAAAAGCGCGCTTGCTTATGGGCTGGATCCGCAGACGGGCAATCCGGATTTAAAATGGGAGCTTACGGCAACCACCGATATCGGGCTGGATTTTGCCTTGTTCAACAACCGGATCACCACCAGCGTCGATTATTATGATTCAAGAACGCACGATCTTTTGTTGCTGCGATCCATTCCGGCTTCTTCCGGCGTAACGAATATTCTCCAGAATATCGGTAAAACCCGGAACAACGGATTTGAGATCATGTTGAATTCTGTAAATATCCGCACAAAAAATTTCAGCTGGTCAACCGGGTTCAGCTTCACCCATAATAAGGAAAGGATCATTGAACTGGTCGGAAACCAGGATGATGTGGCAAACGGATGGTTCATCGGTTATCCCGTGAATTCATTTTATGACTATGAAAAAACAGGAATCTGGCAGACGCCCGATTCTTCGCTCGCCAAAAGTTACGGATACAAACCGGGAGATATCCGGGTGAGCGACCTGGATGGAGACAAAAAGATTACCGCTGCCGGTGACCGGAAAGTGCTGGGATATGCCGTTCCGAAGTACAGCCTCGGGTTCAGCAATGATTTTAAGTACAAGGCCTTTGACCTGAACGTATATGTGTATGCGCGGGTCGGTCAGATGTTCGTTTCCAGCTATGCCAATAAATATGAGCCGAATGCCATTGAAAACGGTGCCCGCGTCGATTACTGGCTGCCTGAAAATCCTACGAACGATTACCCGAGGCCCACAGCCAATATATCAAGAGCAGCACTACCCTTTGCCACCACCCTTGGATACGAAGATGGCTCGTTTGTAAAGATCAGGAATATCACCCTGGGCTTTACGCTGCCTGCGGCCATTTCAAAAAAATTCCATGTCAGCAGCCTGCGTTTATATGCAAGCGCCAAAAACTATTTTACTTTTTCAAAAGTGAAAGATTACGATCCGGAAGGGGCCGGCTCCTTTGAGAGGCCACTGACGAAATTAATTGTTGGCGGAATAAATGTTGACTTTTGAAATTACCAAAACCTGTTAATAACATGTATATGAAACGCAATATATATATCGGATTGTTCGCCGTCAGTGCCGCCATCCTTTTTTCATCCTGTCAGAAAAAACTGGATGAGTACAATCCCAGCGGACTAACAGCAAGCACGGTTTATACCAATTCGGCCGGCTTTGAAACACTGATCAATGCTGCCTATTCCTACACCAGGTTCTGGTATGGTAAGGAAGAAGGAACCAGTCTTTCGGAAATGGGAACGGATATCTGGACCAGTGGTACCGGTGATGTATATCCGCAATTATCGCAGTATAATAACCTGCAGGGGTCCAATACAAGCGCACTTGACCTGGAATGGAATAATTTTTACGCAGCCATCAATTTATGTAATCAGGGCATCAGCACAATTGGCGATGTAACGGACTATACGGATCAGCAAAAGGCGAATGGTGAAGCACAACTTCGCTTTTTGCGCGCGTTTTACTACTGGCATATCGCCGAAACCTGGGGTGGGGTCAATTTTACCACCGAACCTACCTCCGGCGTGGTAACCACTGCAAACAAAACATCCATCGATACCATCTATAACCAGATTTTTGCGGATCTCCATTTCGCCGTTGCCAACCTGCCAGTAACCGCTTCCGATTACGGAAGAGTGACCGTGCCGGTGGCAAAGGCTTTTCTCGCCAGGATGTATCTCACCCGGGGAATGAATACGGAAGCCATCAGCTTAGCGAATGATGTAATCAATAACTATGGTTTCAGTCTGCTTCCGAACTTTGCCGACTTATGGAATATGGGCAATCTGCGGAATCCGGAAATCATCTGGGCGATCCCTTATTCCACCAACCTGGCCAATAACGACATCAAAACGAATGCCTATCCTTATGGGCACAGCAGGGGATCCAACAGCACCCATCTTTTATACCTGATGGTTTATGATCAGGTAAATACCAGCATCCTGATCCGGGATATCAATAACGGCAGGCCCTTTAACCGGTATATGCCCACGCTTTCGCTGCTGAATTTATTTGACGATGCGAATGATTCCCGTTATCAGGCTTCTTTCCAGACAGTTTGGTATGCCAATAAATCGAAAACTGTTGGGGGGCATCTTTTTAACGTGGGCGATACAGCTGTTTACTGCGCAAAAACCAGCATACCCACCGCTGAAATGAACAGCCATCCCTACACGACTTATGACGTATCGAAGGTGTATGGCGCAAACGGAGTTCCCGTGCAAAGAAAATTTTATGTTTCATTAAAAAAATTCAAGGACTCCACCCGTACTTCCGTTGCAGAGGCCCAAAGTGCAAGGGATGTTTTTGTGATCCGGCTCGCAGAAATGTACCTGATTGCCGCGGAAGCGGAATTCAATAATGGAAATTCCGATTCAGCCGCTTATTACCTGAACGTGATCAGGACCCGGGCCGCTATTCCGGGTCATGAAGCAGCCATGCAGATCACCGGAGCGGACGTAAATATTGACTTTATCCTCGACGAAAGAGCCCGGGAGCTTTGCGGTGAACAGATCCGCTGGTTCGATTTAAAAAGAACAGGGAAACTGCTGAGCCGTATCCAGGCCATGAATCCGGATGCAGCCCAATACATCCAGTCCTTCCATACATTGCGGCCGATACCACAAAGCGAGATTGACGCGGTTTCCAATAAGGATTCCTTCACCCAAAATCCGGGATATAATTAATAAAATAGCTTAGTACATGGCTAAACAGGCTGCATTTACCTGCCGGGATATTCCTTAACTTGATTTGAATTTATTTTTCAGGCATGATGAAAAAGTATAAAATAAAATGGCTCTGCCTGGCAGGTTTAGCAGCAATGTTTCATAACGCCGGGGCGCAAACGATTTCAAAAGTCGCCGTCCCGGTTTTTAAAAATATTACCTTCAATATCGTTGATTACGGAGCAAAAGCAGATGGCATCTTCCTCAACACGGAAAGCATCAATAAGACCATCGCGGTCTGCAGCAAACAGGGCGGCGGCACCGTTTTGATCCCCGCCGGCCTGTGGATGACCGGACCGGTCGTTTTAAGAAGCAATGTGAATCTGCGGCTTGCCCGGACTTGCCTCCTCCGGTTTAGCAGCGACTTCAACCAATACGCGCTGGTCAGGGGAAACTGGGAAGGCCGGCCGGCTGTCCGGAACCAGTCGCCGATTTCTGCAGCCAACGAAGAAAATATTGCCATTACCGGTTCGGGGATCATCGACGGCGGCGGGGATGCCTGGCGGATGATGAAAAAAGAAAAAATGACGGAATCAGAATGGCAGCGGCTGATCGCTTCGGGCGGCGTTCTGAGTGCAGACAAAAAAACCTGGTATCCTTCGGAAAAATCCCGAAAGGGATCGGAAACAAAAGATGCCGGCGCATGGGAAGATGGAAAAACGATACAGGATTATGAAGAGATTAAAGACTTCCTGCGGCCCAACCTGCTTGTATTTTATCAGTGTAAGAAAATATTACTCGAAGGAGTCAGTTTTCAAAACTCGCCGGCCTGGTGCCTGCACCCGCTGCTTTGCGAGGACCTTACCATCCGGAATATACAGGTCAAAAATCCGTGGAACGCACAAAACGGAGACGGCATTGACATAGAATCCTGCAAAAACATGCTGCTCGAAAACAGCAGTTTCGATGTAGGTGATGATGGCATCTGCATTAAATCCGGAAGGGATGAGGCAGGCCGGAAAAGAAATAAGCCAACGGAAAATGTCCTGATCCGGAATTGCACCGTTTATCATGCGCACGGCGGATTTGTTATCGGCAGCGAGATGAGCGGTGGCGCCAGGAATATTATGGTTTCTGATTGTACCTTCATCGGAACGGATATCGGACTCCGCTTTAAAACAACCCGCGGAAGAGGGGGTGTCGTGGAAAAGATCTTCATCCGGAATATCAGCATGATGAATATTGTGGGAGACGCGATTTTTTTTGATATGTATTATATGGCGAAGGATCCCATTGCGCTGGCAGGAGATTCTGCTGCGCTACCCGGGAAAAAGATTCTCCCTGTCACGGAAGCTACGCCTCAGTTCAGGGATTTTCATATCAAAAATGTGGTATGCAACGGAGCTGCCAATGCTATTTTTATTCGTGGCCTGCCGGAAATGAAAATAAAGGATATTTTTCTCGACAGCATGGTATTGAAAACCAAAAAGGGAATTGAATGTACCGACGCGGGGAATATTCATTTTAATAATATAAAACTGATCAGCGCTAATACCGATCCGGTTGCCGCTTTTGATCAGTGCAGTAATATCTTTGTCAATCAGCTGGATTACCCGGAGGCTGCAGATCTGCTGTTTCAAATCCGTGGTTCGGAGAGCGCAGGGATACAGGTGAAAAATACGAATATTTCGAAGGCTAAAGAAAAACAGCGGTTTGTGCATGGCGCCACAACCCGTTCATTAAATATCGAATAATACGGAACACATAAAATATGTAGAAGCCGGCGTGAGATCTCATTCCTAAAATAAAGAATAATGCGTGGATTTTTATTGATCATTGGCTGTTTTTTCAGTTTTCAGGCTATCGCTCAAACTGATTCCTGGCCCGTTAAAATGGCATCGACAGCGATGACCATCTGGAAAGACTCGCTGTATACCGAATCCGGGAAACCCGTCAAATGGAATTATGATCAGGGCGTGGTGCTGCGGGGAATAGAAGGGCTATGGCATCGTACTGGTCGCGGAGAGTATTTCAGTTACGTGCAAAAAAGCATGGATCATTTCGTAGATAAAAACGGGAATATCCGGACCTATGACCAGGATTCCTATAATCTGGATAATATCCTTTGCGGAAGGATCTTATTATCCTTATATAAAGTCAGCTTAAAGGAAAAATATTATAAAGCTGCCGCCCTTTTATACCATCAGTTGAAAACCCAGCCCCGCACAAAGGAAGGGGGTTTCTGGCATAAAAAAATATATCCAAACCAGATGTGGCTGGATGGCTTATACATGGCCGAACCTTTTTATGCAGAATGGGCGGCCACTTTCCACCACCCGGAGGATTTCCCGGACATCGCGAATCAGTTTATTCAAATGGAAAAGCACGCACGGGATCCCGCCACCGGATTATTATATCATGGCTGGGATGAAAGCAGGGAGCAGGCGTGGGCGAATAAAAGCACCGGATGCTCTCCCAATTTCTGGTCGCGGGCCATGGGCTGGTACGGCATGGCACTCGTGGACGTGCTGGATTATTTTCCTCCGGACCGTCCGGAAAAAAAAGCATTGATCGCCATCCTGAACCGCTTTACAACGGCGATACAAAAGGTGCAGGACAAGGAAACAGGATTGTGGTGGGATGTGCTGAATTTCCCAAACCGGAAAGGAAATTACCCCGAAGCTTCGGGCAGCTGCATGTTTGTGTACACGCTGGCTAAGGCGGTGCGCCGGGGATGGATTCCGGCTTCCGGTTTAACCGCGGCAAAAAAAGGATACGAAGGCATTCTGCAGCATTTTATTGAGGACGGTGCAAACGGACAGGCAGATCTGAAGGGTACGGTGGGTGTTTCCGGTCTGGGCGGTCATCCCTACCGCGACGGCAGCTATGATTATTATATCAGTGAAAAATCAAGGCTGAATGATCCCAAGGGGATCGGCGCATTTCTGCTCGCAGCCAATGAAATGGATTTATTGAAAACCCTGCCGGAGGGCAGCGGAAAAATTGTATTGCTGGATTGTTATTTTAATGATGAATACAGGGTAAATGCGGAAGGTGATTCCGTACGTTTTCACTATACCTGGGATGATCAGGCCAACAGCGGATTCTCTTTCCTCGGAAATATATTTCATCAGTACGGCGCAGGGCTGACCAATCTCCTTACCGCGCCCACAACGGCATCCCTCAAAGCAGCAGACATATATATTATCGTGGATCCCGACACGAAAGCCGAAACAGCCAATCCGCATTATGTAATTCCGGAAAATGCGGATGCCATTTATAACTGGGTAAATTCCGGTGGCGTCTTACTATTAATGGGGAACGATTCCGCCAACGCCGAATTCACCCATTTTAATCAGCTGGCGGAGAAATTCGGCATCCATTTCAACTGGGACTGCAAAAATCACGTGATCGGAAATCAATATGAAACCGGAGCGATAGTGATTCCGAAAAATGATCCCATTCTTCCGGAAACAAAGAAAATCTATATCAAGGATCTGAGCAGCCTGCAAATCAAATCACCGGCAAAAGCCGCGATAACCAAAGATGGATTTGTGATCATGGCCATGGCAAAAATCGGAAAGGGAACCGTGTTTGCGGTTGGCGACCCCTGGATATACAATGAATATACGGATGGAAGAAAACTTCCCCCCGAATATGAAAATTTTCAGGCGGCGTCGGATCTGGCCAGATGGCTTTTGCAGCAGTCAAAAAAACCAGTTCATTAACCGCCCGCACCCGGCCATCCGGATCCGTTGCTAATCAATACAAAATGGGTTTTTGGAAATCGCCGGAACCCTTTGAAAACAGAAAATTAAAAAAATGACTTTATCAGAGAAAAATTTAAAGGAGATTTCAAAAGGCGTACAGAGTATCCCCGAAGAATCGATTTTTACCCTGCCGGAAAAAATATTGCAGTTCGGCACCGGCGTATTGTTGCGCGGACTTCCGGATTATTTTATTGACAAGGCAAACAAACTGGGATTATTTAACGGCCGCATTGTGATGGTAAAGTCCACCGCACAGGGCGATACGGATGCCTTCGCGCAACAGGATAATTTATATACGATCTGCATACGAGGCGTGGAGAAAGGAATGACGACAGATGAAACGATGATCAATGCCTCGGTAAGCAGAGTATTATCGGCGGCTCAGCAGTGGCAGGACGTCCTCGCCTGCGCCCGGAATCCGGCAATGCAGATTGTCATTTCCAATACAACCGAAGCCGGTCTGGTATCGACGGATGACAATCCCGGCGATACCCCTCCCCGCTCCTTTCCGGGGAAATTACTCTCATTTTTGCTGGAGCGTTACCGCTGCTTTAACGGATCTGCTGAGAGCGGAATGGTGATCATTCCCACGGAACTGATTCCGGATAACGGAAAACTGCTCAAAGAAATCCTGATCAGCAAGGCCAAAAAAAATAATCCGGATGCAGGATTTACGGAATGGCTCGAAACGGCAAATGAATTCTGCAGTTCCCTGGTGGATTGCATTGTACCGGGCAGTCCGCCGGAACCGGAGAAAACGGAAATCAGCAAAAGGCTTGGCTATCGCGACGATCTGATGATCATTTCGGAAGTCTATCGCCTATGGGCTATCGAATCTGCTTCTGTTCGCAGTAAAACAATACTCTCTTTCAGCGGCGCCGATAAAAGTGTCATCATTTCACCGGATATCAGCAAATTCCGTGAACTGAAACTAAGACTGCTGAATGGGGCGCACAGCTTCACCTGCGGACTGGCCGTATGGGCAGGTTTTTCATTTGTAAAAGAGGCCATGGCCAACAGGGAATTTTCAGCATTTATCACGAGGCTGCTGCATGATGAACTGGTTCCGGCTGTCGCATCCCCTGATATTTCCGAAAAAGAAGCGCTGGCATTTGCAGATGATGTGCTGGACCGGTTTCGCAATCCTTTTCTTCAGCATCGCTGGCTAAGCATTTGTCTGCAATACAGTTCGAAGATGAAAACAAGGAATGTTCAGAACATCCGCCGGTATTATGGAAAGAAAAAATCGGCGCCGCCACTGATGGCTGCGGGTTTTGCCGGATGGCTTTTATTTATGAAGACGGAGAAAAAAAATGATGGTCGGCTGACCGGCTGTTTATCCGGGAAAGAATATATACTGCAGGATGATGCGGGGGAAAAATTATTTAACTATTGGAATGTGGCAGGATCAGACACAGAAAAGCTGGTTAACCTGGTTTTACAGGACAGCAGTCTGTGGGCGGAGGACCTGACAATCTTCGCCGGTTTTGCAGCAGCGGTAACTAAAAATCTGGAGCTGCTGATGGGATCTGATCCCGCCGCATTTTTTACGGAAACGGCTACCTCTTTGCAGCACACAGAGCCAATGAAATAAAGTGATGCACATGAAACAATTTCTGGACGAACATTTTTTGCTGAACTCAAAATTTGCACAGCAGCTGTACCACGACTATGCAAAGGAAATGCCCATCATGGATTATCATTGCCACCTGTCGCCACAGCAAATTGCCGACGACAGCCGCTTTGCCAACCTGACCCAGGCCTGGTTATACGGAGATCATTACAAGTGGCGGGCCATGCGTACGCACGGGGTGGCTGAAAGTTATTGCACGGGAAACAAGAGCGATTATCAGAAATTTCAAAAATGGGCGGAAACCGTTCCGTACACCCTGCGCAATCCGCTCTATCACTGGACTCATCTGGAGCTCCAGCGCTATTTTGATATCCATACCCTCTTGCAGGCCGATACGGCCGGGGAGATCTATGATGCCTGCTCACAAAAATTACAATCACCGGAATTCAGCGTCCGCAATCTCCTGCGGAAAATGAACGTGGCAACGGTGTGCACCACCGATGACCCCGTTGATGATCTCGGATTTCATATCCGGTTGAAAAAAGAAGGATTTGAAATTCCCGTGCTACCCGCTTTTCGGGCTGATGCGGCGATGAACGTGGAAAAGCCGGAGAATTTCAACGCCTATATTAAAAGGCTGGAAGCGATTACAGATATTTCCATATCCAATTTTAATGATTTCCTTTTTGCCCTGCAGAACCGCCACGATTTCTTTGCTTCCGTGGGTTGTTGCGTTTCTGATCACGGGCTGGAGGAGATCTATGTCGAAGAATTCACCGGTCTGGAAGTGGAATCCATCTTCAGCAAAATACGCAGCGGAAAATCGCTGCACGAAACAGAGCGCCGGAAATTCCGGTCGGCTATGTTGCTGCACTTCGCAGAATGGGATTATGAAAAGGGTTGGGTTCAGCAATTCCACCTGGGCGCGATGCGCAATACCAACAGTCGTATGCTGCAACAGATCGGGTCGGACACCGGCTGGGATTCGATCGGGGATTTTCCGCAGGGCATTGCCCTCGCAAAGTTTCTGAACCGGCTGGATGCAGATGATAAACTGGCCAGGACCATTATCTATAATCTGAATCCGGCGGACAATGAGCTGATCGCCACCATGACCGGAAATTTCAATGACGGATCCATTGCAGGGAAAGTGCAATTCGGCGCTGCCTGGTGGTTCCTGGATCAAAAAGACGGCATGATCAAACAAATGAACGCGCTTTCCAATATGAGCCTGCTCAGCAAGTTCGTAGGGATGGTCACAGATTCCAGGAGCTTTCTTTCTTTTCCCCGCCACGAATATTTCCGGAGAATACTCTGCAACCTGTTCGGGGAAGAAGTGGAGAAAGGTGAACTGCCGGAGAATCCCGAATGGATCGGCAAAATAGTAATGGATATCTGTTATTATAACGCCAAACAATATTTCAACTTTCAATCCTCAGATTCAATCCTGGCCCTGGAACGGCAAAATAAGTGATCGGGAGGAACAACTCTTCCGTGATTTTTTCCCGGAAGTAACGCCGGGGATAAGATGGATTCAGTGGTTTTAAGCAAAGCCCCGGAATAGTTTCAAACCGGGGCTTTCGTCATGCATTGTCACTGATCTCACATGAAAAATTCTTCCTTAACAATCTTTCCATCCTTCACCTGATATACGCAAAGTTCTGCCATATTGGAACGACCACGTCCCTTCATGGTCACATCCATATCGAGGCTGAGGGCAATGGAATTACCGGCCACCAGTGGTTCTGAAATTTTGATACCATGGACAGCTTCCACCATCTGCTCGAATTTATGCCCCTTTTCGATGATGGCCGGAAGGCCTTTTGTTTCCTTTTCAAAACCCCCTGAGGCCTCGGGTTCGATACTGATTGCGTCTTTGGAAAATAATTCTTTTTGCGCAGTTTCAAACTTGCCTTCGGAAGAAAGTGCGTGCAAACGGGATGCAACTTCTTTTGTTGTCATAACTTTTGTTTTTAAAAATTAAGTAATTGAACGGTTACTGAATGCTAATATAATTAGTTTTTACCTACCAATAAAATTAGTTTTTAGGTACCGGAAATCCGGGACACCGGATTATTCCATTCAAATATCGAACCAGCCGGGAAAGGGGAATTTGACAATCTTTGCAATTATAGGCCACCGGTCTGTTTAGGGTGGACTTCAACCTGCTGATCTTCAGAAAAACCGGTACCGGCAAACCTGCCGGGTTGGATTCAATCCATTTTCGTATATGGTTTTGAAAAATCAATAGCCGATCTCGCTGTACAACTATCCTGAATAACGGAAACAAAGAATTGATTTCCCTGAATTTTATATTTATAGGTACCTGTACTTCCGGCATCACACTCGCTTGATCCGCTGACTTTTCGCAGGGTAAGAACGTCCTGAGCCACCCGATATGTCATTACTTCGTCTTCACCACCTCCGGGAAAATGGACAACAAGTGTATCCGATTTAAAGTCCCAGATGGCTTCGGTTGCTTCCGTGGGCTGGCCCGGGCCCTGGGGAATTCCCATTTCTCCTTTCCATTTTGAGTTGGCAAGTTGTGCTTTCGCACTGATCATCAGGAAGCAGGCAATAGCGGTAAACAGAAAAGTCTTTTTCATATGTTAACTTTTAAATCCGGTTCCTTTAACCCGGCTGATCACAGCAATATAATGAATAATTGCGCATGATGGATCTGCCCTAAGATCTGCTCCAGCTTACTTCTGCCCGGAAGACATACTTTTGCATTGAAAATAAATTTGCATTTCTTATAACCGTTTGCTTACTTTGTGTTCCAAAGTGCTTTTAAATGAACAATGCTACCAAAAACCTGGAAACCTTACAGGAGATCAAACGGATGATGGAGCGAAGCAGCCGCTTTATCAGTTTAAGCGGCTGGAGCGGAATTGCAGCCGGCTTCTGCGCCCTGGCAGGCGCCTGGGTTGCTCATCAGCGCATTACACTCTATTATCAGCAGGATTTCCCAACAGGTTGTGCAGCCTGCCTGAAAAAGGATTTATTCATTATCGGGTTTTGTGTTTTCCTTGCAGCTTTTCTCTCAGCCACATTATTTACGTTCTTAAAAAGTAAAAAAGAAGGCGTGGCCATCTGGGGTAATGCAGCCAGAAGATTGCTCTGGAACACTTTATTGCCCATGGTGGCGGGCGGCCTTCTTCTCTGGCGGATGATCGAACTAAAACAATATGAATTCATCGCAGCCGGATCGCTGATTTTTTATGGCCTCGCACTGGTCAATGGAAGCAAATACACGATGGGTGAAGTGCGGTGGCTGGGGTACGGAGAAATTGCACTCGGTGTTATCAATCTCTGGGCTGTTCGCTCCGGCCTGCTTTTCTGGGCACTTGGGTTCGGGGCTTTGCATATTATTTACGGAGCATCTATGTGGTGGAAGTATGACCGGCTTTCTCCGGAACGAAGGGAAATAAATATAAATGAGGTTAACCCGGATCAGGAACATGAAGAATCCAATTGAACAGTTAAATAAAATTTTTGACAGCCGTATCCGTCTGGGCATTATGAGCGCATTGCTGGTGAATACCCGGATCAATTTCAATGAACTCAAAGAACTGATCCAGGTCACTGACGGAAACCTGGCCAGCCATTTGAAAACCCTGGAAGAAACCGGATATATTAAAGTGGAAAAGGGATTCATCGGCAGGAAAACAAATACAACGTACACCGTGACCAAATCAGGAGAAAAAGCATTCAAAACGCACCTGGATGCGCTGGAAAAAATGATCCGGTCCCTGGGATAATATTTTTTTACCCAAATACTTTGAATTACAAAGCACTTTTAAATGGATAATATCATCTCCTCCACATCGCTGGCAGCCAGAATCTGGATCCTGGCTTTTATTGCAGGCCATACCCGGGAAATTCCTTTTTACTGGCAACTGATTGATTGTAGCTTTGGGATTATCGGGTTGGTGCCGCTCACGATTTGTTACCGGAAAATTGAAAAAACTGGAAAAGCTAACCCGTTCATCCTATTCAATCAGCTGATATGAAACAAAAAACAGGAAATGCATTTGTCAACGCTTTTGCAGGATTAAGTCATTTCTTCCGGCATGAAAGAAACGGGAGAATTCAGGCTGTCCTGGGTATTATTACTATTGTGCTGGCAGCCTTCCTGCATTTGTCCTCCACGGAATGGATTCTCGTGCTTATTTGTACCGGCTCTGTGCTTTCCCTGGAAATGCTCAACAGTGGATTGGAGAAATTATGCGATCTGGTTCAACCCGGGTTCGATCCCATCATTAAAACGATAAAAGATGTAGCGGCCGGTGCTGTTCTATGGACTTCCATCATTAGCGCTGTTGTTGCGCTCATTATTTTTCTGCCTAAAATAATAAATTACTTATGAAATCTCCTTATAGCGGCATTGAAAAAATACTGCTGTTATCCATCAGTTTCAGCATCTCCTTATTGCTGCTGCGCATGGCGTATACAAAAGAATACGCCTATGCCTTTTATCTGTGGAATACCTTTCTCGCCATCATACCCTTTCTCTGCAGCAGGAAACTGAGCAGCCAAAACAGGATGAGCCTGAAATCCGTTGGCCTGGTCGCCGGCTGGTTATTATTCTTTCCGAATGCGCCATACCTGGTCACCGATCTTTTTCATTTTACGGTAAGGAGGGGGACCCCGGCCTGGTTCGATATGATCCTGGTTACTTCCGCTTCCTGGAATGGGCTGGCACTGGGCATCATTTCCCTGCTTCAGGTGGAAAAATTCCTGAATAAATGTTTTAGGCAAAACCGGGTGAGAATAATATCTTATGTCTTTATCTTCCTTTGCGGCTATGGCATTTATCTGGGAAGATTCCTGCGTTTCAACAGCTGGGACATCGTAACGAATCCCGTTCCGCTTTTTTCATCCGTTTTTCATTCCATCCTGCATCCCGTACAACATACGGGAGCCTGGGCGTTTACGGTAATTTTCAGCTGCATGCTGGGAATTATTTTTACTATGGTAAAGCAAATGCAGAAATCGTCGACTGTCGATGGTTCTTAGCAGTACGATCCACTATCTGCCATAAACTATATACTTCTCAATACCGCGGGTCTCCGCTCATGTAAATCCATTATCAATTCTCCAAACATCGTATTAGCCCAGGCAAACCACTTACGGGTGAATTTCGACACATCATCCTTATTAAAGGATTCATGCATAAATCCGGTTCCGGCATTGGAAGCGATCAGCCATTTCAGGCATTGTTTTATTTCTGTATCATTCGAACTGGTTAATGCCCGCATCATAATGCCCAGGGGCCAGATCATATTCAACCCCGCATGCGGACCTCCAACCCCTTCAGCTGCGCTGCCCTTAAAAAAGAAGGGATTTTCAGCCGACAAAATCAGTCTTCTCGTATTCAGATAAACAGGATCTGTTTTGGATACTGCTCCCAGATAAGGGAGAGACAGCAGGGACGGGACATTCGCATCGTCCATCAGATTGAAGCTGCCAAAACCATTTACTTCATAAGCATATACTTTACCGAATTTCGGATGCACTGTGGTCGCATATTGTTTCAGTGCCTTTTCCACTTCGTTCGCCAGCTGGGTGCAGTCATTAGCCAGCCGGGCATCCTTGTATATGGCATTTATCATTTCTGCAGCCTGGCGAAGAGATACCACGGCAAAAAAATTGGAGGGGATCAGGAAAGGAAATATGGTTGCGTCATCGCTGGGCCGGAACATGGAACAGATCAGGCCCACGGGTTTCACGGGATATCCGTAACCGCCCAGCGGCACGCCGTCCGTTGCCCAGGCCGTGGTGCGCTGAAAATGATAAGGGCCTGCACTGGTCTTACGCTGCTGTTCCCGGAAAGTCCTTACAATTAACCGGATAGCCTCTTTCCATTGCCGGTTAAAGGGTGTGCGGTCTCCTGTTGTTTTCCAGTATTTATGGGCAAGCCGGACCGGATAACAGAGCGAATCTATTTCCCATTTTCTTTCATGAATGCCGGGTTTCATTTCTGTCAGATCCGTTTTTTTCCATTCACTCTCTTTCGAACTGTTCTTATAAAATGCGTTGGCATACGGATCCAGCAGAATACACTGGGTATGCCGGTTGATGACCCCGATAACGAGTTGCTGCAACCTTCTGTCTTTTTTTATCAATGGCAGGTAAGGCCATACCTGGGCACTGCTATCCCGCAGCCACATGGCGTCGATATCTCCTGTGATCACATAGGTATTTACATGGCCCTCCGTCATTTCAAAATCCACGGTAGTGTCCAGGGTATTCGGAAAGCAGTTTTCAAACAACCAGCCCAGTTCCTTATTGGGCGTCCATGTTTTGACCATGTCAATCACCCCTTCCACGGATTCTGTTTTAAAATGCCGTTCCGCCAGCGGAGGACGCCTGCTTTCAAAATCAACTCCGGTACCGGCAAAGCTGCTGCTCCTGTGCAATGCCAGCGCGGCCGTCATAATGGCGCCTGATTGTATAAATTTCCTTCTTGTAGTCATATTCCAATTATTAAAAGGTCTTCCGGATCATAAACCCTGCTAAACTAAAATATTAATCTGAATAGCCGTCGCCGTTCTGCCCATTGTTTTATAATTTTGCGCAGCAATTACCCAAATGAAAGAAAGGCTGAAGGAACTATCCGCACAGTTAGCAGGCGATCTGTATACCGACGACAAAATGAGGATTCTGTATGCCACCGATGCATCAGCCTACCGGGAGATTCCGCTGGCTGTTGCCATACCCAAATCAGCGGAAGACCTGAAAATCCTGATCGGATTCGCCGGAAAGAACCACAGCTCCCTGATTCCGAGAACGGCAGGCACTTCGCTGGCCGGCCAGGTTGTGGGAAATGGAATAATTGTGGATGTTTCCAAAAACTTTACCCGGATCCTCGAATTCAATAAAGAAGAACGCTGGGTACGCGTACAGCCCGGTGTTATCCGCGACGAGCTCAACATGTTTCTGAAACCCCATGGATTATTCTTTGGCCCGGAAACATCTACGGCAAACCGCGCCATGATGGGCGGCATGGTGGGCAATAATTCCTGCGGTTCCAATTCCGTTGTATATGGAAGCACCCGGGAACACCTGCTGGAAGTAAAGACCCTCCTGAGCGACGGGTCCGAAGCAGTTTTCAAATCCCTTCCCACAGAACTGTTTCACCAAAAATGTGAGGAGCCGGGCCTGGAGGGAAATATTTATAAAACCGTCCGGACCCTGCTTGCTGATGAAAGCAATCAGCAGGAAATAACGCGGGAGTTTCCCAGGAAATCCATTGAAAGAAGAAATACGGGATATGCCCTGGATGAACTGATGCATGCGGCCCCCTTCTTTGCCGGAAAACCGGATTTTAATTTCTGCAAACTGATCGCCGGATCTGAAGGGACCCTGGCTTTCATCACGGAAATAAAATTAAATCTGATCCCGCTGCCTCCCGTGGAAACCGGCCTGCTTTGCGTACATTTCCATACCATCGACGAATCCTTAAGGGCCAACCTGATTGCCCTGCAATACAAACCCAGCGCCAGCGAACTGATAGACCACTATATTCTGGAATGTACCAAAGAAAATATCGAGCAGAGCAAAAATCGTTTTTTTGTACAGGGCGATCCGGGCGCCATTCTCGTGATCGAATTCAGGAGATCCAACCGGGAAGAAATTACGGAGATTGCCGGTAAAGTGGAAGCCGGCATGCGGGCTGCGGGACTGGGATATCATTTCCCTCTGCTGTTTGGAGAAGACAGTAAAAAAATATGGTCGCTGCGCAAAGCAGGACTGGGCCTGCTCGGCAATATGCCCGGAGATGAAAAAGCCGTACCGGTGATTGAAGATACCGCCGTAGATGTAAATGATCTGCCGCAGTACATCGCGGATTTTAATAAGATCCTGAAAAAATATAACCTGCACGCGGTCCACTATGCGCATGCCGGATCCGGAGAGATCCACCTGCGGCCCATCCTCAACCTGAAAACGGTGGAGGGCAATAAACTTTTCCGGACCATCGCCGAAGAAATTGCCAGCCTGGTAAAAAAATACAACGGCTCCCTGAGCGGAGAACATGGCGACGGCAGGCTCCGTGGTGAATTCATCAGACAAATGGTGGGTAATAAGAACTACGAATTATTCAAAACCATTAAACGCACCTGGGATCCGGAAAATATTTTCAATCCGAATAAGATTGTGGATACCCCGCCCATGAATAGCATGTTGCGTTATGAGCCAGGACAGAAAGTTCCGGAGATCAAAACCGTTTTCCGTTTCAATGGTCAGAATATCCTGCAGCATGCGGAACAATGCAACGGTACCGGCGAATGCCTGAAAACGCAGTTATCCGGCGGCACCATGTGTCCTTCCTTCATGGCCACCCGCAACGAAAAAGATTCCACCCGGGGCAGGGCGAATATCTTACGGGAATTCCTCACCAACTCACAAAAACTGAATCGTTTTGATCATCCGGAGATCTATGAAGTTATGGATCTCTGCCTAAGCTGCAAAGGCTGCAAATCAGAATGCCCTTCCAATGTGGACGTGGCGAAACTGAAAGCAGAATTCCTGCAGCAGTACCACGACGCCAATGGCATCCCGTTCCGGTCCCGGATGATTGCGAATTTTAATAAATCTTCCCGGCTGGGATCCATTGCGCCGGCAGTTTATAATTTCCTGGTAACCAATCCCGCTACCAGCGCGCTCATAAAACGCATCTTGGGTTTCGCCGTGAAACGTTCCATGCCGACCCTTTACAAAACAAGCCTGGAGAAATGGTATAGGAAAAGAAAATCATCTGCAGCAAAGGGTAACCGGAAAGTATATTTATTTTGTGATGAATTTACCAATTTCAACGACACGGAGATTGGAATCAAGGCCATCCTGCTACTGGAAAAGCTGGGGTATGAAGTGATTATTCCCGAACATGCCGAAAGTGGCCGGGCCTGGATGTCCAAAGGCTTATTAAAAGCCGCAAAAAAAATAGCTAACCGGAATGTGGCTTCGCTGAGTAAAATAATTACCGCTGAAACACCCCTGATCGGTGTTGAACCGAGCGCCATTCTCACTTTCCGGGACGAATACATTGATCTGGCGGAAGATGAAAATTATGCCGCAGCAAAAACCTTATCGAAAAATGTTTTCCTGATCGACGAGTTCATTGCGCGGGAAATAGAAAAAGGAAATATCAGTAAGGATTCCTTTTCGAAAGAACAAAAACTGATCAAACTGCACGGTCATTGCCAGCAGAAAGCATTGTCCTCCCTTACCGCTTCTGTTAAAATACTTTCCCTTCCCGAAAACTATACCGTTGAAACCATCCCTTCCGGATGCTGTGGCATGGCGGGATCCTTTGGTTTCGAAAAGGAGCATTATGAACTCTCCATGAAAATCGGTGAACTGGTATTATTACCTGCCGTGCGCAGTCAGGCGGAGGATGTGATCATTGCCGCACCCGGCACCAGCTGCCGCCACCAGATCAAGGATGGCGCGCAGAGGAAAGCGCTGCACCCCGTGGAAGTTTTGTACGAAGCGCTGAAGAAATAGGGTTAAAAACCCCCACAAACCAGTATTCCCATTCTTAAATCCTTTTGTAAAACAGAGATCCTGGTTTGGATCGTAGGCACAGGTATTCTTCAGTTCCTGATGGTCTTATTGTTTAGAAAGCTCTAATTCAGCTTCCCTCCTTTTCTCCTGCAAATCCCCTGTTATTTCAATAACCCGCTTTTCAGAAAGCGGATACCATGCAATAAAGAGTACGGATAACAAAGCACCGGCGGCAGGCAGAAAACTCAGCATCAGCCGGATGCCCGTTTGCACTTCAGAGCCCTGCAGTACATTCGCTTTAAAACCAAAAGCCCCAAGCAACCAGCCCGTCAGTGCCCCGCCAATTGTCCATCCCAGTTTCTGCGACATGGAAGAAGAGGAAAAGATGAGGCCCGTTGCCCTTCTTCCCGTTTTCCATTCCGAATAATCCACAATGTCGGCATACATGGACCATAGCAGGGGAAAAATAATCCCTGCACAGATACTGATAAAAAACTGGAACACGAAAATGAGACTGATCTGCTCTGCGTTCAGCCAGTAAAAAATAATACTGAGCAGGGTTGCCGTTCCCATGGCCCAGAGAAAAGTATTTTTTTTACCGATGCGGTTTGCCACGGGAGATGCGAGGATGACCCCAATGATATTGGCTCCCTGTCCCACAATCAGATATAAGGTGGACCAGGTTATCACCGTCGCGCTTATTTTAAAAGCCTCCGTATTCTGAATAACATATTTAAAATAATAGAGCGTTGCACCATCCCGTATAGAATTAAAGATCAGCGCGGCAACGCCGGCGCCCAGTAATATCCACCAGGGCCGGTTTTTGAAAAGATCGCGGACATCGCTTTTTAAAGATGATCTTTCATCTTTTAAGGGTTGTACTCTTTCTTTTACCCAGGAGAAACATAGGATGAACAATAAAACACAAATAGCGGCAATAACCATAACTGCCAGCTGCCATCCTGATTTCAGATTGATGATTCCACCGGCTTTCTTACTGAATATAGTCACCAGTGGTTCTATCAGGGCCAGCGCAATCAGGCTGCCTGCGAAGGCAAAAGCCATTCTGAACGATGCAAAGGTATTTCTCTGTTTGGGATCGGCGGAAATGACTCCCAGCAGGGAGGCGTAAGGCACATTGATGAGCGAATAGATCATCATCATTATGGAATAAGTAATATACGCGTACAACAGCATGCCGGTTCCGGAAAAGGAAGGAACGGTAAATGTCAGCACCCCGATGATCCCAAAGGGAACCGCCACGTACAGCAGGTAGGGGCGGAACTTACCCCATTTCGATTTTGTCCGGTCAGCGATCACCCCGACCACCGGATCAAAAAAAGTATCCCAGATGCGGGTAATCAGAAACATGGTTCCAACGGCAGCCGCTGCAATCCCGAAAACATCGGTGTAAAAAAACAAGAGGTAGGTGCCAAATAATTTCCAGAACATGGACGAAGCCATGTCGCCAAAGCCATATCCGATTTTTTCCCTGAGATTGATCCGTTCAGCCATAATCAAATTGTTTAAAGATAACCCCAATAGGCATCCGGCTGCTGTCCTTAATCAGCATACTCCAATACTTTTTTAGCTAAAGCCCGGATCACCCCATCGGTAACCATTTCACAAATAAATTTTTCAGGGGATACAGCAGAATCATTCGGGAATTTACTAACTTCCACTACATAATCTTCCTTTTTTAGCTCCCGCCTGTACTGTTTTGTGAAGATCCAATAGTCCCAGGTTAAACATCCCCCCGATGAACAAGCGGCTTATATGTTTAACACCCAATCTTTCAGACCGGACCCCCTGCTCAGGCAGGTTATCAGCCACTATCTGCTGGTGAAAGCAGAATTGGAATCCCCATTTGCGGACTGCTGCTTCCTTCCGAAAGTAAATCAACAGCTTTCCTTCAACCTCGGTTGTGATAATATGATCTATGATCTCGATAATCAGGAATATATTTCTTCCAATAACCTGATCGGGCAGAATAATCACATTTGCAGGATCAGAATTTACAACGGGATGAACAGATTCATTGTACATCTCAGGCCCCTGGGATGGTACAAATTATCCGGCTTGCCTGCTCAGCAATTCATTAACCGGAGCACTGATCTGCAGATATTGCTGGGAAATGATATTGCGGATTTCGGGGAGCAACTGCGGGCACGCAGCGATATAAAAAAACAAATTCTCCTACTGGATTCATTCTTCACAGACAGGTTATTTTCCCGAAAGATCAACTATAAAAGTATTGATGTGGCGGTCCGCCTGATCGAGGAAGCAAAGGGAAATATTTCGATTAATCAGCTGGAGCGGGAAACCTTCATCACAAGGCGTACGCTTGAACGCCGCTTTCTGGAACAGGCCGGCATATATCCAAAAATGTTTGCGCGGATCATCCGTTTCAATGAGGCTATAAAATTCCTTGAAAAAAACCAAAAACCGAACTGGGCGTACTTTTTCAACTGTCTGGGCTACTGCGATCAAAGCCATTTCATAAATGAATTCCAGCATTTTGCGGGCTGCCTGCCGTCCCGCTATTTTCATCAGCCAACGGAATTTGAAACCGCCCTGAAATTCTGATTATTGTCACTTTTTTCCAATAACCCATTCAAAAGGCATTATAGCTTAGCAGCTAACCTAAATGAAATTTTATGAAAAAAATTAACCTGAAAAATGCTTCCCCAAGAAGAGCGTTTCTTGGCAAAATCGCAGCCGGGGCGGCAGCAGTGGGCATTGCGTCGCTCTCCACCCCTATCAGGGCCGTTTCCGGATCCGGATTTGTATTCCGGAATGCAGATGATCCGGAAGCATGGCTGGAAAAAATAAAAGGCAAACACCGCATTGTTTTTGATTGTACCCGTCCGAATGATATCATGCCCTTTGCCTGGCCAAAAGTCTTTCTCATGACAAATGGCAATGCAAAGGATTGCAGCGTAGTGGTGATCTTACGTCACGACGCCATTCCCTATGCCATGGGTAACGATTTATGGGCCAAATACAAATTCGGTGAGACATTCAAAATTGATGATCCGGTTACGAAAGAACCCGCAATCCGCAATTTGTTCTGGGAACCGAAAACCGGCGATTTCTCCGTACCCGGAATCGGAAATGTTGATATTGGCATCAATCAGCTTCAGCAGGATGGGGTGATGTTTTGCGCATGCGATGTTGCGCTGACCGTTTTTAGTGCAGTTCTTGCAGGAAAAATGAACATGGATGCCAAGGAAGTTAAGAAAGAATGGGTGGCAGGCCTGTTACCGCGCGTTCAGATTGTTCCCTCCGGTGTCTGGGCTGTAGGCCGCACCCAGGAACATGGCTGTTCATATTGTTTTGCCGGTTAAATGAAACGCCGTTCCATTATTTTACTGACAACTATTATCCTGGTTGGCGCGGGCTTTATTTTTTCTTACCAGCAGTATTTAAAACATAAACATCCCGCTGCTGCCGAATCATCAGTTGCTAACGCCGGCTCATCAGCTGCTAAAAAGATCAGCACTGAATGGGTCGCTCCGGACAGCAGTCTTATTCCCAACAGTCCCGAAGGAGCATTGATCCGCTATGGAAGGGAACTGATCAGGAGTACCTCGTTTTATTTCGGCCCGAAAGGCAGAATCAGTCTTCAGGCAAACGGAATGAATTGTCAGAATTGCCATCTCGAAGCCGGTACCCGCAATTTCGCCAATCCATTTTCCGGCGTGGCCTCGCTCTATCCGCAGTTCAGACCCAGGAGCGGGCGAATAGAATCCATTGAATTCAAAATAAACGAATGCCTGGAAAGAAGTCTGAATGGAAAAAAAATTGACAGCGCCTGTTTGGAAATGAAAAGTATGGTTGCCTACGTAAAATGGCTGGGAACCGGAATACCAAAAGGCTTAAAGCCACAGGGCGCCGGTACGGATGAATTGGCCCTGATGAGCCGGGCAGCCGATCCGGGAAAAGGTAGTATCATTTTCCAGTTAAAATGCCAGTCCTGTCACGGCCGGGAGGGTCAGGGCCTTTTAAACGCAGATCAGACCACTTATGTCTATCCGCCTTTATGGGGCGAACACAGTTACAATACCAGTGCGGGAATGTACCGTATTACAAAACTGGCAGGGTATATAAAATATGCAATGCCTCTTGGAACACGCTATCCGGCTGCCCAGCTAAGCGATGCAGAAGCCTGGGATGTGGCGGCATTCGTTAATTCAAAACCCCATCCGGTTAAATTTTTCAAATACGACTGGCCTGAACTGAAAACCAAGCCATTTGATTATCCATTCGGACCCTACGCAGACAGCTTTTCGGAAGAGCAGCACAAATACGGTCCCTTTGCGCAAATTAAAAAAGGGGAGAAGGATCTGGCAAGGCGAAAATGATCTTTCACCGGACAAAAATCATCAGACCCTTTATTTTTTTTGCGCAAATAACCAGGGCAATAGTCCCGGTTCCGCAAATGCACTATCCCAGCTATTGTGACTGGCCTCCGGATACTCCGTATATTTTGCTGTTTTGACACCGGCATCCTGCAGTGCTTTTATTAGGTTCCGGTCAGGTTGTGGGTTCACCACATTATCCTTTGCGCCGTGAAAGATCCATAAAGGCAGGTGGGAAGCCGTACGAACGTATAATGGCGCATTTGCCTGTCCGCATATCGGAAAGGCTGCCGCAAAAAAATCCGGGTAATGAATAATTAAATCATAGGCGCCGAAGCCGCCTAAGGATAATCCGCCGAGGTATATTCTTTTTTTGTCAATCCTTTTATTATCCGCCAGGCTATCCATCAATAGCTTTACCATTCGTTCCGGAGTGCTTAAGGTATCCGTATTGAGCTTAAGATCGGCCGAAGCCGGATCTCTTCTATGCTGAAATACCGACCAGGCAGCTTTTTCAGGGCACTGCGGGAAAATAACCACAGCAGGAAACTGCCTGCGCACTTCCTCTTTCAGAAATAGATCAGCGCCGTGAAGCAGTTGCAATGCGTTGTCGTTGCCGCGCTCGCCCGAACCATGTAAAAAAACCAGGAGCGGATACCTTTTTCTTTTCTTTGCATTTTCAGGATAGAGAATCCGGTAGCGAAGGGTATCTCCGTTCCGGATAAAAGTTTCTCTGAGATAGAGGCCGCTGTCCTGCGCCAGCAAGGGATATCCAAATGAAAGAAGGCAGATAAACAAAGTGAATTTTTTCATACCTTAAAGGTCAGGATATGATTTTTATATGGGAAAAATATATTTTTAAATGCCGAACAGACGCATTGCCATTCAACAGCTTTTTTTTATTTGTGCAGGAGCAGCCGTGCTGCCATCCTGCTTCCGGAATGAGGAGAAAGTTTCCATTCCCCTGACAAAAATTAAAATCAGCGGAGAACAGGAAAAAATGCTTGCCGGACTGGCAGAAACGATCATACCCAAAACAGACAGCCCCGGCGCCAAAGATCTTTCTGCCCATCTTTTTACACTGAATATGGTGGACGATTGTTTTCCAAAAGAAAAACAGGAAAAATTTATCCATGGCATGAAAGAGTTTGAAACTTTTGCTGAAAAGAAGTCCGGCAAATCCTTTGCAGACAGCAGCCCGGAACAAAAACAGACTGTAGTGGCGGAACTGGATGGCCGCAAGCCCCCGGGAGATAATCTGTTTTTCTTCTACCAGACGGTAAAACAGCTCAGCACCCAGGCCTATACCAGTTCTCAATTCTATTTAACCAATATCCGCCACTATAAAATGATTCCCGGGAAGTACCAGGGTTGTGTTCCTTTAAAAGTGGCTTAATTCCATAACAATAAAACATGGGCAATAATAACGACGGAATAAAAACCCGCACTTTCGACGCTATAGTAATCGGTTCCGGAATGAGCGGCGGCTGGGCGGCTAAGGAGTTAACAGAAAAAGGACTGAAAACCCTCGTGCTGGAAAGGGGAAGGGATGTGGTGCATCTGAAAGACTATCCCACCACCAATATGATGCCCTGGGAATTTGAGCATCGCGGTCAAATCCCGGAGGATATCAAAGAAGCCAATCCCGTGGTCAGCCGTTGTTATGCCTTTCGAGAAGATGCCATGCATTTCTTTGTGAAAGATACGGAGCATCCCTATGAACAGGAGAAACCATTCGACTGGATCCGCGGATACCAGGTAGGCGGGAAATCCTTATTATGGGCAAGGCAAACCCAGCGCTGGAGCGATTTTGATTTCGAAGGCCCCGCCCGGGACGGCTTCGCGGTCGACTGGCCGATCCGCTATAAGGACATTGCACCCTGGTATAGTTATGTGGAGAAATTCGCCGGGATTTCAGGCAACCGGGACGGGTTGGCTGTTTTGCCTGACGGCGAATTCCTGCCGCCGCTGGAACTGAGCTGCGTTGAAAACTATTTCAAGGATTTTATTGCAAAGAATTACAAGGACCGGCATGTTATTTATGCACGCTGCGCGCATCTGACAGAACCCAAACAAATTCACCTGGATCAGGGAAGAGGCCAATGCCAAAACAGGAACCTCTGCCAGCGCGGTTGTCCCTTCGGCGGATATTTTGCCGCTAATTCAACCACCATTCCCTGGGCGCAAAAAACGGGCAATATGACTTTACGCCCTTTCTCCGTTGTACATTCCATTATTTACGATGAGAAAAAGGAAAGGGCGACCGGGGTACGGGTAATTGACGCCCACACAAAGGAAGCAACGGAATATTATGCACGCATTATTTTTGTTAATGCAGCCGCAGTAAATACCAATCTCATCTTACTGAACTCGAAATCGAACCGGTTCCCCGACGGGCTCGGCAACGACCACGGAATGCTCGGGAAATATTTCGCCTTTCACAATTACCGGGGACATATATCTGCGACCTACGAAGGTTTTTTAGATAAGACCACGGCGGGCGGCAGGCCTACCAGTGCTTATATCCCGCGTTTCAGAAATGTGGAAAAACAGGAAACCGATTTTCTTCGCGGATACGCATCCGGATTTTCCGCCGGAAGATATTCCTTTCCAAAACCGCAGGGCTTTGGAAAAGAATTAAAGGACAGTCTGGCCAAAATGGAGCCGGGCCCCTGGCGTATCGGGTCGCACATGATGGGAGAAACGATTCCGAAAGAAACCAATTTTGTAAACCTCGATCCCAATAAAAAAGATGAATGGGGAATTCCATTGCTGAATTTTTCGGTTGACTATGACGAAAATGATGAGAAAATGGTAAAAGATTTCCAGGAGCAGCTTTCGGAAATGTACACAAAAGCCGGTTTCACTAATATCAGGACTTCCGACAGTAAGCAGGCGCCGGGTCTGGATATTCATGAAATGGGCGGTGTAAGAATGGGCAGGGATCCCAAAACCTCCTTGCTGAACAAATGGAATCAGTTGCACGCCTGTCCCAATGTATTTGTGACGGATGGAGCCTGCATGACATCCACTTCCTGCCAAAACCCTTCGCTCACTTATATGGCGCTAACTGCAAGGGCATCGGACCATGCAGTGTCGCAAATGAAAAAGAATGAACTGTGACAACCTGCTTTGAAAATTAACCTTATATTTATAGAAAGCGGCAGACACTGACAAGCCGGCTTAACCCTTATACACTTATGATAAATACCCGGATATGGAAGACCCCTCCATACAGCAGTTGTTTTTTCTCGAGATAAAGAACAGTCTGCCGCCCCATCTCTCCCTCGTGGATTCCATTGCTGAACTGCTCAATATCAGCAACGACAGTGCCTATCGCCGGATCCGGAGCGAGAAGCCCATTTCCTTTGAAGAAATAAAAAAACTTTCCCTGCATTTTCATATTTCGCTCGATCAGTTCTTGCATCTTCAGAGCGATTCCCTGCTTTTTTCAGGCAGGATCGAAAGAGCGTCCGGACATTATTTTGAAGAATATCTGGAAAACTTACTGCGGAATTTCACTTATCTGAATGGTTTTGATCAAAGGCATTTATATTTTCTCACAAAAGATATTCCCTGGATATACTTCTTTCAGATTCCCGAGCTTTCCGCTTTCAAAATCTTTGTCTGGATGAGATCCATTCTGCACGATGAAAGTCTGAAAAATAAAAAGTTCTCCCTGCAGGACAGATACTTTCCCGAATACGTGGAAATCGGAAAAAAGATCGTTCAGCAGTATAACAAAATCCCAACTTCAGAAATATGGAACCTGGAAAGTATCAGTATTACCATTCAGCAAATAGAATATTATCTGGATTGCGGCGCATTCAAATCAATTAAAGACGCCCTCATCATATATGAAAAACTCGAAGAATTAATCAACCATATTGAAAGACAGGCAGAATATGGCAGAAAATTCCTTATAACTGACCAGCCTTCGGATCAATGCGCAGCGTTCAATATGTACTATAACGAACTCGCACTCGGCGATAATACGGTTCTGGCCGATCTGGGTAAAACGAAGATTACATTTCTGAATCACAGCACTATAGATTATATCTTTACCCGGGATGAAAAATTTTGTAATCAAATGCATAAAACAATCAGCAACCTCATCAGTAAATCAACCCAGATCAGCACCGTCGGGGAAAAAAACCGCGGTCATTTTTTTGGTTTTCTCACTGCCAAAATCCACAACCAGATAGCATCAGGCAGTTTAGCCAAATGATTTTTAATTAAATTCCGTTATGCCACCCTTCCGACGCTAACCGGCGGAGCGGCTCCCTTTTTCAAGAGTTCTAAAAAGTGATGTTCCGGCCGCAGCTGATTCATCCCATAACTGGTGATGCGGGTCTTTATAAATTCCGGCAATAACTTATCCAATAACATAAATAAATTGTTGATCATTCCGGGAATGATCACCGGCCTGCCTTTTAATAACCCATTTATGGCAATCTCCGCAACCTGTTCCGGATCCAGTACAGCCTGCTTCGACAGCCAGCTGCCTGTCCGGTTGAGCAGGGTAACGGAAAGATTCGTGTTGACTCCGCCGGGGCATAATACACAAACCTGAATCCCGTTCCGGCGGACTTCCTTCCGAAGGCTCTTACTGAAATAATGTATATAAGACTTGGTGGCACCATAAACCTGTTTCTTCGGAAGGAAGAAAAAGGAGGCCATGCTTCCTACATTCAGAATATAAGAAGGGCTGTTGCGTTCCAGGTTGCCGAGAAACAGCCGGGTAAGAATAGTGGTGGCAAGAACATTCAATTTAATTTGTTTCTCATAATATTCCGTACCGCTTTCGCCGAAAAGGACCGTGCCTCCAATTCCTGCATTGTTAATGAGCATCTGTAAACAGATGCCCTTACTGTTTACCTCTTCAAATAGCTGCTGACAGGATCCCGGATCCGAAAGATCCATTTCAAATGCCAAAACGGCGACAGGAAAATTCTTTCGGATGAATCCTGCCAGATTCCCGAGACCACTTTGCGGAAGCGCAACAAGTAATAGATTCATGCCCCGTTTTGCGCATTCCAGGGCGAGCGCTTTACCCAGGCCTTCGCTAGCCCCTGTTAAAAGCGTGTATGATTTTTCAAGCATAGCAGGGTTCGTTTAAATAGTGAATGGTTTGTTTTAATGCATCTTCCACGGGAGTGACCTGATAACCCAGTTCCTTTACCGCCTTCTCACTCGAAAAACAATAATTGCTGAAGAACCGGTTGATGGCCTTCCCGGAAAATAACGGAGCTTTTCCGGTAAGGCAATAATTCAACATTTGTAAAACAGCCCAGCCTCTTACACAATTCTTCGGCAGCTGAATAATATACCCCCTGTTCCCGGAAATTTTTCGAATCAGCGCAAAGAATTCCTGATAGGAAATATTAACGCCTCCCAAAATATACTTTTCCCCGGCCTTGCCTTTTTCCATTGCAAGCAAATGTCCGTTTACCACATCGTCGATAAAGGCAAAACAGGTCCGGTAAGATCCGGGAGCAGGGATAAAAGCAATCCGGTTTTTTAAAAATCCGTTAATCACGGCATTTGCATTATGTTTTTGTGAAACTTTTCCCGGGCCATAAATTTTAGGCGGACTAACCACCAGCGCATGGAGTCCTTTTTGCGCATACTGAACCACGAGGTCCTCGGCCATTTTCTTCGAAAGCTCGTAGTCGATCGAAAATCCGGTAATCCGCGGATCATTTTCCGTCAGGGGTTCCCGGATACAGGGACCCATAACGCCGCAGGTGCTGGTGAATACCAAACGCGATACGCCAGCATCGCGGGCAGCTTCGAGAACATTTGATGTGCCATCCACATTGATGCTGAACATTTCATCCGGATGCTTCGCCCACAATTTGGCGGCAGCAGCGGTATGGTAAACCTGATTGCAACCGGCGATAGCTCTTTCAATTAAAGAACGATCATTAATATCTCCCTTAAAAACCAGAATATTCGGATGACGGGGAGCAAATACGGATTGCGGATTGCGCAGCAGCAGATGAATGATGTTTCCCTGCTCCACCAGTTTCATGGCCAGGGAATGACCCAGATAGCCGGTACCACCGGTGATGAAGATTTTCATGCTGTTAAGGTTTTGGGTGAAGGTTCAGGTAAAAAGATCAGGTAACTTTCATAAATCAGCGCCATTACCAGGTGCACGGAAATTGCCGGTAAAACTGAATGATCCCATAGCACCAGGCCGCATACGATCAGGCCAAAGAGAATACAGGAGAGCATTTCCCGGTACCCGTTAAATACATGTATTCCGGCATAAAAAATCAGGTTGATCAATATGGCCACAGGAATTCCACAAATGGCGACACAAGCTGTCAGCATCAGCCCCCTGAAAAAACATTCATAAACGATCAGAAAGCCGGTGCGGAGGAACAGGTACGAGCAGATTTCCGAAAGATCCGGTTTTCCCCCTGCGGTTTTAGGCAATGCCAGGACCCGGCTTCTTTTTTTCGCTTTCCCCAGGGCAAGGAGACCGGCAGCAATCAGCAGAAATAAGAAGACCGGAATTTTTTCTGGCACACCGGCCTGTTCAAATTGCAAAAGATCCAGCCAGAATCTGCGGTACAGCAGAAGGGGCAAACCCAGCACGATAATCCCGGCCAGATGCTTACAGTTAATGCCTCTCAGAGAATGCAGCAAACCATTCCTTCCATCAATATTGAGCTGATCCTCTTTCCAGGCAAAGCAGCTGACCAGAAAATAAATGATATAACAAATGGCCAGGACCCAAAAACTTAGCTGATTCGCTTGCATAAAAATCACATTATTACTGTAACCGGAACTCCAATTGATAAAACTGATCTACTTCCACCCGGGTACAAATACCGTTTTCGTAACAATAATAATTTGAATTACCGTTTGGAAAAATTACCTGATACTTATTCTGGCCCGCCTTTTTAATTTCGAGATACTGATGGTAATTGTCTGAATACACCTGTTTGATGTTAACCGGTTCCTGGCAGTAAAGCAGGAGAACACAAAAACGGATTGGAAACACCGGTAAATCAGCAATGGTTTCTTTGCTGATCAACCGGTACGAACCCCCGGAAAGCTGCAGTTGCTGATTGACCTTTTCCTCCCCGTTCACTTCGCGGTACAGCGAGGAATAAATCAGATTACCTTTTTCAAAAACTGCTTCTTCAATGGATTTAACTGCAATCCGGAACAGGATGCGTGTGCTTACGTGTGTCACAATTTTAATATGTAAACGTCCGCTGTCCGCTTCCCGGTTAAGAACCAATGTTCCTTTTATTTCCCCGTTATGTATCACGTCATACACAGCGGCTTGCTTCTGGCTAAGCAGGCCGCATGAAAAACACAGGAGGATCAGAAGCAGGCCTGCCACTTTGCGAAGAGGAGACTGCCTTACGGCTTTTTCTGTGCTGCGGTATCTTTTAACAAGCCAGAGAATAAGAAGGGATATCATAAATAAGGTTTAGTGGGTTTGAATGGCAATCCGAAATTATCCCTGAGTCGCTTCTGTTCCTAATTGCTTTCCGGAATAAATGCCGCGACAGAAGTAAAGGTTGCTTTCCCGGATCTTTTCTTACAGGATAAGCGGCATACTTTGCAAAAAACATCAAATGATCGTCGGGCAGCGGCAATTTTCCCCAAACAACATAAACCCTGTTTGCATCTTTTACTAAAGATGCAGGCTGAAAGCCAGTGCGCATAAGCGGGATTGGCTCCCGATCCCCTTATTTTTTACGTAAACTATTATTATATTTAATCAGGGACGGGTAAGCGCCGCCCCGAAGGGATTATTCCTCCGTTAATTGAATCCCCGTTTTAGTAAACCGGATCTTATGCTGCTTATACAGGTTACCGGTTGTCATTTTAAATGTTTTTTTGCTCATGCCGAAGAATGCATAAATATCTTCCGGCGATGATTTATCATGATACGGAAGATAACCTTCATTTTCTTTTAATAACCGCAGGAGTTTCTGCGCCTCATCCTCTACCCGCTGATAGCCCGGTTTACCCGCCACCACATCTATTTTATTCTCAGCCAGTATATTTTTGACGAACCCGGGGAAGCGGTCGCCGGGCTGAATGTTGCGGTACACTTCATTAAAATGCAAAACACCGGTATGCTGATTATTAATGATTACCAGGTAACCGATGTCGGTGCGACGCCATACCAGCAGTTCCACTTCATCCATTTCCTTCACCGACAGCTGTTCATTTGATAAATAATGATCCAGTTTTTCAGTTGCCGCCAATCTTCCTGTTTGCTGATCCATCACAATCTTTACCAGGTATTCCCCCATGGGCTGAATAAAACTAAGCATGGCCGATTTCGGAATAAAAAGATCTTTCATCAAGCCCCAGTCCAGGAATGCACCCTGCGGCGTAATACTTACTGCTTTCAACTTGACAATATCACCCAGTTTGCCAAACGGTTTTTGCGTTGTCGCAATGGGCCGCCCTTCTCCGTCGTGGTATAAAAACACTTCGAGTTCATCCCCTATCCGGGTGCCTTCCGGAACAAAACGCCTGGGCATCAGGATTCCGGCTTCGCCGTCATCCATAAAAACACCCATGGGTTTTTCTTTGATCACCCGCAACAAATTATATTCACCCATTTTTACCATAACCGTTATTAGTCTGATTTCGGAAACGATTTTAAACTACCCATTTTCAATCCAACTTCATGCCCTCCCTCATCGCGGGGAATTGAACTCGCTGAAATGACCTGGTCCGGTTTAAGCTGATACAAAGATCCCCAAAGTATCTTAGGCCAGGGCCGGTTTGTAGTTTTCCAGCTCTTCCCATAGTCTTCACTTAGGGAAAGGTTGCCCGAATTTGACGTTACGAGTAACCGGCCATCAGTCACGGAAAGTACATAGGGTCCGCCAAGCTGATCCGGAATTTCGGTTCCCAGACCTGCGGGCCAGTCTATTCCATCCACACTTGTTTTACAATAAACATGGCATTTTTCCGGTCCGCAGATTTCATAGACGAGCATGAATTTGCCGTTTTTCATTTTTGTCCAAACGGGCATTCCCGGCCGGGATTTATTATGCCCCGGTTCATAAGCGACCCATCGTTCCTTTCCCCAGGTTTTCCCTTCATCGGCGGAGACCTTCTGGGAGATGATCTGCGAATAAGAAGGATTTTCCGTTACATGTTTTTCATTGGCGTACATAACGGAAAGCTTTCCGTTATCCAGATAATACATATGGGGCTCGTAAATTCCTTTGTCCGGATGTCCCAGCGCACCGGGTGCTCCGGCCGTTGAATCAATCACACTGAATGCAGACCAGGTCCGCCCCCTATCGCGGCTTCTGTAAACCCGCAGTATATAGGATTCCTGCCAGCGGACCGATCTGCAGGCCAGCAGCACCGATCCGTTTTGGGTTTCTATAAGTTGCGTATTGTCCAGGTCCCTTCCCGGATCTGAAATAACGGAGATTTTTTGCCAGTGCTTTCCCTGATCCGTACTTTTTGAAATCTGCAATTCAAGTCCGCCTGTTGAAGCCGGGCCATACGGTTCATTAACGTTATATCCTTTATTAACAGATACGGTATAGCCGGCCAGCCAATCCCCGTCCCGCAAATGCAAAAGCCTCACATACTCCGAACCGTAATTTCCATGCCTGCCGGTGGCGGCAGCCGTTTTAATAACCGGAACATTGTTGATGATCACGGGGGCTCCCCAATCAATGCGGGTAGTATCCTGGGCTGTTCCCCGGGCCGTTGCGAATAGTATTGCTATTGACAGGAAATGGAAAAATCTAAGCATTATATTTATTTCGGGTTTTAAAGATATTCCAAACTGCTTTGTTGCAGCATATTTTTTTCCGGCATGCAATTCCCGGTTCTCCGGCTAAAAACATTTTTATTTGGTTGATTTTCTCCGGTTTGCCGTATCGGTTAATAATTCTTTTTTTGTCGTACAAAATTTTATCAGTAAATTTTAAACCTCAAATGATAAAACTTCGGCATGAAAAAAGAACTACTCCCTCCTGAAAAAATGCAGCTTACAGAAGAAACAAATCCATTAACCGAAACGCAAAAGGCCACGCAAATCAACCGGAGAAAGTTTGTGGAAGTGGTTGCCTCCGGGGCTTTGGCCTTCACGATCGTACCGCGGCATGTGCTGGGCGGTAAAAATTTTGTTGCACCCAGCGACAAAATTACGCTTGCTTATATCGGCACAGGAACCCAGGGCATCCGCGAATTGCTACCCCTGCTTACGATGGATCAGTTTCACGTGGTTGCTGTTTGCGATCCCAACAAAGAAGCCCGGGGATACAGGGACTGGTCACCCCAGGGACTCAGGAATGAAATCCGGAAGGCGATCAAAAATCCGGACTGGAATTCGGGAGGCGACGACCTGATTCCGGGTGGAAGAGAGAACGGGAAATCGATCGTCGATACCTATTATGCGAACCTTCATCCGGAATTAAAATACAAGGGTTGCGCTGCTTATGCAGATTTCCGTGAACTGCTGGAAAAAGAAAAGGATCTGGATTCCGTTAAAATAATGACGCCGGATCATCTGCATGGTATTATTGCAACGGCCGCATTAAAAAAGAAGAAACATGTGCTGATGCATAAACCTCTTTCCAACCGCGTGCTGGAAGGAAAGAAATTAATTGAACTCGCCCGGAAATCCAACAAAATCACACACCTGATTCCCTGGGATTCCAATGGCTCCATGGAGACTGTAATGAAATGGATAAATGAAGGCGCCATCGGAACTTTACTGGAAGTACACGACTGGACCAATCGCCCCGTTTGGCCGCAGTATACAACCCTGCCGACTGACACGCCACCGGTTCCCGAAGGTCTGAACTGGGATCTGTGGCTTGGCCCCGAAGCGGACCGTCCCTATAGTCCGGATTACACCAACATGGTATTCCGGAGCTGGTATGATTTCGGTGGCGGCTGCATGGCGGATATGGGCTATTACAGCCTGTGGACTGTTTTTAATGCGCTGCAACTGGAGGACCCCACGGAAATTATTCCCAATATGAGTCATGTCTGCGCCTTTAAAGATTCCGTGCCATTCCGGATACACAACGATTTTTCCTTTCCGACCGCCTGCACGGTTCGTTTTAAATATCCGGCAAAAGGATCCCGGGGTCCTGTTGAACTCTGCTGGTATGACGGAGGAATGCAACCCCCCTGTCCCGGGGAGTTAACCGCAGAAAATAAAACACTACCCCAGGAAGGAATGATGTTCGTTGGTGACAAGGGGAAAATTCTTGCAGGCTTTAATGTACAAAACCCGCAATTGCTTTCTCATAAAGGCATGGAAGCAATGGAAGCCCCGGGAAAAACAAACGCTGCGCCAGAGGAAAAGATGGAGACTGCATTACAGCTATTTATTGACGCCTGTAAGAGCGGGAAGCAATACCCCGGAAGTTTTGCCGAAGCGGATCATATCATGGAAGCAATCAATTTATACGGGGTTGCTTTACGGTCAGGCAGCTTATTAAAATACGACGCAGCCGCCCGGCAAATCAGCAATGCGCCGGATGCCAACAAATATCTTTCCCGGGAATACAGGGCAGGATGGGATCCGGAAAGCATCTGACCAGTATGATCAGTTATTAAAAACATTGTTATGAATAAATTCAACAGAAGAAAATTTATCGGCAATACATCCATGGCACTGGGCGCTGCCTGGGCATTCACTGAATTTCCGCTGAGGCTGAGCGCTGCGCAGCGTAAGTTATTTATCAGTCAGCCCATCGGGTTCCAGACTTATCCCATCCGGGAAATGCTGGCAAAGGATTTCGCGGGCACCCTGAAAATGATGGCAGGCTGGGGCTATCAACTGGTGGAAATGTGTTCACCTCCGGGATATGTAAGTTCAGGTTTTGGTCCGTTAGTCGGCATGAAAACTTCCGACATGCGTCACACCATTGAAGATGCGGGTCTGCATTGCCCGAGTTGTCATTTTACATTTCCGGAGCTTACAGATAAGCTGGACGACCGGATCGCATTTGCCCGGGAGCTTGGGCTTACGCAAATGATCTGTTCCAGTTTCTGGCTGCCGGCAAAGGCAACCCTGAAAGATTACCTGGATTCAGTGGACAAACTGAATAAGATTGCCGCAAAGATCAAAGCTGCGGGAATGCAGACCGGCTACCACAATCACGACATGGAATTTAAAATGCTGGAAGGCAAATTAATCTACGACGAACTGATGAATCATTTCGATCCGGATCTGGTAAAGATGCAATTCCAGACCCAGGTCATAACCCTGGGATACAAGGCTTCCACTTATTTTGAAAGATATCCAGGGCGTTTTATTTCTTCCCATCTGTCCGACTGGACCGCGGAAAAAAAGGAAGTGCCCATTGGCGAGGGAGTCATCGACTGGAAAGAATTTTTTACCGCTGCCAAAACCGGGGGAGTGAAAAACTTCTTTGTGGAAATGGGCCTGGATACTTTTAAGAAAAGCGCAGCGTATATCAAAGCGCTTTAGATTAAATCCAAAGGCTTCTCTTAATGCTGACAGAAATTAATGCCGGCAAAATCCGGCTGATAAAAATCATTTCCCTTCCAGCTCAGCCGGAATCCCTGCAATGGATTCTACCCTGATATCCTTGTAAAACACTTCCGCTCCTTCGCTCTGTATCTGTAATTTCCCTTTCAGCAGGGGGATGACCCGCCCATTTTCGAGCTGGGCCGAATGTTGCAGCAGCATTACAACCTGTCCGTTAACCAGGTGAACGCTGGTACCGTTAAAGCAATAGAGATCTATGGTATTCCATTCCCCGGTCGGCTTTTCCGCATCGATAGCCTTTCTGCAATATCTGCCGGCTTTGCCGGCGGCGCTGAAAGTTATCAGCGGCGATCCCGGATGATATACATAGCTGCTGTCTGACCGTTGCATGGCTGCAACATCTTCCTGTGCGCCTGCGCAGCCCCAATATTCGCCGCAGTTTCCCTCTTCGATCTGGAATTCCTGGGAACGCATCCAGGCTCCATTATCTGCGCCCTGTGAACCTACGGAGAAATAGAGCAAACCACTGTCGCGCTTTTTATTTTTCTTAGGGCCCCACAATCTACTGCCCCATTTAAATTTCAGCTGAAGATGAAAATTGCCAAATTCCTGCTGTGTCGAAATAGCGCCGAATCCTTCTCCTGAAATACGGATTACCGGCTCTCCATCCTGACGGACCACAGAAAAAACATGCTGTGGGTCACTATTTAATCCGACCGGAATATCCGTTAGTTTTTTACCCGTCGAATCCACTGGAGGTCCGAGATAAGTATCCCATCCTTTTAAATTCTTTCCGTTGAACAGGGTTTGCCAGCCGCCTTTTTTTGCACTGCCCTCCAGCATTCCAACCATGGCCAGAACGGGGATCCACAGCAAAAAAACGGCCGCGTTTGATTTCATTTCATTTGATTTAAAAAAAAGAAATTTCAACAATCCTTCCCCTTTGGAAATTAAAAAAAGCGTTCCCTATGAATTGCTGAGTCCGGAAAAAATACTGATCGTGAATTTCAGGAAAGCCAGACCGTTCACAAATAAAGGGACTCTTTCAGCAATGAAATTCCCTTTTTTATCTCTTCACGCCCGCTGGATTCGATACCATACCATCCCCGGTAACCAGAAGTTTTGCAAAGCCCGATCATTTTCCGCGTCAGCGCATCATCCGGCTGGTTCCGGTACGACATTCCCTTTGCATAGGGAAGCATTTTTTGAAGATAGTCAAAATTATCATAATCCAGGCCAGGTTTACGCCAGTCAGGATAGG
>Ga0207707_10000116_pt1 | contig 81364 bp, 77 predicted proteins | sample KBSC83BmetaG_FD_184336 | JGI IMG/M metagenome (GOLD analysis project Ga0207707, IMG submission 184336) | Corn rhizosphere microbial communities from Kellogg Biological Station, Michigan, USA - KBS C8-3B metaG (SPAdes) (version 2) | ecosystem: Host-associated > Plants > Roots > Rhizosphere ... | reverse complement strand
GAAGGGCGTGCAGGGCGTGCAGACCGCGGCCGACGCGCCGATCCCGTCGGTGCGGACGGTGCCGGGCAGCGAGAGCGAGCGCCGCAACGCGCCGCTCGAGTGCGTCACCTGCCATCACTAGCATGACCGCCTCGGGCGGCACCTGCCATCACTAGCGTGACCGCCTCGGGCGGCACCTGCCATCACTAGCGTGACCGCCTCGGGCGGCACCTGCCACCACTAGCCTGACCCGCCGTCGCGGCCGCCCCTCCCGAGGGCCGCGGCGGGCGTGAGACCCCGATGCGCGTGATCCTGGGCACGCTGCTCGTCTTCGGCGTGGCCTTCCTCTCCGTGTTCGCGCTCCAGCTCGTCGCGGTCACCGCGCTGCTGAGCTGGCGCGGCGGCGGCCTCGAGGAGAACGGCCTCGCGGCCCTGCTGGCCGGTGTGCCCGCGTCCTCGCTGGCTCTCATCGGGATCGCCCTGCTGGCCGCGCGGCCGCCCCGCCGCGAGGGGCTGCGCCTCCGGCCGAGTGGCATCTCCGGTCGAGAGATCGCGGTGATGGCGGTCGGCGTCCTCGCCCTGAGCCAGGCCCTGGAGTCTCTGGTCCTGCTGCTCGACCTGGGTCCCGGTCCCACGCTCGAGTGGATGAGCCGCACGGTGGCCGCGGCCACGCCGCTCGGGCTGACGCTCGCGGTGGTGGTGGTCGGCCTGCTCGCCCCGGTGGCGGAGGAGCTGTTCTTCCGCGGCTACATGCTCACGCGGCTGCGCGAAGCGTGGACTCCCGGTCCCGCCATCCTGATGACCTCGATCGCCTTCGGCATCATCCACGGGGAGTGGGTGCACGGGCTGCTCGCGGCGGTCATCGGGGTCTACCTCGGGCTGGTGACGGAGCGCGCGGGGAGCGTGGCCCCCGCGATGATCTGCCACGCGGTCAACAACACCGCCTCGGTGCTACTGTCGGCGTGGATCGGCTCACCGGCCGGCCACGCGGTCAACGCGGGCCTGGTGGCGGCGATGGCCCTGGTGGTGGCGTGGTCGCTCGTCCGGCTGCGGCGCGGGTGGCCCGCGCGCGAGGGCCCGGTCTCAGCGGCCGGGATCGAGGATCGCGGTCAGGCTCCGTAGGTCCGGGCAGGTCTCGAGCGACTCGACGATCTGCCGCACCGAGTCCACCCGGTCCGTCGGGAGCACGAGCCCGGCGCACTCGCGGAACTTCTCCCGCAGCGCCTCGCGACTGAGCGGGTTCGCGGGATGGCCCGGCACCGGGCGCGGACCGATGCTGGCCCGCCGCCCGTCGCGCAGGCGCACCGTGAGCCGCGTCCACATGTGGCGCTCGAGATCGCCCGGGATCTCCGGATCCACCACCATCCGCACCCGCTCCATCAGGCGGCGGATGCCGGGGTCCTGCGCGCGGTCGTCCTGGAAGGTGGCCATGCCCACGCGCCCGTCCGCGATCGCGGCCGCGGCGGAGAACTCGGCCGAGAACTTGGCCTCGAGCCCGGTGCGGGGGCGGGAGTGGATCAGGATGCGCGGCACGCCCGCGCACACCCCGACGGTCAGCTCCTCCACGTCCTCGGCGCGCACCCCCTGGACGCGGTGGAGCTCCAGCGCCCCGTCGATGATGGAGTGGGTGCAGGCGCACGAGGGATAGGGCTTCACCGCGACGCCGGTGGTGGTGATCTTCCACGGCGCGCCGAGCGTGCCCAGCGGCTCCATCGCCCGCTTGCCCGCGCCGAGCACCGCGAAGAAGCCCTGCGGCCCCTCGATGGCGTGCTCCGACGCGGTCCAGCCCTCGCGCGCCATCAGCGCCGAGAGCACGCCGCTGCGCGCGGCGTGGCCGGCGTGGAACGGCTTGGTCATGGTGCCGAAGTTCTCCTTGAGGCCGGAGGACTGCGAGGCGGCCACCGCGAGGGCGTGGCGGGTCTGGCCCGCGTCGAGGCCGAGCAGGCGCGCGGCCGCCGCGGCGGCCCCGAGGGTGCCGAGGGTACACGTGGCGTGCCAGCCGTGCTCGTAGTGGGCGGGGTTGATCACCTCGGCCAGGGTGGTCTCGACCTCGAAGCCGAGGAGGAACGCGTGCAGCACCGCGCGCCCGTCCGCGGTGGCCAGCTCGCCCGCGGCGAGCGCCGCGGCCAGCACCGGCGCGGAGGGATGGCCCATCAGGGCGAAGTTGGTGTCGTCGTAGTCGAGCGCGTGCGCCGCGGTCCCGTTGCAGAGCGCGGCCCACACCGCTCCGGTGCGCCGGCCCGCGCCGACCACGGTGGCGAGTGGCAGGCCGCCTTCGGCCAGCGCCACCTGCTGGAGGATGCGCGCCGCCGGCTCCGCCGAGCCCGCCAGCATCACGCCCAGGCAGTCGAGGATGGCGCGCCGGCCGGCCTCGAGCGCGGCTTCCGGGCAGTCATCGTGGCGGCTCTTGGCGACGAACTCCGCGAGCATCGAGGTGGTGTTCATGGCCGGAATCTACCATACCGTCTGGAAGTCCGCCGCCGGCCGCCCGCGCCTGGCACCCTCCGCGCGAGGCCTGTATGATCGAGGCCCGCGCCATGCGAAGGCTCCTCGTCCTCGCCGTCCTCGCCGCGCTGCTGGCGCCCGCGCCCGCCGGAGCCCAGCTCTTCGTGGCCTCGCGCCCGCAGCCGCCGTTCGCCATCGGGCCCCTGATGGTGCGGGCCACCGTGAGCGAGGGCACGGGGCCGGTGCCGGTGGTGGTGAGCTTCAGCCTTCAGCTCCCGCCGAACCGCACCGCCGCCGACGTGGCGCAGGACCTGTACCTGCTCTGGCCGGGCGAGGTGGTGAGCACCGCCTCCGACAAGAAGCCCGATGCGGCGCTGGCGCGCTACGTGACCGACCAGGGCTTCGATATCACCGCGGAGGGATACGTCAAGCTGGCGGCACGGAACCTGGGCGACACCGGCGCGGTCGAGACGGTGGCCGGAGGGGCGCCCTTCGTCACGTTCGTCCAGACCGGCTCGCTCGGCCTGAGCCCGCCGGCCACGTTCATCCGCATCCCGTGGACGCCACGCCTCGTCGACCGGAACTGGCTCATGGAGCTCTCCCTCGACAGCGCCGGGCTGATCAAGCTGCTCAAGGCGGGCTGGGCCGAGCGCCTGGTCCGCGGCTCGCACTACCGGGTCGCGATCGGCTTCCACGAGGTGCGAGATCGCCCGATGTTTCCGATGTACTTCGCGCACCGCGACCGGGTGGTGCGGCTGGCCGACGCGCCCGCCGAGCTGGTGGTGCAGTTTCCCCAGTCCGAGCGGCTGAAGATCGACGACGTGTACCCGCCCACCGCGATCCGCCGGTTGAGCGAGACGATGCAGACCACCGAGCTGGTCTCGCTCTTCCTCGACCGCTCCGACGGGATCACCCCGCAGCAGCTCGCGGTGCAGTTCGGCTACTTCTCCCGCACCCAGGCCGCCGCTCTCGTGGCCGCGCCGCTGCTGCTCCTGGTCCTGGGCCAGGCGATGGGGCCGCTGCTCGGGCGGGGGCTGGCGCGCGCGATCGGGATGGTGGGCGCCCGGGTCCAGCTCGGGGCCTGGCGCACCGGGGGGCGGCAGGTGTACCAGGGCGTCATCCTGCCGCGCGACGTTCTCGAGCGCATCGTGCCCGGCAAGACCTCCCGCGAGGAGGTGATCCGCCTCTGCGGGACCGAGGTGGAGCGACAGGACCAGTTTCCCGGCTCGGGCCGGACCATCCTCATCTATCGGGGGCGCCGGCTGGTGCCGGAGGCCCGCCGGATCTTCGGCTGGCTCTCGACGGTGCGGCGGTGGGACGTGGAGCGGCACGAGGTGCGGATCGAGCTCGACGGCGATCTCGTCCGCGATGTCCAGGCGGAGGTCCGACGCTACCGGCTGGGTCCGGAGGAGCCGCGGTGACCCCGCGGGCGGGGGCGATCGGGCCCGCTCCGGCCCTTGACCCCTTCCGTCCGGCCGGGCTACTCTTGGCGGACCGCCCATCTGAAGCGCTCCGTCCCCGAGGAGGGCCGAGGTGAAGTGTCCCCGCTGCCAGGCGCCGAGCCGTGAGGGCGCCCGGTTCTGTGAGGAGTGCGGGAGCCGCCTCGTCACCACCTGCGCCAGCTGCGGCGCGGAGCTGACCCCGGAGAAGAAGTTCTGCGGCGCGTGCGGCTCGCCGGTGAGCCCGGAGCCGGCCGAGCGGCAGCCCTCGACCCAGACCTACACCCCGAAGCACCTCGCCGAGAAGATCCTGACCTCGCGCCACGCCCTCGAGGGCGAGCGCAAGCAGGTCACGGTGCTGTTCGCGGACCTCAAGGGCTCGATGGAGCTCCTGGCCGACCGTGATCCGGAGGAGGCGCGCCGGCTGCTGGATCCGGTGCTGGAGCGGATGATGGAGGCGGTGCACCGCTACGAGGGCACCGTCAACCAGGTCATGGGCGACGGCATCATGGCGCTCTTCGGCGCCCCGCTCGCCCACGAGGACCACGCGGTGCGCGCCTGCCACGCGGCCCTGCGCATGCAGCAGACGGTGGGCTGGTACGCGGAGGAGCTGCGCCGCGGCCGCGGCGTGGACGTGCAGATCCGGGTGGGGCTCAACTCGGGTGAGGTGGTGGTGCGGGCGATCGACAGCGACCTGCACATGGACTACTCCGCGATCGGGCAGACCACGCACCTCGCCGCCCGCATGGAGCAGCTCGCGCGCCCCGGCTCGACCCTCGTGTCGCGCGAGACCTTGCGCCTGGCCGAGGGCTACATCGAGGTGAAGCCTCTCGGGCCGGTGCCGGTGAAGGGGATGCCGGATCTGGTCGAGGTGTTCGAGCTGGTGCGCACCGAGCAGGTGCACTCGCGGCTCGAGGCCAGCGCCGCGCGGGGGCTCACCCCGTTCGTGGGCCGCGAGGCCGAGGTGGAGAGCCTGCACCAGGCGATGGCGCGCGCCTCCGCCGGCCACGGGCAGATCGTGGCCGTCTCGGGCGAGCCCGGGGTGGGCAAGTCGCGCCTCTTCTGGGAGTTCACCCACTCCCACCGCGCCCACGGCTGGCTCATGCTGGAGGCGCAGGCCACCTCCTACGGCAAGAACACCGCCTACCTCACGGTCAAGGAGCTCCTCCAGTCGTACTTCCAGCTCGAAGAGCGGGACGACCCGAGGCGGGTTCGCGAAAAGGTCACCGGCAAGCTGCTCACCCTCGATGAGAACCTGCGGCCCACGCTGCCCGCGTTCCTCCAGCTCCTCGACGTGCCGGTCGACGACGCGGAGTGGCAGACCCCGGACCTGCCGCAGCGCCGGCAGCGCATGCTCGACGCGGTCAAGCGCCTCATCTTGAGAGAAGGCCAGGTGCAGCCGGTGCTCGCGGTGTTCGAGAACCTGCACTGGCTCGACTCGGAGAGCCAGGCGTTCCTCGACAGCCTGGTGGACAGCCTGCCGCTGGCGCGCGCGCTGATCCTGGTGAGCTACCGGCCGGAGTATCAGCACGCGTGGGCGCGCAAGAGCTACTACACCCAGTTCCGCATGGACCCGCTGCCGCCGCAGAGCGCGGACGAGCTCCTGCGCGCGCTGGTGGGGGACGATCCGGGCCTGGGACCGCTCAAGCAGCTCCTGATCGAGCGCACCGAGGGCAACCCGTTCTTCCTTGAAGAGAGCGTGCACACGCTCGCGGAGACCAAGGTGCTCGCGGGAAGCCGGGGACATTACCGGCTCACCCGAGAAGTCCAGAAGGTGCAGGTGCCGGCCACCGTGCAGGCGGTCCTGGCCGCCCGCATCGACCGGCTGCCCATCGAGGCCAAGCGCCTCCTGCAGGCCGCCGCGGTCATCGGCAAGGACGTCTCGCTCGCGCTCCTGCAGGAGATCGCCGACATGTCGGAGGAGGTGGTTCGTCGCAACCTGGCCCTCCTCCAGGCCGGCGAGTTCCTGTACGAGATCAGCCTCTTCCCGAGCGTGGAGTACACCTTCCGCCACGCCCTCACCCACGAGGTGGCGTACTCGAGCCTGCTCCAGGACCGGCGCCGCGCTCTCCACGCGCGCGTGGTGCAGGCCATGGAGCAGCTCTACACCGACCGGCTCCCCGAGCACTTCGAGCGGCTCGCCCACCACGCGGTGCGGGGCGAGGTGTGGGCCAAGGCGGTGGCGTACCTGCGGCAGGCCGGCATCAAGGCCGCGGGCCGCTCCTCGAACCGCGAGGCGGTGCTCTTTCTCGAGCAGGCCATGGCCGCTCTCGGCCGGCTGCCCGAGGGGCGCCCGTCCACCGAGCTGGCCATCGACCTGCGGCTCGACCTGCGCTCGCCGCTGCTCCAGTCCGGACAGCTCGAGCGGGTCCTGACGCTCTCGCAGGAAGCGGAGGCGATGGCCGAGAAGCTCGGCGACGAGCAGCGGCTGGCCCGCGTCTACACCTACCTGATCAACTACCACTACCTGAAGGGCGAGCCCGATCTCGCCATCGAGTACGGCGAGCGGTGCCTGCGCATCGGGGATGCGGCGGGCGACGTGGGGCTGCAGGCGCTGGCCCGGGGCTACCTCGGCTACAGCTGCCACGCCCAGGGCCTCTACCATCGCGCCCACTCGATCCTGCGCGAGAACGTGGAGGCGCTCGAGCTGGTGCAGGGCGACGCGCCCGGCGGGCAGACCGGCGTCTCCTACGTGACCTCGAGCGGCTGGCTCGCCTTCACGCTCGCCGAGCTGGGCGAGTTCGACGCGGCGGCCCTGTCGCTGGACCGCGCGCAGCGCGCGGGCGAGGCGAGCGGGCACGCCTACACCCAGACCATCGCGCGCACCATGGCGGGTCTCGCCTGGCTTCGCCGCGGCCAGCTGGAGCGGGCTCTGCCCGCGCTGCAGCGCAGCCTCGACGCCTGCCGCGAGAAGAGCCTCGACGTGTGGCGGCCGATCCCCTCCTCCCTGCTGGGGCTCACCCTCGTGCTGCTGGGCCGGGTGGACGAGGGACTGCGCCTCCTGGAGGACGGCGTCTCCCTCACCGAGGAGCTCGGCGTCCGCGCCTACCTCGCCCTCTGGACCGCGAACCTGGGCGAGGGGCTCGCCGCGGCGCGGCAGCTCGAACGGGCGCGCACGGTGGCCCAGCGGGCCCTCGAGCTGGCCCTGCGCCACAAGGAGCGGGGCCACCAGGCGTGGGCCCTGCGCCTGATGGGCGAGCTCTCCGCGGTGGCCGAGCCGCCCGAGGTGGGCGAGGCCGAGGGCTACTTCGGTCAGGCCCTCGCGATCGCCGAGGAGCTCGAGATGCGGCCGCTCCAGGCGCGCACCCACCTGGGGATGGGCCGGCTGCTCCGCCTGGCCGGGGACCGAGAGCGCGCGGAGGATCATCTGGCCACCGCGCTCGGCCTGCTGCGTGAGATGGACATGCGCTTCTGGCTCTCGCGCGCGGCCGAGGAGCTGCTCCACATGGGGCACCTCTTCGTGGTGGCGCGGCACAACATCCAGCTCTACGACTACCTGAAGCGGGAGTACGCGGGCGAGCCGGTGACGGTGATCCTCGACCGGCGGCACGGCCAGCGCCGCGACCACGAGGAGGAGACCGCCAGCGAGCGCCGGCGCGCGGAGCGGCGTCGCCAGATCCAGGTCGACGAGGCCATCCGCACCCGCGGCTTCGCGGTGGTGCCCGAGATCATCGGTGGGGCCTGATCACGGCCGGGTCCTGATGCCGACCCGTCCGAACGAGGAGAGCCCGCGGCTCACGAGGCGCACTTCCGCCGCGCGCTTGCCGTCCGGCGCCACGCCGGCCTCGAACGACACGCGCTCGCCCACCCGCGGCGAAGCCGCGCGCCCGTCGCGCCCCCGCAGCACGTAGAGCTCCTGGTCGTCGCCCACGATGAGACCCCAGGCCGTCGGCCGGTCGTAGAACTCGATGCGTCCGGTCTTGATCATCGCGCCCGCATGCTACGGAGCGCCCCGCCTCGCCACAATGTCCAGAATCTTCCACGTGCCCCGGAGGATCGATGAGACCTGACGAGTACGCACGCCACGACGGAACGGCCCTGGCGGCCCTGGTGCGCCGCCGCGAGGTGAGCCCGACCGAGGTGCTGGACGCCGCCATCGGGCTCGTCGAGACGCGCAACCCCGAGATCAACGCGGTGGTCGCCCGCCTCTACGATCAGGCGCGGGCCGCGATCGCGGCCGGGCTGCCGACGGGGCCGTTCACCGGCGTGCCGTACCTGCTGAAGGACCTGGGCGCGCACTACGCGGGCGCGGTCACGAGCGGAGGCGGCGCTCTCTGGAAGGACTTCGTGCCGGATCACGACAGCGAGCTGACCCGGCGGCTCAAGCGCGCGGGGCTGGTCATCATCGGCAAGTCCAACACCCCGGAGCTGGGGCTCGCCAGCACCACCGAGCCGCGGCTCTTCGGGCCCACCCGCAATCCGTGGAACGCCGGGCACAGCGCGGGCGGCTCGAGCGGCGGTGCCGCGGCGGCGGTGGCGGCGGGGATGGTGCCGATGGCGCACGCCACCGACGGTGGCGGCTCGATCCGCATCCCGGCCTCGGCCTGCGGGCTCTTCGGGCTCAAGCCCACGCGGGCGCGCAACCCGCTCGGGCCCGACCAGGGCGAGGGCTGGGGCGGCGCCTCGGTGGCGCACGCGGTGACCCGCAGCGTCCGGGACAGCGCGGCGCTGCTCGACGCGACCGCGGGACCGAACGTGGGCGATCCCTACTGGGCGCCGCCGTCGGCGCGACCGTTCCTGGAGGAGGTCGGACGCGCGCCGCGGCCCCTGCGGATCGCCCTCACCACGCGGCCGTGGAACGGCCAGACGGTCGATCCCGAGTGCGAGACCGCGGCCCGCGATGCGGCCCATCTCTGCGCGAGCCTCGGACACACGGTGGAGGAGGCGCGGCCCGAGGCGGACGTGGCCGCCCTCGGCGCCGCGACCTACGTCGTCATCGGCGCGAACCTGCGCGCCACCCTCGAGGCCCGCGCCGCCGCGCTCGGCCGCCCGCTCGAGGAGACGGACGTGGAGCGCATCACCTGGAGCCACGCGATGCAGGGGCACACCGCGCGGGCCGCGGACTACGCGCGGGCCATCGGCATCATGCACCGCATCGGGCGCCAGGTCGCGCCGTTCTTCGAGCGCTACGACGCGCTGCTGTCGCCCACCATGTGCCGGCCGCCGTATCGGCTGGGCGTGATCGACATGATGACCCTCGATGCGGCCGGCTACAGCCAGGCGGTGCTGTCCACCATCGCCTTCACGTCGCTGTGGAACTCCTGCGGCAACCCCGCCATGTCGGTGCCGCTCGCGTGGTCGCGGGAGGGGCTGCCGATCGGCGTGCAGTTCGTGGGCCGCTTCGGCGACGAGGCGACGCTCCTGCAGCTCGCGGGGCAGCTGGAGGCGGCGCGGCCCTGGGCGGATCGGCGGGCGCCCGGGGTGTCGGGGGCCTGAAGCGACGCCGCCCCCTCACCCTGCCCTCTCCCCCGAGAGGGGGAGAGGGGGAGGAGGGACGAGTTGACCGGCGGCGCGACGCGAGTAGAGTGAGGGCGCGGTTGCGGAAACCCCAGACCGGGCCTGGCCCGGACGTCCGAGGAGAGCGGTCATGCCCATGAGCCAGAGCGACAAGGCGGTCCGGTTTCGTGCCCTGCACGAGGCGCCCGGCGCCTTCGTGATCCCGAACCCGTGGGACGGCGGCTCCGCGCGGATCTTCGCCGCCCTCGGCTTCCCGGCGCTGGCCACCTCGAGCGGCGCGCAGGCCGGAACCTTGGGACGGAAAGACGGCAAGGTCACGCGGGAGGAGGCGCTCGCGCACTGCCGGGTCATCGTGAGCGCGAGCGACCTGCCGGTGTCCGCGGATCTCGAGAAGTGCTTCGGCGACGAGCCCAAGGTGGTGGCCGAGACCATCCGCCTCGCGGCGGGCGTGGGGCTGGTGGGCGGCTCGGTCGAGGACGCGACCGGCGACAAGCAGAAGCCCCTCTTCGATCACGGGCAGGCCACCGAGCGGGTGGCGGCGGCGGTGGAGGCGGCGCGCGCGGCGGGATTCCCGTTTACCCTCACCGCCCGGACCGAGAGCTTCCTGCGCGGCAACCCGAACCTGGACGACGTCATCAAACGGCTGCAGGCCTTCGAGAAGGCGGGCGCCGACGTGCTGATGGCTCCGGGGTTGCCCGATCTGGCCGCGGTGCGTGCGGTGTGCGGCGCGGTCTCGAAGCCGGTCAACTTCATGGTGGGCATCAAGGGGAAGTCGTTCACGGTGGCGGAGCTGACCGCGGCCGGCGTGAAGCGCATCAGCCTGGCCACCTCGCTCTACCGCGCGGCAATGAGCGGGCTGCTCGACGCGGCGCGCGAAGTGAAGGAGAAGGGCACCTTCGGCTACGTCGACCGCGGCGTGCCGTCGGCGGATCTTGCCGCCTTCATGGAGTGAGCGGGCGGCTCAGGCGGCGCCGGCCCCACCCGCGGTGATCATCTTCTCGAGCCGTCGGAGCTGGTCGCCGGTCCCCAGGGCCAGCAGGCGGTCGCCCGCGGCCAGCGCGAAGTCGCCGGGCGGGCTCGCCACCGGGTTGCCGTCCCGCAGGATGGCGAGCACGGTGGCGCCGGTGGCGCGGCGGATGTCCAGCGTGTCGAGGGTCCGGCCCACGCAGGGGCTGTCGGCGGGCAGGGCGAGGTCCTCGATGGCGAGCGCGTCCTGGCCGCGACGGAACGCGGTCTCGAAGAAGTCGACCACCGCCGGGCTCAGCATCAGGTGCGCGAGCCGGTGGCCGCCGATCGCGTAGGGGCTCACCGCGCGGTTGGCCCCGGCGCGGAGCACCTTGGTGACGCCGGCCTCGTCGGTGGCGCGGGCCACGATGTAGAGCTCGGGGTTCAGCACCCGCGCCGAGAGCACCACGTAGACGCTGGTGGCGTCGTCCCCGGTGGTGACGATGAGGCCGCGGGCGCGCCGGATGCCGGCCTGCGCCAGCACCTCGTCCCGCGAGGCGTCGCCGACCAGGGCCAGGTAGCCGCGCTCCCGCGCGAGCTGGATGGCGCTCTCGCGGGCGTCGATCACCACGAACGGGGCGCCCGCCCCGTGCAGCTCCAGCGCGGCCTGCGTTCCCACGCGGCCCATGCCGGCCACGATCACGTGCGAGGACAGCTGGACGATCTGACGCTCCATGCGACGCCTCCCCACGGGATCAGCCAGCCGGACGCTGACCAGGTACTCCATGACCACGCCGAGGGTGTAGAACATGCTGCCGATACCGATCACCGCGAGCACGATCGTGAACAGGCGGCCGGCGGTGGTGAGCGGCTTGATCTCGCCGTAGCCGATGGTGGTGATGGTGGTCACGGTCATGAAGAGCGCGTCCATCCACGTGCCGCCGACGTGGCGCCACAGCCAATGATAGCCGACGGTGCCGATGGCCACGACCGCCAGCACCAGGGACAGCGGCAGGAGGAGCCGCACCCGGAGGGACCGAACCGACGAGAGGTCCGGCGGCATCCGGGCTACGCTAGCACAGCCGTTGCCGATCCCGCCTTGACCGGCGGGCGGCGGGAGGGCAGGATGCAGGCAGCGTGATCATCGGCGTGCCGCGGGAGATCAAGCCGGGCGAGCAGCGGGTGGCCCTGACGCCCGCGGGCGTCCGGGCGCTGCTCGAGGCTCGCCAGCAGGTGCTGGTCGAGCGCGGCGCCGGGCAGGGCAGCAGCATCCGCGACGAGGAGTACCTGCGCGAGGGCGCGAGCCTGGTGGACGTCGACGAGGTCTGGGCCCGCGCGGAGATGGTCCTGAAGGTGAAGGAGCCGCTGCCGGAGGAGTACGGCCGGATGCGGGCCGCTCAGATCCTCTTCACGTATCTGCATCTCGCCGCGGCCCCCGATCTGGCGCGGGCGCTCCAGAAGGCGGACGTGATCGCCATCGCCTACGAGACGGTCCAGCGCGCCGACGGCAGCCTGCCGCTGCTGGCCCCCATGAGCGAGGTGGCCGGGCGCCTGGCGGTGCAGGAGGGCGCGTTCTACCTGGCCAAGGCGCACGGAGGCCGCGGCATCCTGCTCGCCGGCGTGCCGGGGGTGCCGCCCGGCAACGTGGTCGTCGTCGGCGCGGGCGTGGTGGGCGTGAACGCGGCGCGCATCGCGCTCGGCCTGGGCGCGGACGTCTCGATCCTCGACGTCAACCTCGATCGCCTGCGCGCGGTCGACGACCTCTTCCACGGCCGGGTCATCACGCTGATGTCCAACAGCTACAACCTGGACCAGGTGCTCCGGCGGGCGGATCTCCTGGTGGGGGCGGTGCTCATCACCGGGGCGCGGGCGCCGGTGCTGGTGACCAAGGAGATGGTCGCCTCGATGAAGGAGGGCTCGGTCATCGTCGACGTGGCGGTGGACCAGGGCGGGAGCGTGGAGACCATCCACGCCACCACCCTGCTCGATCCCACCTATCTGGTCTCGGGCGTCGTCCACTACGGGGTCGCGAACATGCCGGCGCTGGTGCCCCGCACCTCGACCTTCGCCCTGACGAACGCGACGCTGCCCTACGCGCTGGCGCTCGCCGGCCAGGGCCTGGAGCCCACCCTGCGACGGAACCCGGCCCTGGCGCACGGAGCCAACGTGTGGCGGGGTCGCATCGTGCACCCGGCCGTCGCCACCGCGGTCGGCGAGCCCGCCACCCCGCTCGAGCGCGTCCTCGGCTGACGCGGGGCCGTGCGCCGCGCCGCTGCGCCCGAGCGACCGGGGGCGCGATCCACTCCGGGCACAACGCCCGGGCGAAAGACCAAGCACGGGACGCGCGCCCTCCTCGAGGACTTCGTAACCCTGCGTCTCGTCGTCACGCCGCGTGATGGTATCGCGCTTGCGTCTGATCGACGCGCGGCACGCCGGCGGGCACCGCAAGATCACGAAAGGCTCGCGCGCCGAGCCGATCGTTTCCAGGAGGAGGTCGATGCGCCCGACCAAGCTGTCCCACGTCGTGTTCCAGACCAACCGCAAGACCGAGATGCAGGAGTGGTACTGCGAGGTGCTCGGCGCTCACGTGACGTTCGAGAACGCCCAGCTCGGCTTCATCACCTACGACGACGAGCACCATCGGGTGGCGTTCGTCGACTTTGGACCCCAGCTCACGCGCTACGGTGACGCCGAGCGGGCGAAGGAGCCGCCCGCGGCGCCGGGCCTGCATCACGTGGCGTTCACCTTCGGATCCATCGAGGACCTGCTGGCGACCTACCGCCGGCTGGCCACGCGGGGTATCCGGCCCTACCGCGCGATCGATCACGGCCCGACCACTTCGATGTACTACGCCGATCCCGACGGCAACCGCGTCGAGCTCCAGGTCGACAACTTCGAGAGTCCGGAGGAGGCGACGGCCTGGATGTCGTCACCCGCCTTCGCGGCCAACCCGATCGGCCAGCGCGCTGTCCAGGAAGCGCCCCATGCGATCCCACGCGTCCGAGGCCTCCCCGGGGCGGTAGGTGTCGCGACCGGGGAACACGAAGCCCGGCTTGACCCCGGGGTAGCGGACGATCTCGTAGGAGGCCGCGGCGCGGCGGAGCCGGGCGTCGATCGCCTCGACCTCGGCGGGGGGCACGGTCGGATCGTCGCCCACGAAGAAGAGCAGCATGGGCGTGCAAAGGTCCTGAACCTGTGCGAGCGCGTCGATCGTCCAGAGAGGCGAGATCGTGCCGCCGTCGATGCCGGCGCCGTAGTAGGACACCGCGGCCCGGACGCGCCGCGGCTCGCGGGCCGCCACCAGCAGGGCGTAGCGTCCGCCGATCCGAAGGCCCGCCGCCGCGAGCGGGGCGCCGCGGGTCTCCCGCTGCAGGAGATCGAGCGCGCGGGCGGCGTCCTCGAGCACCTGCTCGTCCGGCAGGGTCTTCAGCATGGCGATGGCCTTGGCGCGCTCGCCGTAGCCCGCGAGGCGATCGGGGCCCCGCCAGTAGAGGTCCGGCACGATCACCGCGTGACCCCGCTCGGCCAGCCGCCCGGCCAGGGCCTGCATGTCCGCGTTCAGGCCGAACGCCTCGTGCAGGAGCAGGACGCCGCCCGCGGGCGGGTCGGCGGCGGGAGACGCCAGGTACGCGAACCGCGAGGTGGGGGCTTCGCCGTCGATCCAGCGACCGGTGACAGGCCGGGAGGTCATCGCAGTCCTCACGTTGACAACGGGTGGTGAGCGGGGTACCGTGGCGCCTCTAGTATGTCAGTAGTATACAAGGCCCCATAGCCAAGGCTCGGTCACCCCCAACCGCGAGGTCTCCCATGGCCGCCCCCGACCCGACCGCCAAAGCCCTCAGCCGAATCGACCAGGACGTGGTGACCAAGCTCGCGGTCGACCTCGTCAGCATTCCGAGCCCGACCGGATCCGAGCGCGAGCTGGCGACGTTCCTGGCCGACTACATGGCGGCCGGAGGCCTCGAGGCGAGCCTGCAGGAGGTCGGGCCGAACCGGGCCAACGCGGTGGGCATCCTGCGCGGCGAGGGCGAGGGTCCGCGGCTGATGTTCAACGGGCACCTCGACACCTCGATCACCGGGATCGAGGCGGAGGACTACCCGATGACCGGGCCGCACGGCGCCGCCTCGCGGGCCAAGGGCTTCGTCAAGGACGGGCACGTGCTGGGCTGCGGGGCCTACAACATGAAGGGTGGCGTCGCGGCGATGGTCGCCGCCGCCCTCGCGGTCAAGGCCGCCGGCGTGCGTCTCCGCGGCGATCTCGTGGTGGCGGCGGTGGCGGGCGAGATCGAGAAGGCGCCGGTCAAGGGCCTGCTCCGCACCTACGAGGGCGAGGCCTACAACGGGGGCGGGGTGGGCACCCGACACCTGCTGAGCCGGGGCAACATCACGGACTACGCGCTGGTGCCGGAGCCCACTCACATGGGCGTGCTGCGCAGCCGCCTGGGTCTGCTCTTCGTCAAGCTGACCACGCGTGGGGACATGGTGCGCGCCTGCTTCGCGGACAAGGGCCGGACCGCGATGGCCAAGATGTTCGACGTGCTGAGCGCGCTGGAGCGCGACTTCAATCCGCGCATCGCCCGCTACACGCAGGTGCAGGAGGACTCGGTCTACACCCCCGGCTTCTCGATCGGTGCCATCGAGGCGGGCTGGCCCTACAAGCCGTGGGCGTCGCCCGCGGTGTGCTGCGCCTACATCGACTTCCGCATGCCGCTGGGGCACACCGTGCTCGGCGCGGAGCGCGAGCTGCGCGGATTCCTCGACGAGCTCCAGGCCCGCGACCCGGATCTGAAGGTCGAGATGGAGATCTTCCTCTCGAAGGCGTCCAACACGACTCCGGCCGACTCCCACGTCTACACCTCCTGCCGCCAGCACTTCGAGTCCCTCATCGGGCCCTACGAGCGCTGCACGCATCCGCTCGCCAGCTACAGCGACGACAGCTGCATCATGCGCGAGCAGGCGATGGAGGCGGTCGTGTTCGGGCCCGGCGGTCTGCGCTATCGTGGCCAGGAAGACAGCCGGGGGCTCGGGATCGGCGGCGAGGCGGTGAGCATCTCCGACATGCTGAACGTGAGCCGCGTGTTCGCGGCCACCGCGGTGGACGTGTGCTCCCGGACGCGGGACGTGCTGAAGATCCGCGACCAGTGGTCCGACGTGACGGCCTGACTCTCCTGCGCGCGGCGGCGTGGGGGGTGGCCGCGCTGACCCTCGCGGCGTGCGCCACCGGGCCGCCGGTCCCGCCCGCCTACGCGCAGGAGGAGCTCGCGGAGCGCTGCATCCGGACCGGCGGGTGGTGGCACGGCGTGGCGCCGGACTCGCTCTTCAGCGGGTTCTGCGAGTACCAGTCGCCGCGCTTTCCCTAGGGCCGGTTCGGGGACCGGTCTCCCTCGGCTCTCACTCGAGCCACGTCGCGCAGTAGGGGCACTTCAGGCGCGTGCGCTCGATGGGGCGCGCGCACGACGGGCAGGGCACGGTGCGCCTCCCGAAGAGGCGGAGCAGCGACGCCAGCACGCGCCACATGCCGCGCTCACCCTTCCCGTCCGCTCTGCCTCTCCTCAAACGGACGGCGAGGAAGCATACCACGGGCGATCGCCGACCTTCCGGCCGTCCACCCCGCCGGTCGCGATCGGGTGAACAGATTCGACCGTACGCCGGAACCGCGCCGTCCCGCATTACGTCTTCGTCTCGTCCGCGATCGCGGCGGCATCGTGCACGGGCGGCTTGCGAAGTCCTGCGAGGTCGGGTGCAATGACGGACACGGACAGAGGAGGCAACCGAGATGAGGACCAGTCGCCGTCACTTCGTCCGCACCGTGGCGATGAGCATCGCAGCCGTCCAGCTGGGCGACATCGGCTCCGTGACCGCACAGGCCGGCAAGGCCAAGGCGTCGAGCATCCCGGCGATCACGCCGGGAGCCCACACGTCGTTCGGCCCGCTCAAGCAGGTCGCGGCCGGCCTCCTCCACGTCGCGTACGCGGAGGCGGGCCCCGACGGGGGAAGGCCGGTCATTCTCCTCCACGGCTGGCCGTACGACATTCACAGCTACGTCGACGTCGCCCCCGCGCTCGCGTCGGCCGGCTACCGGGTGATCGTCCCGTATCTGCGCGGCTACGGCTCGACGCGCTTTCTTGCCGGCGATACCGTTCGAAACGGCCAGCCCGCCGCCCTGGCCGGTGACGTGGTCGATCTCATGGATGCGCTCAGGATCGAGAAGGCGATCCTCGGCGGCTTCGATTGGGGCGCCCGGACCGGGGACATCGTCGCGGCGCTCTGGCCCGAGAGGTGCAAGGCGCTCGTCGCGGTGAGCGGATACCTGATCGGAAGCCAGGAGGCCGGTCGGATCCCGTTGCCGCCGACGGCGGAGCTGCAGTGGTGGTACCAGTACTACTTCGCGACCGAGCGCGGCCGGGCCGGCTACGACAAGTACCGACACGATTTCGCCAAGCTGATCTGGCAGATCGCGTCTCCGAAGTGGAAGTTCAGCGATGCCACGTTCGATCGCAGCGCGGCCGCGTTCAACAATCCGGATCACGTGGCCATCGTGGTCCACAACTACCGCTGGAGGCTCGGACTGGCCGACGGCGAGCCGCGATACGCGGATCTGGAGAAGCGGCTGGCCGAAGGTCCGGTCATCACCGTCCCCACCATCACGCTCGAAGGTGATGCCAACGGGGCGCCGCATCCGGACCCCGGCGCCTACGCCAGGAAGTTTTCCGGCCCGTATGCGCACCGGACGCTCAGGGGCGGAATCGGGCACAATCTGCCCCAGGAGGCCCCGCAGGCCTTCGCCAGGGCGATCGTGGACGTCGATCGCTATTGAGGGAGCGACGAGGGAAAGGGGAGAACCGTGGAGACAAAAGGGCCGGTGGTCGAGACGCGACGGGGCCGGGTGCGGGGGACCGCGGAGGGCGACGTAGCCGTGTTCCGGGGCATCCCGTTCGCGAAGCCACCCGTCGGGTCGCGGCGATTCGCCGCACCCGAGCCGCCGGAGCCGTGGTCCGGTGAGCGCGATGGCACGCGCTTCGGGCCGGCCTCCTACCAGGCCGCCCGCCCGCTGGCCCCGATGCTCGGCATCCTGGTCGACGAGGAGAGCGAGGATTGCCTCACCCTCAACGTGTGGGCGGGGGCGACCGGCGGCACCGGCCGGCCGGTCATGGTGTGGATCCACGGCGGCGCCTGGGTCATCGGCTCGGGATCCGAGCGGACGTACGACGCCTCCCATCTGGTGCGGCGCGGCGACGTCGTGGTGGTCACCGTCAACTACCGCCTGGGGCCCTTCGGCTTTCTGAGAACCCGGGAGCTCGGAGGTGGGCTCGACGCCACCGGCAACGCGGCCATGCTGGACCAGATCGCCGCGCTGGAGTGGGTCCGCGACGAGATCGCGGCCTTCGGCGGCGACCCTGGTAACGTCACGGTGTTCGGGGAGTCCGCCGGCTCGGTGAACATCGCGTGTCTCCTCACGATGCCGAGCGCCCGCGGGCTCTTCCACCGCGCGGTTCTCCAGAGCGGATCGCTCAACCTGACGCGGCCGCCGGCGGTGGCCCTCGACGCGGCCCGGCAGATCATGGCCGAGCTTCACATCGCCCCGGAGCGAGCGCACCGGCTGCGCGACGTGCCCGCGAAGGATCTCATGGCCGCGACGAACGCGGTGGCCGGCCGCTCCGTGATCCCGCCGTACTCGCCGGTGGCCGACGGGGAATTGATCCCGGCCCGTCCCTTCGCGGCCATCGCCGACGGCTCGGCGCGCGGGATCCCCCTCATCGTGGGGACCAATCTGGACGAGATGAAGCTCTACCGCTTCCTCGATCCCTCGCTGGATCGGCTGGACGAGGCGGCGCTGGTGCAGCGCTGCGGCCTGCTCTTCCCCGGCGCCGGCGCCGACGGGCGCCCGCATGCCGAGCCGGTGGTGGAGGCCTACCGCTCCGCCCGGCGGGGACGGGGTGACGACGTCTCACCCGTCGAGATCTGGCTCGCGATCTCCACCGACCACGTCTTCCGCGCCGGCGCCCTGAAGCTCGCCGAGCTCCACGCCCGCCACACGCCGGACGTCTTCGTCTACGAGTTCGCATGGAAGGGGGCCGAGCCGGGCCGGCCGCAGGGGGCGGTGCACGCGCTCGACCTGCCCTTCGTGTTCGGCACGCTGGCGACCTCCGAGATCGGAGTGATCGCGGGCCGCACCCCCGCGGCCCACGCTCTCTCCCAGCGAATGCAGGAGGCCTGGCTCGCGTTTGCCCGTCACGGGCGGCCGCGGGCCGCCGGTCTTCCGGAGTGGCCGGCCTACGCGATGCCTCGCCGAGCCACGATGATCTTCGCGGATCCGCCACGAATCGTCGACGCGCCTCGGGAGCCGGAGCGCGCCGTGTGGGACCCGGTCCTGGGCTGAGGTCGCGGCGACGCGGGCGCCTACGCGTCCGCGGACAGCCTCTCCAGGAACGGCCGGGTGGGGACGTGATGCTCGTTGTGCCGGAGCGAGGTGTGACGGAGGGTCAACGGGTGGCATTCGAGGCCGCCCTGCAGGAGCTGTCGACCGGAGAGCCGCCGCACGTCGTAGGCACAGAGGACCACACTCGGCAGATTGCGAACCGCGTCGGTCACGCGCGCTTCGAGCGAGAGGATCTCGCGCTCCGCGGGCCAGCCGGGACGCTCCCACCCGAGGTGCCCGAGGATGCGCACCATGGGGACCCCGTCGGCGACGGCCGTCCGGATCCGGTCGCCGAGGTCTCTCAGCACGGCATCGGCGGGCTGCTGCCCGGAGACGGTGTGAAGGCGATTGAGCCGGTGGAACGCGTCGGGAGCGAGGCCGCGGCGCTCGAGACCAGCCCGCACGCGCGCGTTCGCCGCGTCGTGTCCCAACAGAACGCACGCTTCGCCGCGCTCCAGGCCCGCGGCGAGGAAGTCAGCCGTCGCGTCGAGCTCCTGCTCATGCTCCCAGAAGTAGCCGATGTGGTCGCCCGGCGCCGCCAGCTCGTCGGCAACCCCCAGCGGAACGGTACGCTTTCGCGGAGCTCGATTGTGATGGCCCCGGGTCCGGAAGAGGTGGAGGAGCCAGGCCTTCTCGGCGCGGTCCTCCTCCTGCTCTCGATGCAGCTCCCCGAGACCGCCCACGAGGGCCTCCATCTGAGCCCGGTACGCGCGACAGCCGGCACACGTCCGCAGGTGCTCGTCGCAGCGCGCCCGCTCGCCCGCGAGGAGCGCCCCATCCAGGCAGGCCGTGACGAGCTCCACCAGCTCCCGGCACGGCATTCCCGTCGAGGGCCCCATCGGCCGATCTAGGCTCCTTCGAGATACGGCTCGAGCGCGGCGCGGACCCTCGCCCGAGCCCGGTGCAACAGCACCCGGGTATTGGTCTCCTGAAAGCCCAGGGCGTTACACACCTCTTCCGTGGAGCAACCCTCCACGTCACGGAGGATGAGCACCAGCCGCTGATGCTCCGGCAGCGCCTCGATCGCGCTCTGGAGGTGCTCGCGGGCCTCCCGGGCCAGGAGCCGGCGCTCCGGAGAAGCCCTCAGCTCGGCGGGAGGATCCGCCCAGTGGCCGGGCTCGGTCGGATGGTCGGCCGGCCGAAAGCCGTCCGGAGCGACCGCGACCTCCTCCGCCTCGAGCTCGGCGTCGAGGCGCGCGAAGGGCGTCGTCCGTGCTTCCCGGGCGGCGCGGGTCTTCGCGCGGTTGACGAGAATGCGATAGATCCAGGTCTTGAGTGACGAGCGGCCCTCGAACGCCCAGATGCCCTGGATCACGCCGAGCCAGGAGTCCTGCACCACTTCGTCCGCCACGGCCCGATTCGAGATGTAGAGGCGGGCGACGCGGCGGAGGCTCGCGTGATGCTGATCGACCAGACGCGCGAACGCGCCTTCGTCACCCCGGCGGAGCGCTCGGACCACGCTCGCGTCGTCTGAATCGGTCGCCGCGTCGGTCATGTCACTCGCCGCGTGGATTATAGAACGCGGACGCGTAACGAGCGAGGCGGTCGATGGACTATTCCTCGGAAGCACGGTTGTTACCCACGAGGAGGTTCGCCATGAAGATCGTCGCCATCGGCGGCACCGGCCTGATCGGCTCGAAGAGTGTCGCCATCTTGCGGCAGGCCGGTCACGAGGTCGTTGCCGCCTCCCCCAACACCGGCGTCAACACCATCACCGGCGAGGGCCTCGAGGAGGTCCTGGTCGGCACGCAGGTGGTGATCGACCTGGCCAATTCGCCATCATTCGAGGACAAGGCGGTGCTGGAGTTCTTTCAGATCTCCGGCCGCAATCTCCTGGCCGCGGAGGCCACCGCCGGCGTCGGGCACCACGTCGCGCTCTCGATCGTGGGAACGGACCGGCCGCCCGGGAACGGCTACTTCCGGGCCAAGGTCGCCCAGGAGAAGCTGATCGTGGCCTCCGGCATCCCCTACACCATCATCCGGTCGACCCAGTTCATGGAGTTCCTCCGAGGCATCGCCGCGGACGGCGCGAAGGGCAACACGGTGAGGGTGTCGACCGGCCTGTTCCAGCCCATCGCGGCGGACGACGTGGCGGCCTTCGTCGCCGAGGTGGCGCTCGCGGCGCCGCGCCACGGTATCATCGAGATCGCCGGCCCGGAACGCGCGCCGTTCCACGAGATCGTCGCCCGTTACCTGAAGGCGATGGGCGATCCCCGGAAGGTCGTGCCTGATCCCGAGGCCCGCTACTTCGGCGGCCGGGTGGAGGAGCGCTCCCTCGTGCCACTGGGCGACACGCGCCTGGGCCGGATCGGCCTCGACGAATGGCTTCGCCGCTCACAGGTCAAGGCCTGACCGCCTCCATGAATCGCAACCGGAGGTCGTCGATCATGAAAAGGGCGGTCGTCTCACTGGTATTTCTGGCTCTCATGACCGGCGCGGCGAGCGCGCAGGAGCCCACCCTCGGGACCATCATGACGAAGGATCTGGCGAACCAGCCGGGCAAGGAGGTCACGATGTTCACGGTGGAGTTTCCACCCGGGTGGGCCGACCCGGTACATCGGCACGATGCCCAGGGGTTCATCTATGTCCTGGAAGGCTCCATCGTGATGCAGGTGAGGGGGGGACAGGAAGTCACGCTGACACCAGGGCAGGGGTTCTACGAGGGGCCCATGGACATCCACGTGGTGGGGCGGAACGTGAGCACGACGAAGCCGGCCAAGTTCCTCGTGGTCCTGATCAAGGCCAAGGGGGCTCCGGCTCTCGTGCCGGTGAAGTGACTCCCGCGCCGAGCGTCGGGCCTCGGCGTCCGGCCGCGGGCGGGGTCCTGGAAAGACCACGAGGCAGGTGGGCGCTGGTGACGGCCTACCTGCCTCGCGTCGGTGAGCCAGATTTTGGTGGAGCTGAGGGGGCTCGAACCCCTGACCCCAAGACTGCCAGCCTTGTGCTCTCCCAACTGAGCTACAGCCCCACCGTATCGTAGAGCGTAGCCTGGACGACCGCCTTTTGCAAGATTGGCCGCTACTTGCGGCCGATGCCGCCGATCGCTCCGAGCTACGCGCCGGCGGCCTGCTTGGCCGCGGTGAGGGCCGCGTCGTAATTGGGCTCGGTGGTGATCTCCTTCACGTACTCCGCGTGCTTGACCTTGCCGTCCTTGCCGACCACGAAGACCGCACGGGCGGTGAGGCCGGTGAGCGGGCCGTCCTTCACCAGCACCCCGTAGCTCTGAGCGAAGGAGCGGTCGCGGAAGTCGGAGAGGGTCTTGACCGCGGTCGCGCCGGCCGCGCCGCACCAGCGCTTCTGGGCGAACGGCAGGTCCATGCTCACGGTCCACACCTCGACGCCGCCGCCCAGCTTGCCGGCCTCGGTGTTGAACTTGCGGGTCTCGGTGTCGCACACCGGCGTGTCGAGCGAGGGCACCGCGGTCAGCACGATGACCTTGCCGCGCGCCTGGCTCAGCTTGACCGGCTGCAGCCCGTTGTCGACCGCGGTGAAGTCGGGCGCGTCGCTGCCCGTCTTGATCTCGGGACCGCCCAGGGTGATCGGATTGCCCTTGAACATCACGGCGCCTGCTCTGTCGGCCATCGGAATACCTCCGTGGAATGGGTTGAGCGCCTCACAGTATACCGGGGAGGGTTGTCGTATGATAGGCGCGGGCCGGAGTGGCGAAACTGGCAAACGCGCCGCACTCAAAATGCGGTGTCCGCAAGGGCCTGCGGGTTCGAGTCCCGCCTCCGGCACCACATCGAATCCGGGCGCTCGACGGATCGCGTCCTCGAGGTGAGCGGCATGATCACGGCGACGCGCTCCCCGCTCCACACCGCGCTGTGCGAGCGCCTCGGCATCCGCTACCCGATCTGCCAGGCCGGGATGGCGTTCGTGGCCCGCGCCGATCTGGCCGCCGCGGTCTCCACCGCGGGCGGGCTCGGGGTGATCGCGGCCGCGCACGGCAGCCCCGCCCTCCTCCGCGAGGAGATCCGTCGCGTGCGCACGCTGACCGATCGGCCCTTCGGGGTGGACATCCTCTTCGCCACCATCCGCACCAGCGGCCGCGAGACCGAGGTCTTCACCGATGCGGTCAAGGGCTGGTGCGACGTGGCGCTCGAGGAGCGGGTGCCGGTGCTGATCGCGGGCCTCGGCAACCCGGGCCCGCTCACCGTGGAGGCGCACCGGCTCGGGATGACCGTGATGGCCCTGTGCGGCAACGTGAAGCAGGCGCGCGACCACGCGGCCAACGGCGTCGACGTGATCATCGCCCAGGGGCACGAAGGCGGCGGTCACACCGGGCGCGTGGGCGGGCTCGTGCTCACCCCCGCGGTGGTGGACGCGGTGACGCCCCGTCTGGTGGTCACCGCCGGGGGCGTGGCGGATGGGCGCGGACTCGTGGCCGCGCTCGCGATGGGCGCGACGGGGGTATGGATGGGCACGCGCTTCATCGCGACCCTCGAGGCCCACGGGCACGACAACTACAAGAAGAAGATCGCGGCCATCGACGAGGAAGGCACGGTGGTGACGCGCGCGGTGTCGGGCAAGCCCAATCGCCAGATCCGCAACGCGTTCACCCGCGAGTGGGAGAGTCGCCAGGCCGAGATCGAGCCGTTCCCGATCCAGTACGAGCGGGTGGGCAAGCCGGCGGCGATCCGCGCGCGCGAGGAGGGCGACGTCGAGCACGGCAGCGCGGCGTCCGGACAGTCCGCGGGCCTGGTGCACGACATCCGCCCGGCCGGGGACGTGGTGGCGTCGATCGTGGAGGAGGCGGAGGCGATCCTCCGACGTCTCGGCGCGACGGAGACGCGGTGAGCGATCCGCTCGCGGGACGCGTGGCGGTCGTCACCGGCGGCTCTCGCGGCATCGGGCGCGGCATCGCGCTTCACCTCGCGCGGGCCGGGGCCGACTGCGTGATCACCTACCGCCGCAATGCGGAGGCGGCGCGGGAAACGGTGGCCGCGCTCGAGGCCAGCGGGCGGCGCGCGATGGCCCTGCCGCTCGAGCTGGCCGAGCCGGAGCGGGTGGGACCCGCCTTCGACCGCATCGCGGCCGCGTTCGGCCGGGTCGACGTGCTGGTGGCCAACGCGGCGGCCGCCGCGTTCCGGCCCGTGCTCGAGCAGAAGCCGCACAACGTGCGGCGCACCTTCTCGATCACGGTGGACGCGTTCGTGGCCATGGCCCAGGCCGCGGTGCCGCTGATGGCGGGCCGCCCCGGCCGCATCGTGCTGGTCTCGGGCATCGACAGCTTCCAGGCCATGGATGGCCACAGCGTGCTCGGAGCGGCCAAGGCCGCCGCGGAGGGGCTGGTGCGCGGGCTCGCGCTCGAGCTCGGGCCGCGCGGGGTGACCGTCAACGCGGTCACGCCCGGCTTCATCCGGACCGACTCGTCGACCTATTACGTGACCCAGGGTCTCGGACTCGACTACGAGCGGGCCACCGAGCGCCTGCGGGCGGCCACTCCGGTGCGCCGGCACGGGACCACCGAGGACGTGGCCGAGCTGGTCGGCTATCTGGTCTCCGACGCGGCCTCGTTCGTGACCGGCCAGTGCATCGTCATCGACGGCGGCCTCACCATCACCTCGCCGATGACGCGCATGGGGGAGCCGTCCTAGGCGCAGCGGTTCCGGCCCCCCTTCGTGTAGACTGGCTGTCATGCCTTCGTCATGGTTCGAGCCGCTCCACGCCCGCGCGGCCCACCAGGAAGCGGCCACCGAGGGCCGCGCCGCGCTTGCGGAGGCGGCCGGCGGCGCCATCTCGCGGGCGGCGCCCGCGCTGCTCGCGCGCCAGAAGCCGGAGGGCTACTGGGTCGGAGACCTCCTCGCGGACTCCACGCTCGAGTCCGACTACGTGCTGCTGCAGCTCTGGCTCCATCCGCCCCCGCGCGGGGAGTGGAAGCCGCCCTCGTGGAACCGGATCCAGCGCGCCCGGCAGACGATCCTGGATCGGCAGCGGCCGGACGGCGGGTTCGACATCTATCCGGACGGACCGTCCGACGTCAACGCGACCATCAAGGCCTACGTGGCCCTGCGCCTGGCGGGCCTCTCCGTCGACAGCGATCCGGTCCGGCGCGCGCGCGAGACGATCCTGAAGCTAGGCGGCATCCAGGAAGCCAACAGCTACGTCCGGATCAACCTGAGCCTGTTCGGGCTCTACCCCCGCCGCCACGTGCCCACCATCCCGGTGGAGCTGGCGCTGGTGCCGGGCGGTCTGATGTACGAGATGTCGTCGTGGACGCGCGCGATCGTGATGCCGCTCGCGATCATCCAGGCCAAGACCGACACTCGGCCGGTGCCGGACGGCTTCACCCTCGAGGAGCTGGAGGTGCCGGGCAAGAGCTTCAAGCTCCCGAAGCGCGACCGCCTCTCCGCGCTCTTCCGTCAGCTCGACGTGGCGCTGAAGGTGTGGGAGAGCCGCGGGCCGGAGATGATCCGCAAGCCGGCCATCCGCGAGGCGGAGAAGTGGGTCCTCGAACACACCCGCAACAGCGACGGCCTCGGGGCGATCTTCCCGTCGATGATGTACCTCATCATGGCGCTCGACGCCCTCGGCTACCCGCGCGACCATCCCGACCTCATCGAGGCGATCCGGCAGTTCGACGGCCTGCTCACCGAGACCGAGGACGCCTTCTACTTCCAGCCCTGCGTGTCGCCGGTCTGGGACACCGCGATCGCGATGTTCGCCCTCGGCGAGATGGGAGCGGTCGCTCCCGCTCCGATGCGGCGGGCCGCCGACTGGCTGATCGAGCGGGAGATCCGCCGGCGCGGCGACTGGTCGGTGAAGCGGCCGGATCTGGAGCCGTCGGGCTGGGCGTTCGAGTTCGCCAACGAGCACTACCCGGACATCGACGACACCGCCATGGTGCTGCTCGCGCTGCAGCACGCGAGCGCCACCGACCCCGCGGCCCAGGAGCGCTGCGAGCGGCGCGCGCTCGCGTGGCTGATCGGCATGCAGTCGAGCGACGGCGGCTGGGCCGCCTTCGACGCCGACAACAACTGGGCCTTCCTCAACCGGGTGCCGTTCGCCGACCACAACGCGATGCTCGATCCGTCGTGCCCGGACATCACCGGGCGCGTGCTGGAGGCGCTCTGCCGGCGCGGCTTCAAGCTGTCCGATCCGCCCATCGAGCGCGGGGTCGGCTACCTGCTCGAGACCCAGGAGCGCAACGGCAGCTGGTACGGCCGCTGGGGCGTGAACTACCTCTACGGGACCTTCCTGGCCCTGCGCGGGCTCCGCGCGGCCCAGGATCCGGGCGCGGCCAAGGCGATGTGGAAGGCGGGCAAGTGGATCGCCTCGGTGCAGAACGAAGACGGGGGGTGGGGCGAGAGCTGTGCGAGCTACAGCGAGGCCTGCTTCGTGCCCGCTCCCAGCACGCCGTCGCAGACCGCGTGGGCCCTGCTCGGCCTGGTGGCGTCCGGTCAGGGCGACACCGAGGCTCTGGCCCGCGGGGTTCGCCACCTGGTCGAGACCCAGAAGGCGGACGGGACGTGGGACGAGAGCCTCGCCACCGGGACCGGGTTCCCGAACGTGTTCTACCTGCGCTACACCCTCTACCGGAACTACTTCCCGCTGCTCGCGCTCACCCAGAGCCGCCGGGCGCTGGAGGAGGCGGAGCGGGCCCTGCGTCTCGTGCAGGAGTCGGAGCCGTCGCGGCCGATCCGCTGACCGCCGGCCGCGACGACCCGCGCGCTCTCTTTCCTTCGTCGCCTACGCGGTCATGACCTCCGGAGTCGCCGCCGGCTCCGTCTCGCCCGCCTCGAGCGCCAGCGCCGCGGCGTAGATCGTCGCCGCGATCCGCACCGCGTCGTTGACGTGATCGGTGGTCAACCCGCCGTCGGTCACCGTCTTCTCGTGAGCGCGCACGCACATCTCGCATCCGTTGAGCGCGCTCACCGCCAAGGCCATCAGCTCGAAGTCGGCGCGGTTGGTGGCGGGCTGCACCAGCCGGTTCATGCGAAGGCCGGCCGGCTTCTCGCCGTAGGCCGGCTTGCCCACCATGTGCCGGAACCGGTAATACACGTTGTTCATCGCCATGAGCGCGGCGGCGGCCTTGGCATCCTCCACCACCGCGGGGCCGGCCGCGGCGCTCGCGGCCGAGGTCACCGCCTCGCGCAGGCGCGGGCGGCGACCGCCGCGGCGGCCGCCACTCCAGCGCTGGGCGTCGGTCAGCGCCCCGCCGCGAAGCACCGCCTGGAGGTTCAGGCGGATGTCGCGCGCGGCGTCGGGGATGGCCGAGCGCAGCTGCTCCAGCGCGTCCATCACGCCACCTGCAGCGTGGGCTCCCCCGCCTGCCAGTTGCACGGGCAGAGCTCACCGGTCTGGAGCGCGTCCAGCACTCGCAGCACCTCGTCGACGTTGCGGCCCACCGAGAGGTCGTTGACGCTGGCCCACCGGATCACGCCTTGCGGATCCACGATGAAGGTGGCCCGCAGCGGCACGCCCTCACCCTTGTGGAGGATGCCGAGCGAGCTCGACAGCTCGCGCTTGGTGTCGGCCAGCATGGGGAACGGGAGGCTCTTGAGGTCGGCGTGATCGCGGCGCCACGCCAGGTGGACGAAGTGGGTGTCGGTGCTCATGCCGAGCACCTGAGCGTCCCGATCCTGGAAGTCGCCGTTGCGCTTGCCGAACTCGGCGATCTCGGTGGGACAGACGAACGTGAAGTCCATGGGCCAGGCGAACAGCACCAGCCACTTGCCGGGGTAGCTCCGGTCCGTGATCTGCTGGAACTCGCGGCCCTTCTCGATGTTGACGGTGGCCTGCAGGTCGAACTCGGGGATGCGGTCTCCGACGGTCAGCATTATCGGGCTCTCCTTGTGTGTGCGTTAGGGTGCTTCGTCTTCCCTACTTCAGATGATTAGGCTACCCTAAACGATGCAGGCGGGCGAGCGGAAGGCTGGACGCCAAGAACTTCGTGGATCCGGGAGGTAACGGGACTAGGAAAGGTCGGCGGCCACGGCCCGGGCCAGGGCCGGGAGCTCGGGATCGCGGGCGCCCATGACCAGCACGGTGTCGCCGGGCCGGGCGCGCTCCCGCGCCCACGCCACGACCGCGCGGTGATCGGGAGCGTAACCGCACTCCATCGCGGGCGGCAGGTCCTCCGCGAGCACGCGGCTCGACATGTCGCGCGCCACCGTGCCGCCCGCGTAGAAGATCTCCGCGTAGCAGAGCCGGTCCTGGGACCGCAGGAGCCGTGGCATCATCTCGGCGAGCTCCGGGCGCAGGAAGCGGGCGGGCCCGAACCCGTGCGGCTGGAACACGGCCAGCACGCGATCCGCGCCGGCCTGGGCGGTGGTGATGGCCGCGCGCAGCTTCTCGCCGTTGTGCGCGTAGTCGTCCACCACCCGGATGCCGCTCGGGGTGACCGCGACGACCTCGAAGCGCCGCGCCACGCCGGGGAAGCGGGCGAGCAGGCCGGTCACCGTCGCGGGCGCCAGGCCGAGGTCGAGCGCGATCAGCGCCGCGGCGGCCCCGTTCTCCAGGTTGTGGCGGCCGGGCTGTGGCACGTCGAGCGCGAGCGGCCCGCCCGTCGTGTGGAGCACGCCGGCGGCCCGATGGGGGCCGACGCTGACGATCTCGAGGCGCGCGTCGGCGCCCGGCGCCACCCCGTAGGTGCGCGCGGCCACCGCGCGGCCCACCTCGGTGGCTTCCGGGGAGGCCGCGTTGATGAGGAGCCGGCCGCATCGCTTGGCGAAGGTCTCGAACTGGGGCCGGAGCGCGTCGACCTCGCCGTGGTCGCGGCTGATGTTGTGGATCAGGCCGAGCGTCGGGTGATAACCGGTGAGGGTCCCGTCGGACTCGCAGGCCTCCGCGGCCACCGGACCGCCGGCGGCCCCCAGCAGGAAGCACGAGCTGCCGCCTTCGCCCGCCAGGGCCGCGCCGCCCAGCACCGTCGCGGCCAGACCCGCCTCGCGAGTGAGCCACCCCACCATCCCGGTGATCGTGCTCTTGCCGCTCGTGCCCGCGATGGCCACGCCGGGGCGGCCCGCGTCCACGACCTCGGCCAGCAAGGCCGGCCGCGGGATGCGCTCGATCCCGTGCGCGCGCGCGGCGCGCACCTCCGGCGTCTCTGCCTCGACCGCCGTCGAGTACACGAACCGGTCGAGGCCGGCGGTGATCGCGGAGCCGTCCTGTGGCCGGATCGAGATGCCGAGCGCGGTGAGGCGGTCGGCGATCTCGCGATTCTTGCCCTGGTCGAAGGACCGGTCGGAGCCCTGCACGTCGTGACCGCGGGCTCGCATGAGCTGCGCCAATGGATTCATCCCCGCGCCGGCGATGCCCGAGAAGTGGTAGCGCACGTCTCATGGTCCCACGGATCGCGCCGGTTATTGACCAGGATCGGCCGGTCTCCGGTGGCGGACTTTCGCCCACCTGAGCCGGGCGAAGCGCCCGGTCGATGAGCTGAAGACCTTGATTTTACTGGCACCCACGGATGGCACCGGGATTGCGATCCAGGGGACGCCAGGGAGGACGCCATGGATACCGAGACGATCGAGGCTTCCGCCGTCACCGTGAAGGGTCGTTTCTGCGGCGCCCCCCACCTCGCCAGCGGCGGCTACGTGGCGGGTCTGCTCGGCCGCCTCCTGGAGCGCCCGGCCCGGGTCAGCCTCGAGCACCCGGTCCCCCTGGACCGGGCGTTCGGGATCGAGCGCGGGGCGCACGGCGAGCTCGTGCTCACCGACGGCGCGGTCACCCTCGCGCACGCCGAGCCGGCCACGCTCCAGGTCGAGCCGCCGGCACCGGTGAGCTATGCGGAGGCGGAATGGGCCTCGGAGCGCTATCTCGGCTTCACCGAGCACTCGACCCCGAGCTGCTTCGTCTGCGGCCCCGCTCGCGAGTGGGGCGACGGCCTCGCGATCTATCCGGGGCCCATCCCGGGCCGGCGCCTGGTCGCCGCGCCGTGGGCGCCCGATCCGAGTCTGTTCGATAGGCGCGGGACGGTTCGCGCGGAGTTCGTGTGGGCCGCGCTCGACTGCCCGACCGGCTTCGCGCTCCTCGAGGCGTTCGGCCGCCACAAGGTCACGCTGAGCCAGCTCACGGTGAGCGTGATCCAGCCGCTGCCGGTGGGTGAGCGCTTCGTGGTGATGGGCTGGCCGTTCGCGGCCGAGGGGCGCACTCTTCTCGGCGCTTCCGCGATCTTCTCCGAGGGCGGCGAGATGCACGCCCTCGGCTCCGCGGTCCTCGTCTGCGCCGACTGATCCCGCCGCGCTAGGAGGCGGGGCGCCGCTTGACGAGCTGCATGCTCGTCATGGTGAGCACCGGCTCCGACCGCTGATTGAGCGCGGTCCAGTGGAGCCGGATGATTCCCCGGTCCGGCTTCGACCCCGACGGACGCTGCTCGACCACCTGTACGGTGGCCCGCAGCGTGTCGCCCGGGCGCACCGGCTTGAGCCAGCGCAGCTCGTCCACTCCCGGCGAGCCCAGGCTGCACGCGGCGAGCGCGCGCGTCTGGGCAAAGAGCCGGAAGCTGAGCGCCATGGAGTGGAAGCCGCTCGCGATGAGGCCCCCGAACATCGACCGCTTCGCGGCCTCCAGGTCCATATGGAAGGGCTGCGGGTCGAACGCGAGCGCGAAGTCGAGAATCTGGCTTTCGGTGACGGTGGCCCCGTCGGTGTGGAACTCGCGCCCGACCGTGAAGTCCTCGAAGTAGAGATCGCCGGCCATGGGCCGGAGCCTAGCACGAGGGCGGAGCGAGGGGCACGCTGGGGCGGGCGGCAGCCGACCGGGAGGACCGTACGATCCCCCGGCCGGCCATCACATCCTTACTTGCTGGAAACGGCCTGGAGCTTGGCCTGGATCTGGGGCTTCGGCACGGCGCCGACCATCTGGTCCTGGACCTTGCCGTCCTTCACGAACAGGATGGTCGGGATCGATCGGATGCCGTATCGGGCCGCCAGCCCGGGATTCTCGTCCACGTTGACCTTGGCCAGGGTGACGGTGCCGTTCGAGGTGCGCGCCAGATCCTCGAGGATCGGCGCCACCGCACGACAGGGTCCGCACCATTCGGCCCAGAAGTCCACCATCACCACGCCTTCGGCGGCCGCCAGCGCCTCGTCATAGCTCCGCTCGTCGAGGTGCCGCAGCCAGGGGGTCTCGTCGCTCATAGCCTCTGTCCTCCCGCCCTTGAGATGGTGAAGGGGGCCCGGCCGATGCATCGGCCGGCCGGCGCTCTTCCGAGTAAGATGGGACGGTTCCGATGGCCCCGACCCGGCTCGATCATATCGCCATTGCCCTGCCGAGCATCGCCCAAGCTCCCGGGATCGTCGCGGGGCTGCTGGGCGGGATTCCCGACAAGACCCGGCCCTCCACCGTCTTCCGCTGGGCCACCTGGCTCTTCGAGGGAGGCGGTTGCCTGGAGGTGCTCGAGCCCACCGGCCCCGACGGGTTCCTGCATCGCTTCCTGGCCGGGCACGGCCCCGGGGTCCACCACGTCACCTTCAAGGTGCCGGACCTCGACAAGGCGTGCCGGGCCGCGCGAGAGCTGGGTCACGACGTCGTGGGCCGCGACGACTCGGATCCGTCGTGGAAGGAGGCATTCCTCCATCCCAGGCAGGCCCAGGGCATCGTGGTGCAGATGGTCGAGGCCGGCCCCGCGTCCGAGCCGGCCGCCGAGATCCCGCCGGGCGTCACCGATCCGCCCCCGCCGGTGCGGCTCCTGGGGCTTCGTCTCCGGGCGCGGGCGAAGGCGCGGGCGATCGGCCAGTGGCGCGGGCTGCTCGGCGGCTCCGTCGACGATCGCGCCTCGAACGACCTGATCTTTCGCTGGCCGGACTCGCCGCTGCGGCTCGCGGTCGATATCGATCCGGCCGGCCCCGAGGGGCCGATCGCCCTCGAGCTCGCGAGCGATCGGGCGGTGGCCGGACTCGACGAGGCCTCCGCGCGGCTCGGCATCCGTCTCACGCAGCGCTTCGCCTGATCCCACTCCCGTCACCAGGAGGTGCGTCCGATGGAACTGGTCTCGTCCGATTTCCGCGAGCTCCTCACCGGCCTTGCCGCGACCGTCGCGCACTCCGCCGGCCGCCTGGCCCTCGTCCTGATCGCCGGCTTCATCCTGGCGCGCGTCCTCCGGACGCTGCTGGTGCAGCTCGAGCGGGTGCTGGTCCGGGCCGGCGAGCGGACCGGCGCGGTGGCGGCGGTGACGCGCGCCCGCGTCTCCACCCTGACCGGCGTGCTCCGCACGCTCGCCCACGTCGCTCTCTGGTCGGTGGTAGCGATGATCTGTCTCTCGCAGCTCGGTCTCGACGTGCGCCCGATCCTGGCCGGCGCCGGCATCGTGGGCCTCGCGGTGGGCTTCGGCGCGCAGTATCTCGTGCGCGACGTCATCGCCGGGTTCTTCCTGGTGCTGGAGGATCAGGTGCGGGTCGGCGACGTGGCGGTGGTGAACGGCACCGGCGGCCTGGTGGAGACGGTGACCTTCCGCACCATCGCGCTGCGCGACCTGGCGGGCACCGTTCACGTCTTTCCCAACGGGGCGGTGACCACGCTCGCGAACATGACCCGCGGCTGGTCGGGATACGTGATCGACGTCGAGATCGCGTATCACGAGGATCCCGATCGCGTCATCGCGATCATGCGACAGGTGGGCGAGGAGCTTCGCGCCGATCCCGCCCACGGGCCGCTGATCCTGGAGCCGATCGAGATCTTCGGGGTCGACGCGTTCAAGGAATCGAGCGTGGTGATCAAGGCCCGGCTCAAGACCCTGCCGATCCAGCAGTGGGGCGTGGGCCGCGAGTACCGGCGCCGGCTCGTGCATGCCTTCGCCGCCGGGGGCGTCGAGAACCCGGCGCGCGTGCTCCAGGTTGGCGAGCCGGGTCGGCCGCTGCCGGTGCTCCTGATGCAGGGCGCGGCGGGCGGAGATGCCTCGCCGGTGCCGCGCTGAGCGGCGGGACTGACAGCGCCCGTCACCGTGAGAGGTCGAGACATGACATAACATAGCGATTTTATTAGCCCGAATCGTGGTCCGCTTCTTGAATTGTTGCTGGCCCGGCGGGAGGGCCACTCAAGCAAATGATTCTCAGCACACTCGGACGGATGCTCTCGAGCGACCTGGCGGTAGATCTGGGCACGTCCAACACGCGGCTCTTCGTCCGGGGCCAGGGCGTGGTGCTGGACGAGCCCTCGGTCGTCGCGGTCGACATGAGCGGCGCGGTGCAGGCGGTCGGCAACGAGGCCAAGGCCATGCTCGGCCGGGCGCCCGGCTCGGTGCAGGTGGTCCGGCCCCTCCGGCACGGCGTCATCGCCGACTTCGACCGCACCCAGAAGATGTTCCGCTACTTCATCAACAAGACCCGCCGGGGCTGGAGTCTCGTGCAGCCACGGCTGGTCATCGTCACGCCTTCTGGCATCACACAGGTCGAGCGGCGCGCGGTCCGCGACGCGGCCCGGCAGGCGGGCGCGCGGGAGGTGTACCTGATCCAGGCCTCGATGGCGGCCGCGCTCGGCGCGGGCCTGCCGGTGGCGCAGCCCGGGGCGAGCATGATCGTGGACATCGGCGGCGGGACCACCGAGGTCGCGGTGATGTCCCTCTGCGGCGTGGTGTACTGCGAGTCGCTGCGCACCGCGGGCGACGACATGAACCAGGCGATCATCCAGTTCCTCCGGCGCAGCTACGACCTGCTGGTCGGGGAGCGACGGGCGGAGGAGGCCAAGGTGCGGCTCGGCTCGGCCTACCCCAAGGGCGACGACAACGAGGGGATGGAGGTCCAGGGCCGCGACCTGCTCGACGGGCTGCCCAAGACGGTGGTGGTGACCGCGCTCGAGGTACGCGACGCGCTGCGGGAGCCGGTGGCCGACATCGTGGCCGCGGTCCGCGCCTGCCTCGAGAAGACGCCGCCCGAGCTCGCGGCCGACATCACCGACAACGGCATCGTTCTCACCGGCGGGGGCGCGCTCCTGCGCGGCCTCGACGCCCTCCTGCATCAGGAGACGGGTCTCCCCATCCGGGTCACCGAAGACTCGCTCACCTGCGTCGCGCGCGGGGCCGGGATGGTGCTCGACCAGCTCGACATCCTGAAGCGCGTCGCGATTCCCGCCTAGCTCCCCCTGGCGCTCGGGGGCCGGCGTTCGCCGGCCCCGTTGCCTCTCCGCCCCTCCGAGGATACGCTCGGGGGACTCATGCCCTCCCGAGGAGCCTCGTCCATGCGCCCGTGTCCGCCCGCGCTCCTGCCGGTCCTGCTGATCGGCGCGGCCCTGCTGGGGTCCTGCTCCTCGCCCCCCGCGGCGCACGATCACGCCCGCGTCGCGACGTCGGGTCCCCCCCCGCTCTTCACCGACCTGGGCCGCCATCATCGCGCGATCACCACCACTTCACCGGAGGCCCAGGCGTACTTCGACCAAGGTCTGCGCCTGCTCTACTGCTTCAACCACTACGAGGCCCAGGCCGCGTTCCAGGAGGCCGCGCGCCGCGATCCGATGTGCGCGATGTGCGCGTGGGGTGTGGCGCTCACCCACGGCTCCAACTACAACAGCCCGACCGACGCCGAGCGCGAGCGGGGGGCCCTCGCCGCGGTCACCCGGGCCCGCACGCTCGCGTCCACCGCGGCCACCGAGCGGGAGCGGGCGCTGATCGGCGCGCTCGCCGCGCGGCACTCGGCGGCGCCGGGGGCGGACCGGGCTGCGCTCGACCGCGCCTACGCCGACGCCATGCGCGAGGTCGTGCGCCGCTTTCCCGACGACCTCGACGCCGCGACCCTCTTCGCCGACGCGCTCATGAACCTGCGGCCGTGGAGCCTGTGGAAGCCGGAGGGTGTTCCCCAGCCCGGCACCGCGGAGATCGTGGTCACGCTGGAGCGGGTGCTGGCCGCCGATCCCCTGCACCCCGGGGCCAACCACCTCTTCATCCACGCGGTGGAGGCGAGTCCGGATCCCCGGCGCGCCGAGGCGGCGGCCGATCGCCTGCGTACCCTGATGCCGGGCGCGGGCCACATGGTTCACATGCCGTCGCACATCTACTACCGAATCGGTCGCTACGCCGACGCGGTGGAAGTCAACGTGCGCGCGGTCGCGGCGGACCGGGCCTACTTCGCGAAGAGCCAGCCGAGTCCGATCTACCGCCGGACGATGTACTACCCGCACAACCTCGACTTCGTGTGGCACGCGGCGGGGCTCGAAGGCCGCGGGGCCGAGTGCGTGAGCGCCGCCCGCGCGTTCGCGGCCTCGGTGTCGCCGGAGGCGGTGCTGGAGATGCCGGACATGGAGACCGCGCCCGCGGCGCCCTACCTCGCGCTGGTGCGCTTCGGGCGCTGGAGCGAGGTGCTGGCCGAGCCCGCTCCGCCCTTCCGCATGCTCTACGTCACCGGCGCCTGGCGCTACGCGCGCGGCACCGCCCTGCTCGCCACCGGCCGGCGCGACGAGGCCGCCGCGGAGCTGGCCGCGCTCCGCGCGGTGCGCGACGGCGTGCCCGCCGACCGCACGCTGGCCGCCTTTTTCAAGATGGCGGACGTGCTGACGCTCGCCTCCGAGGTCCTGGCCGGCGAGATCGCCGCACGCGCGGGCGACCCCGACTCCGCGGTGAAGCACCTCGCGGAGGCGGTGCGGCTCCAGGACGCGCACTGGTTCACCGAGCCGCCGCCCTGGTACTTCCCGGTGCGCCAGGCCCTCGGGACGGCGCTCCTGCAGGCCGGACGCGCGACGGAGGCGGAGGCGGTCTATCGCGAGGACCTGCGGCGCAATCCCGAGAACGGCTGGTCACTCTTCGGGCTCGGCCAGAGCCTGCGGGCCCAGGGCAAGGGCGCGGAGGCCACCGCGGTCGACGCGCGCTTCCGTCGCGCGTGGGCGCGGGCGGACGTCACCTTGACCTCGTCGCGCTTCTGAGTCCGATGCCGCACGATCGCTACGGCCTGTCGATCACCACGTCGCCCGCGGCGGCGGAGGCGTACGTCGACGCGGTCGATCGCCTGCTCGCCGCGCGGGAGGGGGCGCTGGATGGCTTCGATCGCGCGCTCGTCCTCGATCCCGATTTCGCGCTGGCCCACGTGGGCCGGTCGCGCGCGCTGCTGACCGCGGGGCGGGGACCCGAGGGACGGGCCGCGGCGGCGGCCGCCGTCGAGCACGCGGGCGGGCTGGATCGGCGCGAGCGGCGGCACGTCGAGGCCCTCGCCGCCGCCGCGACCGGGCCGGGCGCCCGGGCGCTGGCGCTGGTGCGCGAGCACCTCACCGAGTTTCCGCGCGACGTGGTGGCCCTCGCGGCGGCCAACGGCATCTATGGCCTGATCGGCTTCAGCGGGAGCCAGAGGCGCAACGAGGAGATGGTCGCGCTCCTCGACGCGCTCGCGCCCGCCTACGGCGAGGACTGGTGGTTCCTGAGCGCCCACGGCTTCGCCCGCACCGAGGCCCTCGGCTGGAAGGCGGGCGCTCCGCTCATCGAGCGGGCCCTCGCGCTGGAGCCGCGCAACGCCCACGCCGCCCACGCGTGGGCCCACGTGCTGTACGAGCGAGGTGACGACGCGGCGGGCGTCGCGTTCGTGGCGGGCTGGATCCCGAGCTACCCGCCGGAGGCCGCGCTGCACTGCCACCTCTCGTGGCACCGCGCCCTCTTCGAGCTGGCCTGCGGGCGCTCCGACGCGGCCCTCGCGATCTACGAGTCGGCCATCGCGCCGGGACGGTCGCTCTGCTCCGCGTTCACCACGGTGGTGGACAGCGCCTCGCTGCTCTGGCGCCGCGAGTTGGCCGGGGCCGCGCCGCGGCCGGAGGCGTGGCGGGCGGTGGCCCGTCACGCGAGAGCGAGCTTCGCCGATCCGGGACTCGCGTTCCTCGACGCCCACTGCGCGGTGGCGCTGGCCGCCGCGGGAGAGAGCGGGGCGCTCGAGCGCTGGCTCGCGCGGCTGCGCGAGGAGGAGGCCGAGGGCCGGGCTCCGGCCGGACCGGTGACGCCGGCGCTGGCGGCGGGCATGGCCGCGTTCGCGGGCGGGCGGTACGAGGAGGCGATCGCGGCACTGGCCCCGGTGCTCGATCAGTTCGTGCGGGTGGGCGGATCGTGGGCGCAGCGCGACCTCTTCGAGCACACGCTGCTCGCCGCCTACCTGCGGGCGGGCCGCCCGGCGGAGGCCCGCGCCCTGCTGGCCCGTCGCGTCGAGCGCCAGCCCTCCGTGCCGGTTGCGGAGGCCCGATGAGCGGAACGCCGCGCGAGTACCACTATCGCGTCGATGGGGAGGGGCGAGTCTTCCACGACGGCACCGAGATCGTCGATCCCGCGGTGCTGCGCTTCTTCCTCCTCGCCATGACCCGCACCGAGGACGGCCGCTGTCTGGTCCTCTGCCAGGGCGAGCGAAACTGGTTCGACGCGGAGGATCCCGCCCTGGCCGGCAGCCCGTTCGTGGTGCAGCGCCTCCGCCTGGAAGCGGACGGCGGGCGTTTGCGGCGGGTCGAGCTGGTCCTCGCGGGCGACTACCACGAGCCCCTCGATCCGGCCTCGCTCGAGAGCGAGCGCGACCAGCTGTTCTGCCGCGTCCGCGGCGGCCGCTTCCGGGCGCGCTTCGGGCGCGTCGCGCTCCAGCAGCTCGCGCCGTTCCTGCTGGACCACGGCGAGGCCTCGGCCCTGATCGTGGCCGGCGTCCGGCACCCGGTCCGCACCGCCGTCTCCATCACCTAGTCTCCACTCACGCGCGATCGAGGAGTGATCCATGAGCGACAGAGTCGGATTCATCGGTCTCGGCACGATGGGACTGCCGATGGCCACCAACCTGGCGAAGGGCGGCGTGGCCCTGGTGGCCCACGACGCGAGCCCCGCCGCGCTGGCGTCGGCCGCGCGCCTGCCCGGCGCGACGGCGGCCGCCTCGGTCGCGGAGGTGGCGAGCCAGTGCGCGGTGCTCTTCACGTGCCTGCCCAACGACGCGATCGTGCGCGAGGTGTACCTCGGGGCGGGCGGGATCGCGGCCTCGGCCCGCCGCGGGCTCGTGACCTGCGATTGCTCCACGGTGAGCCCGTCGGTCACCACCGCGGTGCACGCCGCGCTCCGTGAGCGGGGCGTGGACCACATGGACACTCCGATGCTGGGCTCGCAGCCGCAGGCGGTGGAGGGGCAGATCTTCTTCATCGTGGGCGGCGAGGCCTCCCGCCTCCCCCTGATCGCGCCCTACCTCGCCATCATGGGCAAGATGCACATGTACGTCGGCGGCTCCAGCATGGCCAATCGCGTGAAGCTGATCCACAACGGCCTCGCCGCGGTGACGTCGGTGGCGGTGGCGGAGGCGCTCGCGATGTGCGTGCAGTCGGGCGTGGATCCGGGCACGTTCTACGACGTGGTACGAAACGGGGGCGGCATGGCCTACGGGACCTACTTCGACCGGCGGGCCAAGCGGATTTTCGACGGCGAGTTCTCGCCCACCTTCATGCTGGAGCTGATGCGCAAGGACGCGATGCTCGCGCTCGACCTCGCCAAGTCGATCCAGGTGCCGACGCCGATGCTGGAGGAGACCAAGCGCACCTACGACGAGGCGGTGGACGGCGGGTGGGGCCGGGAGGACTTCTCGGCGGTGACCCACGTGGTGGAAAAGCGCATCGGGCGGCGGCTCTCCGGCCGGTAGCGCGAGCCGGCGCCGCGGAGTAGGATGGGCGCCGGCGCGCGGCCGAGGCGCCGCTGCACCCACCGCAAGGCCGAGACTCAACCGCGAGGGAGGTCGTCGATGGCGCTCGTCGAGCCGGGGCGGAAGGCGCCCGCGTTCGCCCTGCCCGATCAGGACGGCAAGACCCGCCGGCTCCGCGACTACGCGGGCCGGCCGCTGATCCTCTACTTCTATCCGAAGGACGACACCCCGGGCTGTACCCGGGAGGCGTGCGCGTTCCGGGACGCGCTGCCCGACTTCAAGAAGGGGCGCGCCGCGGTGCTGGGGGTGAGCGTGCTCGATGCTGCGAGCAAGGCCCGCTTCGCGCGCAAGCACCGGCTGAATTTCCCCCTGCTGGCGGATCCGGAGCACGCGGTCGCGGACAAGTACGGCGTGTGGATGAAGAAGTCGCTGTACGGTCGGAGCCACATGGGCCTCGGCCGCGTCACCTACCTGATCGGACCCAACGGCAAGGTGGCGCGTCGCTGGGACAACGTCAAGGTCGATGGCCACGCCGCCGACGTCCTGCGGGCGGTGGACGAGCTGTGAGGCGAGACCGATGTCGCCCGTGATCGTCGGCGCATACCCCGACGCCGCTTCCGCGGTGGCCGCGCTCGCCCGCGCGGGCGGCAAGCGGACCGCGGCGGTGCTGCCGCGCGACGCGGTCGACGACGAGGCCCGGCTCCGGCTGCGCCAGGCCCAGGTCGAATGCCTCACCACCCTCGACGGCGGGGACCTGGCCGCCGCGCGCTGGCTCGCGGCCACCCTCGCTCAGGCCCAGGGCTGGGAGCCGGCCGATCCCGCCGGGGCGTCCGCGGGCGGCAGCGCGCCGGGCGACGTGATCGGCTGGTGCGAGCTGCGCATCGGCTCGGGCGCCCTCACCACCGATCGGCCGATCACGCGGCTGCACGGGGCGCAGCAGTACATCGCTTCCTTCAACCTGCTGGGCCAGGGCCGCCTCAACCAGGCGTGCGGGGACCTGCTCTACCGCGGGCTCATGGACGAGGGCATCGCTCCCGACGCGGTGTTCGACGTCATCGTGTGCTCCGAGTCGAAGGCGGTCGGCATGGTGCAGGTGGTGGCGGAGTGCTTCGGCCAGGATCGCTACGTGGTGCTCCGCAAGGGCCTCAAGAACTACATGCCGCGCCGGCCGCGCGAGCCGCTCGTGGAGGGCTCGGAGAGCATCACCACCGCCGGTCCGCAGTCCCTGGTGCTCGATCCGCTCGACTGGCCGCTCCTGGAGGGAAGCCGGGTGCTGCTGGTGGACGACGTGATCGCGACCGGCGGCACCGTCCGCGCGGCCAGCCGCTTGCTGGAGCGCGCGGGGGCGCGCGTGACCGCGGCGGCCACCGTGCTGCTCAAGGGCCCCGAGCCCGACCTGCCCCGGCTCGTGGTCCTGGCCCGCCCGCTGCTCTGAGGGCGTCCAACCAACCATCTCGACGAGGAGCCGACCCATGGGTCAGATGATCGATCTCACCGCGGAAGACAAGCACCGCGTCTCCGGCTATCGCGCCGCGCCGGGCGGCGCGCCGAAGGGCGGGCTGGTGGTGGTGCAGGAGATCTTCGGCGTCAACCATCACATCCAGAACATGTGCGACCGCTTCGCGACCGACGGCTACGTGGCGCTCGCGCCCGCGCTCTTCGATCGGGTGGAGCCCGGCATCACCCTCGGCTATTCCGCCGACGACATCGAGCGCGGCCGCTCGATCCGCGGCAAGGTCGACATCGTGGACATGGTGCGCGACGTGCGCGCCGCGGTGGAGGCGCTGAAGGCCGAGGGGCTGCCGGTGGGAGTGGTCGGCTACTGCCTGGGCGGCACGCTGGCGTGGCTCGCCTGCACCCGGGTGGACGGGGTGAAGGCGGCGGTCGGCTACTACGGCGGCGGCATCGCGGAGACCGCGAGCGAGACGCCGCGGTGCCCGGTGCTGCTCCACTTCGGCGAGACCGACCAGGGGATCCCGCCCGAGCACTGGGCGCGCATCCGTGCCGCGCATCCCGAGGTGCCGATCCACACCTATCCGGCCGGCCACGGGTTCAGCTGCGACGAGCGCGGCAGCTACCACGAGGCGAGCGCGCGACTGGCCCGGCAGCGCACCCTCGGGTTCTTCACCGCCTTGCTCTAGGCCGGATGGAGGAGATCTCCGCGCCCTTCGACGCGTACCGCGCGGTCGTCCGTCCGGAATGGATCGACGACAACCGGCACATGAACATGGGCTACTACCTGGTGGTGTTCGACTTGGCCACCGACGAGTGGATGCGCTTCGTGGGCCTCGACCGGAGGCATCGGAGGGCGCGGGAGGTGACCACGTTCTGTCTCGAGGCCCACGTGACCTATCACCGCGAGGTGAAGGAGCGCGACCGGCTGCGCTTCACCACCCGCCTGCTCGACTTCGACGCCAAGCGCATCCACTACATCCACGAGATGTACCACGCGGACGCGGGCTACCTCGCGGCCACCAACGAGCTGATGTCACTGCACGTCAGCGAGCAGACCCGGCGGGGTGCCCCGATGGCAGACGAGATCGTGGATCGACTCCGCCGCATCCGCGCGGTGCACGATCGCCTGCCGCGCCCGCCCCAGGTCGGGCGTGTGATGGGCCTCGCCGCGCGCCCGACAACCCAGTAGCGCCCGCCCGGTCCGCCCATCGTCCGGCGAGGCCCGGAAGCCGGATGGGGTCAGGCCTGACCCCGATCTTCAGGCGTGGCCGTTGGCGGCGTGGCCGTTGGTGGCGGTGGCGGCGCCCCAGGGCGCGGTGGCCATCAGGAGCGCGGGGACGCGATCGCTGGCCATGGGCTTGGCGAAGTAGTAGCCCTGGCCGTGGTCGCAGCCGAGCGCGCGAAGGTGCTCCAGCTGCTCGGCGGTCTCGATGCCCTCCGCGGTGACGGACAGGTTCAGGCTCTTGGCCACCGTGATGACCGCGCGCACGATCGCGCTGTCCTCCACGTTGCCGCCGATGCCCTTCACGAACGAGCGGTCGATCTTGAGGGTGTCGACCGGGAAGCGCTTCAAGTAGCCCAGCGAGGAGTAGCCGGTCCCGAAGTCGTCGATGGCGAGCTGGATGCCGAGGGCCTTCAGGGCCTCCAGCTTGGCCAGCGTGGTGGGCGCGTCGTGCATGACCACCGTCTCGGTGATCTCGAGGCGCAGGGCCCCGGGGTCGAGGCGGGTGTCCCGCAGCACCGCGGCGATCTCCTCCACCAGGCCGGCCTGCTGGAGCTGGCGGGCCGAGAGGTTCACGCTGATCGCGAGCCGGTTGCCTGGGGAGGCGAGCTGCCAGTGGCGCGTCTGGCGGCAGGCCTCGTGGAGCACCCAGCGCCCGAGCGGTACGATGAGCCCGGTCTCCTCGGCGAGGCCCACGAACTCGGCGGGAGAGAGGAGGCCCCGGCTCGGATGCTTCCAGCGCACGAGCGCCTCCACCTCGGTGATGCGCCCGGTGGGGAGGTCGACCACCGGCTGGTAGTGCAGCACGAACTCGCCGCGCGACACCGCGTTGCGCAGGTCGAGCTCCAGATCCATGCGCTCCTGGGCCGGCGCGTTCATGCTCTTGTCGAAGATCTCGTAGCGCGCCTTGCCCTTGCCCTTGGCGTGGTACATGGCGAGGTCGGCGTCGCGCAGGATGTCCTCCGGGGTCATGCGCCGCGCGGTGCTCATCGCGATGCCGATGCTCACCGTGATCACCACCTCGCGCCCCTCGCACGAGAAGGCCTGCTGCAGCTCGGCGGTGAGGCGGTCCGCCACCGAGGTGGGCCCCTTGTCGTCCTTCACGTCCTCGAGGAGGATCGCGAACTCGTCACCGCCCAGGCGGGCGATGGTGTCTTCCGGCCGGAGGCAGGCGGCGAGGCGCTGGCTCACCCCGATCAGGAGCTGGTCGCCCACGCCGTGGCCCATGCTGTCGTTGACGACCTTGAAGCGGTCCAGATCGAGGAACAGGATCGCGAGCCGCTCGCCGCGCCGCTCGGTGCGGGTGAGGGCATGCTGGAGACGGTCCATGAACAGCGCCCGGTTGGGCAGGCTGGTGAGGGGATCGCGGAAGGCCTGGCGGGCGAGTTGATCGAGGCGACGGGGGAACTGGTTGATCTCGTCGGTCTGCTGCTCGATGGTCGCGAGCATCTTGGCGAACGAGGTCATCAGGGTGCCGATCTCGTCCTTCCGGCTCGGGACCGCCGGGATGTCGGAGGCCTTGCTCGCGGTCGCGAGCTGGGCCGCGCGCGAGATGGCGGAGGCCACGTCCCACACCACGAAGCCGCCACCCGCCATCAGGAGGCCGGTGAAGGCCAGGAGCGCCGGCATCGTGAAGGCCTCGGTGTACTGCCCGATGGGCCCTAGCAGCTGACGGACCGGGGCCTGGAAGGCGTAGGTCAGGATCAGCAACGGGATGACGGAAGCCAGGGTCAGCGCGAAGATGACCTTCTGCTTGACCCGTTGGCCGGCAAAGGCAATTTCCCGGTTCAGATCGTCGCTGCTCACGGTTCTCCCTGGTGTCGGTCTGGGCGTGGTGACGCTCTTGGGTTGGCGGGCCAGAGGGAAGCAACTGAAATGCCATTCACTGTTGGCTGATCGGCTCTGCGAGATCAGCCACTTAGGAGTAAAATCAAAGCGTCTTCAGACCCTCGAGTGTCAGTTTGCGTAAGGGATTGACGGTATTGAAGAACACATCTTTGCGCGGTGCCTCCACTCGACTCCTGACGAGGCCTGGGGCGGTCGGACCGGTCGAGGGGGTGTGCTATACTCCGCGGGGTTTGGAGTCATTCAGGGAGGCAAGCCTGTGGCAGGGTATCTGCCGGTCGTCATCTATCTGGGGCTGATCATCGCGTTCGCGGTGGTGTCGCTGGGCATGGCCTTCGTCCTGAGGCCCGCCCGCCCCTACTGGAGCAAGCTGGAGAACTACGAGTGCGGCGCAGAGCCCATCGGCGAGGCCTGGGTGCAGTTCCCGGTCGGGTTCTACCTGGTCGCGCTCATCTTCATCGTGTTCGACGCGCTGGCGGTGTTCCTCTTCCCATGGGCGCTGGTGCTTCGGAGCTTCGGCCTATGGGCCCTGGCGACGATGGGCCTGTTCCTGGGCATCCTCTCGCTGGGCTGGGTGTATGCGTACAGGGAGGGGATCCTGGAATGGAAATAAAGGCGCCGATTCCGCAGATTCCGCCGGCGGTCTGGACGGAGTTCAAGGACCTGCAGGAGTGGGAGAAGTATCGTCAGGAGCGACCGGAGGGCGACAAGCACTCCGAGCTCTTCGAGAGCGCCACCGAGGGCGTCTACAACTTCCCGGGCGGCTTCGTGGCCACCGGCGTCATCGACGCGGTGCTCAACTGGGCCCGAAAGTCCTCGGTGTGGCCGGTGACCTTCGGGCTCGCGTGCTGCGCGATCGAGATGATGGCGACCTTCGCCTCGCGCTTCGACGTGGAGCGCCTGGGCATGGTTCCGTGGGCCTCGCCGCGGCACTCCGATCTCATGATCGTCTCGGGCACCGTCACCATCAAGATGGCGCCGATGCTCAAGCGCATCTACGACCAGATGCCGGATCCCAAGTGGGCGGTGTCGATGGGGTCCTGCGCGAACTCGGGCGGGCCGTTCCGGCACGGCTACCACGTGGTGAAGGGCGTGGACCGGGTGATCCCGGTGGACGTCTACGTGCCCGGCTGCCCGCCGCCCCCCGAGTCGCTGCTGAACGGACTGCTCCTGCTGCAGGAGCAGATCGCGCACTTCCGGCAGACCGGCAAGCGCGCCGCGCCCACCGCCAAGATCGACTGATCGCGTGACCCACGAGCAGGCGAAGGCCCGGATCCAGGAGCGCTTCGGTGTGGCCGCCGAGGGCGACGGGAGCCTCCTCACGGTGTCGGTCCCGCCCGACCGCTGGCGTGAGCTGGCCGCGTTCGCCAAGGAGACGCTCGGCTGCCTCTACTTCAACTTCCTGAGCGCGGTGGACTGGAAGGAGCAGGGGCTCGAGGTGGTGGCCCGTCTGGAGAACCTCGAGGTGGGCCTGGCCCTCATGCTGAAGACGCGGCTCGGCGCGGGGCAGAGCACCTGCGAGTCGCTGGTGCCGCTCTTTGCGGGGGCCGACTGGATGGAGCGCGAGTGCTTCGACATGTTCGGCGTCCACTTCGAGGGCCATCCCGACCTGCGCCGCATCCTGCTCCCTCAAGATTGGGAGGGTCACCCGCTGCTCAAGTCCTACGCGGTGGACACTCCTCACCCGCCCTATCGCTGACCGGAGGACGACCATGATCCACGAGCTGCGCACGTACACCCTCATGCCGGGCAAGCAGGGCGAGTATCTCAAGCTCAACGGCGAGATCGGTCGCAAGATCCGCGGCGACAAGTACGGCAAGCTCGAGGGCTACTGGTCGACCGAGTTCGGCACCCTGAACCAGCTCGTGCACCTCTGGAGCTACGAGGACCTCGGGGAGCGGGAGCGGCTCCGCGCCGCCCTCGGCAAGGACGAGGCGTGGACCAAGGAGTACATCCCGAAGATCCGCCCCATGATGCTGGCCCAGGAGAACAAGATCCTCTCCGCGGTGGTGCCGATGACGCCGCCGTCCGACGCGGGCAACGTCTACGAGCTGCGCTGGTACCGCGCGCACGTGGGCAAGCTGGGCGAATGGCTCGCGCTCTTCAAGGACATCCTGGCCTTCCGCGATAAGTTCACCCGTCGCGTGGGCGTCTGGCAGACCGAGGCCGGCCAGCTCAACGAGGTGGTCCACCTGTGGGTCTACCGGGACCTGAACGATCGCGCGGCGGCCCGGGCCAAGATGGCACAGGAGCCCGAGTGGCAGGCCTTCCTCGGCAAGTCGACCCCGCTGCTCGCCAACATGCAATCGGTGGTCCTCCTCCCGGCGCCGTTCTCGCCGATGCGCTAGAAAACAGCGGGCGCGTCAGCGCCCCACCAAATAGAGGTCGTCGCTTGCGACGACCGTAGATCAAATAGAGGAAAAAGGAAGAATAGAGGGCAAAGAAGGACCCGATGGATCCGGAAGCGCGAAAAGTCGTCGAGCTCGGGTACGGGGGCAGCGAGCGCCTCACGATGAACATGGGGCCGCAGCACCCGTCCGCCCACGGCGTCTTCCGCGCGATCCTCTCGCTGGAGGGCGAGACGGTGGTGGGGGTGGACGCGGTGATCGGCTACCTTCACCGCTGCCACGAGAAGCTCGGCGAGAGTCTGACCTACACCCAGTACCCGTCGATCGCGTCGAAGACCGACTACGTGGCCGCGATGACCAGCGAGCTGGCTTACGTGCGCGCGGCCGAGCTGGTGGGGAAGGTCGAGGTCCCCAAGCGGGCGCAGTACCTCCGGGTGATCGTGGCCGAGCTGCAGCGCATCGCCTCCCACTGCCTCTGGCTCGGCACGTGGTGCCTCGACATGGGCGGCGCCCTCGGGGGCGGCGCCACCGTGTTCCTCTACTGCATCCGCGAGCGCGAGTGGGTGCTCGACCTCTTCGAGGCCCTGGTGGGCGCCCGCCTGCTCTACGGCTTCCACCAGGTGGGCGGCGTTCGCTACGACATCCCGGCGAGATGGGCCCAGAAGTGCCGGGAGACCATCGGGCTGGTCGAGCGGCGCCTCGACGAGTACGAGGACATGCTGGAGCGCAACGCCTTCTTCCAAGCGCGCACCCAGGGCGTGGGTGTCATCTCGCGCGAGCTGGCCCAGACGGTGGGCGTCTCCGGCCCGCTCATCCGGGGCTCGGGGGTGAGCTACGATATCCGGCGTCTCGAGCCGTACTCCTGCTACGAGGAGTTCGACTTCAAGGTGCCGGTGGAGACCGCGGGCGACTGCTACGCACGCTACCGGGTGCGGATGGTGGAGTTCCGCGAGTCGATCAGCATCGTGCGGCAGGCCCTCGACGGCTTGCCCGAGGGCCCCGTCTCCTCGCGCCCCGGGGTGAAGTCGGTGGGCCAGGTGCGGGTGGCCAAGGGCGAGGGCTACGCCCGGGTGGAAGGTCCGCGCGGCGAGGTGGGCTGCTACCTGATCTCCGACGGGGGGCCCAAGCCGTACCGGATGAAGTGGCGGGGGGCGTCCTTCTCCAACCTCTCGGTGCTGCCGCACATCCTCATCGGCACCAAGGTCGCGGACGTGGTGGCGATCATGGGCTCGGTCGATCCGGTCTTCGGCGAGGTCGACCGCTAGACATGCCCGCGCTGCCCCCGCTCGCGCTGGAGACGATCCGCGCCTTCATCGTGGGCTTCATCGTCCTCAACGTCATCATCGGCATGGTTACCTACGTCACCCTGCTGGAGCGCAAGTTCGCGGCCCGCATGCAGTCGCGCATCGGACCCTACCGGGTAGGGCCGCACGGTCTGCTCCAGCCCATCGCGGACGCGCTCAAGCTGATGATGAAGGAGGATGTGGTCCCGCGGCAGGCCGATCGGTCGGTCTACAACCTGGCCCCGATCGTGTTCCTGGTGCCGTGCATGCTGATCTTCGCCACCTTGCCCTTCGCGCCCGGGCTCGGGGTCGCGGACCTCAACATCGGCGTCCTGTTCTTCCTCGCGGTGTCCGCGATGGAGATCGTGGGCCTCTTCATGGGCGGGTGGGGCTCCAACAACAAGTACGCGCTGATCTCCGCGATGCGGGCGGTGAACCAGATCATCTCCTACGACCTGCCGTTCATCTTCGTGGCCCTGATCCCGGTGGTGCTGGCCGGCTCCCTGCGCCTCTCCGACATCGCGGCGGCCCAGGCCGGGCTGCCGTACGTGTTCTGGTTTCCCCTCGGCACGCTGGCGTTCTTCGCCTACATCGTGGCGACCCTCGCGGCGGAGAACCGGGTGCCGTTCGACATCCTGGAGGCGGAGTCCGAGCTGATCGCGGGCTTCCGGGTCGAGTACTCGGGCATGAAGTTCGCCCTGATCCAGCTCGGCGAGTACGCCCACATGATCGGCACCTCGTTCCTGGGCGCGCTCCTGTTCCTGGGGGCGTGGTCCGGGCCCTGGGCGGATACCTCGCCGTGGTGGGGCGCCCTCTGGTTCCTGCTCAAGGCCATGTTCGTGTTCCTGCTCGTGACCTGGATCCGGTGGAGCTTCGTGCGCATCCGGGTGGACCAGATCCTCGCCATCTCCTGGAAGCTGCTGCTCCCGGCCAGCCTCCTGCTCCTGATGGCCACCGCGGTGGTGGTGGTCCTGCGAGGGCCCGGTGGCTAGGCGGCTCGGCGACGGCTTCTGGGGCGATCTGTTCGGGCTCGTGGCCGCGGTCGTCCGCGCCATGAAGGTCACCCTGATCAACCTGATCCGGCGGCCGATCACGGTGCACTATCCGGACCGGACGCGGAACTACCCCGACCGCTACCGGGGGCTGCTCGCGCTGACCTACGACAAGGAGACCGGCGAGGAGAACTGCATCGGCTGCCGGCTCTGCGAGTACATCTGTCCGCCCCAGGTCATCAAGGTGGAGATGCTCAAGGCGGAGAAGCGCAACTTCGCCAAGACCTTCACCCTCGAGCTGTACGCCTGCGAGTTCTGCGAGCTGTGCGTGCAGGTCTGTCCCACCGACGCCATCATCATGATGAAGTCGTTCGACATGTCGACCGCGGACCGGCGCGAGCTCCTGCTCGACAAGGACCGGCTCCACCAGATCGGTCTCAAGTTCGAGCCCTCGTGGGCGACCGGCAACCTGCTGCGCGACATGCAGACGCCGCCCAAGGCCGCCGCCAAGACGGGAGGCCACGCGGAGTGACCCTCGAGTCGATCACGTTCGGAGGGCTCGCGGTGGTGCTGCTCGCCTCGGCCCTCGCGGTGGTTCTGACCCGCAACCTCTTCCACTCGGTGCTCTACCTGGCCCTGTCCCTGGTCGCGACCGCGGGACTCTTCCTCTCGCTCGACGCCGAGTTCCTCGCCGCCATCCAGCTCCTTCTGTACGCGGGGGGCGTGGTGACCATCGTGGTGTTCGCCATCGTGGTGACCGAGCGGCTGGTGGGTGACCGCATCACCCAGACCAGCCGGCAGCTCCTGGCCGGCTTCGGCATCGCGGGCGCGCTCCTGGTGGCGATCCTCGCCGTTTTTCGCCGCGCGCCCCTCACGGTGCGGCGGCCCCCGGTGTCGGGCGACCTGACGCGGGCGATCGGCGAGAGCCTGCTCACCACCTACGTGCTGCCGTTCGAGCTGCTGGCGGTGCTGTTCCTGGCCGCCCTGGTGGGCGCGCTCTACCTCGCGCGGCCGGACGACTAGGCCATGACGCTGCAGGCCTACCTCACCCTGGCCGCGATGCTGTTCTGCATCGGGCTCTTCGGCGTGATGACCCGACGGAACACCATCGGCATCCTGCTCGGCATCGAGCTGATGCTGAACGCGGTCAACATCAACCTGGTGGCGTTCGCCCGCTACCACGGCGACGTGTCGGGGATGGTCTTCACCGTGTTCACGATCTGCATCACGGTGGCGGAGGTGGCGCTGGGGCTGGCCCTCGTCATCCTCATCTACCGCATCCGCCGCACCGCGGTGGCGGACCACCTCGATCTCCTGAAGGGATAGCCCGGCATGGCCGCGACCGGCGACTACGCGCTCTGGGCCTGGCTGGCGCCCGGGGTATCCTTCCTGCTCCTCAGCCTCGTCGTGCCGTTGCGCCGCTCGGGGCGGCCCGCGGCCTGGCTCTCGATCGTCCTCTCGGCCGGGGCGCTGGCCGGGGCGGTCCTGGCCTGGCGGGCCACGGTGCCGGACATGGCGCGTCGGATCCTCTGGGAGTGGATCCCGGTGGAGGACGGCGTGCTCACCTCGGTGGGCGTGCTCGCCGACGCCGACTCCACCCTGATGCTGATCCTGGTCGCGCTGGTGTCGTTCCTGGTGCAGGTGTACTCGCTCGGCTACCTCGCCGACGAGCCGCCGCCCTCGCTCGGCCGCTACTACGCCTACCAGTCCCTCTTCGCGTTCTCGATGATGGGGCTGGTGCTGGCCCCCAACTTCGTCCAGCTCTTCATCTGCTGGGAGCTGGTGGGCCTCTGCTCCTACCTCCTGATCGGCTACTGGTACCAGCGACCGGAGGCGGCCCGCGCGGCGGTGAAGGCGTTCTGGGTCACCAAGGCGGGCGACGTCGGCTTCCTGATCGGCATCGTGATGCTGTGGAGCCGCACCGGCACCTTCGACTTCTCGGAGCTGTTCGAGATGGCCCAGGGGGGCAGCGACGCCCTCACCGGCCTCGGCCTCGTGATGGCCTTCATCTATCTCGGCGCGGCGGGCAAGTCGGCCCAGTTCCCGTTCCACATCTGGCTGCCCGACGCGATGGAGGGCCCGACTCCGGTCTCGGCCCTCATCCACGCCGCGACCATGGTCACCGCGGGCGTGTACATGCTCTTCCGCGCCTCGTTCCTCTTCGAGCAGACGCCCGAGGTGCTGCACGCGGTGGGCTGGATCGGAGCGTTCACCGCGCTCTTCGCGGCCACGATGGCGTGCGTGCAGGCCGACATCAAGCGGGTGCTGGCCTACTCCACCGTGTCCCAGCTCGGCTACATGATGGCCGCCATCGGGGCCGGCTTCGCGAGCGCGGGGTTCCTGCATCTCCTGACCCACGGCGTGTTCAAGGCCCTGCTGTTCCTGGGCGCGGGCGCCATCATCCACGCGGTGGGCAGCAACGACATCTTCGCGATGGGGGGGCTGGCCCGCCGGATGCCGCAGACCTTCGTGGTGTTCCTGATCGGGACGCTCTCGCTGACCGGGATCCCGTTCTTCGCCGGCTTCTTCTCCAAGGAGGAGATCCTGGGCGCGACGTGGGCGGGCGGCCTCACGATGCCCTTCGCGATGCTGGTGCTGGCCGCGTTCCTCACCGCGTTCTACATGTTCCGGGTGGTGTTCATCGCGTTCTTCGGCGCCCCGGTCGCCGCCGCGGCGGGGGCCCCGGCCCACGGCGCGCACGGGGCCCACGACGCGGCCCACGCCCACGACGCGCCCGCCACCATGACCGTCGTGCTCTGGGTCCTCGGCCTGCTCGCCCTGGCGATCGGGATCGGCTTCGCGCGCTCGTACCCGGAGTCGGAGTTCGTGGCCCCCGGCTGGATCACCCCGCTCGCGATCGGGGTCGCGGTGGGGGGCATCGCGCTGGCCACCGCGGTCTATCCGCTGCGCTGGATCAGCCCCGAGTGGCTCGCCCGCCGCCTGTCCGTGCTCGGCGAGGCGGCGCACGAGCGCTTCTGGCTCGACGACTTCTTCGCGCTGGTCTACCGCATCGGCATCCTGGGGCTGTCCCGCATCGTGGGCTGGATCGACCGGTACATCGTGGACGGCATCCTCAACGTGCTCAGCGCGTGGACGCTCACCGCGGGAGACCGTCTCCGGCGCATCCAGTCCGGCCAGGCGCAGGACTACATCTACGGGGTCGCGCTCGGAGTGCTCCTCCTGATGGTCTGGATGCGGTGGCCGCGATGACCCTCGCCTCCTTCCCGGTGCTCTCGGTCATCACGTGGTCGCCCTTCGTGGGCGCCCTGCTGATCATGTTCCTGGCCCGGCGCAGCGCGCTGCTGGTGCGCGGGCTCGCGGTGGCCGCGACCACGCTGCCGCTGGTGCTGTCGATCGCGATCTACGTGGCCTACGACCGCGAGGCGGCCGGCTTCCAGTTCTTCGAGGACGTGCCGCTGGTGCCGGCGCTCGGCATCAACTACCAGCTCGGGGTCGACGGCCTGAGCCTGCTGATGGTCCTCCTCACCTCGATCATCATCTTCGCGGGCGCCTTCGCCTCCTGGACGGTCAAGGTGCGCAGCCAGGAGTTCTACGCGCTCCTGCTCATCCTGGTCACCGGCGTCTACGGGGTCTTCGTCTCGCTCGACCTCTTCGTGCTGTTTCTGTTCTACGAGATCGCGGTGCTGCCGATGTACCTGCTGATCGGCATCTGGGGCTCCACCGGCGAGGTGCGGCCGCAGGGAGTCTTCGGCTGGGCCTTCGGGCGCACCGGCGTGGGCACCAAGGAGTACGCGGCGATGAAGCTGACCCTGTACCTGCTGTTCGGGTCCGCCTTCATCCTGGTCGGCATCCTGGCCCTCTACGTGGCGGGCGACTCGTCGTCGTTCTCGTTCCTGGAGATGGAGCTGACCCAGTTCGATCCGAAGCTCCAGTCCTGGGTCTTCCTCGCCTTCTACGTGGGCTTCGGCATCCTGGCCGGCATCTGGCCGCTGCACACCTGGTCGCCCGACGGCCACGCCTCCGCCCCCACCGCGGTGTCGATGCTGCACGCGGGCGTGCTGATGAAGCTGGGCGCGTACGGGGTGGTGCGCCTCGGCATGGGGCTCCTGCCGGACGGCACTCTGCAGTGGTCGTGGCTGGTGGGCACGATCGCCTGCATCAACATCGTGTACGGGGCGCTCAGCGCGATGGCCCAGACCGACCTCAAGTACGTGATCGCCTACTCGTCGGTCTCGCACATGGGGGTGGTCATGCTGGGGGCCGCGACCCTCACCGAGGTCGGGCTCAACGGCTCGGTCTACCAGATGTTCGCCCACGGGGTCATGACCGGTCTCTTCTTCGCCCTGGTCGGCCTGGTCTACGAGAAGGCGCACTCGCGGGAGATCTTCAAGATGGGCGGCTTCGCGCGCTCCATGCCCGGCATCGCCACCGCGTTCACCATCGCGGGCCTCTCCTCCCTGGGCCTGCCCGGCACCGCGGGCTTCGTGGCCGAGTTCCTCACGTTCCTGGGGGCATGGCAGTCCTCGCACTCGTGGTGGCTCTTCCCGGCGGTGATCGGCGCCTACCTCACCGCGATCTACGTGCTGCGCGTCACCAAGCAGATCTTCTGGGGGCCGCCCTCGCCCGATCCCCACTTCCAGCACCTGCCCGACGCGCGCGGGCCGGAGTGGGCCGCGCTGTGGATCCTGGTGGCGGTGATCGTGCTGTTCGGGATCTGGCCCGCGCTGGCCCTGGCCCCGGTGGACACCGCGACCATGCCGCTGCTCAACCGCCTGTGGGTGCTCCAGTGATGCCCGAGGCGAGCAGCCCGCTGGTGCTGGAGGTCGGCCTCGCGCTGCTCATGCTGCTCGTGTTCGTGGTGGGCCTCGTGCTGCCCGGCCCGGACAAGCGGCGCGTCGGGGTGCTGACCGCGGTCGGCCTCGTCATACTGTTCGGCCTGTCGTGGAAGACCGAGGCCGGCACCGAGCTCTTCCACGGCGCGTTCGTGCAGGACGAGCTGGCGATCTTCGCCAAGCGCCTCTTCCTGATCGCAACCCTGATCGGCGTGCTCGCCTCGCTGCCGCTCCGCGCGGTCACCTTCGCGCGGCGCGCCACCGAGTACTACCTGGCCATCCTGGCCTCGCTGCTGGGGATGCTGGTGCTGAGCTCGGCGCGGGACCTCGTGCTGCTGTTCGTGGCCTTCGAGCTCATGTCGATCCCCCTCTACTACCTGGCCGGCTTCATCAAGCGGGAGCCGGAGGCGGTGGAAGCGGCGCTGAAGTTCTTCCTGATCGGCACCGTGTCCTCCGCGGTGCTCGCCTACGGCCTCTCGTTCATGTACGGGATGGCCGGCACCACCGACGTGCGCGGCATCGCACGCGCGATGAGCACCGGGCACCCCATGATGCTGCTCGGCATGCTGCTGGCCCTGGGCGGCCTCGGGTTCAAGATCGCCGCGTTCCCGTTCCACATGTGGGTGCCCGACACCTACGAGGCGGCCAGCACCCCGTTCGTGGCGTGGCTCTCGGTGGCGCCCAAGGCCGCCGGCTTCGTGGTGATCTTCCGGCTCTACCTCGAGGGCATGGGCGATACCGTGCTCTACTGGTACGCGCCCGCCGCCGCGCTCGCCACCGTGACCATCATCGGCGGCAACCTGATGGCGATCCCCCAGCAGAACGTCAAGCGCCTGCTCGCCTACTCGGGCGTGGCGCACATCGGCTACATGCTGGTGGGCCTCGCCGCGGTCTCGGCCAACGGCGCGGCCATGATGCTGTTCTACCTGGTGGCCTACCTCTTCGGGAACATGGGCGCGTTCCTGGTGGTGGAAGCGGTGGCCCAGGCCGAGGGCTCGGAGGCGATCGCGGCCTACCGCGGCCTCGCCCAACGCTCGCCGATCCTCGCCCTGTCGATGCTGCTCTTCCTGCTCTCGCTGGGCGGCATCCCGTTCGTGGCCGGCTTCTGGGCGAAGCTCTATGTCTTCTGGGCCGCCGCCGAGCAGGGTCTCTACTGGCTGGTGCTGGTGGGCGCGGTACTGACCGTGGTCGCGCTCTTCTACTACCTCCTGGTGGCCAAGCGCATGTACATCGACGCGCCCGAGCGCCGCGAGCCGATCCCGGTGGCCCCGCTGCTGAGCTTCTGCATCTTCCTGTGCGTGCTCGGCGTGGTGGTGATGGGCATCTACCCCAAGCCGCTCGTGGTCGCGGCCCTCCGGGCGGCGGGCCCCCTGTTCTAGCTCTGGACCACCCGGTGGGTACGCGGACGCGGCAGCCCCGCCGCGCCGCTACCGCATCTCGTCATCGGGGGTGCAGCAGGGCGTCGCGCCCGGTGCCGCCGGTCGAGGAGACGCCTACGACCAGAATCCGTTCGGATTCGGCCAGAGGCGAGTTCCGAGCGCGGTGAAGTACGCGATGACGCCAATCGCGGCGAGCAAGGCCAGCACCCAGATTATCTTGGCGACCACTTTCAGAGTGTTCATGTTCTCATCTCCTGCTCATCGAGGGCCGGGGTACGCTGCAGACTCCCGGATCTCCCGTGCGGCTGGGGCCTCCTGACGCCCATGATGAACCGATTTCGTGACGAGTGCGACCTGCAGCGCCGTCGGTTCTGCGCCACGATCGCGCTTGGCCTCGCCACCGCCGCCGAGGCGGCGCTCCTCTCCGGCTGCGCTCCCGGCAGAGCCGGAGTCCCCGTGCGATCGCCGGCGGCGAGCGATCCGGGCGACCCGGAAGTGGTCCGGTCGGTGATGACCCGCGTGGCCGATTGGCAGCTCCAGCACCCGTCCTCCGAGTATCCGACCCACGACTGGGCCGTCGCGCCGTTCTGGGTCGGCCTGCTGACCTTCGCTCCGCTGTCGGCGGCGCCGGACGTATATCTGGAGGCCGCGCGGGCCAATGGCCGGCGCAATGCCTGGCAGCCGGGCCCCGAGCCCTTTCTCGCCGACGACCTGGCGATCACGCAGAGCTACTTCCTGCTCTACGCGCTCGATCGGGATCGGGCGGAGATCGCCCCGGCCCTCGCACGCTTCGACGCGCTGCTGGACCGGCCGTTCGACGAGCCGCTCGAGTTCTCCCACGACCGATCGATGCGGGAGTGGGTCTGGTGCGATGCCCTGTTCATGGCCCCTCCCGCCCTGGCCCTGGCCTCCCACGCGACCGGCGACCCGCGTTACGTCTCCCTCATGCACCGACTGTGGTGGAAGACGACCGATTTTCTGTACGATCGCGCCGCCCACCTCTTCTACCGCGACAGCCGCTTCTTCGGGCTGCGCGAGCAGAACGGGGCCCGGGTGTTCTGGAGTCGCGGGAACGGCTGGGTCCTCGGCGGTCTGGCGCGCATCCTGCCGTATCTCGCCGCGGACGACCCGGGCCGCGCGCGCCTGGCCGCCCTGTTCCAGGCGATGGCCGCGAAGATCGTGACCCTGCAGCGCCCGGACGGATACTGGCGCGCGGGCCTCCTCGATCCCGACAGCTGGCCGGCACCCGAGACCAGCGGCACGGCCTTCTTCGTCTACGCCCTGGCGTGGGGCATCAACGCGGGACTGCTCGATGACGCTCGGTATGGAGCAGCGGTTCGGGCCGGCTGGGTGGCCCTGACTCGCTCCGTGCGGGCCGACGGCAAGCTGGGCTACGTCCAGACCCCCAGCGACCGGCCGGCCGCCACCGATCCTGACGATACGGAGCCCTACGGGACCGGTGCGTTCTTGCTGGCCGGCAGCGAGGTCTACCGGCTTGCGCTGCACGCCCGGCGATAGCTTCTCCGAGAACGCGGCGGCACTTGACCATCTAAGTGGCCGATTCTACGAGCAGTATTCCCGATAGCGCCCGCGTACTGGGCTATACTACGGAGGCCATGCCCACCCTCGCCGTCGGCAAGCTGCCCCCTCAGCTGCTCGAGCGCCTGCTCGGCCGGCTGACGTCCGCCGATCCGAGGGTGGTCATCGGTCCGCGTCTGGGAGAGGATGCGGCCGTGCTCGACATGGGAGACCGCTACCTGATCGCCACCGCCGATCCCATCACCTTCGCGACCGATGACGCGGGGTGGTACGCCCTTCACGTGAACGCAAACGACGTGGCGGTGCGGGGCGCGCGGCCGCTCTGGTTCCTCGCCACGGTCCTGCTGCCCGAGGGCGGGGCCACCGACGACGCGGTCGAGGAACTGTTCGCCGACATCGGCGAGGCGTGCGCGGAGCTCGGCGTGACCCTGATCGGCGGCCACACCGAGGTGACCGCCGGGCTGCCGCGGGCCATCGTCTCTGGCTGCATGCTGGGTGAAGTGGCGAAGGACCGCCTGGTGACGACGGGCGGGGCGCAGCCGGGCGACGCGCTGCTGCTGACCAAGGGCGTGCCGCTCGAGGGCGCGGCGATCGTGGCCCGCGAGCGCGCGGTGGAGGCGGAGCGACGCGGAGTGCCCGGCGACGTGGTCAAGCGCGCCCGCGACTTCCTGCGCCGGCCCGGCATCAGCGTGGTGGCCGACGCGCGGGCCGCGTGCGGCGCCGCGCGCGTGCACGCGATGCACGATCCCACCGAGGGCGGGGTGGCCACCGCGTGCTGGGAGCTGGCCCAGGCCGCCGACGTGGGGCTGCGGGTGGATCGCGAGCGCATCCCGGTGCTGCCGGAGGGCCGCGCGCTCTGCGAGGCCTTCGGGCTCGACCCGCTCGGCACCATCGCCTCCGGCGCGCTGCTGCTCTCGGTGGCCCCGGACGACGCCGACGGGGTGATCGCGGGCTGCCGCGCCGCCGGCGTCGACTGCGCGGCGATCGGCCGTGTGACCGACGCCTCCCAGGGAGTGAGCCTGGTGACCGCGGGCCACGCGCGCCCGATGCCGACGTTTCCGCAGGACGAGATCACTCGCATCTTCTCGGAGGGCTAGGATGCCCCAGATCGGCTACGCCCACCGCCAGGCGCCCATGGGCCGCCGCGGCATGGTGGCCTCCTGTCATCCGCTGGCCTCGCTGGCCGGCGTGGACGTGCTGCGCGCGGGCGGCAACGTGGTGGACGCGGCCATCGCCACCAACGCGGTGCTCGCGGTGACCCAGCCCAACTTCTGCGGCGTGGGCGGCGACATCTTCGTGCTCTATCACGAGGCGGCCACCGGCCGCGTGCACTACCTGAACGGGGCGGGCCGCTCCGGCGCGCGCGCCACCCTCGACGAGCTCTCTCGGCGCGGACTGAATGCGGTGCCCACCACCGGCGCGGGCTCGGTCTCGGTGCCCGGCGTCACGCGCGGCTGGCGCATGCTCCTGGATCGCTTCGGAACCCGCCCGCTCGCCTCGCTCCTGGAGCCGGCCGCGTACTACGCGGGCGAGGGCTTCCCGCTCTCCGACGTGGTCGCGCAGGCCATACGCGAGAAGGCCCCCACGGTGGACGATCCGGAGTGGCACCGGGTGTTCGCGCCCGGCGGGGTGTTCCCGGCCACCGGCTCGTGCTTCCGCCAGCCGGACCTGGCCCGCACGTTGACCGAGCTGGGGCCGGAGCCCGACCTCTTCTACAAGGGGCGGGTCGCGCGGTCGATCGCGGAGCGCATGCGCGTCGACGGTTTCCTCACCGCCGAGGACCTCGCCGCGCACGAGGGGGAGTGGGCCGAGCCGATCTCGTCCATCTATCGCGGCTACCGGGTCTACGAGACGCCGCCGCCCACCCAGGGACTGGCCGCGCTGCTGACCCTGAACCTGCTCGAGGGCTTCGACGTGGCGAAGCACGAGCCCCAGAGCCCCGAGCACCTGCACCTGCTGATCGAGATGACCAAGCTGGCCTACGCCGACCGCAACCGGTGGATCGCGGATCCGGACCACGAGCGGGTGCCGGTGGAGGCGCTGCTCAGCAAGGCCTACGCGGAGCGGCGGCGCCGGGTCTTCGATCCCGAGAAGGCGCAGTGGCACCGATGGGGCGAGATCGACGGCGACACCACCGGGTTCGTGGTGGCCGACGGGCGGGGCAACCTCGTGAGCGTCATCCAGAGCCTCTACAAGGCCTTCGGCGCAGCAGTGGTCGCGCCCGGCACCGGGGTGGTGCTGCAGAACCGCGGGGCCTACTTCAACTGCGACCCCGCGCACCCGAACTGCTTCGCCCCGGGCAAGCGGCCGTTCCACACCCTGATCGCGTGCGTGGTCACGCGCGACGAGCGGCCGGTGCTCGGCTACTCCAACATGGGGGGCGACGGGCAGGCGATGTTTCACACCCAGTCGCTCACCAACGCGCTCGACTACGGCATGGAGATCCAGGAGGCGATCGAGCGGCCGCGCTTCGTGGCGGGCCCGATCGATCCGGGCGACGTGGAGGACCAGGTCCGCATCGAGGGTCGCGTGCCCGAGGCCACCCGCGCCGCGCTCGAGCGCAAGGGCCACAACGTCACCCCGGTCTCGGACTTCTTCATGCGCATGGGGCACGCCCACGGCATCTCCCTCGCCGACGGCACCCTGCGCGGCGGTGCCGATCCTCGCGGTGACGGCGCCGCCATCGGCTTCTGATGCGCGCGGGGCTCCGGAGGCTCGTCGGGCTGGTCACGGTCGCGGGGCTGCTGCTCGCCGGCCACGGGTCCGCGACGGCCGAGGATTGGGGCGGCATCGAGCCCGGAGTCTCCACGACCGACCAGGTGCGCGCGCGCTACGGCGCGCCGAGCAAGGAGACCCGCGCCAAGGCGGAGGGCTACGACACCATCCAGTGGATCTACGAAGACGCCAAGGCGCCGGCCGGCATCCGCCGGATGACGATCGACTACGGGCTGCTCACCCCTCAGGGGTACAAGCAGACCGTTGTGCGGCTGCTGCGGCTCGAGCCCAGGCCCAAGATCTTCGGGCGGAACACGGTGATCCAGGCGTGGGGCGTGCCCGACGGGATGAGCAAGCAGAACGACACCGACGTCTTCTTCTACCGCGAGGGGCTGCTCGTCAACTTCGACAAGGAGGGGGACGAGGCGAGCCTGCTGACCTTCACGCCCCCCCAGCCCGAGGCCGCGCCCGCCGCGCCGACCAAGCGGTAGCGTCCGCTCCCCCATGATCGACCATCTGATGGCACTGGACCCGGGCGGTCGGGGCATCGGCGCGTTCTTCGTGGCCGGCGGCGCCACCGCAGCCGCGCAGGCCCTCCGCAAGAGCCGCCGTGTGCTCCTGACCACCGGCTTCTCGGTGGGTCCCGGCATGCCGGAGACCGACGGCCCTCCGGGCACCGCGTGTCTCGGGCGCGCGCTGCGGACGCTCGGGGCCGAGGTCGTGTACGTGACCGACGCGGTCGCGGTGCCGCCCCTGCAGGCGGCGCTCAAGGTGCTGGGCGAGCCCGCTTCCGTGGAGACCTTCCACGTCGCGCACGGGGCCGGGGGCGGACCCGTCGCGGGCGGCGCCCACGAGACGGCGCGCCGGCTGCTGGCCGAGTACCGGCCGACCCACCTGGTGGCGATCGAGCGACCCGGCCGCGCGCGGGACGGGGAGTACCGCTCCGCGCGCGGGCGCTCGCTCACCGAGTGGAACGGGGCGCTCGACGAGCTGTTCCTGGCCGCGCCGGCCCGCATGGTCACCGTCGGGGTGGGCGACGGCGGCAACGAGGTGGGCATGGGTACGGTGCGCGCCCGCGTGGCGCGGGCCGGCGGAGTGTTCGCGCGGATCGCCTCGGTCGTGAAGGTGAAGCACCTGGTGGTGGCCGGCGTGTCCAACTGGGGGGCCTACGGCATCGTGGCCGAGCTGGGCCGCCTGACCGGCCGCGCCCTGCTGCACACCTCCGAGGAGGAGCAGGCGATGGTCCAGGCCTGCGTCGACGCGGGCGCGGTCGACGGCCTGACCCACCGCCCGGAGCCCACCGTGGACGGCTTGCCTTTGCCCGTCCACATCGGCATGCTTGAGTTGCTGCGAGTGCTGGAAATCCCCCGCGGTACCGGAGGCAAGAGCACATGAGTGCTGCCCAGGCGAGCGTGATCGAGACCTACAAGTCCATGCACCCCAAGTCCGCCGCGCTGTACGAGCGCGCGCGGAACGTCATCCCCGGGGGAGTCACCCACGACGGGCGGCACATGAAGCCGTTCCCGGTCTACGTGGATCACGCGCTGGGCTCGCACAAGTGGGACGTGGATGGCCACGAGTACGTCGACTACTGGATGGGCCACGGCGCGCTCTTCCTGGGCCACTGCCACCCCGCGGTGGTGAGGGCGATCCAGGAGCAGGCCGCGCGCGGCACGCATCTCGGCGCCAGCCACGAGCTCGAGGTTCGCTGGGCCGAGATGATCATCAAGCTGATCCCGTCCGCGGAGATGGTCCGCTTCGCGATGTCCGGCACCGAGGCCACTCACCTCGCGCTGCGCATCGCGCGCGCGTTCACCGGACGCAACAAGGTGGTGAAGTTCCAGGGCCACTTCCACGGCTGGCACGACGGCGTGGTCGCGGCGGTGAACCCGCCCTACGATGTGCCGATGTCGGCCGGCGTGCCGGCCTCGGTGCTGGACCAGCTGCTGGTGTGCCCGCCGAACGACATCAAGTCGGTCGAGACGATGCTGGAGCGCGGCGACGTGGCCGCGGTGATCCTGGAGCCGGCGGGTGGCCAGTCCGGCACCACCCCGACCATCCCCGGCTACCTCCAGGAGCTTCGCGCGCTCACCACGCGTCACAACGTGGTGCTGATCTTCGACGAGGTCATCACCGGCTTCCGCTACGCGCCCGGCGGCGCCCAGGCCTACTTCGGAGTCACCCCGGACATGACCACGCTGGCCAAGATCGTGGCCGGCGGGCTGCCCGGCGCCGCGGTGTGCGGCAAGAAGGAGCTGCTGTCGATGATGGCCCACCGCGGCGAGCCGGTCTTCGACCGCAGCCAGCGCGTGGCCCAGAACGGCACCTTCAACTCGAACCCGGTGTGCGCGGCCGCCGCCATCGCCACGCTGGAGCTGGTGGCGGACGGCTCGCTCCACGCGCGCGCCAACAAGGCGGGCGACGAGCTGCGGTCCGGCCTGTCGGATGCGATGAAGCGCGCGGGAGTGCCCGGTACCTGCTTCGGCGAGGCGTCCATCTTCCACGTGTCGTTCGAGGGCAAGCCCGGCCTCGCCGGCTTCGACCGCCCGCGGCGGGGCGATCTCTACCACATGCTCCGCTGCGCGCTGCTGAACAACGGCGTCGACTGTGCGAGCCACCACGGCTGGATCTCGGCCGTGCACACCGACGCGGACATCGAGCGCTCCATCGCGGCCCACGAGAAGGCCTTCCGGGCCATGGCCGCCGACGGCGCCTTCAAAGGCATGTAACCACCCCTCCCTCCCTCTCCCCTTTGGGGAGAGGGCAGGGTGAGGGGACGGCTCTCCCTCCCGAGGACTCAGTGGACGACGCGCAGCGCCGAGCCAAGCTGCAAGAGCTCTACGACCTCGCCCAGGGCTCCGAGGAGTTCGACGGCGGTGTCACCTGGGAGCCCGAAACCGAGGCGCTCGTGGTGGGCAACTGGGCGTTCTTCGCCGTCGACGAGATCGGCGATTTAGCGCTGTCGTTCCACCTGGACTCCCACCCGGTGGCGGTCGCGCGCCTGACCCGCTTCCTGGTCCAGCACGACGTGCCATTCGTGCTCCACGAGGCCTTCACGGTGGACGACGACGATCGCATCGTCTTCGAGTCCGACACCGGCGCCGACCTCGACGACGGCCAGAAGGAATAGCTTCTCCTTCTCCCCACCGGGGAGCGGGCAGGGTGAGGGGCGCATCGCGCGTTTCGCCCGCTTCCGTAGACACTTCCGCCCCGTTTCTGCTATCCTCGAAAACTCGTGGTGGGCTGGTAGCTCAGTTGGTAGAGCACAGGACTGAAAATCCTGGTGTCGGCGGTTCAATCCCGTCCCAGCCCACCATTCATTCTTCACGTCGGTCCAGCAGTAGATCTACCCGGCCCGGCCGTATTCCGAACAGCGCCTTGAGATCGTCCGACAATTACACGACGACGGCGCGGAAGTCCGGCTCTTGGTAACTCTCGACCAGTTGCAGCGCCGTCTCGCCGAAGTGCTGCCCTAGACATCGTAAGTGCGACCGCCCGACGCGAGATGAGTGCTCAGGGCCACGGGCTTCGCGTCACCGTACGCGAGCAGGCCCCGCAATGAGCCTGCTTCGACCCCAGCGGGCCAGGTTGCGGACTTTCATGCGCGGTCTGGGACCAGCCGATTGGGTTTCCGCTGAAGGATGAAGTTCATCATGTGTGCAACGCCGGGGCCGTTCAGAAATCGGAAGATGTCGCATCCGTGGCCACCCTGGGCAGGGCGGCCACGGGCGACGCTCCATCTTCCATAAAATGACAAAGGGGGCAGTCGCCCCCTTTGTCGAAACACATACGCGGTGAGCCGCGGACTTACTTCTGCTTGTTCTGCTTGCGCCGGCGCAGAAAGCCCATTCCCACCAGCCCCAAGCCGAAGAGACTTAGCGTACCGGGCTCGGGAGTGGCCTCCAAACGAACCGGGTCATTGCTGCGAAGCCCGATGATGTCGCCGCCACCATTCCACCCAGAAGCTCCGTTTTGGCTGAAGTTGCTGTCCGTCCGGATATCTTGCGCGGGCACCAGCGGCTGCCCGTTGGCATCAAAAGTGAAGAAGTTGCTGTCGAGCTGGCTCGCCCAGAGCCCGCCCGCCGCCAAGTTCACGCTCTGGTAGCTCTTCGCGGTTCCGTCTCCAGTTCCCGGGGCCACGCCGGTGCAGACGTTGTGAGCGGGGTTGCTATCGCAACCGGGACCGAACACGAGCTGTGCGAGAAAAATGAAATTCGGGTTGAGTGGCTCGGCATAGCCTGTGTACGTCTTCTGGTTCAGACGCCGCGTCGGATCAAAGGCCGCGAGGTCAGCGCCGGTGTTCGCCTTTCCGACATCCTGCCAGTAAAGGTCGATTGCGCCACCGTGTGCGCTCAGGCCACCCGGATTGACGGTGGTCCCGTAAAAGATCCCGGTAATCTGATGGCCGCCGACTCCTCCGTCACTGAATACGTTGGCTCCGCCGCCCTGAATATCGGTGCCTGGCGGGTTCTGGGCCGTGCCCTTCACGATGCTCGAGATCTGGAGAATGCCCCAGTTGCCCTCACTCGTGACGGCTCCTGTCGCGGCATCGGTGCTGTGGATGGAGTTGGTGATACTGAACTGTTCATCGTTGGTGTACTGGATGAACAGTGGGCCCACCGGCAACGTGATCGGAGCCGCCACCGCGGTGGTGCCGGTGAACACGGCGACGGCGAGCACGGCCAGAAAGGCCGTGGAGCGAGTAGAAGAGCGCATTTCTATCCTCCTTATCTCTTCGCACGAAGAGGAACCAAGACGACTCCTTTTCAAGACACCATACACGGCCAGCGTACCCGTCGCGCATCTTATCCCAACAAACGCTTCACCGATATGCAAGCAATGCGTGTGCCACACACTAGCGTCTCTTTATACCTAGATATCAGGCAGTTATTCATTACCTCTTAAATGTGGTGTGAACTTCCCTACACACCACCTGCATCACGGTTTCATAGTTGTTCGCATCAGGGTGGTAGCTGGCAACTTTTACCGGGCGGTCGAGAAGTTTTTCATGCAGGCGTCGTCTGACGCTGCTCGATCACTCCGCGCATGCGCGCCAGGGAAACTGCACGCAGCGCTCTTGCTAGAGCCTGTCACGCCGGCCACTGCGTTTTGCTGCGTCGCGCCGTCGCCAACCGGCCGTGGACCGCTTCGGACACCGCGCGTCATGGAAGACCCGAGCGTCCGAGCCGAGAGTGCCCCGAGCTCGCCGACGGCAAGCGGCGAATCAGCGAAGCGGCTCCTTCACTCAAAAAGGACTTGCCTCAGGGCACGCTGATGCCGTAAACACGGACGGACGCTTCTTCTGAGAAGCTCCCGGGGAAAATGTCTCCGAGGAGTCGCAGTAACGACTCTTCGCCATGGCAGGAAGGGCGAAACAGATAGGAGATGTCAGCGCGCAGCACGTCCGAACGCAGTCACGACCTGAAACTTCAGGCCGCGCAATCCTCAGGTACTTTGTCGAGTCGATGTCACGAGCGCGTCACCAGATGGGGCCGCATGTCATGAACCTGACGCTTAGAGCTTGGTCCGTCGACGCGAGACGGATTATTTCCGTTGGGTTTTAGGAACATACCCGACGTCGTCCCCGCAGATCCACTGGCACAGTTTTGGCTAGCCGAAACCGTAGAAGCCTTCTTCCGATAAAGGCAAACCGATCGCGAGGTCGGGGCGCAAAGCCAGAGGTCAGGACCCCAGGAGGACCTGACAGCTCGGCTGCCGAAGAGAGGGCGTGTCCCGCCCCGGGAGAGCAGGCCTTCCAGCCAGGGAGGACATGTGATGTCGGCATCGCCGCTTGAGACAATGCACGGGAAGGCTATTCCATCACCGACCGTGAGCCCCTCACGACTCAAAGCGGCCTGGTTCCAGAACGATCCACTCGCAGATGGACTCGACTTCGGTCTTGCCACCGATCGTCGCACCCTCGAGCAGGCCTTCCGTCTACAACACGACCAGTACGTCGCTTACGGCTACATGGATGCACATCCGTCCGGCTGGCGCCTGAGCCTTCACAATGCCCTCTCGGCAACACGCGTATTCGTAGCGCGGTGCGGCGGTCGCGTGGTGGGGACGATGACACTCATCGCCGATTCTCCGCTCGGTCTCCCGATGGACGAGATCTACACGGACGAGCTGCGGAGGCTTCGGAACGGAAGGGGCAATCTCGCGGAGGTCTCGGCGCTGGCCGTGGACCCTGAGTACCAGTCATCAGGAGTTCCAATTCTCCTGCGATTGATCCGGATGCTGGTCATCTACGCCGCCCAGACGGTCAGCGATCTCTGTATCACGGTCAATCCGCATCACGCCGACTTCTACCGGAAGGCGTTTCACTTTCAGGACATCGGCGGCCTGAAGCAGTACGGCAAGGTCAATGGTGCACCCGCGATTGCCCTCAGGCTCGACCTTGGACTCGCGCGGTCTTTGATGCGCGAGCTGCGCGATGGTCACCGCATGATCAGCAAAGTCTATGAATTTCTCTTCCACCCAGCCACCGTCGAGACGGTGATGACTCGGCTGGGCGACGATTTGAGGCGGGGCGTTCCGCTGGAGGAGCGCGTCGAGCATTTCCTCTCCCGCCACGAAGCGTGGACGCAGGCTTCCGACGCCGACCGGGCATACATTCTGGCAGGCTGCGATCCCTCGACAGGGCAGAGGCTCCGGACCCCCGCGCCGGACCGCTCGAATCCTCGTCGCCCGCGCGAGCTGCCTGGTCTCGCCATGGCGTAGTCGAGGAGTCGCTGCGCTTCAGCAGGCGTTGATGCGCGGCGGGCAGCCGGTGGCGACCACCGTAGCCGGCGTAACACGCAGACGGCCGCGACGCCCTTCACGTTCAGCGCCCGGGTCCTGAGGATCACCGGCGCACCCTCGGCGAGGCTCACCGCCTGGCCACTCGTGAGGACGTCCGAGATCAAACATACCTTCCCGGAGAGATGATCCCGTGGGGGTCCAGCGTCTTTTTGATCTCCCGGACAACTTGCCAGAAGGTCGTGTCGTTCTGGGACAGCCAGTTCATCGTCTGAATGCCCACCCGGTACGGAAGGAAGCCCTGGGCACGCCCAGCTTCCAGGAGCGCCCAGTAACAGGTGTCGGCATTCCTCCGGCTCTCCTCCGAATCCAGGTCGAACAGCAATGGCACGGTGCTGTCGAAGCACCGGTCGGACAGGCTGGTCAAAGTGATTAGGGGCTCGAGCCGATGTTCTCGCATGATGGCGGTGACCATTCGCACGTAGGCGGCAACGCTCTCCGGCTTCATGGGCACGAGCGGTGAATACCACGCCACGCCGCAGCCGTCTCGGGCCGGATCCATGGCGACACCAGCGCGAGGTTGCTTGCGAGTGTTCCAATAGCACAGGGGCAGAGCGGTTTCATTCGGCCGCCCCGCGACGAGCTGCAAGGACCTTTCGAGCATCTCCAGCTTCCGGGCGAACTTCGAACGAAGATAGCCCGGCAACAGACCTCCAGCTCGAGCCAACATCCGTCCGCCCTCCGGGCTGATGAATACCAGCCGAGACACCAGGGGTCGCAAGAGACGGCGGACGTCACGCTGCACGGCTCTCACCACTTCCTTTGAGCCATAGAGCGTGCCGAAGCCCGTCCAGGGCATCACCTGATTCTCGTGGCTGAGCTCGGCCAGCACTTCCGGAGACATGAGACCATCGGGACCCAGTCGCGCGTGCGGATAGGGCGCCGCCATGGCCAGCATTCGATGCGCATTCATCAGGTTGATGCCGCCAACGATCCCAGGGAATCGGGCGTTCACCTCGCGCACCAGCTCTACCAAGCTCCCGAGTTCCTCGGACCGCTTCAAGCCGAAGAGAAAGATCTTGATGCCATCGGGGCGACGGGAGAGAGCGATGGTCATCTGCGTCACGATGCCCAAGCCGCTCTGCGTGAAGATCCCGTCCAGATAGGGGCCGATTCCCCACTTGAAGGCGCGGTCCAGCTGTTGTCCGCCGAGCTCGGACAGCGCGGAGCGGTACACACGACCATCCGGCATCACCGCTTCGAGCGCCATCACGGCGCCGAAGTGGTCAGCCTGGGGCGTGATGCCATAGCCGCGCTCGAGAGCGTTGCCGACAAGGCTGCACGTCGGGCCCGCACCCGTAACCGGCACCAGGTATCGGTGGGCCCCACGGTCAAGGAACTCGGCGAGTTGCTCTTGCGTGACCCCCGGCTCGACAGTCACCAGACCCGTGCCCGCGTCGAACTCCAGAATCCGGTCAAGTCCGGAAAGATCCAGAATCACGCAGTCGTCGGCAGGCGGTAAGGCCGTTCCATACCCCCAATTGTGGCCGGTGCTGATGGGATAGAGCGAGACTTTGAAGCGGGCAGCGATCTCGACGATCGGCGGAATCTGCGAGCGGTCACACGGCCTCAGGGCCCCCGCAAGCCGACGCCGTATCCCCGTGGTACAGCGCCCATAGTCGGCTTGTGCCGCCCCGGCATCGAGCACACACGATTGGCCGAGAAGCGCACTCCAATCCAGAAGGGCTCTAGGAAGCTCCACCGGATGTCCTCGTGACGCGAGCTCGATCGCGGCCCCGCATCAGCCGGATGCTGCTGATCCGGCGTCTTGGGGCAGTAAGGGAAGAAGCAATCTGCGAGTGAACAATCCGACTCCTCCCCACATGGGAATGAACCATGGTGGTACCCCGCCCAGCGGATTGCCCGGGTAGCTCCATTGCCCTGTCCACACCCCGACGTACTCGATCGAGGCACCCACTGTGAGCATGTACGAGGCGTAAGCGAAATCCATGGGCTCGCGATATAACGCGAGGCTGATGAGCAGGACCGTTCCTGACAGCAGGGTCAAGACTCCCGGTTCGCTCACGATAGAGAACGTAGCCGCAAACGCAGCCGCCAGGATCACGGTCGGCCATCGACTCCCCCGAGGGGCTGTTCCGTCAAGGAAGCGGATAGTATTGAGAGTGTAGAAGCCCCACATCACGAACTCATACATGGGCATGCCCAGGGCATCGGGGCTGGTAAATCGGAAGGCTCCCTTGCTCAGGGCGCCAAGGTTCATGCAGATGAACAACAGGTTGACACCGATCATGAGCGCCACCTCGCGACGGGATACTCCTCCGAAGCCAAGTGGCCAGATCACCAGCATCGCCACGAGTTTCGCCGCATTCCCGGGGATCCACGCCACAATAGCGATCGTCCCGAGCAGCTGCAATCCCAGTCGGATTCGTTTGGCGGTCACGAGTCGGGCACTGGTACGAGGATAGCAATGCTGGGCTCAGAATCATCCAACTTCGAGGGATCGGTATGGTTCCTCGCCGCGGAGACCCTCATCGCAGGGCCGGGGGAGGAGGCGGGTGTTTGGCCGAGGGCCGTCAGCGCTATCCTCCTCGGCCACCATTCTCTTCTCGCCTTCCGGGAAGGCTCAGCGTCCATGGTCCTGGAAGGAGCGCGTCCTCCCCGATACGCAGCCCTTCTATCGATCCCGAGGGGACGGGGAAGTGGCTCGCGCAAGAGGAGCGCTACCGGGAGCTCGGGCAGCACGGACAAATCCCCTGCCGGAGTCACGGCGCTAGCGGTGGGCAGATCGAGCAGGCACAATGTACCGGGCCCGTTGCGGGGCTTGCGGCTATCTATGCTCGAGGGAGCGTTGGGTGGACATAGCCTCGATACTTCTAACGGCGGGCGCGGTCATTGTCGCGTTGTTTGCGGCCTACAACGTGCTCCACTACGTCCTGTTCTTCCTCGCCACCCATCCGAAGGACGCGGGGCGGATCGGAGGCGTCCTCAACGAATTCGAGCGGCGGCAGCTCGTCGAGTGGACGCCCAAAGCCGACGACTTTCTCAAGCACGACGACGAGAATCGCACCTACGACGACGTGTTCGGCACCTATCGTGGTGAGCACGACAACTACAGCACGTGCGTCTTTCCGCGCGCCGTCTTCACCCAGCCCTACTCCGCCGAGCATCTCCTCCTGGAGCCGGTGGACGGGATGCGCCTCCTGGACCTCGGGTGCGGTTCGGGGGCGGCGGCCTACGCCCTCGCAAAAAAGTGCCGCGTCGAGATCGTGGGCGTGACGAATTCCGCGGTGCAAGCCGAGATATGCCGGCGCAAGTTCGCCGCCTTTGACGGGCGCGTCCAGGTGATCGTCGCCGACTTCGACCACTTGGATCTCCCGGACGAGAGCTTCGACCGGATCTACGCGCTCGAATCGATCGGCTATACGAAGGACCTGGACGCCTGGCTGACGCGGTGCTGGCGCATGCTCAAGCCGGGAGGTCGGCTGCTGATTCGTTCGCCGGGAGCGCTGGATGGGTGCCGCCGAGAAGACGACTACCGGAGCGTGACCGCCTTCTTCGAGAACTGGCGCTACAACTTCTTCGGCGCGAATCTTCTCGTCTTCAAGCTGCGTCAGCTTGGCTTCGATCAGATCCGGTACCGCCGCCTCCCGTTCTGGGCCTGGGGCATGACGTGGAACTTCATCGAGCACCTGCTCTTGTGGAAATTCCGGCTGCGGATGCGCACGATGGTGGAGCTGGAGAAAATCATCTGGCAGACGTCAAAGATCTTCGTATTCGGCAACGCCTACAACATCGTGCTCGCCGCCAAGCCGGCCGTCGGCGCCTCTTCCCTTGAAGGAACCGACGATCCAGGCCGCGCGGCGGCGATCCGCTAGCCAGAGGGCACGGGAGATCGGCGGCGGCACCCGATGGGCTGCTGTCTGGTCTCTGCCGCCCTGGTTCAACTCCCTCATATCGGCCGGCGACAGTGTCAGCTGCCCTGCGCCCGCGTCTTCAGGGTGGTTGAGCGGGCGCTTGGCTCGGTCATCGTCGCCGCTGCGATCTCGTACGACCGCAGGCGCGCTGACTGATCGTAGATGTGCGATACCACCATCAGCTCGTCGGCTTGGGTGCGCTCCACGAAATCGCGCATCTGCGCGGCCACGGGGCCCGGCGAGCCGACGAACGACACGCGCGCGCGCCGAAGTGGATCGCCTGGATCGGACAGGTCGCGCTCCCATTCCTTCGACGGCGGCGGCAACTGGATCGGGCGGCCGGATCGCAGGCTGGCGAACGACTGTCGTCCAGACGACGCCAGGAAGCGCGCCTCGTCGTCGGTGTCGGCGGCCACCACATTGACCCCCAGCATCAGGTACGGGGTCGGAAGCTGGGCGGACGGCCTGAAGCGCTCGCGATAGATGCCGATCGCTTCGAAGAGCATGGCGGGGGCGAAGTGTGAGGCGAACGCGAACGGGAGCCCCAGCGCCGCGGCCACCTGCGCGCCGAACGTGCTGGAGCCGAGAATCCAGATGGGCACCCGCAGCCCGGCGCCGGGCACCGCCTGCACGGGCTGATCGGGTTGAGCGTCGGCCAGGAACTCCATCACCTCGAGCACGTCTCTGGGGAAATTGTCGGGGTCGGCGTTCAACGTGCGCCGAAGGGCGATCATGGCGGAGCGGTCCGTACCCGGAGCGCGACCCAGCCCGAGATCGACGCGGCCGGGGAACAGCGACTCCAGCGTGCCGAACTGTTCGGCCACCTGCAGAGGCGCGTGGTTCGGCAGCATGATCCCTCCGGCCCCGATCCGGATGCGAGATGTGCCAGCCCCCACGTGACCGATCAGCACGGCGGTGGCCGCGCTGCCGATGCCGGGCATGTTGTGGTGTTCGGCCAGCCAGAACCGCGTGTAGCCCAGCCGCTCTGCGTGCTGCGCCAGCTCCAGCGTCCGGCGGAATGCAAGTGCCGGCGTGCCGCCTTGGACGATGGGGGAGAGATCCAGGACCGAGAGCGGAATCATGCCTTCAGGATACACGCACGAGTAGGCGGTGGCGGCGAGCTAATCGAGCTCGGTAGGTGCGGGGCTGCTCCCGGTCGGTTTGGCTCGTTTGATCGGCCGGGCCCCATGGTCTACTCGCTCCAAGCCTGGTCGGAGCGTATCACCGGGGGCGTCACGGCTAGCGCGCCCGGCTCGCGCCCTTGACGCTCGAGGCGGCCCGGGGCTAAGCTCTCCACGTTCGCTATCGCCTCATCGAACCTTCTGCCGCTCACCGGAGACGCGCGAGGACAGCGTGAGTATCCTGATCGAGGATGGTGCGCGGCCGTGACCGTCGACCTCGTGATCGGCAACGGCCGGATCGTCACGCCCGGGGGGATGCTCGAGGGCGGCGTCGCCATCGACGGCGAGCGAATCGTGGCGGTCGGCGCGGCGGCCACGCTGCCCCCGGCGCGCCGCACGATCGATGCGCGTGGACAGTACGTCATCCCCGGCCTCATCGACGCCCACGTGCACATGGGCAGCGAGGAAGACGCCTCGATCGCCGAGGGCCTGGCGCAGAACATGCCGGGGGAGACCGACGGCGCCCTGCACGGCGGGGTGACCACGTTCGCGCACTTCGTTGGCCAGCGAAACGAGCCGCTGGTGCCGAACATCGAGACCACCATCCGCGAGGGCAACCGGTGGTCGCGCGTGGACTACTTCTTTCACGCCATCGTGTCGACCGAGCGCCACTACACGGAGCTGTCCGCGGTGTGGGGGCTCGGCGTCACCTCCTTCAAGCACTTCTTCAACGCCTACAAGCCGCGCCCGGGCGAGCAGCTCTCGTGGCTCGGTGACCCGTCCGACGCGGGCATGCTGCTCCGGTCCCTGCGGTTCTGCGCCGAGCGGGGGGCGCCCGGTATCTGCATCGTGCACTGCGAGGACATCGACGTGGTCGCCGTGCTCGAGGACGAGCTGATCGCGGCCGGACGCACCGACCTGGGGGCCTGGAGCGACGCGCGCCCGAACGTGGCCGAGTACTCGCGCATCGCCATGGCCATCGATCTGGCCCGGACGGCGCGGGCGCCGATCTACATCGCCCACATGTCCACCGCGGAGGGAGCCGATCGCGTCGCGGCGGCGCGCCGGGACGGCTGGCCGGTGTGGGCGGAGGTGACTCCCCATCACCTGACCCATACCGGAGCGATGGAGTCAGCGGTGGGCTGCTGGGGGAAGGTGAATCCCCCGCTTCGCTCGGGGGCGGACATCGATCGGCTCTGGCGGGCCTTTCACGACGGGGGTATCACCTGTCTGGGATCGGACCACGGCACGGGCGGACGCACGCACGTCACCAAGGCCAAGGGCGGGCCGAAGCACGGCAACATCTGGAACGCGCGCTCCGGCAACCGCGGGGGACTCGAGCATTTCCTCCCCGTGCTGATGACGTTCGGGGTCAATCCGGGACGTATCTCCATCGAGGACGTGGCGCGAGTGGGCGCGCTCAACACCGCGAAGGTGTTCGGGCTCCACCCGCGGAAGGGCGCCCTCGTGCCCGGCGCCGACGCGGACGTCGTGATCGTCGACCCGGAGCGAGAGGCCGTCGTCGACGATCACTTCTACCACTGCCTGTGCGAGACCAGCGTCTACGGGGGCTACCGCTTCCGCGGCATGGCCCGTACCACCGTGGTGCGCGGTCGTGTGATGCTGGACGAGTTCGAGACCGTCGGCGCCCCCGGCTGGGGACGCTACGTTCCCCGGGGGGCCGAAGCAGGCCGGAGGTCGTGATGCACATCCGTTTCGGTGTCAACTTCATGCCCAGCGCGCCGGTCCTGGAGGTCGTGGAGTGGGCCCGGGCGGTGGAGCGCCATGGCTACGACCTGCTCGGGATCTCCGACTCGCAGTCGATCAGCCGCGACGTGTACGTGACGCTCGGCCACTGCGCCACCGCCACCACGCGCATCCGCTTCGGCTCCCGGGTCATCACGCCGGTCACCCGCCACCCCGCGGTCGCCGCCTCGGCGGCCGCGACGCTGGCCGAGCTCGCCCCCGGGCGCACCATGATCGGCATCGGCTCGGGCGACAGCGCGGCCTACAACATCGGCGCCAAGGCGGTGTCCCTCGCCGAGCTGCGCGAGTACGCGCTGACCGTGCGCAGCCTGATGACCACCGGTCGCGCCGAGTACCACGGGCGGACGGCCACGCTGACCTGGTCCCGCGTCCGGGTGCCCATCTACCTCGCCGCATCCGGTCCCAAGACGCTGCGGCTGGCCGGGCAGATCGCCGACGGCGCGGTGATCCGCACCGGGCTCACCCCGGAGATCGTCCGCGACTCCATCGCGCAGGTGCACGCCGGCGCGCGCGAGGCCGGCCGCGATCCGGGGGAGATCGACCTGTGGTGGTGGCCCGACGTCAACCTGGGGGCGAGCTACGGGGAAGCGGTCGAGGAGATCAAGACCTCGCTGGCCATGGCCGGCAACCACCTCACCCGCTTCACCGCCGAGGGCAAGCACGTGCCGCCCGAGCTGCTGCCGAAGATGGCGACGCTGGCCGAGCGCTACGTGTTCGGTGAGCACGCCCGGCCCGGCAGCGCCAACTGCCGTCTCATCACCGAGCTCGGACTGGTCGATTACCTGGCCGATCGCTTCGCGATCGTGGGCACCCCGGCCGAGTGCGTGAAGAAGCTCGAGCGGGTGATCGAGGCGGGGGCGCGCCAGTTCTGGATGAGCATTCACTTCGACGACAAGTTCCGCCTGATCCGGGACTTTGCCGAGCAGGTCGTCCCCGCCTTTCGCCAGAGCCACTAGCCAGGCCACAGGAGGACAGAGCGCCCATGCTACGAATCGCCGGAGTCCAGTTCGTCGGCCACGCGGATCGGGAGGCCAACCTCGCGACCGCCGAGCGCCTGGTGCGCGACGCGGCGGCGCGCGGGGCCAAGATCGCCTGCCTGCCCGAGCTGTTCAACACCATGTACTTCTGCGTCGACACGAAGCCCGAGTACTTCGACTGGGCCGAGCCGGTGCCGGGGCCGACGACCGAGCGCATGGGGGCGCTGGCGGCTTCTCTGGGCATCGTCCTGATCGCGCCGGTGTTCGAGAAGGCGCCCGACGGGCACTACTTCAACACCGCGGCGGTGCTCGGGCCCGACGGCCGGTTCATCGGCAAGTATCGCAAGTCGAGCATCCCCTTCATGGACGCCTCCCGAAGCCCCGAGCCCCGCGGCAACGAGAAGTACTTCTTCAGCCCGGGCGACCTCGGCTTCCCCACCTTCGACACCCCTTTCGCGCGCATCGGCATCCTGATCTGCTACGACCGCCACTTCCCGGAGGCCGCGCGCGTCCTGGGCCTCGGGGGCGCCGAGATCCTCTTCGTGCCGACCGCCACCACCCGCATGACCCGCTACCTGTGGGACGTAGAGCTGCGCGCCCACGCCATCGCCAACGCCTACTACGTGTGCGGCGTCAACAAGGTGGGGGTGGACGTCGGGGGATCGAAGCGCGACCACCACGGCAACAGCATGATCGTGAGCCCGAAGGGCGAGGTGCTTGCCGAGGCCAGCGCCACCACCGACGACATCGCCATGGCCGACGTCGACCTCTCGACGCTTCCCGCGCTCCGCTCGCTCTGGGGCTACTACCGCGACCGGCGCCCCGACAAGTACGGCCCGGTCGTGGAGCTTCCGTCCGGCGCCGTTCATCCGGCCGCCGCGGCCCAGCTGACCGGCACCCGCTGACGCGCCGGGGGGCGGCCCGCGCCGCCCCCCGCGCGGCTAGCCGTCGACGACGCGGCCGTTCCGGGCCACCACGCGCCCGTCGTGCACCACGGCCAGGCGCGCGGCCTGGGTGCGGTAGGCCTCCTGCACCGACGGCGCCGCGACCACGATCAGATCCGCCCGCCGGCCCACCTCGATACCGTGATCGGCGCGGCCCATGATCCTCGCGCCGTTCACGGTCGCCATATCGTAGAGGGTCTCGATGCTGGCCCGCGAGGAGAGCTGCGCCGCGAAGGCGAGCAGGAACCCCACCTGCAGCGGATCGCCGGTGCCGAAGAAGGGGAGGAAGCCGTCCTGGACGACGTCCTGCCCGTAGGCGACGTTCACCCCCGCCGCGAGCAGCTCCTTCACGCGGGTGATGCCTCGGCGGCGCGGCTCCTTGTCGCGGACGCCGCCCCGCATGAGCTTGGTGGGCAGCGTGACCACGTTCATCCGGGCCCGCGCCACGAGCCCGATCACCTGGGCCGCGTAGTTGTCGTCGTAGGCGGCCAGCGCGGTGACGTGATCGGCGGTGACCCGCCCCTGCCAGCCCGCCTTGATCGCGGCCACCGCGTAGGCGTGCAGCGTGCGCGCCCCGGGATCGTCGCTCTCGTCCACGTGCATCTGCACGTCCCGGTCGAAGCGCCGGGCGAGCGCGAGCGCGAACTCGATGTGACGCTCGGAGTCGGCCGCGATCATCTCCGCGAAGGGCATCCCGCCCACCACGTCGGCGCCCCGCTCCATCGCCTGCCGCATGAGCTCGTCGGCGCCCGGATCGCACCAGATGCCCTCCTGGGGAAACGCGATGAGCTCGACGTGGGCGAGACGCCGGCACCGCTCGCGGGCGGCGAGCACGCCCTCGAGCGCGGTGAGCCCGACGACCGTGTCCACGTCCACGTACGAGCGCACCTGCGTCACCCCGTGGCCCACCATCCAGTGGATGACCCGCGTCGCCCGGTCGGCCACGTCCTCGACGGTGTAGGCGCGCTTGACCTCGCGCATGATCGCGACCGCCTCCTCGAAGACGTTCGTCTGGTTCTCGCGGGCGCGCTCGGCGGTGAGAACCTTGTCCAGATGGATGTGGGGCTCGACGAACGCGGGAGTGGTCAGCTGGCCCGCCGCGTCCACCTCCTCGGCGGCGTGACCGGCGATTCGCGGAGCGAGCACCTCGATGCGCCCGCCCGCGATGCCGATGTCGGTGACGCCGTCCCGATGGCGGAGGCGGGCGTCTCGGATGATGAGGTCCATGACGTGACTCCCCGGGGTCAGCGGCGGGTCTGCGGGCTCAGCAGGGGATAGAGCAGATCGACGAAGACGTTGATGGTGACGTACGCCGCGGTCGTGATGAGCGTGAAGGCGAGCAGGGCCGGGTAGTCCTGGTTGTCCACCGCGGTCACCGCGTAGAGCCCGAGCCCCGGCCACGAGAAGATCGTCTCCGTCACCACCACGCCCCCGATGAGCTGGCCGAGCTGCAGGCCCACGATGGTCAAGATCGGGACCGACGCGTTGCGCAGGGCGTGCTTGAGAAGTATCGCGCCCTCGGAGAGCCCCTTGGCGCGCGCGGTGCGCAGATAGTCCTCGTGGAGGACGTCGAGGAGCGCCGCGCGCGTGACCCGGGTGATCATCGCCAGCGAGATCACGCTCAGGATCGTGGCGGGGAGGATCAGGTGGCGCAGGGCGTCGACGAAGATCCGGCCCTGACCGGCGACGAGGCTGTCGACGAGGAGGAGTCCGGTCACCGCGGGCGGTGGCGACAGGCCAACCGTGAGCCGCCCGCCCGCGGGCAGCAGGTCCAGCTGCCGGTAGAAGACGAAGACCGCCATCAGACCCAGCCAGAAGATCGGCATGGAGCCGAGGAACACCGAGGCCGGGGTGATCAACCGATCCGCCCACCGTCCCGCCCACGCGGCGGACACGAGGCCGAGCGGGATGCCGATGCAGGCGCTGATCGCGATGGCGGCCAGCGCCAGCTCCAGCGACGCCGGCCAGTACCGACGGATGTCCTCGATCACCGGCTTCCGGTTGACGATGGAGTTGCCGAAGTCGCCGCGAACGGCGTGCCCCACGTAGTAGACGTACCGGGTCCAGAGGGGCTTGTCGAGGCCGAGGCGCGCGCGGGCGTGGGCCACCATCTCCGGGGTCGCGTCGCCACCCCCGGCGGCCACGAACGCGGGGTCGCCGGGCAAGTACTGGGTGAGCGTGAAGACGGCGGCCGAGATGGCGGCGAGGAGGACGACCAGGAGCGGCAAGCGCTGGAGGAGCAGGCGCACGTCAGGGGCGCCCGCCGATGCGGTATTGCGGGTCGAGCACGTCGCGCACCCGCTCCCCGAGCACGTTGAAGGCGAGCACGGTCAGGAAGATGGCGAGGCCGGGGAACGTCGCGTACCAGGGATAGTCGAGCAGGTACTTGCGCCCGATCGTGACCATCGCGCCCCACTCCGGGAGCGGGGGCTGCGCCCCCACCCCCAGGAACGAGAGCGCGGCGAGCAGGAGGATGGCGAGGCTCACGTCGATGGTGGCCTTCACCAGGATGGGGGACAGGCAGTTCGGCAGCAGGTGGAAGAGGAGGATGCGCCACCGTCGCTGTCCGAGGGCGCGGGCGGTGAGGATGAACTCCCGCTCCCGGTAGACGAGCACCTGACCCCGCATGAGCCGGGCGTACTGCGCCCACCAGGTCAGCGCGAGGGCGACCACGCAGCTCACGAGCCCGCGCCCCACCACGGTGGCGAAGGCGAGGGCCCAGACGATCTGGGGGAACGCGAGGAAGAACTCGGTCACGCGCATCAGCCACTCGTCGGCGGCTCGACCGGCCGCGCCGATGACGAGGCCGACGAGGCTCCCAAGGGCGGCCGCGATCGCGATGAGCGACACCGCGGCGGCCAGGGTCGGCCGCGCGCCGTAGACCACGCGCGCCCACAGGTCCCGTCCGTTCTCGTCCGTCCCGAGCGGATGGGAGAGGCTCGGCGGCTTGAGCCGCTCCAGGAACTGGATGGCGTTCGGATCGCGGGGGGTGAACGCCGCGGGAGCGATCATCATCGCGACGAGCACGAGCAGGACGGCTCCCGCGCCGACCACCACGGGACCGCCGCGGAAGACGCGGGGCAGACGCATGGAGGAGCGGGGGCGCCCGGGCGGGGGCGCCCCCCGGACGCGGCTCAGCGCTCGCGGAACATGTCCCAGTAGCGGTACGAGATGCGATCGCCCTCGTAGATGAAGCCCTTCACGTCCTTGCGCATGGCGATCTTGTCCACGATGCGTCCGTTGACCACGATGGCGGCGTCCTTCCAGAGCAGCTCGGCGGCCTGGCGGAGCTGACGCTGCTCCCGCGGGGCGTCGAGCGACACCACCGAGTCGTTGACGAGCCGGTCGTACTCCGGATTGGTGTAGTAGGTGAAGTTCCGGCCGCCCTTCGTCGGGTAGGCGTCGGAGTGGTACATCTGGAACAGGAAGTCGTAGGGCGTGGGCGTGAACATGGGCCGGAAGTACGCGAACATGTGGACGGCGGTGCCGGGGTCCCGGGTCGCGCCCCAGTCGGTGGCGCGCTTGACCAGCGCCGGCCACGTGTCGTCGAGGAACTCGACGGTGATGTTGAGCTTGGACAGCTCCGCCTGGAAGATCTCGAAGATCGCCCGCTTGTCGACGTCACCCTTCTGCGACTGGAACCGGAGCTGGAAGCCGCCGTTGGGATAGCCGGCCTCGGTGAGCAGCTGCTTGGCCCGCGCCGGATTGTACGAGTACGGGTTCTCCGGCTTCCAGTCCCGCCCCAGCAGCGGAGGGTAGAGGGGGCCGGCGTTGGCCGCGTGGCCCGTGATGGCGTTGAAGGCCTCCTGGTTCCAGAGGTAGTTCAGCGCTTCGCGCACCCGGAGATCCTTCGTGGGCCCCGCCTGGGTGTTGAGGAAGGTCACCATCATGGTGGTGCCCGCCTTCTCGTACACGGTGAGGCTGGGGTTGCGCTTGAGCGCCGCGAGGGAGTCCTTGGTCACGTTCTCCGCGATGTCCAGCTCGCCCTTCTCGAGCATGATCCGCTGCGTCTCCGGCTCGTAGATGTGCCGGAGGTTGAGCGTGGTGAACTTGCCCGCGGGCCACCCGCGCCAGTAGCCCGGGTTCTTCTGGGCGACGTGGATGATGTTGGGCTCCCACTTCTCGAGGGTGTACGGCCCGGTGCCGGCGGTGTGATCCCGCAGCCAGCCCTCCGCGCTGTCGCCGCCCTTCTCGTGGTCTCGCACCGCCTTCGGGCTCACGATGAGCAGGAAGCGCAGGCCCGCCAGGAAGGCGTTGTTGGGCTTGTCCAGCTGGAAGACCACCGTAGTCGGCGAAGGCGTCTCCACCTTCACGATGGGCTTGACGTAGAGGGAGGCCGCCTTCTTGAGCGCCTGGGCCCGCTCCACCGAGAACTTGACCGCGGCGGAGTCGAACGGGGTGCCGTCGTTGAACTTCACCCCGCTCCGGAGGGTCAGCGTGTACGTCTTCCCGGTCGGCGCCACCTGCCACGCGGTGGCCAGCACCGGCCGCAGCCCGCTGATGTCGTCGTTCAGGTCCACCAGCGACTCGTAGAAGTTGTTGAGGGTCCACCACAGGGTGTCGAGCGCTCCCGCGTGCGGATCGTAGGTGGAGAGCTGCCCGTACTTGCCGACGTTGAGCACGTTGTCCTGCGCGAACGCCGGAGAGCTGAAGGCGAGAACGGCGATGACGAGCAACGAGAGCAGCCTGGATACCATGACGGGACGCCTCCTGGGTGCGGGGTGCCGAGCTTGGACCGGCAGCATCAGCGGAACGCCGGGATGATCTCCCGTCCGTAGGTCTCGAGCATCGAGAAGTGCCGGTCGGGCTCCACGATCGAGAGATAGAGGCAGATCTGGGTCACCCCGGCGCTCTCGAGCATCTTGATCTTGTCCCGGACCTGCGCGGAGGTTCCGATGAGCGTCAACCGCTCCGCCATCGCGTCGGTGACGGCGCGCACGTGCGGCGCGTCGGGCTGGCCGTGCTGCTGGTAGTCGTACCCGCCGACGCCCTCCATCCCCTCCACGAGGTCGGCGGGCAGCTCCGAAGGCGCGTAGTGCCGCAGCAGGTCCTTGACGTGGTTCGACACGGTGGCCGGGAACCCCCGCACGCGCGAGAGGGCGCGCTCGCGATCATCGGAGACGTACGTCGGCGCTCCCGCGAGCACCTCGAATCCCGCCCACGGCTGGCCGGCCGCGGCGCGACCCTTCCGCGCGTGCCCCACCGACCACTCGACGACGCTGGGCGAGGCCACCTGGAGGATGAGCCCGTCGGACTCGGCGCCCGCGAGCTCCATGACCCGCGGGCCGTAGCCGGCGACCCACACCGGCACCCGGTGGGTCAGCCACGGGAAGTGGACGGTGGTCCCGTCGTACTCCACCTTGTCGCCCCGGCAGAGGGACCGGATCGTGCGCAGCGACTCGCGGAACTGCTTGACCGGCATGGGCGGCAGGCCGAGGGTGCGGACGGCGCTGTCGCCGCGACCCACTCCGAGCACGGCGCGGCCGTCGTAGAGCTGCGCGATCGTCGCCATCATGCTGGCCATGACGGTCGGGTGGCGCGTGACCGGATTGGACACGAGCGGTCCCACCGTGAGCCGGGTGGCGGCCGCGGCCGCCGCGAGGTAGGGGCTGACCTCGTGCCAGATGAGGTGCGAGTCGCCGAACCACATGAACTCGAAGCCGGCGTCCTCGGCCACGCGCATGCAGGTGAGCATGTGCGCGAACGGGAAGTGACCGGGACGCAGCATCACGCCGAACTTGAGCATGCGACGCCCCGCGCCCTACGCGGGCGCTCCCGTTCCGAGATAGCGTCCGCGCGCTCGATCGGCCACGACCTCGCCCCCGTCGTAGACGACCTGTCCCCCGGCGATGGTCGTGGCGGCCCAGCCGCGGGCCACGTACCCCTCGTAGGGGCTGAAATCCACCGCCGAGTTCAGCATGGGGAGGTCCACCTTCACCTCGCGGTCGACGTCGACGATCACCAGATCGGCATCGGAGCCGACCTCGATCGCGCCCTTCCGGGGGTAGAGCCCGAAGAGCCGCGCCGCCCGGTATGACGTCAGGCTCACCACGTCCGACATGGTGAGGCGGCCGCGATTGACGCCGTCCGTGAGCAGGACGGGCAGGATCATCGCGCTGCCCGCCGTGATGCCGGCGCGCGCGGCCCAGAGCTCGTCCCCCTTCACCTTCCTCGTGTAAGGACAGTGGTCGGAGCCCATCACGTCGACGGTCCCGTCGGTCAGGCGCTGCCAGAGCCCGTCGATGTGGTCCCGCCCCCGGAGCGGCGGGTTCACCTTGCCCTGCACGCCGCGGTCGGTGTCCTTGTCGAGGGCCAGGTAGTGCGGACAGCTCTCGGTGGTCACGCGCCCCGCGCCCCACCCCTTCTGGCGCAGGAACTCGGAGCCGAGCCCGACCCCCATGTGGGGGATGAGGAGTTCGACGCCCACCGCCTCGGCGAACTGGCACATGCGCCGGATGGCCTCGAGCTCGCCGAACGCGGGCCGGGCGTCCGACCAGGCCGCGGTGTCCTGCCGGCCCGCCTCGATGAAGGGCTTCTGGTGGAGCTCGATGAGCTCCATGTTCTCGCAGTGCACGATGGCCACCCCGCCCGGGATGTCTCGCACCCGCTGGAACACGGAAAAGATCTGATCGTCGCGCATGCCCTGGATGCCGCTCGGCGAGATCTCGCGGCCCTTGTAGGCCATGAAGGTCTTGAACGAGCGCACCCCGAACTCCGCGGCCATGCGGGGGATCTCGTCGATCTGCGGCTCGCGGACGATGATCGCGTGGAAGAGCATGTCGACCAGGCTCCCGGCCGACACCGCCCGCCGCATGTCGCCCAGCACGTCGAGGTACGAGTCGCGCGTGATCACGAAGGGCATGAGCGTGGTCACCCCGCCGGTGACGCAGTGGCGGGTCTCGGTGGCGCAGTCCGACGCGAACGACTGGGCCGCGTTGCCGAGATGCACGTGGGTGTCGAGGAGCCCGGGGATCACGAACCGGCCGCCCGCGTCGATGGTCCGACGGGCGGGCACCGTCTCGCCCGGACGGAGCACCGCCGCGATCGAGCCGCCCTCGATCGCCAGCCCGCAGTCCACCACCACGTCGGGCTTGACGACGCGGCAATCCTTGACGAAGAGATCGGTCGCCATCGGCTACGGCTTCTCTCGTATCAGGTCTCCGTACGCGTCGGGCCGGCGGAACTTGAAGAAGCCCCAGAGATCGCGCACGTCGTCGCACGTCCGGGGATCGATGTCCGCGTAGAGGATCTCGTCCTCCTTGTCGCCCGCGCGAGACATGACCCCGCCCTTCGGATCTATGAACAGCGCGGTGCCGAAGTAGTGGCGGTCGGGAGGGCCGCCGACGTCCTTGCCCACCTTGTTCACGCCGCCGACGTAGAACATGTTGGCGATGGCGTGAGCCCGGAGCTCGATCTCCCAGACGTCGCGAATCCAGTCGCGATAGGTCGCGGTCGGGACGAGGAGGAGATGCGCGCCCTTCATGCCGAGCACGCGCGCCGCCTCCGGGAAGTGACGGTCGTAGCAGATGAGGATCCCGATCTTCAGGCCGAACGGGGTGTCGAAGACGGGAAATCCAAGATCGCCCGGCTGGAAGAAGAACCGCTCGTCTCCGGGCGTCTCCCCCGACGTCACGGTGCGGAGGATCTGCGGGATCGACATCTTGCGGTACTTGCCGATCAGGCCGCCGTCCGGGCCGATCACCACCGCGGTGTTGTAGAGCACGCCGCGGTCGTTCTCGTAGATGGGATAGACGATCACGGTCCCTGTCTCGCGGGCGACCTTGCGTAGCCGATCGACGGCGGGGCCGGGCACCGGCTCCGCGGTCTCGAACCACTTCTTGTCGCGATCGAAGCAGAAATAGATCGTCGAGCAGAGCTCCGGGAAGCACACCACCTGGGCCCCGTTGCCGGCGGCCTGTCGGGCGAGGTTCTCCGCCTTCTCGACGTTGATGTTCTTGTCGATGTGGCCGCTGAACTGGGCGAGAGCTACCCGAACGCTCATCACAACCTCCTGACCGGAATGACCTGCCCGTCGCTGGAGCCCCTTTTCTACCCTGAATCCGTGTCGAGGCGCAAGAGACGGCCGGCCGGCGCGCCTCGAGGGACACCGAGTCGCTTGACC